>Ga0307410_10000656_pt1 | contig 14282 bp, 12 predicted proteins | sample 322Ometagenome_3_FD_203707 | JGI IMG/M metagenome (GOLD analysis project Ga0307410, IMG submission 203707) | Maize rhizosphere microbial communities from greenhouse at UC Davis, California, United States - 322HYB-O-3 | ecosystem: Host-associated > Plants > Roots > Rhizosphere > Soil | place... | reverse complement strand
GCTGCGCCAGCGCGCGGGCGAAGGCACGGATGGCGATGTCCACGCCCTTGTAGCGCCGCAGGCGGCCGATGTAGAGGAACGCGGGCGGTGCCGCTCGCCGGACGGCCGGGTCGGGCCGGAAGCGACTGGCATCCACACCGGGATGGATCACCCGGATGCACTCGCGCCGCACTCCGCGTGCCACGAGATCATCCCGCGTACTCTCGCTGATGGCATGAAAGCCCGCGCGACGATAGGCCGTCGCGAGAGGCCGCTCGGCGAGCCAGACCGCCGCTGCCATCGGCCACGGCGCCTCGTTGAACGCGGTCCCGCCGAACAGGTGGGGCACGATGGCGCACATCGGGCTATCGGTGAGCCCGGCGGTGAAGAGCGGCACCTTGTTGATGTCCTCGACGAGGATGTCGGGCGTCTCCTCCGCGAGGGCACGTCGCACCGCCCCCCGCCCCCGCACGGCAAAACCATACCGGGTGCTCACCCGCGTCACGTCGATCCCATCCACGACCGCGCGCCCGGGCCCGCCTTTCCAGCCCGAGCAGACCATGCGCACCGAGTGCCCCCACGCCGCCAGCCGGCTGAAGAGCTCGAAGACGTGGATCTCGGCTCCCCCGCCCTGCGGATTGGCGCGGTCGAGCCAGTTGACGAGCAGGATCTTCACGCGCGGTCCGGCGGGCTCACAGCCGACCGAGCGACCGCGCGACCCGGTCGAGCACGCCGTTCACGAACGCCGGCGCGCGGGCGCCGCCGAACCAGTGCGCCAGGCGGACGGCCTCGTCGATCACGACACGCGGCGGAACCGACTCGTCGCCGAGCTCCTCGATCGCGATGCGCAGGATGTTCCGCTCGACCACGGCGATGCGGCTCATGCGCCAGTTCTCCGCCGCGTCCGCGGCCACGCGATCGATCTCGCGCACACGCGCCACGACCCGCTCGGCGAGCGCTTCGGCGAAATCCAGCACTCTCGGCTCGGGCCCGGTGAGTCGCGCCACGCCACCTGCGATCTCGCGAATCGGCAGTTCGCCGGTGAGCTCCCAGGCGTACAGCAGCTGGAGGGCGCGCGCCCGCCCGCGTGTCTCCGTCCTAAGCATGCATCCCGCGAATCTGATGCAGGATGTCGGCGGTCAGGAGAGCGGCCTCGGCGGCTTCCCGCCCCTTGTTCCCGGCACTCCCGCCCGCACGGTCCGCAGCCTGCTCCATGGTATCCACCGTGAGGACCCCGAAGCCGACCGGGAGGGCGTGCCGCACGGCCACGGCGTTGAGGCCGCGTGCGGCTTCGCCGGCGACATACTCGAAGTGCGGCGTATCGCCCCGGATCACTGCCCCGAGCGCGATGAGGCAGGCGTAGCGCCCCGTCGCCGCGCAGCACGAAGCGACGGCCGGAAGCTCGAAGGCGCCCGGCACCCAGACGACGTCGATCTGTGCGTCGGGAATCCCTGCTTCCGCGCAGATCTCGCGCGCGCCCTCGAGGAGCCGCCGGGTCACGAGCTCGTTGTACCGGCTGACGAGGATTCCGACCCGCCCGTAGGGACGAAGGCGGCCAGAGAGTTCGTGCACGAGGGTCAGAAACCGAGAAGGTGGCCGAGCTTGTCGCGCTTGGCGCCGAGGTAGATGCGGTTCTCGTCGGTCTGGCTGGCGATGAGCGGCACGCGTTCCACGATCTCGAGGCCATACCCCTCGAGGCCGACCAGCTTGCGCGGGTTGTTGGTGAGCACCCGGATCGAGGAAAGGCCGAGGTCGCGCAGGATCTGCGCCCCGATGCCGTAGTTCCGGAGGTCGGGGGCGAAGCCGAGATGCTGGTTGGCCTGCACCGTGTCGGCGCCGGTATCCTGCAGGGCGTAGGCCCGCAGCTTGTTGAGGAGCCCGATCCCGCGCCCCTCCTGGTCCAGATAGACGATGACGCCGCGCCCCTCCTCCGCGATGCACCGCATGGCGGCGTGGAGCTGAAAGCCGCAATCGCACCGCTGGGACGCGAAGACGTCGCCGGTCAGGCACTTCGAGTGCATGCGGACCATGACGTTGGCCCGGTCGGCGACGTCACCCTTCACCAGGGCGACGTGCTCCGCGCCGTCCACGTCGCTCCGGTACCCGATGATCCGGAACTCGCCGAATTCGGTGGGAAGTCGCGCTTCGGCGACGCGGTGAACGAGCTGCTCCTTCGTGAGGCGGTACGCCACGAGCTGGGCGACCGTGATGAACGTGAGGCCGTGCTGCTCGGCGATCACCGACAGCTCGGGCCGGCGCGCCATCGATCCGTCGGCATTGAGAATTTCGCAGATGACGCCGGCTGGGTTGAGGCCGGCGAGGCGCGCGAGGTCGACGCTCGCCTCGGTCTGCCCCACCCGCTGGAGCACGCCGCCCGGACGCGCACGCAGCGGGAAGACGTGCCCCGGCCGCCGGAGATCGGTCGGCACCGTCTGGCTGTTGATCGCGACATGGATCGTCTTGGCGCGATCGCTCGCCGAGATCCCGGTGGTGACGCCGAAGCGCCGCTCGGCGTCGATGCTGATCGTGAACGCCGTGCCGAGCTCCTCGGTGTTCCGCTGCGTCATCTGCGGCAACCCGAGCTGGTCGCACCGATCGCCGGTCAGCGCCAGGCAGATGAGTCCCCGGCCGTGGACGGTCATGAAGTTGATCATTTCGGGCGTGACGAGCTCCGCGGCGCAGACGAGGTCGCCCTCGTTCTCGCGGTCCTCGTCGTCCGCCACGATGATGATCCTGCCGTTCCGCAGGTCCTCGATCGCCTGGTCGATCGTTCCGAAAGTCATCGTCCGGTCAGCGCCTTCACGTACTTGCCGATGGTGTCGCCCTCGAGATGAACGCGGTGGCCGGGGCGGCGGGAGCCAAGCGTCGTATGCTGTAAGGTAAACGGGATGAGCGATACCTGAACGAGCTCGCGCCCGGGGAGCGCATTCACGGTGAGACTCACGCCGTCCACGGTGATCGAGCCGAGAAGAATCGTCACCTCGGCCACCGCCGGCGGGACCCGGATGTCGAGCAGCCGCGCATCGGCTTCCTCGCGCAACCCTTCGACGACGCCCACGCCATCCACGTGCCCCTGCACCAGGTGTCCGCCGAGCCGGTCGCCGGCCCGGAGCGCGCGCTCGAGGTTCACCGCGTCACCGGGTCTCAGGTCGCCGAACCGGGTGCGCGCGAGCGAGGTATGGACCACGTGAACGCTGAAGACCGCCCCCTCGATCGCGACCACGGTGAGGCACGCACCGTCCACTGCGATGCTCTCCCCCGGCTCGAGGTCCGGATAGGCCGCCTCGATCGACAGATCGAGCCCACCATCGGCCGGACGGATCGACCTCACGCGTCCGACCGCCGTCACGATTCCGGTGAACATGGCTCCCGATCGAGAACGAGGAGAGTGTCCGCGCCGAGCGCCCGCCGCTCGACGACGGACCACCGCTCGACGGAGGCGAGCGGCGTGGAGGCGAGACCCGAGAACGCGGGAACCCCGGACTCGCCGAGCAGGAGCGGGCTCTGGATCCAGTGCAGGCGATCCACGGCGCCGGCATCCACGAGTGCCGCCGCGAGGCGCCCGCCGCCCTCGACGAGCAGCGAGCCGATCCCCAGGCGCTCGAGTGCGCCGAGCGCGTCGGCCAGGTCCTCCGCCGGGTGGAGTTCGACGCCGAGCGCCGTGAGCGACTTTCCGAGGTGCACTCGGTCGGGACTCGCGAAGACGACGGTGCGGTGGTCGCGCGCCGTGCGCGCCAGCACGCTCGCCGGTGACAGCTGGAGCGAGCGATCGAAGATCACGCGTGCCGGCGCCACTCGCGGTTCCACCGCCCCGCGCACGGTCAGCGACGCGTCATCCAGGGCGGCGGTCCGCCCTCCCACACCGATCGCGTCGAACCCCGCGCGAAGCCAGTGGACGTACTCGCGTGCCTCGGGACCGGAAATCCAGCGCGAGCGGCCCTCGGGGTCCGCGATCCTCGCATCGATGGACGTTGCGAGCTTGAGCGCCAGGTAAGGCCTCCCGGTGTCGCGAAACCGGTGCAGAAACGCGGCGTTCTGCATGGCCGCCCGCTCGGCACCGACACCGCTCGCGACGTCGATCCCGCTGGCGCGGAGCCGGCCCGCTCCGCCGCTCGCCTCGGGGTTCGGGTCGCCGATGGCGTACACCACGCGCCGCACACCGGCCGCGATGAGCGCGTCGGCGCACGGTGGCTGTCTGCCGACGTGCGCACAGGGTTCGAGAGTGACGACCGCGGTTGCGCCGCGTGCGGCTTCCGCCGCGGTGGAGAGTGCCGCCGCTTCGGCGTGCACTCCGCCGAACTCGGCGTGAAACCCTTCCCCGACGACGCGCCCGTCTCGAAGGAGCACCGCCCCGACGAGGGGATTCGGATGGACGCGCCCCCAGCCTCGCCAGGCGAGACTGAGGGCGCGTTCCATCGCCTGGGCTTCGTCCAAGTCAGATACCCACGCGGAGTCCGACACTGTAGAACGTCGTCCCCGCGGTATCGTCGAATCCGGTGAATTCGGTCGAGAGGCCCTGATCCTTCCCCCACTGCCGGCCGATCTCACCGACGAGTTTGACCAGCCCGAAGTCGGCACCTGCGTTCACGAAGTAGAGCATACGGGACTGCTTCAGGTCGAGCACGATCGCCGGGCGTCCGGCCAGGCCCGCGTCATAGCGCGCGGTCGCGTCCCCTCCATAGCGGCTCCAGCCAAGCCCGCCGGCCACCGCGAGCACCGCGAACTTCTTCCCGGCCGTGAGGCGCAGGTTCGACGACGTGATCCGTACGTCCGCCGCGACGTCATCGCCGGCGGCGAGATCGCCGAAGCCGACGCGCGGGATGGTGCGGTACATGTAGCTCACCGATACGCCTGGAAGGGCGCCATCGTCCGCGAGTACGCCGATTCGCAGGCCGACGCCTGTGCCGAGCGAGACGGGCCCGATGCTCGGCGCGTCGGGATCGACGCGGATCTCGTCGCTCACGTCCTCGTTCGGCACGAGCTGCAGCGCCGCGAGGAGATCGACCGCAAGGAGCCCGCCGCGAAGGCCGCGAAAGAGGCCGGCGTGGCCTTCGATGAGCGGGGCCGGCGCCACCAGCTCGTCGTCCTCCGGAATCGGGCCGCCGGACTGGGCGTTCGAGAGGTCGGGGACACTGAGATGGACGAGATTCGTGCGGAGCGTGATCGAGAAGCTGCCGAGCCGGCCCGACGCAGCGCCGGAGCCGAGTACGGGATTGCCGCCGCTGATCGCGAGCCCGACGAGCGGGTGATATGCGCGGGCGAGGTCCACCGCGACGTTGCAGGTCGCGCGCGCGCCCTCGAGCGTGGTGACACCGGCGCATTCGGGATTCTGCGCGGCACCCTGACGGGATAGCGCGAGCAGCGCGACCGTGCATGCAACGATGGGGGCGGATCGCATGTCGGGCTCCGGCTAGCGGGCGAATCCGGCCGTCCGGTCTCCCCGGCCGATCTCGCCCATGATCCAGGTGGGGACTCCGACGCGCGCTGCGGCCTCCTGGGCCGCCGCGACGGCGCCCGCGGGCAGCACGACGATCAAGCCCACGCCCAGGTTGAAGACATCGCGCATCTCATCGGTGGTGATGCCGCCCGCGTCCTGCAGCACGCGGAAGAGCGGCGGCAGCTCCCAGGCGCCCGGATCGATGGTCGCCGCCGTGCCTGGCGGCAGGATCCGCGCCAGGTTGCCGGCGATTCCACCCCCCGTGATGTGCGCGATCCCGTGCAGCGACGCGAGCACGGGCTCCACCGCGCGCACGTAGCTCCGGTGGACGGCGAGCAGCGCATCGGCGACGCTGGTGCCGGTCTCGGGCAGCACGGCGTCGAGTGAGAGCCGCATGCGATCGAAGAGGACGCTCCGTGCGAGGGTGTACCCATTCGTGTGGAGACCCGTGGACGCGTAGCCGAGCAGCACGTCGCCCGGGACGATGCGGTCGCCGTGGATGGCCTCGTCCTCCTCCACGATGCCGACGATCGTCCCTGCGAGGTCGAAGTGTCCCGGCTGGTAGAGGCCGGGCATCTGCGCGGTCTCCCCGCCCGCGAGAGCCATCCCGTGCGCGCGGCAGCCACGCGCCACGCCGTCCACGATCCCGGCGAGCTCATCGACCCCGAGTGCGGCGCCGGCGATGTAATCCATGAAGGCGATGCCGCGCGCGCCGTGGACGAGGATGTCGTTGACGCTGTGGTTGACCAGATCCTCGCCGACCGAATCGTACCGCGCGGCCTGCAGGGCGACGAGCACCTTGGTGCCCACCCCGTCGGTGCTCATCACCAGCACCGGCTTCCGCATGCCGGCCGGCACGCGCACCATCCCGCCGAACGCGCCGACCGCCCCCAGCGAGAGCGCGGTGCGCGTGCCGGCCACGGCGCGCCCGATTCGCGCCTTCGCGGCGTCCGCCTGCGCGAGGTCGACCCCGGCCGCGGCGTACTGGGCGTCGGTCATGCGATCGGCTCCGCCATGTCCACGTGGGTCAGCATCCGGAACGCATGCGCGCGCCGCTCGACGTCGGCGAGCGTGAGCGCGTCGAAGCCGCGGATCCCGAACTGCGCCACCGCGAAGGAGCCCATCGTCGCGCCGTAGATCATCGCGCGCCGCAGGTTCTCCTCGGTCGTCGAGCCGGTGCGCGCCAGGTACCCCATGAAGCCACCGGCGAACGCGTCGCCGGCCCCGGTCGGGTCGAAAACTTCCTCCAGCGGGAACGCCGGCGCATAGAAGGTGCGCTCCCGGTCCATCATCAGCGCGCCGTATTCGCCCTGCTTGATCACGAGACGCTTCGGCCCGTGCCGGAGGATCCACTGGCCCGCGCGGTGGATGTTCCAGTCGCCGGAGAGCTCGCGGGCCTCGCCGTCGTTGACCATGAGAAGGTCCACCCGGGAAAGCAGGTCCATGAGCGTGCTCTTCTTGCTCTGGATCCAGTAGTTCATCGTGTCACATGCGACGAGTTTCGGCTTCCGGACCTGCTCGAGCACGCCGAGCTGCAGCTCGGGATCGATGTTGCCGAGAAAGAGGAATTCCGCGTCGCGCGCGGAGGCGGGGAGCTTGGGCTCGAACGCGGCGAAGACCCCGAGGCGCGTCTCGAGCGTTTCCCGGCTCTGCAGGTCGTAGGAATACTTGCCCTTCCAGCGGAAACTCTCCCCGGTCGCGCGCTCGACACCGCTCCAGTCGATCCCGCGCGCCGCGAGCCGTTCGAGCTCGTCCACCGGATAGTCATCCCCGACGACGCCCACGACCTGCACGGGGTGCAGCATCGCCCCCGCGACGCTGAAGTACACCGCGGACCCGCCCAGCGCATCGGCGGTCTCGCCGAACGGGGTGAAGATCGAGTCGAGCGCGACACTGCCGACGACGAGCAGGCTCATCCGGTCACATCCGGTCGGGGGCGGTGAGGCCGAGAATCGAGAGGCCGTTGGCGAGGACGATCCGCGCGGCGCGGGCGAGCAGGAGCCGGGAACGCTCGACGTCGGGCGCCTCACCGACCGTCCGGGTGTGGTGATACCACCCATGGACCACCGCGGCGAGCTCTTCGAGAAAGGCGCAGATGCGGTGCGGCTCGTGCTCGCGCGCCGCCTTCTCCACGACCTCCGGAAACGTCGCCAGCTTCTTGAGCAGCTCGGTGTCCTGCGGTGCGGGAAGCGCTGCCAGATCGAGGTTTCCCTCGACGGCGTCCGGCTCGCAGCCGGCCGTCCGGAAGATGCCGCTGAGGCGCGCGTGCGCCATCTGGACGTAGAACACGGGGTTCTCGTCGGTCTGCCTGCGGGCGAGGTCCACGTCGAAGACGAGCTGCGAATCGCCCCGCCGCATGAGGAAGAAATAGCGCGCCGCATCCACACCGACCTCCTCCACGAGATCGCGCAGCGTCACGAACTCCCCGGAGCGCTTCGACATCCGGACTTCCTCGCCGCCGCGCACCACCTTCACGAGCTGCACGACGGTGACGGAGAAGAACTCCGGGGCGTAGCCGAGCGCCAGAAGCGCGGCGCGCACGCGGCCGATGTAGCCGTGGTGATCGGCGCCCCACACGTCGATCACCCGGTCGAACCCGCGCTCGTGCTTGTCGATGTGGTACGCGATGTCGGGCGTGAAGTAGGTGAGCGAGCCGTCCCGCTTGCGAAGCACGCGGTCCTTGTCGTCACCGAAGTCGGTGGTACGGAGAAAGAGTGCTCCGTCTTGTTCGTACGTGAGGTTGCGCTCGGCGAGCAGCTCGAGCGCGTGCTCCACCCGACCCCGGTCGTAGATCGACTGCTCCGACGTCAGCACGTCGAATTTCACCCCGAATGTGCGCAGGTCGTCGTCCTGCTCGGCCCGCTGCAGCGCGAGCCCGTGGGCGCGAGCCCGATCGAGCCCCTGCTCGAGCGGGAGGTCGGCGAAGGCGCTGCCCTCCCGCTCGAGCACGGCCGCGGCGTTCTCACGGAGATACTCCCCGTGATATCCGCCCTCGGGAATCGCCGCGTCGCGCCCGGCCGCCTGCTGCACCCGCGCCCACAGGCTCTGCGCGAGGCGCTCGATCTGGACACCGGCGTCGTTGATGTAGAACTCGCGCGTGACCCGGTGGCCGGCCCACTCGAGGAGGGATGCGATGGCATCCCCGAGTGCCGCCCCGCGGCCGTGGCCCACGTGGAGCGGTCCGGTCGGGTTCGCAGAGACGAATTCGACGTTGATCGTGAGCGGGTCCGGAGCGGTCGACCGCCCGTACGCACCGCCCTCGGCGAGCATGCGGGCGTGCGCCGCGACGAGCTGGTCCTCGGCGAGCCAGAAGTTGATGAAGCCAGGGCCGGCAATTTCGGTGCGGGCGACGAGGCCGGAGGGCGCATCGAGGACGCCGAGCAGCTGCTCGGCCACCTTCCGCGGGTTGGACTTCTGCAGGCGGGCAAGGACCATCGCGAGATTCGTCGCGATGTCGCCGTGGCCCGCATCGCGGGGCCGCTCGAGGACGAAATCGATGCCGCCGTGCCCGAGGCGCTCGGCCGCGGCGGCAAGCGCCCGCCGGAGGGCGTCGTTCACTCCGCAGCCTTCCTGGGCTGACCGCTTTCCTTTGCCGCCGGTTTCGCCTCGGCCGGTTTCGTCTCGGCGGGCTTCGTCTCGCCCTTGGCCGTCGACTCCGCTGCCGGCTTCTCCGCCTGCTCCTTGCGTGGCCCCTTCCCGTCCTTGCCGTAATCGGTGATGTAGAAGCCGCTCCCCTTGAATACGAGGCCCGCCCCGCCGGAAATCTTCCGGGTGGCCGGCGCGCCGCACTCGGGACACTTCGCCCGCGGCTTCTCCGAGATCTTCTGGACCTTCTCGAAATGATGCCCATTCGGGCACCCGTACTCGTACGTCGGCATGCTCGCTCGCTGGAAGGCTAACTGGAAACAGCTAGGTAACTTAGCCGCGCCGTGGGCGACTTTCAAGCGCGATTCGGGAGAGTGACCGCGGGGCGCGGAGCTGGAACCGAACCACACGAAGCGCATTGCCACCCACGATACGCCGGCTCGGTGAACCAGTGACCGGGCCGGTTCGAAGCTGCGACTCGAGGCCGCACATGCAACGGCCTTGCAGCTGGCGTCGCAGGGATTCGACCTGTCCGATCTCAGGAAGTCCCCGACAGGGTCGTCATCGATGCGAGGCACTGCTTCATGCCGCCGGGCGGTAGGTACCCCATGTGCTGCGGAGGGTGTCCGAGATCTCGCCAAGGGTGGCGCGGGCGCGGACGGCTTCGAGGATGGGTGGCATGAGCGGCGTCGTGCCGCGGGCTGCGACGGCGAGCGCGTCGAGGGCGGCCGCGACGCGATCGCCATCCCGGCGAGCCCGCACTGCGGCCAGCCGCTCGCGCTGGCGCGACTCGAGCGCCGAATAGTCGGGCGCCAGCAGGATGGGCGGTGGCTCGTCCTCGACGAAGCGGTTCACACCCACCACCACCTGCCGCCCGCTTTCCTGTTCCTGCTGGATGCTCCACGCGCTCCGGGCGATCGCTTCCTGATAGAACCCGCGCTCGATCGCCGCGGCTGCGCCACCGAGCGCGTCGACCTCGGCGATCAGCTCGCGCGCCCCACGCTCGATCTCGTCGGTGAGCGCCTCGACGTAATAGCTCCCCGCGAGCGGATCCACGACGCGTGGCACGCCGCTTTCATAGCCAAGGATCTGCTGGGTGCGGAGCGCGAGTGTCGCGGACTCTGCGGTCGGCAGCGCCAACGCCTCGTCGTACCCGTTCGTATGCAGCGATTGGGTGCCGCCGAGCACCGCGGCCAGCCCCTGCAGCGTGACACGCACGACATTGTTGAGTGGCTGCTGCGCCTGCAGCGTCACCCCGCCCGTCTGCGTATGGAAGCGCAACCGCGCCGCGGCATCCCCCGCGCCGAACCGCTCGCGCGCGATCCGCGCCCAGAGGCGGCGCGCCGCGCGGAACTTGGCCGCCTCCTCGAACAGGTCGTTGTGGCTGGCAAAGAAGAACGACAGCCGCGGCCCGAAGTCGTCGACGTCGAGGCCCGCCGCGAGCGCCACCTGCACGTATTCCACCGCATTCGCGAGCGTGAACGCGACCTCCTGGATGGCCGTCGCCCCCGCCTCGCGCATGTGGTAGCCACTGATGGAGATGGGGTTGAAGCTCATCTTCTCGCCGCTCACGTACCGGAAGATGTCGGCGGTCAGTCGCAGCGATGCGTGGGGCGGATAGATGTACGTCCCGCGCGCCACGTACTCCTTCAGGACGTCGTTCTGCACCGTGCCGGTGAGCCGCGAAGCCGGGACCCCCTGTTCCTCGCCGACGACCACGTACATCGCGAGCAGCACGGCCGCGGTCGCGTTGATGGTCATCGACGTCGACACCTCGGCGAGCGGGATCTCCCGGAAGAGGTCGCCCAGGTCCTCGACCGTGTCGATCGCGACGCCGACTCGACCGACCTCCCCGTGCGCCATGGGGTGATCGGAGTCGTACCCCATCTGGGTCGGGAGATCGAATGCCGTGGACAATCCGGTCTGACCGCCGCGCAGGAGACGGCGGAAGCGCTCGTTCGTTTCCTCGGCGGTGCCGAAGCCGGCATACTGCCGCATCGTCCAGAGGCGCTCGGTATACATCGAGCCGTATACCCCGCGCGTGAACGGAAACGCCCCCGGCCGGCCGAGATCGCGGGCGGGGTCTCCGGTCCAGTCGCCAGGACCGTACACGTGCTTCACAGAACGGAGGTCTCGAGCGTTCCGGTGGGACGGGGCGACACCTGAAGGCGGCGGAGCGTATCGGCGACGTAGCCGACGTCCTCGCGCGACCCGATCACGAGCGGGGTGCGCTGATGCAAGGCTGTCGGGACGATATCGAGGATGCGGTTGAGCCCGTCCGTGGCGGACCCCTGCGCCTGCTCCGCGATGAAAGCCATGGGCGCCGCTTCGTACAGGAGCCGGAGCTTCCCTTTCGGGTTCTTCGTATCCGCGGGATACATGAACACGCCCCCCGCAATCAGGTTCCGATGGAAATCGGCGACGAGCGAGCCGATGTAGCGGCTGTTCTTCCCCGCCATTTCGAGCGGCCGGTCGCCGTGAAAGCCGCGCACGGCCTGCTGCACCGCCCGGTCCCACCGTCCGAAATTGCTCTCGTTGATACTGTAGTACCGGCCCACCCGGGGCGTGATGATGCGCGGGTGGCAGAGGAGGAACTCGCCGATGGTGGGGTCGAGCGTGAACCCGTGAACGCCCTGGCCCGTCGTGTAGATGAGCATCGTGCTCGAGCCGTACATGACGTACCCCGCCGCGACCTGCCGGCATCCCGGCTGGAGGACGTCCTCGACCGTCCCGCGCCCTTCGAGCGAGACCCGCCGATAGATGCTGAAGATCGTGCCGACCGCGCTGTTCACGTCGATGTTCGACGAGCCGTCGAGCGGATCGAAGAGAACCGCATACTTGCCGGCGTCGACATTCGCGGGGATCGGGATGATGTCCTCCTCCTCCTCCGAGCACATGACGCAGACGCGCCCGGTATGGCTGAGGCAGTTCTTCATCGTTTCGTTGGCGAGGATGTCCAGCTTCTGCTGTTCCTCGCCCTGCACGTTGCCGGAGCCGGCCGACCCGAGGATGTTGACGAGTCCGGCGCGCCGGATGGCGGCGGCGATGATCTTCGCGGCGAGCGCGATGTCGTACAGGAGATTCGACAGCTCGCCCGTGGCGTCGGGATAACGGTTCTCCTGCTCCGAGATGAACTTCTCGATCGTCGTCACGCTCGTCTGCACGGCATCTCCTAGTCCACGGGATAGGTGGCGGACCGTCCCCGCCCCGTCACCGTCATGGTCCTGCCATTCGTCCGGATCGTGACCGAACCGTCGGTGTCGGTCCGCCACACCGCGATGCGCCCGGCTGCGAGTCGCTCGAGGACGTCCGGCGCAGGGTGCCCGTAGGTGTTCCGGCCCACGCTGATGACGGCAACGCGCGGGGCCAGCTCGGCGAGCCAGGCCTCACTCGTCGAGCCCCGGCTTCCATGGTGCCCCACCTTGAGCACATCCACCGCGCCGACCCGCCGCTCGAGTTGCGCCTCCGCGCGAAAGCCGGCATCGCCTGGAAAGAGCGCCGAGAATGCGCCGTAGTCCACGCGCAGGACCGCCGAGCCTTCGTTGACGTCGAGGCCCCATTCGCTCCACGTCGTATCCGGATGCAGCACCTGAAACCGGACGCTGTCGATCACGAACGCCGTGCCGGGCCGCGCCGGCTTCCAGGGTATCCCCGCGGCAGCGAGCGCGTCGAGCAGCGCGGTGTAGGCATCATCGGCGACCTGATCCGCGGGCTCCAGCACGAGGTCCGCGCCGAAACGGTCGAGCAGCGCCTCCGCGCCGCCGAGATGATCGAGGTGCGCGTGGGACACCACGAGGACGGCGACCCGTCGCGCGCCTTCGCGGGTGAGGAAGGGAACGAGCACCCGGCGCCCTGCGTCGCCGCCGGCGGTGCGCGGGCCCGCGTCGATCACGATCCAGCGGCCACCCGGCGTCCGGATCGCGGCGCCGTCGCCCTGGCCCACATCGAGAAAATGTAACGTCAGCCCACGACCGGCGTCAGCCGACCGCGACCCGAACATCGGCGTCACCAGCGTGAGCCAGGCCGCGCAGGTGGCGAGGAGGACGAATCGCCGCCCAGCCTCGGCCTTCGTGTTCTTCCGCCCCGCGATCCAGAGCCCCATTGCGAGGAGCGCGAGCCAGGGAAGCGCCGATCGCGTCTCTGCGGGCATGACGAGATGCCCCCCCGGGATCCGCGAGCCAAGGTCCGCAAGCAGCTCGAGCAGGTGCAGGACGAGACCGGCGCCCGCTGCGAGCGCGCCGCCGATTCCGGCAGCGACCTGCGCAGCCAGCAGGCTCGCACCGACACCCGGCACCGCGACCGCGGCCAGCGGTATGGCGACGAGGTTCAGGGCGATTCCGGCGAGCGACACCGCGCCGAGTGCCGCGGCGGTGATCGGCGCCGTGGCGAGCGTGGCTCCGATGGACGAAGCGAGGGTCCGTGTCAGGAAGGTCTGGCCGCAGGCCCGGTCGCTCCAACGGGTCGCTGTCGTCGCGCCCCACATGGCCGCGGCCGAGAGCCATCCGCCAAGGTCGAAGACGGACCAGGGTGCGATGAGCATCACGAAGAAACAGGTCTGTGCCAGGAGCGGGTTCGGGGCGGCGCGTCGCTGCCGCCGGTACAGGAGCGCGAGGATCGCCGCGAGCGCGGCCGCGCGGGTACCGGGCGCGGGCCACCCGAGGAAGGCGACGTAGGCGATGCCCGCGACCGCGCCGGCGGCGAGCGCTCGTGCCCGACTCGCACCCAGAGCCCGCGCGACGAGCACGATCCACGCCGACAGCAGTCCGACGTGGAAGCCCGAGATCGACAGGAGATGAACGAGGCCGGCGTGCGCGAACGCGTCCCGCAGCGCCGGATCGAGCGTGCCGCGCGTCCCGAGCACCAGCGCCTCGATGAGTGGCGCCCGGCTTCCGTACAGCCGGCGGCTGGTCGCGACGATCGCGTTGCGCGCCGTTTCGCCCGCCGATGGAGCGATGCGCAACGTATCGAGACGCGACACGGCGAGGACTCCGCCGGCTCGTCCGCCGCTGCGCGGTCGCGCGACCCAGCGCCCCTGCGCGCGCCCCGTCGTCCCCGCCTGCACGTCCGCGGCACGCGGCCAGCGTACGTCGATCGTCCCGTGGCAACCGCCATTGGGAAGCCGTGCCCGGACGAGCGCGCGACCGGCCGATGCATCGATGGCGCGAAGCGTCACCTCCACCTGCCCCGGCCGGAGTCGCGACGCGCAACTCGACGCATCGGCCGCGAGCGCCAGGCGCCCTGCCACAGCGCCGGCGGCGAGCACGCAGGCGGCCAACCGGAT
>Ga0307410_10000655_pt1 | contig 14288 bp, 13 predicted proteins | sample 322Ometagenome_3_FD_203707 | JGI IMG/M metagenome (GOLD analysis project Ga0307410, IMG submission 203707) | Maize rhizosphere microbial communities from greenhouse at UC Davis, California, United States - 322HYB-O-3 | ecosystem: Host-associated > Plants > Roots > Rhizosphere > Soil | place... | reverse complement strand
TTTCCCCTCGAGGCGCCGCTGCTCCACGAGCCTGATGATCCGCCGCGCGGTCTCCTCGATCGCGAGGTTGGAGACCTCGATGACCGGACAGCCGAGCCGCCGGTGGATCTGCTCGGCGCGCTCGAGCTCTTCATAGATCTCCGAGAGGTCGGCATAGCGCCGTTTGGCCCCGCGGAGCCCCCGGGCGCGCTCGCCTCGAATCTGCGCGAGGCTCTCCGCGTCGATCGTCAGTCCGACGATCGTGCGCGGGTCGATCTCCTCGAGCTCACGCGGCGGGTCGACTCCGGGGACGATCGGCACGTTGGCGGTCTTGTACCCGAGGTAGCCGAGGTAGATGGAGAGCGGCGTCTTGGAGCTCCGCGACACGCCCACGAGAACGATGTCGGCGTCCTTGAGGCCGCCCGGCCCGACGCCGTCGTCGAAGCGCACGGCGAACTCGATCGCCTCGATGCGCTTGAAGTAGCTCGAGTCGAGGACGGGCTGAGCTCCGGGCGTCATCGTCGCCGGCTGGCCCGAGACCCGCGCGACCGCGTCGATCGGATGGCCGAGGAGGTCGCAGTAGTGGAGCCGGTAGCGGCGGCAAAGCGTGCGCATCGCGTCCCGAAACTCGTTCTCGACGAGTGTGTACATGAGAACAGCGCGCCGCCCCCGCGCCCGTGCGGCCGCGAGCTGGACGTCGTCCACGCTCGTGATCCTCGGGTGGCGGACGATCTCGAACTCCTCGTCCGGGAACTGGCGCTCGACCGCCTCGGCGAACCGTGCCGCCGTCTCCCCCGTCGAGTCCGAGACGACGTGGATCTCGAGAGGCTCGCTCACCGCGGGATCTGCGCGAGGTCGCCGAGCGCGCCAACGGCGTCGCGCACGTCGAGCAGGAGGCGGAGCCGGTTGGCGCGCACCTGCGCGTCGTCGGACATCACGAGCACCTCGTCGAAGAAACGGTCGACCGGAGCGCGAAGCTCGGCCGCGGCGGCGAGCGCGTCGTCGAACTCGCGCGCTTCGAGCGCAGCTGCGATCTTCGGAGACGCTCCCGCGACTGCGTCGATGAGCGCGAGCTCGGCCTCGTCCGTGGCCAGCTTGGGGTCGAGCTCCGCCGCTGCGCCGTCGGATTTCCCCGCCAGCCGGTTCGCGCGGTCGTAGGCGACGTACGCCTGCTCGAACTCATCGGTGTCGGAGGCAGCTGCGAGGGCTTCGGCGAGACGGGCGATCGCCCCGAGCTCGGTGACTCCGCTCGCCCGCGCGGCGCGGACGAATTCGACGGGCGCGTCGAGCATTGCCTCAAGCCGCTCCTCTACGAACCCGGCGACCTCGCTCGCGTCCTCTTTCAACTCTGCCGCCTGGTCGACGAGCAGCTGGTGTGCACGGGCGGAGAGCGCGGCCACGTCGAGCTCGAGATTGCCTTCCAGCGCGAGCCGGCAGAGCCCGATCGCCGCGCGCCGCAGACCGTAGGGGTCGCGCGACCCGGTCGGCCGCTGGCCGAGCGCGAAGGCGACGGTGAGGCTGTCGATCTTGTCGGCGGCGGCGAGCACACGGCCGGTCTCCGTCTCGGGCAGCGGGCCATTGGCCGAATCCGGCAGGTAGTGCTCGTCGATCGCGGCGCAGACCGCCTCCGGGAAGCCGGCGAGGCGCGCGTACTCGGCGCCGATGTGGCCTTCGAGATCCGGGAACTCGCGGACGAGCTCGGCGGCCTGGTCGGCCTTGGCAAGCCGCGCCGCCTCCCGGGAGGCATCCCCGCCGCCGAGCGCGTCGACGAGAACCTCCAGCCGCCCAACCTTGTCCCCGTAGGTGCCGGCCCCGGCGACGAACATGATCTGCGCCGCCTCTTCGGCCAGGCGCTCGATGCCCTTGGCCACGTCCCGCTCGAACGTGAAGGAGGCATCTTCGAGGCGTCCCTCGAGGACGCTCTCGTTCCCGGCGACAACGGTTTCCGGGTCGCCGCCGTTGGCCACGAATGCGAAGCGGTTGCCCTCGAGCGGGAAATAGCGCTGGTGCGACTCCATCGCCGTCTCGATCACGCGGCGCGGAAGCGAAAGGAAGCGCTCGTCGAACGCCCCGTCGAGAACCGTCGGCCACTCGGCGAGGTGCACGACCTCGGCGAGGACTATGGAGTTCGGCTCGTCGAGGCCGAGCTTCGCGAGGCCGGCGCGAATGGAGGACTCCCGGGTGCCTTGGTCAGGCTCCACGTTGGCCGCACGCAGCGCCGCGAGGTACTCCCGGGCGCTCGGGACCGGCACTTCGCCGTGCGTGAAGCGGTGGCCGTAGGAGGAACCGTCGAACCCCTCCACCGTCTGATCTTCGAGTTTCGCGCAGAGCCAGCGCACAGGGCGCGCGAAGCGCAGGCCGGAGTCGTCCCAGCGCATCGACTTCGAGAACGCGAGCCCGCAAACGATCTCGTTCAGCCGCTCGGGCAGCACGTCGAGGAGCGGCCTGCCGGGCACGAGCACTCCCAGAAAGCCTTCGCGGACCTCGAGGTCGCCTACGCCGACACCCTGCTTCTTCGCAAAGCCTTCGGCCGCCTTCTCCCGCAGGTTCTCGGGCGGGCCCTTGACCCACTCGTCGGGCTCCCGTTCGGGCACGTCGTCCACGATGAGCGCGAGCCGGCGCGGGCCGGCGAACACGCTGCCCTCCCCCAGCTTCGCCAGCTCGGAGCGCAGCTGCGCCTCCGCCTCCGCGCAGGCCGAGGCGGGGAGCTCCTCGCACCCGATCTCAAACAGCAGCCTGGGCAATCTTCTCCACGTAGAGCTGGGCGACGTTACGCGCGAGCGTGCGAACCCGGCCGATGTACGCGGCCCGCTCCGTTACCGAGATGGCGCCGCGCGCGTCCAGCAGGTTGAAGGTGTGGGAGCACTTGAGCACCTGGTCGTAGGCGGGCAGCGGCAGCTCGCGGTCGAGCAGCATGCGACACTCGGTCTCGTGCTCGTCGAAGCGGCTCGTGAGGATGTCGACGGGTGCGACCTCGAAGTTGTAGACCGACCACTCGCGCTCGCTCTCGCGATAGACGTCGCCCCACTGGACCCCCGGGGCCCATTCCAGCTCCAGCGCCGACCGCTTCCCCTGCAGGAACATCGCCAGCCGCTCGAGGCCGTAGGTGATCTCCGCGGGCACGAGCTCGATCTCCAGCCCGCCCACCTGCTGGAAGTACGTGAACTGGGTCACCTCCATGCCATCGCACCAGACCTCCCAGCCGAGACCCCAGGCGCCGAGGGTCGGCTGCTCCCAGTCGTCCTCGACGAGGCGCACGTCGTGCTTCTTCGTGTCGATGCCCAGCGCCTCGAGCGAGGCGAAGTAGAGGTCGAGCACGTCCTCGGGCGCCGGCTTCAGGAGCACCTGGTACTGGAAGTAGTGCTGGAAGCGGAACGGGTTCTCGCCGTAGCGCCCGTCGGTCGGCCGGATCACCGGCTCGACGTAGGCGGTCTTCCATTCGTCAGGCCCGAGCGAGCGCAGAAACGTGGCCGGATTCATCGTCCCGGCCGCCAATTCCGTGTGGTACGGCTGCATGACGACGCACCCGTAGTTGGCCCAGTAGCGCTCGAGGGAGGCGATCATCTCCTGGTAGTTCGGGGGGCTCACGGTCTCACGCCCTCTGCGCGAGCGTCCTCAGACGGAAGCCGCCGTGGTACTCGTACGAAGACTCGATCATGCCCAGGCACTCGCGTAGTCCACGCGCCGTCATGGCGGGAGCGGCGGCCTCGGCCAACGGCCGCTCGAGAAAGCCGCGGACCGCTTCGAAGCCCTCAGCCGACACGGCGAGCGAGCCCGAGCCGCATTCTTCGCACACGCCTCCTCCGGCCTGTGCCGAGAAACCGATGAGCGGCTTCTCCTCTCCACACGCGGCGCACCCGGCGAGATGCGGGAGATAGCCCGAGAGCCAGAGCAGCTTAAGCTGGAACGAGAGGACGAGCGGGTCGAGAGCCGGTTGGGCGGGAAGCGCGGCCTCGACGTCATCGAGAAGGTCGAGGAAGCGCGTCAGCGCATTGAAGGCGGGCGCGTTGGCGTCCTGCTCGACGAAGAGGCGGAGCATCGCCTCGAGGCCGATGTGGCCGACCGCCATGCGGTAGCCATCGACGCGCCCGCGCTCGTGCGAGCGCAGAAGGTCGGCGCCGCGCACGGTGCAGAGCTCCCCCCTCCCCTCGTGCAGCATGAGCTCGACGTGGCTGAAGGGCTCTAGTCGCGCCCCGAAGCGCGACTTCGTCTTCCGGACCCCCTTCGCGATCGCGCCCACGCGGCCGCACTCAAGGGTGTAGAGGTGGAGGACGCAATCCGCCTCGGAGAAACGGATCGAGCGCAGGACGACGGCCTCCGTCTTGAAGGTTCCGGGCACGGGGGCGAGTCTAGCCGCCGTCCCGGTGGAATCCGGGGCTTTCCGGGTACGTTGAAAGAGAGGATGCCCCGAATCCGGATGTACTCGACGACCTGGTGCGGCTACTGCATCCGCGCCAAGGCGTTGCTCGAGCGCCGCGGCCTCGAGTACGAGGAGATCGTCATGGACGATGACCCCGCGTTCCGGCAGAAGCTGCTCGAGATGACGGGGCGCTGGACCGTTCCGCAGATCTTCATCGACGAGGTCCCGATCGGCGGCTATACGGAGCTCTGGAGCCTCGAGCGGGAAGGCGGCCTGGACGAGCTCGCGGCCTAGGGGCTCAACCGCTTCGCCAGGTACCCGATCCCGAGCGGATAGCGGTACTCGATCGCCATGTGCGTGGCGTCGAAGAGCTCGAAGTAAATGTCGGTGACGCCGATCTCCTCGAGAGCACGCCGGAACGCCTCGGCCCCCAGGTCGAGGAACCATTCGTCCTTCTTGCCCGCATCGATGTAGATCGCCTTGAGCGACCGAAGCGCGTCCACGTGCTTCGGGACCATCCGTACCGGATCCCAGGCGAGCCAGCGCTCCCAGACCTCGGGCATGAGCTCCGACGTCGCTGGGTCGAACGGCAGCCGGACGGTCCCGTCCTCGTCGGTCGAGTAACAGGCCGCCATGCACCACTGGTTGAGGAGCACGTGGTCGGAGTCCTTCGAGAAAGCCGGCCGCGAGCGGAAATCGTCCCAGAAACGCTCGTAGGAGCCGTCGTACTCGTCGCGCAAAGCTCTGGCCGTTTGCGGGATCTCGGGCAGATAACACGCCTCGAAGAGCGCGTCGCCCGCGTGCGTGGCGAGGCCGCCGAAGAGGTCCGGGCGGAGCATCGGCGTGACCATCGCCCCGTAGCCGCCGGAGGACTTGCCGGCGATGCCGCGGTGCTCCGGAACCGGCAGGGTGCGATAGCGCTCGTCCACCCACGGGACGACCTCGTCGCAGAGATATGTGTGGTAGCGGCCCGTTCCCGGCGAGTCCAGGAACTGGCTCCCGCCGAGCGACGTCCAGCAGTCGACGTAGACCAGGATCGCGGCGGGCACGTCTCCAGCGGCGAAGAGGTCGTCCGCGAGCTCGGGGAAGTTCTTGCGGAAAGGGGCACGATTTCGCCACATGTCGAGCTGGCCCGTAAGCCCTTGGATGACATAAATCGACGGGTATCGGCGCTCGGCGTCGTCGTCGTAGCCGGGCGGGAGGTAGACCCGGAGCGGCCGCGCGCTCGGGTCGCCGAGCGGATTCCCCTCAAGAGCCTTGCTCTCCATCTCCGCTTCCTCGAAGCGGCCGCGCGGCTCGAACGACCAAGGCTTCATGGTCGCGATCCTAGCCGGGGTTGAGCTTCTGGCACTGAGGGCAGTACCACGTGCCTCGCCCGCCCGCGCGCGTCTTCTCGATCGGAGTGCCGCAGCGTGGACACGGCTCGCCGGCGCGCCCGTAGACCTTGAACTCATTCTGCATCCGGCCGCTGCGCCCTTGGGGATCGCGATAGTCCCGCAGCGTCGCCCCCTGGCGCGCGATCCCCATTTCCAGCGCTGCGCGGATCGCCTTGCGCAGCCGGGCAATCTCGTCTCCGTCGAGGGAGCCCGCGGGACGAAGAGGGTGGATCGTCGCGCGCCAAAGCGCCTCGTCCGCGTAGATGTTCCCGACGCCCGCCGCCGCACGCTGGTCGAGAAGGGCGGCCTTGATCGGCGCTCGGCGACCTGCAAGCGATTTGGTGAGAACGTGCGTGGTAAAGCCGCGCTCGAGCGGCTCGCCGCCGAGGCGCCGCGCCGCGAAGTAGTCCTCGAGCTCGCCCGGCTCGAGCAGTGCCCAAGTGCCGAACCGGCGTACGTCTCGATAGGCGACGTCCGATCCGTCGTCTAACCTGACAACTGCTCGGCGGTACGGGTCGGCGGCGAGGCCGCCCCGCGCTGGGTGCTCGACGTTCCCCGTCATACGGAGATGGACAAGGAGGTGTCGCCCGCTCTCGAACTCGAAAACCAAATACTTCCCTCGCCGGCCAACGGAAGAGATGCGTTCGCCTTCGAGGGCCTGGGCGATCGCCTCCGGGGGCTCTGGCCGGGTCAACCGCGGATCGACAATCTCGACGCGTTCGAGCGTCCGTCCCTGCAGGCGCGGAGCCAGCCGCGACCGGATCGTCTCCACCTCGGGTAGCTCGGGCATCTTGTCGTCCCGTCAGGCTACGACGTCGAGGACGATCGGAACCTCTCGCGGCGGCTCGGGGCCGATGCCGTACGCGGCTGCGACTTCGGTAGCGCCGGCCTGGGCGGATTCCTCCGTGCGAGCGTGCACCTCCGCGATCACATCGCCGGCCGCGAGCGCCTGTCCGCGCTTCGCGAAACAGAGAATCCCCACGGCGTGGTCGATGTCGTCCTCCTTGCGGAGCCTGCCCGCACCGAGGCCGAGCGCTGCCTCCCCGATCGCGGTCGTCGCGATGCGCTGGACATAGCCCGTCGAGGCAGCAGTGACCTGCTTCACAACGGGCGCCTGAGACAGCGCGTCGAGGGACGGGTTCCCGCCCTGCGCTCGAATCCAACGTTGGTAGACGTCAAGCGCCGCTCCGCCCGCGATCGCCTGGGCGACGAGGCCACGGGCCTCCTCGGCGTCGACCCCGAGGTCGGAGAGGACGAGCAGGTGCTCTGCCGCGCCTCGGACGAGCGCGCTGAGATCGGCGGGCGCTTCTCCCTGGAGCAGCCCGACCGCCTCGCGGATCTCGAGGGCGTTTCCGACCGCCTGTCCGAGCGGCTGGTCCATGTCGGTCAGCTCGCAGACGACCTCTCGGCCCGCCCGGACGCCGAGCTCCCGCATGGCCTCCGCCAGCTCGCGGGCCGAGTCGATGTCCTTCATGAAGGCGCCGTCGCCGACCTTGACGTCGAGCACGATCGCGTCGGCTCCGCCTGCGATCTTCTTCGACATGATGCTCGACGCGATCAGGGGGATGATGTCCACGGTCGCTGTCACGTCACGGAGGGCGTAGAGCCGCTTGTCCGCCGGGACGAGCTCGCCCGTCTGGCCGATGATCGCAATGCCGATCTCCCCCACCTGGGCGAGGAACCTCCCGATGTCGAGCTCGACGTTGAAGCCGGGGATCGCCTCGAGCTTGTCCAGGGTGCCCCCGGTGTGCCCGAGGCCACGGCCGCTCATCTTCGCGAAGGGCACACCGCACGCTGCGACGACCGGGCCGAGGGCGATCGACGTCTTGTCCCCCACCCCGCCGGTCGAGTGTTTGTCCACGACCTTGCGCCCGAGCGGCGAGAGGTCGACGGTCTCGCCGCTCTGCACCATGGCGTCCGTGAGCGCATGCGTCTCGGCGTGGCTGAGCCCCTTGAAGTAGACGGCCATGCAGAACGCGGCCATCTGGTAATCGGGGACCTCGTCGCGCGCGTAGGCGAGTACGAGCCCGGAGATCTCGGCGTCCGTCAGCTCACCGCCGTCGCGCTTCTTCTGGATCAGCTCTGCGGGCCGGAGGGCGCCCGCTGCGCGGGGCGGCGCCTTCACTGCTCGACGATCGGCGTGCCGGGGATCCCGCGCGACGGCGCCTTCCCCCCGAGCCAGGCGTTCACCGTTGCGCCGACGTCCGCGAACTCGCCCTCGTGGATCGCACCATCGGCGTTTTTCCCCTCGACGTAGGCGAGCAGAAGCGCGTGCTCGCGGGAGTGATCCGTGGAGGGAGTCGTGGGGTCGCAGCCGTGGTCGGAGGTGAGAATGAGGAGGTCCTGTGGGCGCATGGCATCGAGGAGATCCGGGATCCGCCGGTCGAAGTCCTGCAGGCAGCGGTGGAAGTTGACCGGGTCGTTGCGGTGCCCCCAGAGCATGTCCGTCTCGACGAGGTTCACGAAGATGAGCCCATCGTCCACCTCGCGGAGGAGGGCCTCGGTCTTCGTGATTCCGTCGATGTTCGACTTCGTCGTCTCCGAGTGGTCGATGTCGACGCCCGCAAAGATGTCGTGGATCTTGCCCACGCCGTAGACCTCCTTGCCCGCCTCGCGGACGAGCGTGAGGTAGTTCGGCTGGCGCGGCTTGAGCGACCAGTCGTGGCGGTTCGGTGTGCGCGTGTAGTTGCCGGGCTCCCCGACGAACGGACGGGCGATCACGCGGCCCACCGCGTTTTTCCCGGAGAGGATCTCGCGGGCGATCCCACATGCCGCGTACAGCTCGTCCATCGGGATCGTCTCCTCGTGCGCGGCGATCTGGAAGACGGAGTCGGCGGACGTGTAGACGATCCACTTGCCGGTCCGCTGGTGCTCCTCTCCTAGCTCTTCGATGATCTCCGTCCCCGAGGCCGCCTTGTTGCCGAGCACGCCGCGCCCCGTCTGGTGGGCGAACTCCTCGATCACCTCGAACGGGAATCCGTGCGGAAACGTCGGCATCGCCTCGGGCGTCACGATCCCCATGAGCTCCCAGTGGCCCGTGGTCGTGTCCTTGCCCTTGGAGCGCTCGAAGAGCCTGCCCGCGACGGCCGGCGCGTGCGCCTGCGGCGGGCAGCCCGCCAACTCCTCGATGTTCCCGAGGCCGAGTTGCTCCAGGTTGGGGAGGTCGAGGCCGCCGACCGCTTCTGCGACGTTGGCGAGGGTGTTCGACCCCTCGTCGTCGTAGTCCGCCGCGTCCGGCAGCTCGCCCGCACCAACCGCGTCCAGCACGATCACGCAGGCGCGCGGCATCGGGCTATTCTACTTCGGTCATGGAAACCGTCCTCGGGCTTTTCGGCATGGCGCTTTGGATCGTCGCCGTCATCGCGCTCGCCGCGGGAATGACGTACGCGGTCGTGAGGCTCACGCCCGAGCGCGAAGACAAGAAGCCGGACACGACCGAGGCGTAACGGGTTTCCGCCAGGGCATTAGACGGCCTCGAGTGGAAGGACCTCGTCGAGGGGCGAGTAATCGAGGCCGTGGGCCTCTGCGACCGCCTCGTAGGTGAGCTTCCCCTCGAAGACGTTGACTCCACGCCCGAGTGGGCGGCTGCGCGCGATGGCCTCGCGCACGCCGAAGTCGGCAATCTGCTCGACGTACGGCAGCGTCACGTTCGTGAGCCCTGCGGTGGACGTGATCGGCACCGCGCCGGGCATGTTCGAGACGCAGTAGTGGACGATTCCGTCGACGATGTAGACGGGATCCGAGTGCGTGGTCGGATGCGAAGTCTCGAAGCAGCCGCCCTGGTCGATGGCGACGTCGACGAGCGCAGCGCCCGGCTTCAAGGACGGCAGCATCTCGCGCGTGACGAGCTTGGGCGCCCGCGCGCCGGGGATGAGCACAGCGCCGATGACAAGATCCGCGTTCTCCACGGCTTCGTCGATCGCAAGCTGGTTCGACATTGCGAGGGTGATGCGCCCGTCGAGCATCATCTCGAGATCGCGCATCCGCTGGACCGACTTGTCCAGGACCCAGACGTCGGCCTGCATGCCCACCGCGATGAGCGCGGCGTTGTAGCCGACAATCCCGCCACCGAGCACGACGACTTTGGCGGGCGGCACCCCCGGCAAGCCTCCGAGGAGGATCCCGCGGCCGCCCTGTGCCTTCTCGAGCGCCCATGCGCCCATCTGCGTCGCGAGCCTGCCGGCGACCTCGCTCATCGGCGCGAGGAGCGGCAGTTGCCGGTCGTCGGTCTCGACGGTCTCGTAGGCGATGCAGACCGCGCCGCTGTCCAGAAGCGCTCGCGTAAGCGCCTCGTCGGCGGCGAGATGGAGGTACGTGAAGAGAATGAGGCCCTCGCGCAAGCGGCCGAACTCGGCAGCGAGCGGCTCTTTCACCTTGAGGACGAGGTCGGAGGTTCCCCAGATGTCGTCGACCGATGCGATGCGCGCACCGACGGCCTCGTAGGCCGCGTCGGAAAGCGCGCTGCCCGCGCCCGCGCCTTGTTCGACTACGACTTCGTGGCCTTTTTGCGCCAGTTCGCGCGCGCCCGCTGGGGTCAGAGCGACGCGGTGCTCGTCCGGCTTGATCTCCTTGGCGACGCCGATCCTCATGGGCTGCGAAGGCTATCTCACGCTAAGTGGCGGAACGCAACCCTTCCCGCGGCATAGGCAGCCGCGAAGAACCATGGATCGTCGTCCGCGCCGCGGCCCATGTGGGAGAGTGGCAAGCCTGCGCACGCGTCCCGCCAGCCGGACACATCGACGACGTTGGCGCGCTCGAGGCCGTCCGGCGATTCCAGCCCCTCCGGCCAGCCGATCTCGACGTCGCCGGCGAGCGTGAGCACGGCCTGCGTGTGGTGCGAGAGACCGCGATGGCGCTCGCGCGGATCGCCCTCGGAGTAGCGGACGGCGAGAACCGGCGCCCCGCCGAGGGCGCGGGCGGTGAGCACCGCCTCCGCGACCGAGAGCCCGCCGTGCCCCCACGGGCTCGCGGTTCCCACGATCCCGGGCCCGATCGAGCAAAGAACGGCGTCGAATCCCTGCTCGGCGGCCCAGACGAAGGCAGCGGCGGTCGAGACGCACGCGACATCGCCCTGGACGCAGGCCCCGACCGCGACGGTGGTCTCGACGAGGCCGCGCTCACGGAGCGCGCGCACCGTGTCCGAAAAGGACACCGGAAGCGCACCCCCGGGAACCTGAACGTATGCGACTCTCTTCTCCTCGCCGAGGCCCGCGGCGGCCGGGGCGACCTGGCTGTGCAGGGAGCAGCAGACGACCGGCAGGCCTCCCAGCGAATCGAGCTGGGCGCCATTCTCCTCCGCATGCCGAACTGCGTACTGGAGCGGCGTGTACGGGAGTTTCATCACGTGCGCGCCGGGCTCCCCTTCCAGCTCGAGCCCGCGTGTGAGGTTCGCATAGAGGACGTCGAAGCCGCCGGACCCCAGCTCCAGCTCGACGGCCTGAACGTTCACGAGCACGTCGTCGCCGAGCGTCACGGGGCCGGTGATCCCGGGATAGGCGATACAGGGCCGGCCGTCGACCTCGAGCCGGACGAGCCCGTCATGCCGCTCTGTCACCGCGGTGACGGAGCCGCGGCGCAGGCTAACCATCGCGTGCCCCGTCGACGAGTTCGAGCGTGACGTTGAGCATTGTCGCGAGGTCGGCGACGGCGATGCGCTCTGCCGGCGTGTGCACCTGCATCATCCCATTGGCGAGGTTGACGCAGGGGACGCCGCGCGCATTGAAGACGTTCGCGTCGGCGCCGCCGCCCACGTCGATCGGCCGCGGCTCGAGGCCGGCGCGCTGGACGGCCTGTGTCGCGAGTGCGAAGACGGGCTCGTCCGGCTTGAAGCGGTAGCCGGCATACGTCTCCGAGATTCGCGTCTCGGCCTCGCACTCGGTGACCGCGGCGGCGAATGTGAAGGCGTCGAGCATCTCCTGGACGAGATCGGCGAGCTTGCCCTCGTCGCGGGAGCGCGCCTCGGCCGCAAGCTCGCAGCGGTCGGGAACGACGTTCCTCCCCGTGCCACCCTCGATGAGGCCTACGTTGGCCGTGGTCTCCTCGTCGATGCGGCCGAGCCTGAGGTCGGCGATGGCGCGCGCGGCAGCGGCGATGGCGGAGCGCCCCTCCTCCGGAGCGAGCCCGGCGTGCGCGGAGCGGCCCTTGAAGACGACGTCGATGGTCTTCCCGTACGGCGCGGAGCGGACGATGCCGCCCACCGCGCCGCTGCAGTCGTAGACGAAGCCGAGCTTCGACCGCAGGCGCGTGTGGTCGAAGTCCTTGGCTCCCTGGAGCCCGACCTCTTCGTTCACGGTGAAGAGGAGCTCGACGCCCGCGTGCGGCCGCCCTTCGGAGAGGAGCAGTCGTGCCGCTTCGAGGAGCACCGCGACGGTCGCCTTGTTGTCGGCGCCGAGGATCGTTCCGCCTTCGTTCCAGACGAAGCCATCCTCGCCGACGACTGGGCGGATCTCCCCCACCGGCGGGACCGTGTCCATGTGGGCGCAGAGAAAGATCGAGCCGCCGCCGTTCCGCTCGCGCGGCTCGAGCCGCGCGAGGAGGTTGCCCGCCTCATCGTCCTCCACCGCCAGTCCGAGGTCTGCGAGGTAGGAACGGATGACTGCCGCCACCGCTTCCTCGTCGCCCGACGGGCTCGGAATGGCGGCGAGCTCGAGGAACAGGTCGAGGACGCCCGAGGCCCACGTTGCACTCATGAGCGCGATTCTAGGAGTGCGAGGCGGCCTGGCCGACGCCGGTGCGCGCGCGAGCCCGGTCGACGGCGGCGCCGACGAAGTCGCGGAAGAGCGGCGCGGGCCGCGTCGGGCGGGACTTGAACTCGGGGTGATACTGGCTGGCAACGAACCAGGAATGGTCCGGAAGCTCGATCATCTCGACAAGGCGGCCTTCCTGGAACGTGCCCGAGACGATGAGGCCCGCCTCGACCAGCTTCGGCCGGAACGCGTTGTTCACCTCGTAGCGGTGCCGGTGGCGCTCGTGGATGACGGTCTCGCCGTAGGCCGCATGTGCGCGCGTCCCCTCCTCTACGTCGACAGCGTCGGCGCCGAGGCGCATCGTGCCACCGAGATCCTCGATCTCTTTTTGCTCGGGCAGGAGGTCGATGACCGGATAGGGCGTCTCCGGGTCCATCTCGGTCGAGTTGGCGCCGTCGAGCCCGACCACGTTGCGCGCGAACTCCGAGATCGCGACGTGCATACCGAGGCAGATGCCGAGATAGGGAATGTTGCGCTCCCGCGCGATGCGGCAGGCGGTGATCTTCCCCTCCCACCCACGCGAGCCGAATCCGCCCGGTACGAGCACGCCGTCGGCGCGCTCGAGCTCGCGCGCGGCCTCTTCGACGCTCATGCCCTCGGCGTCCACCCACCGCACGTGGACGTTCGTCCCGTGATGGATACCCGCGTGCTTCAAGGACTCATGGACGGAGAGGTAGGCGTCCTGAAGCTTGACGTACTTGCCGACGAGGGCGATCTCCACGTCGCCGTCGCGCTCCGCGATGCGGCCGGCGAGGTCTCCCCACTCGCCCAGGTCGACGGGCTCGTCGGGCAGGCCGAGCTTCGTGCACGCCAGCGTGTCCAGGCCCTCGTCGCGAAGCGCCTGCGGGACGAGATAGACGTCGCTCACGTCCTCGTTGGCGATCACCGCCTCGGCGTCGACGTCGGCGAAGAGGGCGATCTTGTCGCGGATGTCGCGGGAGAGCGGCTCATGCGAGCGGCAGACGACGATGTCGGGATGGATACCGATGCGGCGCAGCTCGTTCACCGAGTGCTGCGTCGGCTTCGTCTTCAGCTCGCCCGCAGTCTCGATGAAGGGGACGAAGGTCACGTGCAGGTAGAGGACGTTCTCCGGGCCGACCTCGCGCCGGAACTGGCGGATCGCCTCGAGGAACGGAAGCGACTCGATGTCGCCCACGGTGCCCCCGATCTCGGAGATGACCACGTCCGTGTCGGATGCGGCCGCCACGCGGCGCACGCGGTCCTTGATCTCGTTCGTGATGTGCGGGATCACCTGCACCGTCGAGCCGAGGTACTCGCCCTTCCGCTCGCGGCGGATGACCGAGTTCCAGATCGACCCGGACGTGTGGTTCGCATTCCGGGAGAGGTTCTCGTCGATGAAGCGTTCGTAGTGGCCGATGTCGAGATCGGTCTCGGCCCCGTCCTCGGTGACGAAGACTTCACCGTGCTGGAAGGGGCTCATCGTCCCCGGGTCGACGTTGATGTACGGGTCGAACTTCTGCACCTGGACCCGCAGGCCTCGAGCCTTGAGCAGGCGCCCGAGCGAGGCGGCGGTGATGCCCTTGCCGAGGGACGAGACGACGCCGCCCGTCACGAAGACGTACTTCGTCGGGCGGGCCCTCACCTAGGGCCTCCCCAGGCGGTCGAGCTCGGCAAGGCCGGGCGTGCGCTCGATGAGCTCGCCCAGCGAGCGGCGCTCGCCGGCGATGTTGAGAGCGACGACCCCAGCCACAGCTGCCCAGCGACCCCATCCGCGGAATCGGTCCACGGACCTGAAGCCTAGCAAGGCCCCAAGCGCATTCGATCCCGCGTCCCCCAGCATCACTCTCTCGCGGAGATCGTATGGAA
>Ga0307410_10000654_pt1 | contig 14294 bp, 14 predicted proteins | sample 322Ometagenome_3_FD_203707 | JGI IMG/M metagenome (GOLD analysis project Ga0307410, IMG submission 203707) | Maize rhizosphere microbial communities from greenhouse at UC Davis, California, United States - 322HYB-O-3 | ecosystem: Host-associated > Plants > Roots > Rhizosphere > Soil | place... | reverse complement strand
TACCGAACCATTGGCCGAATGCAGATCGGTCACCCAGAGCACCGAGCCGGACCACTCCAGCAGGGCGTGCGTCTTGGATAGCGTTCGGGAAAGATCAGCGAGGGCGAGCACTGGCTGATCGATTTTGCTGGGAGCTGCTCGCGCACTGCCGACGCTCGCGGCTCGAGCCGAGCTCTCCGGACTGCGACCGATCAGAAGCGATGTGCCGATCACCTGTCGTCGCCCGGTGTCGAAGGCGATGGCGACCGCATCCGATGTTGTCGCCGCGGCCACGCCCGAGTGAGATGTGGCAAAGACCGCCTCGTCCACACGCGAGCCTTCTGCGATTGCAGATCCCGGAAGCGCAGGCACAGCAGGAGTCAATGGGTCTCGGCCTCGCCTCAGGTCAGCGGGCACCGTACGTCTCATCCAATGCGAAGTCGCGAAGCTCCCGATGATCTTGCGTACGCCGACTGGATTTCCCGTCAAGTCGTCAACGGTGCGCACCTTGAGAGCCAGGCGACCTAGCGTTCGGCCGCGACGGAGAAACAGCAACAACTGTGTCGCTACGAAGATGACCGCCAGCAGCCCGATCAAGACCAGCGCGCCCAAGGCGCCGGCTGCGCCCGACACAACGCCAAGGACCGCCCCGATTACAAGCGGCAGCACATCGATGAGCACTGCCAGGTGGCCGCGTACCGCACTCGAACGCGCCACCCCGGCCAGCAACGGGGTATAGGTGCCGAGCACGCTGCCTTGCGCAGCGGGCGTGAGCACCGTCCCACATGACTGGCACAGCATGCCGGCGGAGGTCTGCAGGCTTCCGCATCGTGCACAGCTCGCGACACCCACGAGCGCTGCAGGCATGTGAACCTCCGGATGTCAGGACCTTCGACAGTCAGGCAGTCGTGCGCTGACGTCAGTCGCTGAGTCTGTAACCCCTCGGGGGCAAAAGTTTAGGTATTAGTCCGTGACCTGTTCGTGACGATAGAAAATTTCTGGTTCCGAAGCTGATTCGGCTTCGAACGTCGGTGCGGGGATGGCCAGAAATTCGTCCGCCGATTGGGACCGACATGCTCAATTGTCCGAAATCTGACCCGTACGGGCGTTACGTTAGGTCGCGTCCGTGACCCAAGCGTTATCTTCGCCCTTGTCGGGGGAGAGGAGCATGATGAAGTTCGCGATGGGGGCTGAGACGCTGACGGTGCTGACCAAGCAGACGTCCTCGGCCAATGATGATCTTGGAAGCCTGGTGAAGCAGCTGTTCGCCGCCGCCGAGCCGATCCAAGGAAAGTTCAACGGAGCGGGTCGAGCCGCTTTCGACAGGTTCAAGGGCGAGACCGACCAAATCGCCAACGAGCTCAACTCGGCGCTAGCGGCAGTGCTCGGCGGTATCCAGGGCCAGAACACCGCGTTCCTCACCGGTGAACAGCAGATGATCGATGAGACCACTGCAGCCCAGTCCAGTGCCAATTTCGAGTCCGCCCGGTTCTCCGGATCGCGCTGAGAAAGGACGAGGAAAGATCATGCCTGCTGGAAATGCCGCCGATCGCCGTGACTTCGACATCCCGGCCTCGCAAGCCGCCCAAGATCATTTCAACGCCGTCGCCGGCCACCTGGAGTCCTTGATCAATCAGCGTGATCGAGACGTCCAACTCGCCATGTCGGATTATCAGGCCGACGGAGCTTCGGAAGAGTACGCCGCTAAGGAGCAGCGCTGGCACAACGTTGCTGACGAGGTGCGGGGCATCATCCAGGTGCTCCGGGGATCTTTGGGAAGCAATGACGAGACGGCAGCCCAGTCGCTGCAGCGCGCCAAGGGCGCGGTCGACTCCATCGGCTGAGTCCTGGGGGAGATCACGATGACCGGCTATCGAATCGACCCCAAAGGCGTGGAGACAGTACTGAACGCCACCAAGAGCGACGCGGAGAAATTCGGCACAATCCTGAAGCCGCTTCAGGGCTGGCTAGAGTTCGCCGCCACAGGGACTGGTGGCAGCGGCGCCATTGTGCCTGCATTGCAGAGCTTCTTCGAGAACCAGTCGGTAGGCCTCAAGACGATTAACAACCGGGTGGGTGCGGCGATCAATGGGGCCTATGAAGCGACCAAGGCCTATCTCGACGGTGATCTGGAAATGGTGCAGACCTATCAGCAGAACGCCGCGATCGCGGCAAATCCGCCACTGCACGGAGTGCCGCGGCAACTGGGAGGCTACTGATGCCTGACCATATCGACCCCGGTGCGATTCCCGGTGACAACCTGCGACCCGACATGGTCGACATCGCCGCCAGTGAGATCAAGACGATTGGCGATGATGTCAGCGATCAAGGCGGCGTCGTCGTTAGCACCTGGCAGCGGCTTGCGCACCATTACGAGGCACCAGAGGCCGCGACCTTATTCGGCGTCATGGACCCGGTCAAGACCAACGCCGAAACCTTCGGCAGCAACGTTGATCAAGTCAGCAGTGCGCTCAAGACGTACGCCGCAGAGGTGGAACCGATCAAAGCCGAGCTGGCCAAGATCAAAGCCGACGCGTACAACTTCGTAGCCTCCATAGCCGGCGGGGTCGAAAAGACCACCTACAGCCGGGCCGGCGCCATCAAAACGACTGTGGAATGGCATGAGGACCAGGACTCGGTCGATGCCAACAATGACCTGATTCGTCGCGTCAACGCCCAGATGGTGTTGCTCTGGGCTGCCGAACGCAAATGTGCCAATGCCATCTACGACATCATCGGCTTTCCGCACATCGAGGCGGCGACCGACAGCAACCCGAACGGCTACGGCGTCACCGAGATCCCAGATGGGGCGGAAACGCCGTGGGGCAAGACAGTCGAGCGGAGCGAGTCATGTGGTGAGAAGGCGGCTTCGGCAGTTGGTCACTTTGTCTGGGATGGCGTTATCGTCGGCGGTATCTGGGGCACTGTGGAAGGGCTCGGCACCCTCACACTGGGGTACAACCCGCAAACCGGAGAGTGGTTCAGCGGTGACGCGTACGGGGCCGCGTGGAGCAATCTGGGCAAGCTTGCAGTTGGGCTCGCCGTCAGCAGCCCGCTCACCATGTCTTTGATCGCCAAAATGCCTGGCCCGGCAGGCAATTTTCTCCGCGACTGCCAAATGACGGTGGTCAACGCCGGTAAGGGCCTTATCGCCTGGGACAAGTGGAAGGACGACCCGGCGGCAGCCGCCGGCGAGGCTACGTTCAATATTGCCTCGATCATCATCCCGGTGGGTGCGGCCACAGCGCCGGTGCGCACCAGCGCCAGCACCGCGGGCGCCGCAATCCGCACCGCCGCCAAGATCATCGATGTCGCAGACCCGACCTCGGCGCTGATCAAGGTTGGCACCGCTGGCGCGAAGATCGCCACACCTGCGATTGCCGATCTGGTGAAGTCCGTCGACCTCAGCAAGATTGATCTTGGCAAGCTCGATGCCGCCGGGAAGATCGACGTCCCCGAGGCACCCAAGATCGACATGCCCAAGGTCGAGGTGCCGTCGGTCAGCAAGAGCGATATGACTCTGGATACGCCGAACACCGCCAATACGGTCGATGTTCCGGTTCGTACCGTCGATACCGCCGTGACGGTTCCGGCACGCGAGCCAGCGCTGGTTGGCGCAGGTGGCGACAGCGTCGTGCACATTGGCGACGGGCCGGTTGCTCACTCGGGCGGCACACCCACTCTCGACGACAGCGTCGTCAACACCGGCGACGCGCCGGTCGGCGGCTCAACCGACCGACCCACCCTCGACGACAGCGTCGTCCACACCGGCGACACCGGGCCAACCCGCGGCAGCCCACCCACCCTCGACGACAGCGTCGTCGACACCGGCGACACCGGGCCAACCCGCGGCAGCCCACCCATCCTCGACGACAGCGTCGTCCACACCGGCGACACCGGACACACCGATGGCGCCGCCGGTAGCTCCGGCACCACTGATGCCGGGTCGGACGCTCCGCTCCCAAGCGGGGGCGGAGGCGGGACTGACGGCCCGACCGATGGCAACACCGGCGGCACCCACGACGGACATGGCGGCGGTGGTAAGGAGTGGGATTCGAGTCAAGGTGACCCCGTACACTCCGACGCAGACCATGGTCCCGGTTTCACGCGCACCGATGACAGCGACGTCAAGATTGACCCCGACTATGGCCAGCCAAGGCCAGACCACGGAGGCCTCGCTAACGAGAAGTTACCGCCGAAACTCGAGGATCTTCCGCAAGACGTACGCAAGCTGGTTTTGGATCCGCAAGCGCCGTTCGGACGCGATGCGGCTGGTGATCCCTACAGCCGGGAGGACTTTGAAGCGCGCTACGTCAAGGAGAACGGCGACTTCCGATATCCAGATAACGACGGTGCTGTGAAGGATCGCCGCCTGGAATTCTCCGATGTCGGCGAGTTCCAAAAGCACTACGGCAACGTTCTGGATCGGTTCGGCGATGAAGGCGGAAGATACTTTTCACCGGACGGTACCCCGTACGAGGCACGTGCGCTGCCGCCCGACAGCCTCGGTAAGGCGTACCTCAGAATGCGGCTTGCTGGCGAGCTTCCTCCTGGCTGGCGGATCGAGGTCTCTGAGGTGGCGCCAGCATTCGGTCGTGACGGAGGTGGCCTTCAAATCCGCATTCTCGATGCCAAAGACCAGGCAATGAGGATGTCCGAGCTGGAAGAGCAAGGGATCGTCAAGCAGATCCGTGACCTCGGCCGGCCGGCTGACTACCTCCAACCACTTGCAGGCACGCTTGCGAACGCTCCCGATTGGGACAGCACGAATGCCCAAGATGATCATTAAGACGACGAGGGCAGCGAATCCGGGACGACGGAATAGCCTGAAAGACTGGATGTGTCTGATCAGCGAAGCGAAGACAAAACCTTTTCGGCCGACATGCTGCGCATCAATGAGTTGGTCGAGGGGCTGCGGCTGAGCCGCCGGCCCAGCGATTCGGAAACCATTCTCAATGTTGGTGATTCCGAGGACAGCCGCCTCCTCGCGGTTCGTCACGGTCTCTTCACATTTGAAACCACCAGCCGCGGACAACGCTATATGGAGGCGGCATTTCACTCGCCTCGAGACGCCCGCCGCTACATGATCATGGACCTTTGTGGATCCTTCCGGTTCCGCACGTCGATGGCGCCAGTAGTGATGAAACAGCTAGCAGCGGGCACAGAACTTGAGGAGGGACCGACGGATCATCGGCTGAGTTGGCCGGGGGGTGAGGCCACCTTCTACCACCAGTACAAAGCCGTCACCTTCAGCTGGGTGATCGGCGCCGACCCGGTCGCCATTGTCGCGAGCTACCAGCACCCTAATGGCGAGCCGCTCTTTGATCTTGGAGTCCCGCCCACCATCGACAAACCTCAGCGGCCGAAGGGTCGTGTCAGGAAGCCGCCGCCGATCGAGCTGCCACCGCCTGACGACCCGGAAGTTGATCAAGCGACGATCGACTCTGTACTAGCCGACCTCGGTTGGAAACGCCGGAAGGCGTCAGGGGGCGAAATTCTGGCGGTCGTGGGACATGGAGGAGTTGGACGAGCCGTCTCCTACCGGCAGTCTCAGTTCGTCTACGAGTCCGTAGTGGAGTCCGACTACCGCAGCAGTGTTTGTACGTTCTCCACCGCTGCGGCCGCCCGACGGTTCATGATCATGGAACTGAGCGCGATTCTTCGGATGCAACGCCGACTGCCCAAGATTCAGCTCAATCGGCTGGCACCCGGATGCGACAGCGAGAAGGGCCCCACTGGCTTCGAGCTCAGCTGGCCCGGTGGCGAAGCCACCTTTCCGATCGGCTACATCGGTCACCAGCAGGCACTTGATTTCAGCTGGGTCGCCACGGCGGAGCTCGCCGATATCGCTGCCAGCTACCGGCATCCCCACGGAGAGCCGCTCTTTGATCTAAGCGCCGGCTGATCACTAAGCGGGCGCCTCGACGACTTGAATGCGTTGCAGCTCACCGGAGACGACCAGGTCGCGTATGCCAGTCTCCGGTTGCTGAAGGGTGAACCGGATCCCACCGCCTGGGCGTCCGAACCAGGGTGACGTAATCGCTGCCCGTACCCGGACGTCGGCGGCAGTGAGGAATTTGTGAACATCGTTCTCCGGCCGCAACGCTGTCGGCGGGAGCGAGCGGAACTCGAAGGGCGTATCGATCGGATAGGTATGTACGCCGTCCAGCGCCCCAATCCTGTCGATCGGCAGCTCGGGCGGTAAGTCGATCACAATCCCTTGCGAGCCAGCTGCCCGGGCACGATCGCGAAGATCGAAGTAGTGCATCGCGATCTTGCCGACAATGGTGTCCAAATCATCGCGCGAGATCACCCGTACCGGCGGCAGCGGCCGAGACACATAGTCGATGACCACTTCTGTTGTCTCAGGCTCCGATTCCGCAGTCCGTAGGCGAAAGGCCTCGCCGTAGTCCACGGTTTCGAGGACGAACCGGCCATCATCGGCGCGTACCCGAAGCGCGCCTTCCAGTGGTGCCACTGCCGAGTTCTCCCCCGGCAGCTGGATGTCGAAGCGAGTGAGACCCAGCGTCTCCAACTCAGCGCGAAGTCCGTTCAGCACCCTGCAAACGCTATCGGCTATCTCCGACTTGTCAGCCTCTCGGAGGGCTATAGCCCTTTGAGACGCTGACAGGCCAGAATGAAATTCACTCAGAGGGAGGCGCAGCGTGACAGTGATCCGTGCGGCGATTACTCAGACGACCTGGACCGGCGACAAGAAATCGATGCTCGACAAGCATGAGCAATTCGCCCGGGACGCAAAGGCTCAGGAAGCGCAGGTGATCTGCTTCCAGGAGCTGTTCTACGGGCCTTACTTCGGGATCACCGAAGACGTCAAGTACTACGACTACGCCGAACCGGCTGACGGTCCCACTGTGCAGCGTTTCGCCGCGCTTGCTGCCGAGCTTGACCTCGTCATGGTGCTGCCGATCTTCGAGGAGCAGCAGCCGGGCGTTTACTACAACACCGCGGTGGTGGTCGACGCCGACGGTTCGGTGCTCGGGAAATACCGGAAGAACCACATTCCGAACCTCGACAAGTTCTGGGAAAAGTTCTACTTCCGGCCCGGGAATCTTGGATACCCGGTGTTTCAAACGGCGGTCGGACCGATCGGGGTCTACATCTGTTACGACCGACACTTTCCCGAAGGATGGCGGGAGCTTGGTCTGAACGGGGCGCAGATCGTCTTCAATCCCAACGCCACAAAGCCCGGCCTCTCCAACCGGCTCTGGGAGATTGAGCAGCCCGCAGCCGCCGCGGCCAACGGCTACTTCATTGCCGCGCCGAATCGTGTCGGGCGGGAGGACAACGAGTACGGCGAGCTGGCGGTAACCTTCTATGGCCGTAGCCAGTTCTGTGATCCGCAGGGCAACGTGGTGGGCGCTATGGGCAGCGATGAGCACGAGGACGTCGTCGTACGCGATCTTGACCTTGACACGCTCCGGCAGGTACGCAACACCTGGCAGTTCTACCGTGACCGGCGGCCTGACTCGTACTCCGCCATCACTAGGCCTTGATCGGAGAACCGCAATGAGCACGACGTTGATCAAGAATGGAACCGTGATCAACAGCACTGGTTCGGGCGCCGCCGACGTGCTGGTAGATGGTGAGATCATTGCCGCCGTACTGAATCCCGGCTCCACACTGCTCGGAGTTGATCTTGAGCAAAACGTTGATGCGGTCGTCGATGCAACTGGCAAGTACGTGATTCCTGGGGGTATCGATCCCCATACCCACATGGAACTGCCTTTCGGCGGCACGCAGGCCTCCGACACCTTCGAGACCGGCACTCGAGCTGCAGCCTGGGGCGGCACGACCACGATCATCGACTTCGCGGTGCAGCGCTATGGCGAGCGAGTTGAGGATGGGCTGGCGACCTGGCATACCAAGGCAGCCGGAAACGCCTGCATTGACTACGGCTTTCATCAGATCATCGGCGGCGTCGATGAGTTCTCGCTGAAAGCGATGGATGCATTGATCGATGAGGGCGTGACCAGCTTCAAGCTGTTCATGGCGTACCCGGGGGTCTTCTATTCCGACGACGCCCAGATCCTCAAGGCGATGCAGAAGTCCGCCGAGACTGGACTGCTGACCATGATGCATGCCGAGAACGGCCCTGCGATCGACGTCCTCGCCGAGCAGCTGTACTCGGCTGGAAAGACATCGCCCTACTACCACGGCATCGCCCGGGCCTGGCAGATGGAGGAAGAGGCAACGCATCGCGCGATCATGATCGCGAGCCTGACCGGGGCGCCCTTGTACGTGGTGCACGTCAGCGCCAAACAGGCGGTGGAGCAACTGGCTGCGGCTCGCGACAAGGGCCAGCAGGTCTTCGGTGAAACATGCCCGCAATACCTCTACCTATCCCTTGAAGATCAACTGGGCGCGTCCGGTTTTGAAGGCGCCAAGTGGGTGTGTTCTACGCCGCTGCGGGCGCGAGCTGAAGGTCATCAAGACGCTATGTGGCAGGCACTGCGGACCAACGACCTCCAAATCGTTTCTACCGATCACTGCCCGTTTTGTATGAAGGAGCAAAAAGAGCTCGGGCTCAATGATTTCCGGGCGATTCCCAACGGCATCGGTGGCATCGAGCATCGCATGGACCTGTTGTACCAAGGCGTAGTGACTGGCCAGATCTCGCTGCCTCGCTGGGTTGAACTGACCTCCACCACCGCGGCCAGCATGTTCGGCATCTACGGCAAGAAGGGTGTCATCCAGCCGGGCGCCGATGCCGATCTGGTGATCTACGACCCCGCCGGCCACACCTCGATTGGTTATGAGAAGACCCACCACATGAACATGGACTACTCGGCCTGGGAGGGATTCGAGATCGATGGTCACGTCGACTGGGTGATGTCCCGCGGCACGGTGCTGATCGACGAGTCCGGCTTGGTCGGCCGCAAGGGCCATGGTCAGTACCTGAGGCGCGACCTGAGCCAGTACGTGCGTTAAGGAGTGATCAGCCATGGACTTCGGTGTTGTCTTGCAGACCAATCCACCGGCCTGGCGTACCGTCCAACTTGCTGAACTGTCCGAGGCGCACGGTTTCGACTACGTCTGGACGTTCGACTCGCACCTGCTGTGGCAGGAGCCGTACGTGATCTACAGCCAGATCCTGGCGCGTACCAACCGGGTGATGGTCGGCCCTATGGTCACCAACCCGGCAACTCGCGACTGGACCGTGACCGCCTCGCTGTTCGCGACGTTGAACGAGATGTTCGGCAATCGGACCATCTGCGGCATTGGCCGCGGAGACTCCGCCGTACGCGTCACCAACGGCAAGCCCACCACCATCCGCGAGCTGCGTGATGCCACACATGTGATCCGGGAGCTCGCCAACTGCCGACCGGTGGACTACAAGGGCTCGACGCTGCAGTTTCCGTGGGCGCGTACGTCGGCACTCGATGTCTGGGTGGCGGCGTACGGGCCAATGGCCCTGCAGGCCGCCGGCGAGGTCGGCGATGGCTACATCTTGCAGCTTGCCGATATTGACATCGCCGCGTGGATGATCAACTCGGTCCGTACTGCGGCCTCGAACGCTGGCCGAGATCCGGATGGAATCACGTTCTGCGTCGCCGCGCCCATGTATGTCGGAGAGGACTGGGGGCACATGCGAGACCAATGCCGCTGGTTCGGCGGCATGGTTGGAAATCATGTGGCGGACATCGTCGCCAAGTACGGCGACACCGGTGACGTGCCGCGGGCGCTCACCGACTACATCAAAGGCCGGGACCAATACGACTACAACGAGCACGGTAGGGCTGGCAACATCCACACCGCCTTCGTGCCCGACGAGATCGTGGACCGCTTCTGCGTGTTGGGGACGGCAGACGATCACATCGCCAAACTCAAGCAGCTGAAGGAAATCGGGGTCGACCAGTTCGCCGGCTATCTGCAGCACGACAACAAGGAAGAGACGCTCCGGATCTATGGCGAAGCGATCATGCCGGTCCTACGGGAGCACGTAACGGCAAAGACCTGACCGAGGCATCGTCAGCAATGACGGCGCAAATGCGCGGGCGGCCACTCTCGGCCGTGGTGTGGTGACGGTCGTACCACGTCGAACGTGGCACGCATCCCGCCCTTTCAAACGCTCCTCGAACCCGGCGTAACCGGCTTACCGTGCGCGTCTAAAGCGCAAGAGCAAGTCAGATCTCTCGATGTCCGACGCTTCGGACCACGCGTTGAACAGCCGCCGCCGGCCGCAATTGCCAAGCTCGAGGACGCGCTGCGGCTGCATCTAGGCCTGTAGGTATCACGGGTCCGAGGCATAGGCGTTTGGCCAGTCGAGCATCGGGAATGTGGTTGCTGGAAGGCCTTCATCCGGACAAGTCGCGACTACCGTGGAGGCAACGAGCAACCTCGGAACCGGCTTCTTGCAAGGACTTCCCCGCCCGGCTCCGGGTGTTGAGCGTTGGAGGTTGTGATGTTGTTCGAGGTGTTGGCGGTGCTCGGGGCGATTGGCTTAGCAGGCGCCGCCGCTAGCGTCAGAATTGTCAAACAGTATGAGCGCGGTCTCGTCTTCAGATTCGGCCGGATCCGCGACCACGTGCGCGGCCCGGGACTGGCGGTGATTGCGCCCTTCGCAGATCGACTGCACAAAGTCAACATGCAGATCGTCACTATGGCTGTGCCTGCGCAGGAGGGCATAACCCGCGACAACGTGACGGTAAGGGTAGATGCGGTCGTCTACTTCCGCGTGGTGGATCCCGTGCTGGCGATTGTCAACGTCGAGGACTATCCCTTTGCTGTCTCGCAGGTAGCGCAGACGTCGTTGCGCTCGATCATTGGAAAGAGCGATTTGGACGATTTGCTCACCAATCGAGAGCGGCTCAATGAGGGCCTTGAGCTGATGATTGACAATCCGGCCGTGGAATGGGGCATCCACATTGATCGAGTGGAGATCAAGGATGTCGCGTTGCCGGAGACCATGAAGCGGTCGATGTCCCGTCAGGCCGAAGCCGAACGCGAGCGTCGGGCCCGCGTCATTTCCGCCGAGGGCGAGCTGCAGGCCTCCGACCGGCTGGCCGAAGCTGCTCACACGATGGCCGACACGCCGGGTGCCCTGCAGTTGAGATTGCTCGAGACCATTGTCGAGGTGGCCGCCGAGAAGAATTCCACGCTGGTGCTGCCCTTCCCGGTTGAGTTGCTGCGGTTCCTGGAGAACAACACCAGCCTCAGCTCGGCCCTTTCGGCTACCCAGGTAGCTGCTGCAAAGCTCACCGAGGAGTCAGCGAGCGGCGATCGGCAAGAGGTGGCTGAGCTGATTTCCTCCGCACCCGACGTGGCAGCGCTCGAGGCAGCTGAACCTGACAAAGCCGATCGGCCAGCGGGCCGGCCTGCAAACGGACTTAGCCGCGTTGCAAATGGTCGGTCCTCGGCTAACGATCCGAGCTGACAGAGCTGCGGCGTTTCTGCGCACAAGGCCACGTGTGGGCTCGGATTGGCACAATCGGGCGTCACATGAGGCCTTGTGCGGAGAGACGTACGAGGTGGCGCTCGACACCGGAGAGCCACACGTCATTGATGAACAGTGGGCCAGATTTGTAAAATCGCCAGTGATCGGAAGGAAATCGCGATCATGATCAAGATTAAGTTCATGAGCAAGCTTGCACTCACGCTCGCGGCGGGATGTCTCTCTATCGGGATGCTGGGAGTGGACGCCAGCGCGCAACCCCGCAGGGCACTGATCACCGTGGTCATCGGCGATAACCTCGCCTTCGAGAATATGAGTCTCGGCGGTGCGGCGAAGCTGCTGGTTTCTGACATGTGCGGCGTTGATGAGCGTGACGCCAATGACATCGTGGAGTTAGCAGCAAAGGGCAACCAAAAGATCGTTGCCGTCTGTCCCGGAACGGGAGCGGTATTCCACATCATCCCGTAACAACGATCGCCTAGCGTCAAGATCACTGAGCCTGCGGGCCCGACAGCGTTTCTCCGCACAAGGCCACATATGGGACTCGGATTGGCTCAATCGGGCGTCACATCAGGGCCTTGATAGGGAGATACCTACCGGGTGTGAGATCCGGGCCATCACCAGCGAGCGTGGATTTGCGCGCGTAGCTCTCGGTCGTAGAGCTCGCGTACGCCGTCCAGGAACTCCTCGCCCAGCGGCGGTAGCTCCCCCGCTGCGGCATTGGCCTTAGACTGCGCCACCGTACGCGCGCCCGGAATCACGGTCGTAACGCCTTCTTGTTGCACGACCCAGGCAAGAGCAGCCTGTGCCGGCGTAGCGTCGAACGGCAGCTTGGCCACTAGATCAGCGAACTCCTGAGCCAGTCGTACGCCGGTCTCGTAGTCCACACCGGAGAAGGTTTCGCCAACATCGAAGGCCTGCCCGCTCCGATTGAAGTTTCGATGATCATTCTCGGCAAAGCGGGTGGAGGTGGTGTACCCGCCGCTGAGGAGCCCGCTCGCCAGTGGAACCCGAGCGATGATCCCTACCCCATTCTGGATCGCCGAGGGAAGGACGGCCTCCAGCGGTTTGTGCCGGAATGCATTGAGGATGATCTGTACGGTTGCCGTGCCGCGACGAGACATCGCGGTCAACGCCTCATCGCCGGTCTCGACACTCACTCCATAGTTGGCGATCGCGCCGTCGGCGACGAGGGTATCCAGTGCGTCGTACAACTGATCACTGGAATAAACCGCCGTCGGCGGACAGTGCAGCTGAACGAGATCAAGTCGATCCATGCCGAGATTGCGCCGCGATCTGTCGGTCCAGGCACGGAAGTTCTGCAGCGTGTAGTTTTCCGGTACCTGATCAACTCGGCGCCCCATCTTCGTGGCGACCATGATCGGCAGATCGGAATGCTCCGCTCGAAAGCGACCGATAAGTTGCTCGCTGCGGCCATCACCATAGACGTCGGCGGTGTCGAAGAATGTCACCCCAGACTCGACAGCGGCGCCGAGCACCTCCAGCGCCGCCGTCTCACTGACCTCACCCCAGTCCGCACCGAGTTGCCAGGTGCCCAACCCGATAACCGAGACAGGACGTTCGGTACGTCCGAGTACGCGTTCCTCCACGCCTTCTACCCTACGGATACCGCCTGTGGCGAACTACGGAGCACCGCTGCTGCCACCCCGGCAAATCCAATCGCCTGGAGCACGGCACCGATGACCTCGAGCACTTCGCCGCCCAGGAACAGCCCGGCGACATGCAACACCGGCCACAGCATGATCAAGATTGCCGCCCAGATGGGCGCAGTACGGCTGCGCAGCAGGCCGATGCCGAAGAGCAGTGTGCCCAGCAGGTTGCCCACGATAAAGATCGGGAACACCCACGCAGTCCAGATATCGGCCTGGCTAGTGTCGATCACTGCTGCATAGTCGGCCAGTGGTCCGCCGTGCTGCGCCATCGCAATAATGATCATGTTGCTGAGCAGCACGCCGAAATAGCAGACGTAACCAGCGATCATCAACGACCCGCCTACAAACGCCAGCCGGGAGCGCGGTGCCTGACCGAGTGCCGTGAGTACCGCCGGAATGATCAGTAGGCAGCCGATCATTCCGGCAACGATTCCGAGCCGCAATAGATCCGGACCCGCCGCCGCTAGGGCCAGTGCTTGGGCACCCGTCTCGTCGCTACCGCCGTTACGGATCATCCAGGCGTAGGTCGCGTTGGCAATCACGAAGCCCCACGGTGCAAGGACGAGGGCTAGTGCCCCGCCCAGTCGGCGTACCCGCCCGGTTGTGGCGGCCTCAGCAACCGCGAAATCCGGCGTGGCACGATCGACCGCGGTCATCGCGCATCCACTAGTGCCGGACGCCGCAGACCAGCCAGCACCAGAGCGGCACCAACTACCGTCAGACTGATGCCAAGACCAGCGGCGATCTTTGCGCCGGTCGGCACGTCGGGCACCAGAAACGCCGGCACGGCGGTGAGCGCAGACAGTAGCCGCAACACAATGAGCGTGATCGCAGCAGCCATCCTGCCGGGCCACGCGAGGATTACCAGCACGATGCTGATCAAGCCCAGTCCGGCACCAATCAGTGCGATCACCATCGGTGGATGCTGCCCATCAGTGGTCAGCGGTCCAGCCACCTCCACCAGCGACAGCAGGCCGAGCACGATCAACCCGGCATGAAAAAGACGAGTCATTTGTGAATACCTCCTCGAGATCTTGCTCCGACCGACGTGGCCGGATGTTTCCACTGTCGAGGCACCGGGCGGCGGGGCGGATGAGCTGATCGTCCGTGCAGACGCAGGAAGTTCCCCGGCCGGATCGGGAAGTCTTCCCGGGACATCAGGAGGGTGTTCGGCGCAGACTTGGCCTATGACAAGCAGCGACCACGCGGGCCCCCGGGCTCGTTGGCTC
>Ga0307410_10000652_pt1 | contig 14303 bp, 16 predicted proteins | sample 322Ometagenome_3_FD_203707 | JGI IMG/M metagenome (GOLD analysis project Ga0307410, IMG submission 203707) | Maize rhizosphere microbial communities from greenhouse at UC Davis, California, United States - 322HYB-O-3 | ecosystem: Host-associated > Plants > Roots > Rhizosphere > Soil | place... | reverse complement strand
CAGCGGACGCACTCGGGCACGTAGACGAAGGTGCCGTCGGAGAAGACCGCGCTGTTGAGGCCGGCGAAATAATTGTCGCGCTGCGGAACGACCGAGCCGAGATATTTCCGGACAAGTTCCGGATATTCGCGGATTGCCTCGCTGATGGAGAGGAAGATGACTCCCGCCTTCTTCAGCTCTTCGCGGAACGTGGTCGCAACCGAGACGCTGTCGAACACCGCGTCGACCGCAACGCGAGGGGCACCCTCGACGCCCGCGAGAACCTTCTGCTCCTCGATCGGGATTCCGAGCTTCTCGTAGGTACGGCGAATTTCAGGATCGAGCTCGTCGAGCGACGCCAGCTTCGGCTTCTGCTTGGGCGCGGCGTAGTAATAAGAGTCCTGATAATCGATCTCGGGGATGTCGAGCTTCGCCCAGCTGACCTCCTCCATCTCGAGCCAGGCGCGATAAGCCTTCAGCCGCCACTCGAGCATCCACTCGGGCTCGCCCTTCTTGCCGGAGATGAAACGAACGGTGTCTTCGTTGAGGCCCTTGGGCGCGAACTCCTGCTCGATGTCGCTGGTGAAGCCCCATTCGTAAGTTGCGAGCTTCTCGGCCGCTTCGTGGGCCTCGCGATTGCGGACGCTGGTCTGCTCGGTCACTGCGCCAGCTCCGTCAGGCTGACGGCGCCGAGCGCTCCGCGGATCGCATCGCCTACGACGCCCATGTGCGGCTTCACATGGCAATGGGCATCGAGCGCGCAGTCGGTGCGGCCTTCGGCGCAGACCGTCATGGCGATCGGACCTTCGACGGCCTCGACGATATCGGCGAGGGTGATTTTCGCGGCCGGACGCGCCAACGCAAATCCGCCGCTCATCCCGCGGGCGCTGGTCAGAAGGCCCTCGGCGGCGAGCCGGCCCATCAGTTTCTGCGTGGTCGGCAACGGCACTCCCGTTTCCTGCGCAAGCTCGTTCGCGCTAAGGCGCGCGCCGGTTTCGCGGCGGGCGGCGGCGGTCATGATGACGACCGCATAGTCGGCGAGGTGGGTGAGGCGCATCGATTCTCTAATCAGACCGTTCTGGTCCGATTTAGTCCGTTGCCCTCGAAAACTCAACCGCCAGCGAGGGTGAAGGTCTCGCAAAGGGACCAGCGACGGATTGCCTCCTCGCTTCCCGAGTGACAGAGGCGACCGAGTGTCGATCTACTCCCTGTTCCGGCCGCTCGCATTCGCCCTGGATGCCGAAATCGCGCATCGGGCTACGATCGAGGCTCTGAAGCTTGCGCCGAAGCGCAGCCATACGCCATTCCCGCCGTCCCTGCGGACGAGTGTCGCCGGTATCCACTTCTCGTCGCCGGTCGGCCTTGCCGCGGGCTTCGACAAGGATGCGGAAGTAGCCGAGCAGATGCTCGCTTTGGGCTTCGGCTTCGTGGAAGTGGGAACGATCACTCCGAAGCCTCAAAAGGGAAATCCGAAGCCCCGTTTGTTCCGCCTCGTCGAGGACGAGGCGGTGATCAACCGGATGGGCTTCAATAATGGCGGCCAGGCATCTGCGATGCCCCGGCTCGCTCGGGCAAGTCATCGCCACGGCGTGATCGGCGTCAACATAGGGGCGAATAAGGACAGTCCGAACCGGATCGCAGACTATCAGGAAGGCGTTCGGCGCATGTCGCGCTTCGGGCGCTACCTGACGGTCAACATCAGCTCTCCCAACACTCCGGGCCTGCGTGGACTGCAGGACGATGGGCCGCTTCGCGAACTTTTGGCCGCGGTCGAAGAGGTTCGCTCCGACAAGCCCATCTTCCTGAAAGTCGCCCCGGACCTCGGCGACAGCGATCCGGAGCGCATCGTTCGCGCCGCGCTCGATCACCATCTCGACGCCTTGATCGTCGCCAATACGACCATATCGCGGCCGGCGCTCAAATCGCCTCTTGCGGGCGAGCAGGGCGGATTGTCAGGCGCGCCGCTGAAGCCGCTTGCGCTCGACGCCTTGCGAAAGTTTCGGAGCGCCAGCGGCGGTGAGATTCCGCTGATCGGAGTCGGCGGAATCGCAAATGCGGACGACGCGTGGGAGCGCATCTGCGCGGGGGCGAGCCTCGTCCAATTATACTCGGCGATGGTCTACGAAGGCCCGGGCATTGCTCGCCGCATTGCCGAGGGGCTTGCCGAGCGCCTGGAGCGCGAAGGCTGTTCCAGCATTTCGGAAATCGTCGGGCGCGACGCCTAGGGCAGCGTCAGGACCGCTCCCTCGCGGCGGGGATCGAAGCCGCCGTCCACCCGGCCGTCTCGTACGAAGACGCCATGCACGCCGGAATCCTCGCCCTGACCGGGCTTCAGGTCGATTCCGCGCTGACGAAGTCCGTCGAGGATTTCGGGCGAGAACTTGGTCACCTCGCCCTGGAAGTTGGGGCCTCGCGCAACCAGGTTCGGGGCCGCCAGGGCGTCCTGCATCGGCATGTTCCAGTCCACCGCAGCAACCAACGACTTCGCGACATAGGCGAGGATGGCGTTGCCACCGGCCGAGCCGATCGCACCGGCGAACCGGCCGTCGCTTGTCAGTAGGATCGCCGGAGTCATGGACGAACGCGGACGCTTGCCCGGAGCGACCGCATTGGCCACCGGCCGGCCTTGCTCGTCGGTTGGGCTGAACGAGAAGTCCGTCAGCTGGTTGTTGAGGAAGAAGCCGTCGACCATCCGGCCCGTTCCGAAGATGCTCTCGACGGTCGTCGTCATCGAAACGACATTGCCGTCCGCATCGCCGACGACGAAGTGCGAGGTTCCCATCGGCTCCAGCGTTTTGTCGTTGGCCGCAACGGTCGCGCCCGCCGGGACTCCAGCGGCCGGAGGCTGGCCGGCAGCCGCCGCCTGGATCAGCTTCGTCCGCTCCTCGACATACGGAGGATCGATCAGACCCGCGACGGGGACCTTCACGAAGGCGGGATCCCCGACATAGCGGTCACGGTCCGCGTACATCAATCGGCTTGCTTCGGCGAATAGGAACCATGCCTGCGGGTCGCTCGGCCCGCGCGACGCAATTTCTGTCCGGTCGAGGATCATCATCAACTCGATGAGGCCGACACCGCTCGCTGGAGGTGGCGGAGCGCAGAGCAGATAGACCCGGAAGGGACCGCAGACCGGCTCGCGCTTGATCGGCTTGTAATTGGCAAGGTCGGCCATGGTCATCGACCCGGCGAGCGGCGCCTGACGAATCTTGGCGATGATCCTCCCGGCCGTCGAACCGGTGTAGAGCGCGTCCGGGCCCTGTGTCGCGAGGCGCTCGAGGAACTCGGCATATGGCTTGTTCACCAGCCGGTCGCCGGCGCTGAGCAGAGTCCCGTCCGGCCTGGAAAAATAAGCGATCACGTCCGGCACGTGGTTTTCGGCATAGTCCGCGTGGATCATCCGCTCGAGCCGCGGGCTTACGGTAAACCCCTGCGCCGCCGTCCGTTGCGCATCGCCGAACAGGCTCGACCACGGCAGCTTCCCATGCTCGCCATGTGCCAGCCCGAGCATCCTCACCGCGCCCGGCACACCGGTCGCTCGCCCGCTCACCACCGCAGTGTTGAATGGCAGCGGCTTCCCGTCCGAACCGAGGAACATGGTCGAGACCGCCTGGGCCGGTGCCACCTCGCGCCCGTCATACACGGTGATCTTGCGCGTCCGGCCATCGTAATAGGTCATGAACGCGCCACCGCCGACGCCCGAGCTCTGCGGCTCGACGAGCGAAAGCATGGCCTGGACGGCGACCGCGGCATCGACCGCCGTTCCGCCGCGCTTCAATACGTTGAGTCCGGCCTCGGCAGCCAGCGGATTGGCGGCGACGACGAACGGCTGAACTGCTCGCGCTTCCGCGGGCGGCAAGCCCGAACGTGCTTGCTGCAAGGGAGCAGCGGTACAGGAAATGAGAGAGATGCACGCGAACGCGCTGACGAACGTGTGGAACAGGCGCATGCCTGTTCGCTAGCGAACGGTGCGCGCGGCGTCCACGGGAGTGGCGCTCGAACAGCTTTGGGCTAAGAAGCCGTTCCTGCAAGCGCGAAGGGGAGACGATGGCGCGCCAGCTCGAGCAATTTCCGAACCTGGTCACCATGTTCCTGACCCGCGTTCGCGAGAAGGGCGACGCGCCCTTCCTCTGGGCCAAGAACCAAGGCGAATGGCGGAGCATCAGCTGGAAGGAAGCGGCCCGGCAGGCTGCGGCGTTCGCGGAAAGCCTGAAGCGCCTCGGCCTCGAGCCCGGCGACCGCGTGATGCTCGTCAGCGAGAACCGGCCGGAATGGCTGATCGCCGATCTCGGAATCATGGCGGCGGGCTGCGTGACGGTCCCGACCTACATTACCAACACCACGCGCGATCATCAGCACATCCTCGGCAATTCGGCGGCCAAGGCCGTGGTCGTCTCTTCTCAGAAGCTCGCGAAGAATCTCGTGCCGGCCGTGCTTTTCGCATCCGAATGCCATCATGTGATCGGCATCGAGGAAATCCGCATGGGCCAGGCGACCGATGCGGCTGACTTCCATCACTGGACGGAGATGATTGCCGGCGAAGCCGACGTCGCTGCCGTGGAAGAGCGCATGGCTGCCGTCACGCGCGAGCAGCTCGCGTGCATCATCTACACGAGCGGCACCGGCGGAGCGCCGCGGGGTGTGTGCCAGCATCATGGTTCGATCCTTGCGAACATCGAGGGCGCGGCGGACGTCATTTCGAGCGACTTCGGCTGGGACGACGAAGTGTTCCTGTCCTTCCTTCCTGCCAGTCACGCCTACGAGCACACCGGTGGTCAGCACTTCCCGATCGGGCTCGGCGCGCAGATCTATTATGCCGAGAGCCTCGAAAAGCTTGCGGCCAACATCGAAGAGGTCCGCCCGACGATCATGGTCGTCGTCCCGCGGCTGTTCGAGATGCTCCGTGCTCGTATCCTCAAGACGATCGAGAATTCGGGCGGGGTTTCTCAATATCTGCTCAAGCGAGCGCTCAACATCGGCGCCAAGAAATATGCCAATCGCCGCAACCCGCTCGACCTGCCGATGGACAAGATCCTTTCGCTGACCCTGCGCAAGAAAGTCAGGGCGAAGTTCGGTGGACGGATGAAGGCGATGGTTTCGGGCGGCGCTCCGCTCAATCCGGAGGTCGGCCTGTTCTTCCAGTCGCTCGGACTGACGTTTCTCCAGGGGTACGGACAGACCGAGGCCGGCCCGGTGATCAGCTGCAATCGTCCCGCGGCCGGCCTTCGCATGGACAGTGTCGGCCCGCCGGTGAAGGGTTGCGAAGTGCGCATCGCCGACGATGGCGAGATCATGGTCCGAGGCGAGCTCGTCATGTACGGATACTGGCGCAATCCGGAAGAGACTGCGCGCGTGCTGAAGGACGGTTGGCTCGCGACCGGCGATGTCGGCCATCTCGACGAGAAGGGCCGGATCATCATCACCGACCGAAAGAAGGACCTGATCGTCAACGACAAGGGTGACAACGTCTCGCCGCAGCGGGTCGAAGGCATGCTCACGCTCCAGCCGGAGATCGCCCAGGCGATGGTCTATGGCGACCGCCGCCCGTACCTCGTCGCGCTTCTCGTTCCCGAAGCGGAATATGCGAACAAGCCCGACCTTCAGCAGCGCCTGTCGAAGGCGGTCGACAAGGTGAATTCCGACCTCTCCGTCATCGAAAGGGTGCGGCGGTTCATCACTGCCGACGAAGCCTTCACGACGGAAAATGAACAGCTGACGCCGTCACTCAAGATCCGCCGTCACGTGATCAAGAAGGTGTATGGCGAGCGGCTCGATGCGCTCTACGGCAAATGATCAGCGCGAAGCGGTCGTGTAGGGGACGAAATCGCCGAACACGCAGCTGCCGACCGGAAAGTGATTGAGCGAGTCAATGACCTGCGCGATGTCGCCGCGGCAGATCTGGCTCATCGGGCTGCGGGTCACCAGCACATTGCGCCCGTTATCCAGATTGGTGCACTCGGCTCGCATATTGTTGACGTAGACGCGGGAGCCGCCTTCGCGGAAGGCGATCGTGCGGTCGTCGATGACCGTCATGTCTTCGGCGCGAGTGTGCGATAGGCAACTAATCGGTTTCCCCGCGACCTTGCCCAGGGTCAGCTTCTGGAACTCGGCTTGCCGCTCGGCCGTGCGGTAGGGGCCTGGGGGCTGCGTCGTGCACGCGGCGAGCGCTGCGGCCGTAACCAGAAGCGGGATTGCGCGCATTGCCAACTCCTTTCGGGTACTAAACGATATTCCTAAAGCGCTTGGGCAGCTTAACCGAAGCTGTCTTTGGCTGTCCTCAGACGCGCGAACTCTTCGGTGTTAGTGGCACGAACGAAGGGATTGGTTTCACGTTCCTGCGCGACGGTCGTGGGAAGCGTGATTTTTCCCTCGTTCCGGAGCGTTTCGACCACTTCCATGCGACTCTTGATCGCCGCGTTCTCGGGCTCGGCGTGCTCCGCGAACCGGGCATTGGCCAGCGTGTATTCGTGGCCGCAATAGATGCGGACATCGCCGGGCAGCGCCGCGACGCGTCTCATGTTCGAATACATCTGCTCCGCGGTCCCTTCGAATAGCCGGCCGCAGCCCATGGCGAACATCGTATCGCCGACGAAAATCATGCCTTCGCCTTCGAAATGATAAGCGACGTGGCCGGCGGTATGGGCGGGGATGTCCCAAACGACCGCCTCTGCGCCGGCAACTGTTACCCGGTCGCCCTCGCGAACCACGCGGTCCACCTTGCTCACCCGTTCGGCTTCGGCGGGAGCAATGATCGGCGCACCGGTCGCGGCCTGGATCCCTGCGTTCCCGCCCGTATGGTCGGGGTGCCAGTGCGTGTTGAGCACCTGCGTCAGCGACCAGCCTTTCGCCGCGACGGCCTCAAGCACTGGATTAGCGACCGATGGGTCGACGGCCGCCGTCTCGCCCGTCTTTCCGTTATGGATCACCCAGACGTAATTGTCCGTGAGGACCGGGACTGCGGTGACTTCCAGCATCACCATTCGCCCGTGTTCGGCATCGACGCCCATGGCTCCGCGGTCGGCAGTGACCCTCCCTTCTGCAGCAGCTCGACGGAAATGTTGTCGGGTGACCGCACGAAAGCCATGTGTCCGTCGCGCGGCGGACGGTTGATCGTCACGCCCGCGTCCATCAGCCGCTGACAAGTCTCGTAAATGTCGTCGACCTGATAGGCGAGGTGGCCGAAGTTGCGGCCGCCCGCATAGCCTTCCTCGCCCCAATTGTAGGTGAGCTCGACCTCGCCCCCATCGTCTCCCGGGACGCCGAGGAAGATGAGCGTGAACCGCCCGGTTTCGTTCTCCATCCGCCGTCGCTCCTCGAGTCCGAGCAGTTGAAAAAATGCAACAGTGGCGTCCGGATCGGACACGCGGATCATGCTGTGCAGGAATTTCATTTCATCTCACTCAATTCATCGCTATAAATGCACGGTTCGTCGACGACTGTGACCGGCGATCGTGACCGGTTAGTCGTCAGCAATACGACGAACGCAGGGTATATTTCCATGATCCAGAAGCTGCAGGACAGCCGCGCCGTCCTTTTGGGCGCGGTGGCGATTTTTGCCGTGGGTTTGACGGCGAGCGGTTACGTGCTGGGGGACGGCCTCCGCCGCGCAAAGATGGCGGAGCGGTCGGTCACCGTTCGCGGCGTTTCGGAGCGAGACGTGACGGCCGACCTCGCGACCTGGATCATCTCCTTCTCCGACGAAGGAACGACCCTGGCTCCCGTGCAGGCGTCGGTGGACCAGAAGAGCCGCGCCGTCCGGACCTTCTTCCGAAGCGCGGGATTCAAACCTGACGAGGTCAGCGACGTCGGCATCAACGCCAGCTCCAACTTCGACCGCGACCGCAAGGAAGAGCGGGTGACCGTCAGCCGTTCGATCCAGCTGCGCAGCCGCGACGTGATGAAGGTTCGCAATGCCTACGCGCGCCAGTCGGAGCTGATCCGCGACGGCGTTCCGATCAACGGCTCGAACGTGAATTACGTGTTCACGAAACTCAACGACCTGAAGCCCGGAATGATCGCGGAGGCCAACCAAAGCGCCCGCCGGAGCGCCGAGCAGTTCGCTCGCGACAGCGGCGCGGCGGTCGGCCAGATCAAGACCGCCAGTCAGGGCTATTTCTCGATTGGCGCCCGCGACGGCGAGTCCTGTGACGAATGCGGCTCGTCGGGCGGGAACTCGCCCTTTCAGAAGGTCCGTGTCGTGACGACCATCGATTACGACTTGGGCTGAGGGACCGGCGCGGGCTTCGCTGGCGGGCCCGCATCGCCATCGGCGGGCGGCACGGCTGGCAGCATGGCCATCGCCTCTCGTGCCGCCTTTCCCATCGGTCCGTTGTGGTCGAGCTGGTCGACCCGATTCCAGAAGGTTCGCGCCTGGTCGGGCTCGCCTGCAAACTGGAAGACGTGGCCGGCCTCGAAGAGGACGGTCGGATCGTCCGGTGCAAGCGTCATGGCCCGCTGGACTGCTGACTTGGCGGTCGCGGCGTTTCCCTCCCGGATCGCCAGCGCAGCGGAGAAGTACCAGAGGAACGGGTCCTCCGAGATCGTCTGCGTCGCCTCGCTGACCTTTGCGCGAGCCGTTTTCAGGTCGTTCTGCGCCTCCGCGGCGCGGGCACGGTCGAGGAGCGCCTCGCCGCGCTGCTCCGCCTGGAGCTGCGGGCTCGCCAGCGCCTTGTCGAGTGCGATCGCAGCCTTCCCGGGCTGGTTGGCGGCAATCCACATATTGCCCGCTGCGGCCCAGGCCCGGGCCTTCTCGGCCTCATTCTCGTTCTGCGCTTCGGCGGCCTGCTCGAACGCCTGCGCGGCAGCTTCGGGCTGGCCCGATTTGCTGGCGGCAAGCGCTCGGCAGACGAAGGCTTCGCTGGTGACGACGTCGGGACATGCGGCCGGCGCGGGGGCTGCGGCAGCGACCGCGGCGGCGATGAGAAGAATCAAGATGCTGGCTCCAGCAGTGGTTCGACCATCCGCAGGATCGCGTCGATCTCGTGCGGCTCGGAGAGTCGGTGTCCGCCGTCCTTTATGACCGTCAACTGCACGTCGCGTGAATGCAGCCGGTCCTTCAGGCGGAAGGCGATGTCGAGCGGGACGTCGTCGTCACGATCGCCGTGGACCAGACGGACCGGGCAGTCGATTGCGATCTCGGAGTCGAGCAAGCGCAGCGACTGGCCGGAAGACCAGAAACCGCTCGTCGTGACCTGAGCTCCGCCGTCCGGAAACTCGCGGCGGAGAGTTTCGCCCGCGGCCAGCCGCTGCTTCAAATGATCGGGATAGCCCCAATCTGTGAAATCCGGAGCGGCGGCGATCCCGACCAGCGCGGCGATCCACTCGGGCCGACGAAGCGCGAGGTGCAGCGCGATCCAGCCGCCCATGGACGATCCGATGGCGATCACCCGGCCCCGCGCCAACTCGTCGAGCATCAGCGTGGCTTCATCGATCCATCGTCCGAGCGTTCCGTCTTCGAACGATCCCTCGGACGAGCCCGTCCCGGAATAATCGAACCGGAGCATGGATAGGCCGTACCGCCCGGCAAAAGCGTCGAGAGCAACCGCCTTCGATCCGTCCATGTCCGACGCATAGCCTGGAAGGAATAGGATGGTCGGCTGGGCTCCCTCGCGGAATTTGTAAGCGAGTTGCGGACCATTGTCGCGGTCGTGAAAGCGCAGGCTTACGTCTTCCATGGGCGGCCCCTTACCAATCCATCGGCCGGTGTCGAAATGGACATTGGCTGACAAGCGGTCTGCGATGCCTTACTCGGCGCCTGAATCCGCACGGCGGAGACTTTGGAGTAAGGGAATCAAAGTGGATTACGTGGACAAGGCCTTCGAAGGCGAGACGGTCGAGCTGGACGGCAACAGCTTTGAGAATTGCACCTTCCGCGACGTCACCTTTCAGTACGCCGGCGGCGACCTGGTGATGAAGAATTGCGGGATGGACCGCTTCCGCTTCCAGTTCGGCGGGGATCTCGCGAACGGCCTTTTCGCGCTCTACCAGCTGTTCGGGACCGAGGCGCTGCTTCAGATCATCCGCGGCTTCACGGAGCCGACTGCGCCCCAGGTGGAACTGGCATTGCCCAGCAGCCAATAAAGGCGAGGAACCGGAGTCGAAGGCGCCGGTTCACCCGGCGAGCAGGAGGCAGGCCATGAAATACCGCAAGCTCGGCGACAGCGATCTCGAAGTCTCGGAACTCGCTCTAGGCTCATGGCTGACCTACGGAGTCGGAGTCGAGGCGGACAAGGCGCGCGCTTGCCTCGACGCGGCCTTCGATGTCGGAATCAACTTCATCGACACGTCCAACATCTACGGCCGCGGCGCCGCCGAAACCTTCCTCGGTGAAGCGCTGAAAGATCGGCCGCGCGACAGTTACATGATCGCGACGAAGCTGTTCTTCCCGATGACGGACACCGACTACGGCCTGTCCCGCGAACAGGTCGAAAAGCAGCTCGAAGCTTCGCTCAGGCGCCTTCAGACCGACGTCATCGATCTCTACCAATGTCACCGCTACGACAGCGGAACCCCGCTCGAAGAGACGATGGAAGCGCTGACCCGCGCCGTCGAAAGCGGGAAGGTCCGCTACATCGGCTTTTCCGAATGGCCGGCGGACAAGATCCGCGACTCCCTCGAGCTGTCGAAGTCGCGAGGCTTCACCAAGTTCGTGTCGAGCCAGCCGCAATATTCCCTGGTCTGGCGCGAGCCTGAAGACGAGGTCATCCCGCTTTGCGCCGACAACCGCATCTCGCAAATCGTCTGGTCGCCGCTCGGGCAGGGCGTGCTTACCGGCAAGTACGATCCCGACAAGCCGCCGCCGGCGGGAACCCGGGCGACGAGCCCGGAGATGGGGGGCTTCATCAGCCGGCTGATGGACCCGGGCCTTCTCCGCGCAGTCCAGCAATTGAAGCCACTCGCCGAGGAAGCGGGCCTGACCATGGCGCAATTCGCCCTGGCCTGGGTCCTCCGCGAGCCGAATGTCGCGTCAGCGATCATCGGCGCATCGCGTCCGGAGCAGGTCCACGACAACGCCGGCGCATCGGGCGTCATCGTGGACACTCAGCTGTTCCTGCGGGCGGAGGCGATCCTCGACGAAGCAATGGGTGCAGTTCGCGAACCGGCCTAGATCGCCTTGGAGCTACGGCGGCTCGGCGATTCGAACACTTCCTCGATCGCGAGATCGAACAGCTCGGCGATCCGAAACGCCAGCGGCAGCGACGGGTCGTACTTGCCCGTCTCGATCGCGTTGACGCTCTGCCGCGACACGTCGAGACGTTCGGCGAGGTCCTGCTGGCTCCAGTTGCGCTCGGCGCGGAGCAGTCGGAGGCGGTTCTCCATCGCCGCTACTCAGCGCCGCGGCGGGAGAAGGCACCAATGCAAGCGAACATGCCCTGCATGAGGACCCAGATGCACGGGATCCAGTAGGCTTCGACCAGCGGCATCGCACCGAAGCCCTGGAGAAATCCCCAGACGACCGCGGCACCCATGGTCGCATTGGTTGCGACGGCAATTCGGCGAAGCGCCATTGTCTGATGATATTCATCCCGCTCGTCCGACACGTGGCGCCCCCAGCTGGCAAAGATCCCGAGTACCGGAAGCGACGCGGCGATTGCCATCAGGGCGGCCACCGCGGTGTTGGCGCGGATCCAGACCAGCGGCGGAAGGATGATCGCATAAGCCAGGAGCAGCCATAGAATCCGCCGCGTGTGTGCGCGTTGTGCCGGCGTCAGATCGCTCTTTCTTACGGCAAACATTGTCAAGCTCCTTTGTCTTATAGACAAGGAAGCTTTACTTCTGCATTATGGGATGTCAAGTTTCATTTACACATGCGTTCGGTTGAGGACCGGCGTCCGCATCGCTACATGCGCCGATGATGACGAAGATGTTCAAGATCGCGCTTCCCGACGGTTCGGTGCGGGAGATGCCCGAGGGCTCGACGCCCGCGGACGTCGCCGCGGCCATCGGACCGGGCCTCGCCAAGGCTGCGTTGGCAGCAAAGGTCGACGGCGAGGTTCGCGATATCATGCGGCCGTTCGAGAGGGATTCGAGCCTCGCGCTGATCACGTCGCGCGACGAGAAGGATGCTCTGGATCTCGTTCGCCACGACTTCGCGCACGTCCTTGCCGAAGCGGTGCAAAACATCTTCCCGGGAACGCAGATCACCTTCGGCCCGGCTACCGACGACGGTTTCTATTACGACTTCGCGCCCGCGCCCGGCCGTGGTCCCTTCACCGAGGAGGACCTGCCGGCGATCGAGGAGGAGATGCGGCGCGTCATCGCCGCCGACAAGCCTCTGGTGCGCGAGGTCTGGGACCGCGAGCGGGTGCGCCAGTTCTTCATCGACCATGGCGAGACCTTCAAGGCCCAATGGGTGATGGAGCTTCCCGAAGGCGAGCCGATCACCATGTACAAGACCGGGCACGGCGAGGCGGACTGGATCGATCTCTGCCGCGGCCCGCACCTCGCGTCCACCGGCAAGCTTGACCCGAACGCCTTCAAGCTGACGCGCGTCTCGGGCGCTTACTGGCGCGGCGATCCCAAGAACCCGATGCTCAGCCGCATCTACGGAACGGCCTGGCTGAACAGGAAGCAGCTCGACGCCTACCTCGTCCGGCTCGAGGAAGCAGGCAAGCGTGACCACCGCAAGATCGGTCAGGAGATGGACCTGTTCCACCTTCAGCCGGAGGCGCATGGAAGCGTGTTCTGGCATCCAAACGGCTGGATCATCTGGCGCCAGCTCGAAGCCTATTTGCGCCGGCGGCTGGATGCGGCGGGATATCGGGAGATCAAGACTCCGCAGCTGATCGATTCGAAGCTGTGGGTGCTTTCCGGTCACTGGGGCAAGTTCCGCGAGAACATGTTCGTGGTGCCGGATGAAGTGCCGTCGACGGATGAGGGCAAGCCGGTCATCACCGGGAATGCCGACCTGCTGGCGCTGAAGCCGATGAACTGCCCGGCGCACATCCAGGTCTTCAAGCAGGGCATCACCAGCTACCGGGAGCTGCCCGTCCGCTTCGCGGAATATGGCTGCTGCCACCGCAATGAGCCGCACGGCGCGCTGCACGGCATCATGCGCGTGCGGCAATTCACGCAAGACGATGGGCACATCTTCTGCGCTCACGAGCAGCTTGTCGACGAGACCAAGGCCTTCTGCGCGCTGCTCGACTCGATCTATCGCGATCTCGGGTTCGCCGAATACAAGGTGAAACTCGCGACGCGGCCCGACCAGCGTATCGGCAGCGACGAGGAATGGGACCGGGCGGAGCAGGACCTCGAGACTGCCCTGCGGCAGACGGGCCTTTCGTACGACGTGCTTCCCGGCGAAGGCGCCTTTTACGGACCGAAGCTTGAATTCCATCTCCAGGATGCAATCGGCCGGACCTGGCAGTGCGGCACTTTGCAACTCGACCCGCAAATGCCGAAGCGGCTGGACGCTGCCTATGTCGGCGCCGACGGCGAGAAGCACAGCCCTCTGATGCTGCACCGCGCGATTCTCGGGACGTTCGAGCGCTTCATCGGAATCCTGATCGAGCATTATGCCGGCAAATTCCCGCTCTGGCTCGCTCCGGTACAGGTGGTGGTTGCGACGATCGTCTCGGAGGCCGACGATTATGCGAAGGAGGTCGCGGCCAAGTTCGCAGAGCGTGGAATCCGGATCGAGACCGACCTTCGCAACGAGAAGATCAACTACAAGGTGCGCGAGCATTCGCTGGCCAAGGTTCCGCTGCTTCTCGTCGTCGGTAAGCGCGAGGCCGAGGAAGGCACGGTCGCCCTGCGCCGGCTCGGGTCGGAGGAACGGCAACTCGTCATGAACCTCGACGAAGCGATCGCCACGATCGTCGAGGAAGCCGTCGCGCCCGATCTTAGCCGGTGAGGATCCGTCGCGGCGACGCTGACGACGTGCCGCGGGCGCTGGAAATTTGGCGGGCCGCAGTGGACGCGACCCACGGCTTCCTGACACCGGAGGATCGTGCCGAAATCGATGTCATGGTTGCCGAGGAGTTCCTTCCCAATGCCGAGCTGTGGCTCGCGACGAACGGCGATGATTACCCGATCGGATTCCTGGTCATGGACGGCGACATGATCGATGCCTTGTTCGTCGATCCCTCCTTCCATCGGCAAGGATTCGGGACGGGGCTTCTCGAGCATGCGCTGAACCTTTCGCCCGACGCGACCGTGGATGCGAGCGAGCAGGCGACCAATGCCCTGCCTTTCTACCTGAGTCGCGGATTCAGGATCGTGGGACGCTCGGAAACCGACGGGCAGGGCCGGCCTTATCCCCTGATCCACCTTGCGCGTTGACGACTCTCCGCCACAGGTCGCGGCAAAAATGACGCGGTCCC
>Ga0307410_10000649_pt1 | contig 14346 bp, 6 predicted proteins | sample 322Ometagenome_3_FD_203707 | JGI IMG/M metagenome (GOLD analysis project Ga0307410, IMG submission 203707) | Maize rhizosphere microbial communities from greenhouse at UC Davis, California, United States - 322HYB-O-3 | ecosystem: Host-associated > Plants > Roots > Rhizosphere > Soil | place... | reverse complement strand
GTGGCGCTACGGCTGAGTCCCAGAGGCCGGTGTGCGGGCGTGAAGCGGGCTGTCGGGGCTGAGCAGGGAATGCTTACGTCCGTAGGTGAAGTAGATGATCAGTCCGATGATGAGCCAGACCACAAACCGCACCCAGGTCTGCCACTGCAGCTGCAGGATCAGGAAGAGCGACGCAAGGACTCCGAACGCCGGCACCACGGGCATTAGCGGTAGCCGGAAGGTCCGAGGGGCATCTGGGCGGGTGTAGCGGAAGATGATGACGGCCACACAGACCACGACGAAAGCCGAGAGGATGCCGATGTTGGTCAGATCCGCGACCTGACGGATCGGGAAGACCCCGGCGAGGAATGCGGCGCCAACGCCGGCGATCCATGTCACGCGTTGGGGGGTCCCGTGGCTGTCGACCTTGGCGAACCAGGGGGGCAGTAGCCCGTCGCGGCTCATCGAGAACCAGACGCGGGTGACCCCCAGCAGGAAGGTCAGCATAACGGTCATGATGGAGAGCACAGCGAAGACGGAGATGATGCTGGCTATAACCGGCAGGCCAACGCTCGTGAAGGCGGAGGCGAACCCGGCTTCCGGGTCGATCTTGGTGTAGTTCTGCATGCCGGTGAGGACGAGGGTTGCCGCAACGTAGAGCGTCATCGCGATGATCAACGAAAGAATGATGGCCTTGGGCATGTGCTTCTGCCCGTCCGTGGCCTCCTCGGCGGCGGTGCTCATGGCGTCGTACCCGAAGACGGCGAAGAACACGGTCGCGGCGCCGGTGACTACCGGGCCGAACCCGGACGGCATGAAGGGGTTGTAGTTGGCAGTGTTGATGTAGAAGATCCCCAACCCGATGATGAAAAGGATGAGGATGATCTTGATGGCGACGACAATCAGCTCGAAGCGGCCGAAGGTCCTCGCGCCTCGACCCAGGATCCAGGTCACGAGCAGGCAGATCAGGAGCGCGGGGATGTTGACAAGCCCGCCATCCTCGAAGCTCGCAGTGATCGCGAGCGGAAGTTCGACCCCGAAGCCGTTGAGAAACGCCTCGAGATAGCCCGAGATCCCGATTGCGACCACGGCCACGATGGCGATGTACTCCAGGAGGAGGTCCCAGCCGATGAACCACCCGACGATCTCACCGAGCGCGACGTAGCCGTACGTGTACGCCGAGCCGGCTCTTGGGATCATGCCGGCGAACTCGGCGTAGGACAATGCGGCGGCCGCCGAGGCCAAGCCGGCAATGAGGAAGGCGATCAGCACGGCGGGGCCTACGCCGGGGTGGTCCGCGTCGCCATGCGCCACCAGCCCGGCGAGGGAGAAGATGCCGACGCCGATGATGCCGCCAACGCCGATCGCGGTGAGCTGCCAGAGCCCGAGGCTTTTCTGGAGGTGGCCTACGTGGCTCTCTTCCTCGACCTCCTCGATATGGTCGACAGGGAGCCGACGCAAGACCGAACGGGACTCGTATTCCTTCATGTGCGCACTTCCGTTCTCAAGCCCCGAGCGGACTGCGGACCGGCCATTAGGACGAGGATTGGACCCTTTGACCTGAAGTCGACTCTAAAGGTTTCGTGTGACTGTGAGAAGCCCAGAGAGTCGGGTGCACAGGGAATGGTGTTGGTCCGGCGGCCTCGAAACCACCGTCTGTCGGAGCGTTGGTTTCGCAGGAACCTGTGCATGATGTGGAGGCTGATGAGCCCGCGGTCAGGATGTCGGAAAGCTTCCGAGACGGTGGCGAGGATCGTAACGCCGAGCGACTGCCATAGGCGGCCTGCGGGCTCATTGGTCTCCACGACAGCGTTGAACTGCATTGCCGTATTCCCATCCTCTGCATCCGACCTGGAGGATGCGGGCCGGGCACGTCCGACGCCCCAGCCAGCTGCGGTCAGCGACACCATGAAGCCTGCGTTGGCGACATGGCTGCCGGCACGGATGACATCGGCACCGCCTGTCCGGCGATACGGCGGCCGCCTGCGCAAGCTTTCCTCGCTACCGATTTCGCTGTCCACCGCAACAAAATCGCCGCCCGCAGGTCCAGGAACATGGAACATCATCCGAAAAGAGCGGCGGCAGCAGAATGAATATTTGCATCGACCCCGAGCCCGCGCTCCCCAACTGCAGCTGCTTCCTGTGAGAGTGAATTGCTTCACTTAGCGCTTGCTGAGTTTCGTACTGGTGCGGACCATGGCCTATCTTCAGACCTTCAGACCACCGCTCCTACTGGTACTAAACAAGAGGTGATGTCGTGACTGCAATTAGCGAATCCCGTCGACCCGCGAACGTGCATGCGCTGCCGACCTCGACCCCGCCGACCAGCCATGGCCGCCTGCTGACCTGGGTGGCCGAGGTCGCCGCACTCACCGAGCCGGAGGCTATCTATTGGTGCGACGGCTCCGACGCGGAGTGGGCGCAACTCACCGACACCCTGGTGGAGTCCAGTACGTTGATCCGGCTTGACCCGGACGCTAAGCCCAATTCTTTCCTGGCCCGGAGCGACCCCGACGATGTCGCCCGGGTCGAGGACCGCACGTTCATATGCTCGGCCGAGCCCGACGGCGCCGGACCTACCAATAACTGGGTGGCGCCGACCGAGATGAAGCAGGTGATGATCGATCTGTATCGCGGCTGCATGCGCGGCCGGATTATGTACGTGGTGCCGTTCTGTATGGGTCGGCTTGACGCCGAGCAGCCAAGCTTCGGGGTGGAGATCACCGACTCCCCGTACGTGGTGGTCAGTATGCGAATCATGACCCGGATGGGCCGCGCCGCGCTGGAGGCTATGACTGCACGCGGGGAGGCCGACTTTGTGGCCTGTCTGCACTCGGCAGGTGCGCCGCTCGAACCGGGTCAGGCCGACGTCCCTTGGCCGTGTAACGAGGTGAAGTACATCAGTCACTTTCCCGAAGAACGGGCGATTTGGTCGTACGGCTCCGGCTATGGCGGCAACTCACTGCTCGGCAAGAAGTGCTACGCGCTGCGGATCGCCTCAGTCATCGCCCGCGACGAGGGGTGGCTGGCCGAGCACATGCTACTCATGAAATTAACCTCGCCAGAGGGGCGGAGCTACCACTTCGCGGCCGCTTTTCCCAGCGCTTGTGGGAAGACGAACCTGGCCATGCTGCGTCCGACTCTGCCGGGCTGGACGGCGGAGACCTTGGGCGATGACATCGTCTGGATGCGGTTCGGCGCCGACGGCCGGCTGTATGCGACCAATCCCGAATATGGACTGTTCGGGGTGGCACCCGGCACAAGCTGGCGGACGAACCCCAACGCTATGGCGACAATCGACCGCGGCAACTCCTTGTTCACCAACGTGGCGCTGACCGACGCCGGGGACGTGTGGTGGGAAGGCATGACCGACGAACCACCCACGCATTTAACGGACTGGCGCGGCCAAAGCTGGACGCCGGGGGGTGCCACCAGCCCGGCGGCCCACCCGAACAGCCGGTTCTGCACACCCCTGACACAGTGCCCGATCCTCGCACCGGAGTACGGCGACCCGGCCGGAGTCCCGATCGACGCCATCATCTTCGGTGGGCGTCGGGCGGACACGGTGCCGCTCGTCAGCCAGGCGCGGGACTGGCCGCACGGGGTGTTCCTGGGTGCGACGCTGTCCAGCGAGACGACCGCGGCCGCCACCGGGGCGGTTGGCGTGGTGCGGCGCGACCCGATGGCTATGCTGCCATTCCTCGGCTACGCGGCCGGCGACTATTTTGCGCATTGGCTTCAGCTGGGCGCAGAGCACCGAGAAGGCGTACCGGCCATTTTTTACGTGAACTGGTTCCGCCGGTCCGCCGCCGGGGACTTCCTGTGGCCGGGCTTCGGTGAGAACAGTCGGGTGCTCAAGTGGATCGTCGAGCGCCTGGAGGGTCGGGCGCAGGCCGTCGAGACGCCGGTCGGCTCCGTGCCGTCGCCTGGCTCGCTCGATGTCGACGGCCTGAACCTGCCGCCCGAGGCGCTGGAGGCGGTGCTCACCGTCGATGCGGAGGAGTGGCGTGCGGAGCTGGATTTGATCGAGGACTGGTTCGCCATGTTGGGCCCGAGGCTCCCCGCCGCGCTCCGCACCGAGCTTGACGGTCTGGCTGACCGCGTAGGCGCCAGGTCGGGCTGCGCTTCTTGATCGTCGACGCCGCCGATCAGCCGGGAGGGTCTTGGACCCGCTACCACGACAGCCTGACCGCGTCTCATCGGCCGGGTTCTCCTCCCTCCTTGGGATGCGGTTTCCCGGACGGCGCGGCCGCTACCCGACCCGAGACGATGACTCCCACTATCTCCGCGACTACGCGAAACACTTCCGCTGCCCGTACGCACCGGTGCCCGCGTCCTCGACACTAGCTGAGACGGAGCAGCGTTCGAGATCACCCTCGCCGATGGCAAGCGGCTTACCGCACGTCCGGTGATCGCCGCATCCGGCTGTATCGGCCGACCAGTCATACCCGAGATTGCCACTCGGCGAGCTCGACGGCGATTTGGATCGTGGAGTGTCCTGCGTGATGCCCCGCCAGTCATCGGAACGAGCGCCACTGATCATCGCCGATCCGTAAGCCAAGCCCCACAGCAAGGCGGGTCTTGCTTAGAGGTGTACGTGAGGCGACCCTTCAGTGGACAGCGCGGCCGACGGACATACTGCTGCTCGGAGGTCGGGACTCTGGCTCTCACGACGGCGAAAGATAGTCCTGCGCCGTCAAGCCTCGCCTCTGGGCTCTTCCTCCGGCTACGCTGTGGCGTGGCGAGGACTCCGAGAGGTACATGGGGGACTGGCTCCGCCTGGCAGCGGGGTGACAGGACTTCAAGCTTGAGAAGCCCGGTGTCGCGGCCGAGCTCGTTGGCCGAGTTGGTGACTGAGCCCGTGGCGCCGGTCGTTGAATATGACGGCGCCGACAGCGACGCCGAATCTAGCCGTCAGGCCCGGGACCCGCGGGGTTCCTGGCCGGCGAGGTAGGCAACGCACAGAGCAAGCTCGATGTGGGCCGGAGTAGAGAGGGAGCAGGTATGGCCGGGTTGGTGGTTGGTGTTCCGAAGGAAATCAAGGACAAGGAAGGTCGGGTTTCGGTGCAGCCCGATGGCGTCGCCGAACTGGACTATCACGGCCGGGAGGTCGTGGTGCAGGCCGGCGCCGGGTCAGGCAGCGGGTTTTCCGATGACGAGTACGTCGCGGCCGGCGCCCGGGTTGTCGGCACCCCGGATGAGGTGTTCGCGGCTGCGGACTTGATCGTCAAGGTTAAGGAGCCCATTCCTGAGGAGTATGACCGGTTCCGCCCCAGCCAGCAGCTGTTCACCTATCTGCACTTGGCGGCCGACCGCCGGCTCACTGAGTTCCTCCTCGACCGGCGTATCGACTCGATCGCGTATGAGACGGTGCAGACACCGGATGGGCGGCTGCCGCTGCTCACGCCGATGAGCGAGGTTGCGGGGCGCATGTCTGTCCAAGCCGCCGCCTACCACCTGCAGAGCACCTCCGGCGGAGCGGGTCTGCTGCTGGGCGGGGTCCCGGGTACGCCTGCGGCGAAGGTCACGATCATCGGCGGCGGCGTCGCTGGAACCGAGGCCGCCAAGATGGCTCTCGGGTTGCGGGCGATTGTGCGGGTGTTGGACGTCAACGCGGCGCGGCTGTCCTATCTGTCTGATGTGTTCGGCGGCCGGCTCGACCTGGTCGTTCCGAACCGGGCGCGGACGGCGGCGTACGTGGCCGAATCCGATGTGGTGATCGGCGCCGTTCTGGTTGCCGGCGCGAAGGCGCCGAAGCTGGTCACCCGCGACATGATCAAGAGGATGCGGCCCGGGAGTGTCGTGGTTGACATTGCGATCGACCAGGGCGGCTGCTTCGAGACCAGCCGGCCGACCACGCACTCTGAACCAACTTATGTCGAAGAGGGTGTGGTGCACTATTGCGTGGCCAACATCCCGGGCGCGGTCGCACGGACCTCCACCCTCGCGCTCACCAGCGCTACCCTGCCGTACTTGGTCCGTGTCGCGGCGCACGGGGTGGCTGGCGCTGCCGCGGGTGATCCGGTTCTGGCGAAGGGGCTGACCACACTCGCCGGCCAGCTGGTCTCCCGGCCGGTGGCCGAAGCACACGGCCTGCCCCACCAAGACCCGACAACCCTGCTGCCAGCAGGCCCGGACGCGGATGCCGCGTAGGTAATTCTCGTTAGCACTCGCTTCACCTGAGGTGGGTGGTTTCACGGACTCGTTCGGATTTCATAATCAGCTGTGCCCCACGCGTCTATCCCCGACTCACGCGCAGCGTCATAAGCGGTCTGCGGCCATGCTCGGTCGCCGTCGACGCGGGCGCACTGGTATATGGCGAAGCTGGTCCGCGATCGGGCGTCCGAGGTAGGTCCCGAGGGTCGCGCCAGCTGCTATGCCCAAAGCGACACCGAAAGCGACCAACAGAGTTGACCCACCCTCACTTGGATTGGCCGTCTCCGGGGAGGTTCCGACCACCTGCAACAGGCCGTTGTAGAGGGAGAGGCCGGGGACCAACGGGAGCACAGCAGCGCTGACCAGCCCGAACGCAGGGATGGTTGAGCGGCGGATCAACAAGGTGGAGGCCAGCGCCGCGACAAAGGCGCCTAGCGTGTTGGCGGGTACCTCGGTGGAGCCGATGTAGACCATCGACGCATAACCCGCCCAGCCCAGTAAGCCCATCGCGCCTGCGAGCCCGATCGTAGCCAGATCTGCATACGCCCACAGCGCGAAGAATGCCGATATCAGCGTGGCGCCAACGAACTGGGCTCCGAGCGGGCCGAGCGCAACGGGATTGGGTGAGATGGACAAAGGTGCCCCGAGACGCCAAGCCAGCTCAAGCGAAGCCACGATCCCCACGACGATCCCAGCCGTCCGCATGACGACGTCGAGCAGCCGAGCTGATGCCGTCACGTAGAACTCGTCGATGGCGTCCTGCGCCGCACCGACGATGGTCATGCCTGCGACGAGCATGACAATGCCGCCCACGACGATGAGCGTTGGGTCGACGCCAACAAAGAAGCTGGCGCCTCGAGCCGTTGCCTCGGTTATGCCCGCAGCGATCAGAGTGATGAATCCCGCCCCGGCAAATTGCTGGAAGAACGGGGGCACGCGCCAGTGCTCCATCGCCGCGAGCAACCGGTCCACGATGAGCCCGGTGAGGAATGTGGCCAGGATGATCTTCCACGACGTGGTGAACAGCAGTGACACCCCGGCGCTGACGCCGGCGTTCCCGATCATCGCCACCCACTGCGGGTATCGGTGAGGAGCCTCCTGGATGCGATCTAATGCCCTCGTGGCTTCGCCAATCGGTAGACCGCCTCGGATCTTTTCGGTCAGCTTGGCAACCTCACGTACCTTGCTGTAATCGATGTCATCCGGCTGCACCACTCTGATGCAGGTGATCGGCGCCGCCCCCCGCGTGGGATAGCAGGACGCCGAGATGGATGTGTAGGTCACGTCGACGTGGACCCGTGTCAGTCCATAGGCATCGGTTATTCCCAGCATGGCGACGACGACATCATTGGCCGACATCCCGGCAGAGAGCAGGCAATCACCAACCTGCATGGCGAGGTTCAACGCGGCGGCAGGTGGTGTGACAGTGGTTGCGCTCGCCGCGACGGCTTGCGCACCGTCACTTCTACTAGAGGCGGCGATGCTGGAACCGGCTGTCGCAGCCGATACATCGTCCGTCACCTTGTATGCCTCCCATCAGAAGCGCCCGACGGCTGAGCCTGTCAGGACAGGCAAGCCGGTCGGCACGGGTTCGATCTGTACTCCGGTGACCCTCCATCAGGAACGAACGAGCGTGCGGATTGCTCGCAGCGCGACAGACAGCTCGGCCAAGTCCCACGTCCCGGTGGTCTCAATGGCGGTCAGCGTGGTGCGCACCTGCGCTAGCCCCTCTGAGTTCTGCGCCTCCCAGTGATCCGCCAGCTCGATCTCGCTCGTGCTCCCTTGAGCATTTGCCGTTGCGAGCACATCGGAGGTGATATCTGCGAGCGCCGCGTACAGGTCGGAGCGCAAGGCCGAACGCGCCATTGACTGCCAGCGGTCACGCTGTGGCAACGCGGTGATCAAGGTCAGCAGTCGGTCAATGTCGAATCGCTCGGAAAGCGTGAAATACAGGGACGCTACCTGTTCGGCTGACCAATCGGCGGCTTCGGCGATTTCGACAATGTCCAGCAAGGAGAACACGTCCACCAGCGCGGCGGCGGTGAGTGCCAGCGGGGCAGGAGCGCCGAGTTGCTCGTGGTGAGCTGCGCGGGCACGCAGCCGCTCCCGCTCGAATCCTTGCACGAGTTCGGGAATATGCGGCGCCAGATCGGCCACCTGAGGCTCGAAGCGGGAGATTTCAGCGGCGACATCCATTCGGGCTTGTCGAGACTGGAGCAGCCACCGTACGACGCGGTCCAGAAGCCGTCGGCCTTCCAGGTGTAGCGCTGTCGCCGCTGCCACCGGCACACCAGGGGACTCGACCGCCGCCCAGAATCGGGAGAGGCCGAACACTTCCCGTACCACTGTGTACGCCCTGGCGACCTGGTCGAGGCTGGCACCCGTCGCCTCCTGGGTGCGGAAACTGAAGGTGATGCCGGCGCGGTTGATCATGTCGTTCACGACGAATGTGGTAATGATCTCGCGCCGCAGGGGATGGTCGTTGAGCTGGTTACCGTAGCGCTCGACCAGTTGGGGAGGGAAGTAAGCTCGCAGGACCCGTTCGAACCAGGACGCATCGGCGAGGTCACTCTGAAGCAGCTCGGCTGTATTGGTGATCTTCGCATATGCGAGCAGCACGCACAGCTCTGGCGAGGTCATTCCGTGTCCCAATGCGGCGCGCTGGTCCAGTTCGTCGTCGTCCGGCAAGAATTCCAAGGCCCGATCCAGGTCGCGTTGTTGTTCTAGATGCGCCATGAGGCGGCGATGGACCGGCAACATTGCTGGCGCCTGGGCTCGGGCGACGCCGAGCGCGACGTTCTGTTCGATGTTGTCCCGCAGCACGAGGCGTGCCACTTCATCGGTCATCTCCGCCAGCAGCCGACTGCGATCCTTGTCAGCGAGCGCGCCCGCGAGCACGCTGCGGTCGAGCAGGATCTTGATGTTGACCTCGTGGTCGGAGGTATCTACTCCGGCGGAATTGTCGATCGCGTCAGTGTTGATCCGACCCCCAATACCGTTAGCCCCGACCTTGGCGTATTCGATCCGGCCGAGCTGACTCAGGCCCAGGTTGCCACCCTCCCCGACGACCCGAGCGCGTACCTGCGAGCCGTTCAACCGGATCGGATCATTGGCTTTGTCCCCGATGTCGGCATTGTTTTCCGTAGTTGCCTTGATATACGTGCCAATGCCGCCGTTCCACAGCAGGTCGACGGGTGCGGCCAGGATGCTGCGGATCAGCTCGGCTGGGGTGAGCGCCTCGATGTCATCAGCCAGCCCTAGCCGGGCGCCGGCCTGAGCCGAGATCGGAATCTCCTTGGCAGTGCGCGGATATACCCCACCGCCAGCCGACAGCAGTCCGGCGTCGTACTCGGCCCACGATGAGCGCGGCAGCGCGAACAGCCGACGCCGCTCGGCGTATGAGACGGCTGCGTCAGGATCGGGATCAACGAAGATGTGGCGGTGATCGAATGCCGCGACCAGACGGATGTGCTCCGACAACAGCATTCCGTTGCCGAACACATCACCGGACATATCACCGATCCCAACCACGGTGAAGTCCTCACTCTGAGTGTCAATGCCCAGCTCGCGGAAGTGCCGCTTCACCGATTCCCAAGCGCCTCGTGCCGTGATGCCCATCGCCTTGTGGTCATAGCCCACCGAGCCGCCGGAGGCGAAGGCATCTCCGAGCCAGAAGCTGTAGTCCGCGGCCACGCCGTTCGCAATGTCGGAGAAGGTCGCCGTTCCCTTGTCAGCAGCAACAACGAGATACGGGTCATCGCTGTCGTGCCGTACGACACGCTCCGGCGCCACCACTTTCCCGTTGACGAGGTTGTCAGTCAGGTCCAGCAGGCCTTGAATGAAGATCCGGTAGCAGTCGACGCCTTCACGCAGCCACGCCTCACGGCTGCGCGCGCCCCCAGGTGCTGACTTCGCAACGAACCCGCCCTTAGCGCCCACCGGAACGATAACGGCGTTCTTGACCATCTGCGCCTTGACCAGGCCCAGCACCTCGGTACGGAAGTCATCTCGGCGGTCAGACCACCGCAGGCCGCCGCGCGCAACAGCACCGAAGCGCAAGTGAACACCCTCGACCCGAGGCGAGTACACGAAGATCTCGAAGCGGGGCCGCGGCTCCGGCAACTCGGAAATCGCCTGCGGGTCCAATTTCAGCGACAGATACGACTTGCCAGGCATCCCTGCCTCATCCAGCTGGAAGAAATTGGTGCGTGTCGTCGCACGGATGAGGCTGAGCAGCGAGCGCAAGATCCGGTCCTGGTCCAGGCTGGCTACCTCGTCCAAGGCCCCGCGAATCTGGTCGACAAATGCCTGTGCGAGGTTCTCCCCACCTGACTCGGCCTCGGGATCGAACCGGGCCTCGAATAGTCCCACCAGCAGACGGACGATGTGGACATTTGCCAGCAGGCAGGACTGCAGGTACTCCTCACTGAACGGAGTGCCGACCTGTCGCAGATATTTGGCGTACGCGCGCACCAGGACAACCTGCCGCCAGTTCAGCCCGGCATGTAACACCAGCGAATTGAAGCCATCGCTCTCCGCGGCGCCGCTCCACACCGCCGCGAACGCATCTTCGAACAGCTGGCTCGCCGCCTCCGGACTGGTCTCCGCGGTCACGTCATAGCGCAGCCCGAAGTCGTAAATCAACCTCCGTGCGCCTTCGCCGGGAGTCAGCTCGTACGGGCGCTCATCGATCACCTCAACGCCCATGCCCTCCAAGATGGGCGACAGCGTCGACAGCGACACGGGCTCGGCGCAGAAGAGCTTGAGCCGGCGCTGATTCGACGCCACACCGGCTGGAACGTAGAGGTTTACCGCGTGGTCGTCGTCCGGCTGAAGGGCATCGAGGCGAAGTAGGTCGGCGACTGCGACGTCAGCTGGGTAGTCCTCCTGGTACGCCTGCGGGAAAGCCTCGCCGTAGACGCGCAGCAAGCGAGCAGCCTCCTCATCGCCCATCTCGATCGTCAGCGTGTCAGTCAGATCGTCATTCCAGGAACGGATTGCGTCCGCAAGGCGTCGTTCCAGCTCCGCGTGCTCGGCCTCGGCAAGCGGTGCCGCATCGGCACGGCGCACGACGAAGTGCAGTCGGGCCAGAACCGAGTCCGACACTAGGGTGGTGTACTCGATCCGGTTTGCATCGAATGCATCCCGGAGGATCTGCTCCAGCTGCAGGCAGGCAGCTGTGGTGTAGCGGTCCCGCGGCAGGTAGACGAGCGCGGAGACGTAGCGAGCGCGGCGATCCTGACGCAGGAACAGCCGCAGCTGCCGGCGTTCCTGAAGATGCAGAATCTCGACCACGGCCTGTTCCAATTCGTCGAGCGAGACCTGAACCAACTCATCGCGCGGATAGTCCTCGAGAATCTCGATCACATCTCTGCCGGAGTGGCTGGTCGGGGAGAAGGCCATCCGCTCCAGAAGCGCTGCCACCCTGCGCCGCAGCATCGGGATCCGCAGCACGCTCTCGTGGTAGGCGGCTGAGGTGAACAGGCCGAGGAACTGGCGTCGACCGATGGGCCGGCCTTGGACGTCGAACAGGCCGACGGTGATCTCGTCGAGGTACAGCGGCCGGTGGACCGTGGAACGCTCGGTGGACTTCGTGAGAGTGAGTGGCGCAGCGTCGGCTGGTTCGGACACGGCGTGATGAAGGAGCCGGCTGGCCTGGGGCTGCTCCGGTCGCAACAGTCCCAGCCCACTGTCAGGCACCGGCGCCAGCTTGTCGTTCCCGTCAAGGGTGCCGTCGGGTGGACGGTAATACTCCGCACAGCCGAGAAAGGTGAAGCGCTCATCGCCGAGCCAGTCGAGGTACTTCAGCGCCTCCTCGACATCCGCCTGTTCCACGCTCTTTGGCGGATGAGCCCGCAGGTCAGCAATCGCCTGCAATGCCTGCTCGCGCATCGCTGGCCCGTCCTCGACAACAACCCGGACATCCGCCAAGACCTGCCGGACACCGTGAGCCACCCGCTCTGCCGCTTCGCCGCGGCTCTCACGGTCGATCTCCACTGAGATCCAGGACTCGGCAATCCGGTCTGGTGAAAAGGAGGAGTTCTCATCGGTCATCACTTCGACCAGACGCCCCATCGGGTCGCGGCGTACCTGCAGCTGAGGATGAATGACAAGGTGGATGGCTCTGCCCTGCCGAGTCAGTTCGGCGGTTACCGAGGTCACCAGGAACGGCATGTCATCCGTGACGATCTGGACCAGTCTGCGTGCGGTTGGCCAGCCGTCCGCCTCAGATGTAGGGGTGTAGACCCGGACCAGGGCGCTGCCAGTTGAGCGCTCCATCGCCAGCCGCCGGTGCGAGAACGCCAACCCTGACAGTTGCGACGGATCGCGCGCCAAAATGTCCTCAGCCGCGACATGGCGGTAGTACGCCGCCAGGAAGGCGTCAGGCGGCTCTCCCCAACCGCTGCCAGCGTCTACTCGCTCGCTGAACCGCGCTGCGGCCTCCGCCGCCCAAGCGAGATGCTCGCTCTTGGCGTCGCTCGGGTTGCTCATCATGCTCTCTGGGCGCCTTTCGTTCCAGATGGGAATTGCGCCACTCGGCGGCGCAGACGAAGGTCTCGAGGGTGCGCCCCCATATCCGGCAAGGCCTTCACCGCTTCTACATCGTTCGTAGTCGAGCTCTCTGTGGACGCGGTGGGGGCATTGTCTTCGTCGTCGGCCAAAGTCTCGACTTGTCGGCAGGTATCCTGTCGACGCCGGCCGCCATCGCGCCGTGGATCAGCTGGGGGTCGCCTGCCCTCTTTTCGAAGGCGTGACGGTCGGGAGGGCCGATCCGGGTCCTCACCGCGTACACCTTCAAGGTCGTCATTGCGGACAATGGCGAGCATCATCTTCCGCTCCTGGTGTTTCGGCACGGCTTGGGCCGGTCTGCGGTTCTGTCGACATCTGACAACGATCCGTTTATAACAGCATGGAGCACGTCATCTAGATCGGGCAGGATACGAGCCGCTGGTCGGGATCGTGAACCTCCGACATCAGCTCCACGCGGAGCGCAAGGATTCAGCAGCTCCGGATCCCACTTACCGGTGCGCCATCCCGTCCACGCCGCCGTCGACGTCCCTGCCGTTGTCACCCGAGGACATGTAGATAGATGCACTCACTGAGGAACATCCAGTGGTGGACGCTGATGAAGGTGTCCGGTACTGCAGTTCACCAATGGCTGCAAATGGGTCAAGGTATGGCTGGCCATCTTGATCGATAGCTCCGTCCCGAACGCATAACAGGTGTCGGCTGTTGCGGCTAGTCTGCTGAACGTGTGGTCTTGTGCATCAAGCCTCGGATTGAGGGAGCGTGGAGGACGCACGCTCCTGCAAAAGGGCGAGTGTAAGGACAAGCTATCAGCGACCCTCGTTATGAACGTATGCCCTAGTCACAGGAGATTCCCGCCGATTTCAACCGATATCGAGAAATCTCGAAAGCTATCGAAAAAGGCCCGATTTCGCGCTCTCAAGGCGGTAGCGCGGGTTCGAATCCCGTCGGGGCTACCAGGTGAACTAGCTAGTCAGCGGCTATTTTGCGTCGCGTCTCAATTCGATCACCTCACCCGTGGTACACGGTGGGTACACACCAGAAAGCGCTGAGGCCCTCGCCGAGTCCATAGCATCGGCCACGACATAGAGTCGGTCGCCAAAGAGGTGGCCGTATAGGTCGAGCGTCATGGTCGCGCTCTTGTGGCCGAGCATCTGCTGAACGACCTTCACATCCCATCCGCGCCGGACGCGATGGCCAAGCTCGCGGCCGTGTGGCGCAGTTCGTGCGGGTGAAAGCCGGGTATGTTCAACGCTTCAGCTGTTCGTGTCAGTGCGGCGCGCTGGAATGTCTGAGACCGCATGACGCCCCCACGCTCGCCTCGGCCGCATGGACGCGTGGCAGGCTTACGCCGGCCGCAGGGTTGACCGCCAGCCGGCCGTCCGATACGGCGTACGCCAGCACCATCGAGAGCATCCGGTGCACCTTCCTTATGCTGGCCGGTGCCAGTTGGACTCCGGTAAGCCAGCGCTGCACCTGCGCATGTGTGACGTCACCCAGCCGCACGCGTCCCCAGCGCGGCCGTATGTGCCTTGTGATGATCCCCTCGTAGCGTTGCGGGTTGTGGGGAGAGGTCGGCCGGAGTCGTCAGCCAGTCGTCAGCCCAATCGCCGACCGTGGGACTCGCCCGCCGCGGATCGACGAACGAGCCGCGCTGCTTGCTTGCCTCGATCTCGACTAAGA
>Ga0307410_10000648_pt1 | contig 14358 bp, 16 predicted proteins | sample 322Ometagenome_3_FD_203707 | JGI IMG/M metagenome (GOLD analysis project Ga0307410, IMG submission 203707) | Maize rhizosphere microbial communities from greenhouse at UC Davis, California, United States - 322HYB-O-3 | ecosystem: Host-associated > Plants > Roots > Rhizosphere > Soil | place... | reverse complement strand
AAATACAAACTGGCCATGACTTTATTGGCTACAGTTCGTGGAATTCCACAATTGTATTACGGTTCAGAAATTGGAATGGGCGGCGATAAAAGTAAAGGTGATGCCGATATTCGTCAGGATTTTCCAGGCGGATGGGCAGGTGATAAAAACAACGCGTTAACCGCGGCAGGAAGAACAGCTGAACAGGCCAAATATTTCGATTTTACATCCAAATTATTCAATTGGAGAAAATCAAATGAAGCTGTTCATTTCGGAAAAATGACACATTACATTCCTGAGAATAATACGTATGTTTATTTCAGATATACAGATGCTAAAACTGTAATGGTGGTTTTCAATAATAATGTAAAAGAGCAAGTTGTAAAAACCAATCGCTTTAAAGAAAACATCAAAAACTTTAAATCAGGAAAAGATGTTCTGACTGGAAAAACATTTGATTTAGCTACTGAAATTACTGTGGAACCAAAATCGGCTGTGGTTTTAGAATTGGAATAAGATACTGAGCGTACAAATTTTTAGCCACAGATTAAAGGATTAACACAGATTTAAAAAATCAATTTAATCCTTTAATCTGTGGCTATTATAATTTCCGCCAAATTCATGAATTGGAGCGGTTTCTTTTTATTATAAAAAACGAGTTAAATTCAAAATAAATGCGATAATCCATTTGCCTTTCTTTATCTTTAATATTCTCGCACAAAATTAATATTAATGAATACCGAAAATACTTCTAAAATACCTTTCGTCTGGGAAGGAGCAAATGTTTACTTTTTACTTACCGATCGTTTTTATAACGGAAATCCTTCTAACGATATCCACTTTAACCGAACCAAAACTCCGGGAAAACTGCGCGGATTTGAAGGCGGTGACATCATCGGAATTATCAAAAAAATTGATGAAGGCTATTTCGACAAATTAGGAATAAATGTGATTTGGCTTACGCCGATTGTAGAACAAATTCATGATGGTGTCGACGAAGGAACCGGACTTAGTTATGGTTATCACGGTTATTGGGCAAGAGACTGGACGGCTCTTGATCCGAATTTTGGGACTAAAGAAGATCTAGCTAATTTGGTTAAAAAAGCGCATGAAAAAGGCATCAGAATAATGCTTGACGGCGTGATCAATCATACCGGACCTGTAACAAAAGAAGATCCAATGTGGCCGGAAGACTGGGTTAGAACCGGAATTGTGTGCGATTACAAATCATTCGAAAATACAACGATGTGTACTTTGGTCGATAATCTTCCGGACGTGAGAACCGAAAGCAATCAGGAAGTGGAATTGCCTTCTTTTTTAATAGAAAAATGGAAAATTGAAGGCCGTTATGAAAAAGAAATCGCTTCTTTGGATGAATTTTTCAAAAGAACCAATTATCCCAGAACGCCAAAATATTACATTATAAAATGGTTAACAGATTATATTCTCGAATTTGGAATCGACGGTTACAGAGCTGACACTGTAAAACATACCGAAGAAAATGTCTGGATTGATTTTAGAAAAGAATGTGAATATGCTTTTGAAACCTGGAAAAAACATCATCCGCTGGAGGTTTTAGATCAAAATCCTTTTTATACCATAGCCGAGGTTTACGGTTACGAAATAAGCGGTGGATTGGATTATGATTTTGGAGACCGAAAAGTAAATTATTTCCAGAATGGTTTCAATTGTATGATTAATTTCGAATTTAAACTCGATGCACAAAACGATTATGAAGTTATATTTTCGAAATATTCAGCCAAACTTCAAAATGAATTAAAGGGTTTTAGTGTGCTTAATTATGTTTCCTCTCATGATGATCCCGAACCTTTTGACGCCAATCGAAACAGAACTTTTGAGTCAGGAACAAAACTTTTACTTTCTCCCGGAATTTCTCAAGTCTATTATGGTGATGAAACGGGTCGTTCATTAGTAATCGAAGGTACTGAAGGGGACGCTACACTAAGATCTTTCATGAATTGGGAAGATATTGTCTCAGATGAAGAAACGAAAAGAATCCTTTTACATTGGCAGAAGCTGGGCCAATTCCGCAGAAATCATCCATCCGTAGGCGCAGGAATCCATCATATGATTTCAGAAAAGCCGTATATTTTTTCCAGAAGTTTTACTAAAGTTAATTATAATGATAAAGTTGTAATTGGTCTCGATTTAGGAACTGGTCCAAAAGAACTTCCCGTTGAATCTATTTTTGAAGATGGAACTAAATTAAAAGACTCTTTTTCATGCCAGGAAACAGAAGTTCAAAACGGAAAAGCAATCATTGATTCTGAATACGGGCTTGTTTTACTGGAACTTACTTAAAAGTAATGAAGCAAAGTCGAAATTTTTTTCACGCAGATTTTGCAGATTTAAGCAGATTTAAATTTTAAAAATCTGCTTAAATCTGCTTAAATCTTTTTAAAATCTGCGTAAAAAAAAAATCATTTTAATCCGTGAAATCTGTGGCAACTTTTTTTATCTAATCCTTGCGTACTTTGCGTAAATCTTTGCGACCTTTGCGGTTAAACTAACAAAGAAATGCTAAAAATAGCACATCGCGGTGCCAAAGGCTACGAACCCGAAAACACTTTAAAAGCTTTCCAAAAAGCATTAGACTTAAATGCCGACGGAATAGAACTCGACGTTCACTTAAGCGCTGACGGACATATAATTGTGATTCACGATGAAACTATCGACAGAACAACCAATGGAAAAGGTTTTGTAAATACTTTATCTTTAACCGAATTAAAATCGTTTTTGATTGAGAATCAATACGAAATTCCCACTTTAAATGAAGTTTTTGATTTAACAGACAAAAAATGCCTCATCAATATTGAATTGAAAGGCGTTGGAACTTCAAATAAAGTTGTGTCTTTAATTGAGGAATATATTTCGGATAAAAACTGGAATTATGAACATTTTATCATTTCAAGTTTTGATTGGAATTATTTAGAAGAAGTTCGAAATCTAAACCCAAATATTGCAATTGGCGTTTTAACAGAAGAAAATCTCGATATAGCTTTGGCTTTCGCTGAAAAAATAAAAGCACGTGCCATTCATCCCGATTATCATTTATTGAATATGGAAAATGTAAATCAAGTTGAGGAAAAAGGATTTCTGGTTTTACCATGGACCATAAATGTAAAAGAAGACATTCAAAAAATAAAAAGTTTTAAAGTTGACGGAATCATTAGTGACTTTCCGGATAGATTATAATTAAAGAATAGCCACAGATTTCCCAGATTAACACAGATTTTTTAATCCGTTTAATTTGGGAAATCTGTGGCAAATAAAAAAATTAGTGCCAATTCGTGTAATTCTTGGCAAAAAAAATAATATGATTCAAAATTTCGACATACTAATTGTTGGCGGAGGCGCAGCAGGATTCTTTACAGCAATAAATATTGCAGAGAAAAATCCGAAACTTAAAATTTCTATTCTTGAAAGAGGAAAAGAAGTACTTTCTAAAGTGCGCGTTTCTGGCGGAGGACGTTGCAACGTAACACACGCATGTTTTGAGCCGAATGAATTGGTCAAATTTTACCCTCGAGGCGAAAAAGAGCTTCGCGGGCCATTTCACCAATTTGGTTCGGGAGATACGATTGAATGGTTTGAAAAACATGGTGTAGAATTAAAAATTGAAGAAGACGGAAGAATGTTTCCAATCTCAAATTCTTCTCAAACGATAATCGATTGTTTCTTAAAAGCAACTGAGAAACTCGGCATAAAAGTCTTAACAGGTCAAAGCGTACAGTCGATTTACAAAGCAGAAAATCATTGGAAAATCGACACACAAAACGATAAATTTATTGCCGAAAAATTAGTCATGGCAACCGGAAGCAATCCTAAAATTTGGGAAATGCTTCAGGAAAAAGGACATGCGATTGTTAGCCCTGTTCCTTCCCTATTTACTTTCAATATCAAAGATTCTCGTATAAAAGAATTGCCAGGCGTTGCGGCACAAGTTACCGTTAATGTAAAAGATACCAAACTCGAATCGACAGGGCCTTTATTAATCACACATTGGGGAATGAGCGGACCTGCGATTCTGAAACTTTCGGCTTGGGGAGCGCGTATTTTATTCGACAAAAATTATCAGTTTACGATTTTTGTTAATTGGTTAAATGATGTGGATACTGAAGATGCTGAAAAAATCCTGAAAGATTTAAAACAGGAACACGCTAAAAAATCCGTTTCAAAAAAATCTCCATTTGAATTTCCGAATCGTTTATGGGAAAGTTTGGTTCTGGCTTCGGGAATTGAAACAGAAACAAAATGGGCCGATTTATCTAAAATTCAATTGCAGGCTTTAGCTTTACAGCTTACCAAAGCAAAGTTTCAGGTAAACGGAAAAAGTACTTTTAAAGAGGAATTCGTTACTGCCGGCGGAATCGATTTGAAAGAAATCAACTTTAAAACGATGGAAAGCAAAATTCACGAAAACCTTTATTTTGCCGGCGAAATAGTTAATATAGATGCTATTACAGGCGGTTTTAATTTTCAAAATGCTTGGACAAGCGGTTTTATTGTTGGAAATAGTATATAAAAAATGAAATACAAAGGAATTATTTTTGATTTAGACGGAACGTTAGTCAATTCATTAGAAGACATTTCAGATGCCATGAATACTGTATTGACAGGTTTAAATTATCCCACTCACACTTACGATACCTATCAATATTTTATAGGAAGCGGTTTGCGAAATTTGGTAAGCAAAGCATTGCCGGCATCTAACAATTCTGATGAGCAAATTGAAATTTGTTTTGATTGTATGATCAACAAATATCGAGAAGTTTGTACTATAAAAACAAAACCGTACGAAGGCATCATAGAATTATTAGATCTTTTGACTTCACAAAACATCAAACTAGCGGTTTTTTCAAACAAAGCAGACGAACTTACCAAAAAAATAGCATCCGAAATATTTTCTGATTATTTTAATGCGGCCGTTGGTTTAAGCACAGAAGCACTTAAAAAACCAAATCCGTTTGAAGCTTTCGCTATAGCAGAAAAATGGAATTTAAAACCAGAAGAGATTCTCTTCGTTGGCGATTCTGATATTGATATGCAGACAGCGGTAAACGCTAATATGTTTCCTGTTGGGGTTACATGGGGTTATCGAACAGAAGCAGAATTAAGGGAAAGTGGAGCAAAAGTGACAATCGATCATCCATCAGATTTAATTCAGATAGTATAAATTGTAGTTGCAGTTTGAAACTAGACTCAAAATAGAATTAACAAGAATTTACAGGTTCTGTAAGTTTTCGTTAAGACAAATCTAATAATTTTACTTTCAGCTAAACACCACTAGATGAACGTAAAACTACTCACTACAATTTCGTTTTTTACCTACCAGCTTTCTATTTCTCAAACAGAAAAACAACTAAACGGAAAAGTTTATTCCCAGAACATATTACTCAAAAATGTTGAAGTAATTAACAAAACGGCAAAAACCAGTACACGAACTAATGAATTGGGTGAGTTTTCTATTTTAGCTAATGTAAAAGACAGTCTGATATTTTTCTCGAAAGATTATTTCTTCAAAAGAATAAAACTGACTCAAACAGATCTTATTCAAAATGATCTTGTGGTAAATATGATTTTTAAACCCGAAGAATTGGAAGAAGTCGTCATTACACAAATAAAATTTCCTCACGTAGGCGCTGCCAGCGAAGGATCAAATGTAATACCTTCCAGATCCTTGCACCAATACACAGGTGTTTATGACGGAACTATTACAAACGGAATGGATTTTATGGCAGTTGGGGGTTTGATTTTTAATTTATTTAAAAAAGAAAAGGAAGCGCCCAAAAAGAGAACTTCTGAAATTGATTTCAAAAAATTAGTAACAACAATTCCCGAAGATTTTTTTACCAAAGATTTACAATTAAAGCCAGAAGAAAAGGCACTTTTCCTGGAATTTTGCGACGCAGACCCAAGATCTAAAGACATTCTCGAACATAATAATATATTGACTACAATGGATTTTTTGTATGCTAAAAATGAAGAATTTAGGAAATTAAATTCTGGAACTAAAAACTAAATTTCACTATGAAAGTAAAATTACTTACTACAATTTCTCTTCTAACGTACCAATTTAGTATTTCACAAACAGAAAAATTACTTCAAGGGAAAGTCATTTCTAATAATGCACCACTTAGTAAGGTTGAAGTTATAAACAAAACTGCCCAAACTAGTACGAGAACAAATGAATTAGGAGAGTTTTCTATTTTGGCGAAAGATCAGGACAGTATATTGTTTTTTTCAAGGGATTACTTATTTACAAGATTGAAGCTAAACTTTAAAGATCTGAAAAAAAACTATCTCATTGTTGAAATGGTTCCAAAAGCTGAAGAATTGGAGAATGTTGTAGTTTCCAGATCTGTTTTCAATAAAACTGAAACTAAAAAAATCTCGAATGATAGAGAAGAAATAAATAAAATCAAAATTCGCAAGCAATTTGATGATGTTACTACAAGGGTTACTGTTTATGATGGCAAAATTAAAAATGGTATAAATTTTAGTTACCCTATTTTTGACAAACCAAAGAAAAAAATTGAGTCTAATGATGACCGTTTCAAAAAGCTAATTATCGCTTCTTGTCCTCCTGATTTCTTTCTTAAAAACCTAAATATTACATCTAACGAAAAAGAACTTTTTATAAAATTCTGCGATGCAGATCCAAAATCAAAAACACTTTTAGAACATCCCAATGTTTTGGCAGTTATGGATTTTCTGTATGCTAAAAATGAAGAATTTAAAAAGTTGAAATAGATTTTTTCATTTTTTTATATTTCAAGAAAAAGACAATCACAGTAATTAGTAAAATGGCTATGATAACTGACAAAATAATTAAACTTGTTTCAATTTGGAGTAAATAATCTGGATTAACAGCAATTTTGCTTTCTCGTAAATATCGTAATTGAGAACCATAGCTCACGGCTCTTTCTCTGTAATACTCAACTTCATGCTGAGCACTGTTAATCATTCTTGCAACAATTAAATCATCATTGTAACCATAAAGCCTCGCAGTTCTATAAGTCGCAAGAGCACTATTGTTTTCTCCTTTTAATTCTGCAAGATTTCCTAGTTCGAAAAGCAAAATCGAAATAATCTTATCTTTTGGTTCAATAAATGACATCCTTTCATTCACCTGATAATAAACAGACTGAGTTAACTCATCAACTTCTTTTTTTGATAATTTAGTTTTGGGTTCGTTTGAAGTTCCAAAATTTGTATTAATTAAAAACTGGCCAGAAAGATCTTTTAAATTCTTGATTTTAGCTTCTAATATTCTCAAATGAAGCCATTCAGATCCTTTATGAGATTCCGGATTAATTTCAATAGATTTTTTGATCCAGGTATAGGCTTTTTGATTTTGCCCCATTAACTCATAAGTGTTCCAAGATTAGATGCCGTAGAGTATCTGTTTGGTTCAATTTTTTCAATATTCAGATATAAATTTAAAGCTTCATCATATTTTCCCTGAACAATTAAAAGATATCCTTTATCAGATAAGTAATCCAGATCTTTTGTCTTTTTATACAAACTGTCCAGTTCAATAATCAATCTTGGAAAATCACCTTTGAAAAAGTTATGCCCCTGAGGATTAATTCCATCATGGTCAATATAAGCATAAGCTTCATTTTTTAAAATTTTTGTCTCCCCATTCAAACAAGCAAAACTCTTAACCGAAATTAAAACCAACACAATTAAAAAAGCCTTAAATTTATTCATAAAGTATACCGTATTGATTAAACCTGAAACAAAGAAAACTGAAACTTGCAATAAAAAAATCATTTATTCAGCCACCAAATACTAGCATTTAAAACGGCTGCAAATGCAACCCACGCCATATAAGGAATCAATAGATAAGCTGCTATTTTATTGATTTTGATAAATTTCAAATAAGTTTCATAAATCATAAGCCATAAAAGTGCAATTTCGATTAAAGCCAAAAGCGGATTTTTCAATCCGAAGAAAAGGTATGACCAAATCGCGTTAAGTGTTAACTGAATAATAAAGAATAAAAGTGCCTTTTTTACTTCTTCCGTCTGCTCTTTTATTTTATCCCAAACTAGTCCCGCGGCAACCGCCATTAAAATATAAAGTAATGTCCACATTGGCATAAAAATCCAATTTGGCGGATTAAAAACAGGTTTTACTAAAGTAGGATACCAGCTTTCTACACTAGGTCTTGTTACTGTACTGGCAGAATACCCTACTGCTAAACAAATAATTAAAGCTATAATGATCTTGACTATCTTATTCATTGTATCAAATTTTGAATTCAAAAATAGTTAAAAGAAACTTTAAACCATAAGTTCTATAAATTCATTTTAGTAAACGTACTTATATCATCTGATATACTTATATGTTGAAAAAAAATTATCTGTTATGGCGAAAAAACTATCTTTGCCAAAATTTATATTTCATGTTTACAGCAACTGATTTTATTCCTAAAAAATATACTTCAACAATCGAAAAAGGCAATTTTGAATGGAGTGCTCCCAGCAATATTGCATTAGTAAAATATTGGGGCAAAAAAGACAACCAGATTCCAGCAAATCCTTCGGTGAGTTTTACTTTGAATAATTGTAAAACGATAACAAAATTAGGTTTTGAAAAGAAAAGCACTTCGAATCCGCTCAGTGTGACAGATAATACTTTTTCCTTTGATTTACTTTTTGAAGGAAAACCAAAAGAAGATTTTAAACCAAAAATTCAGAAGTTTTTAGAGCGAATAGAAGTTTATTTGCCTTTTTTGAAAGACTATCATTTTACGATTGATACCCAAAACACATTCCCGCACAGTTCGGGAATTGCTTCTTCGGCATCTGGAATGGCTGCTTTGGCAATGAATTTTATGAGTTTGGAAAAAGCTTTAAACCCTGAAATGACAGACGAGTACTTCTATCAAAAAGCATCATTTTTAGCCCGTTTAGGTTCAGGAAGTGCGTGCAGAAGTGTAAAAGGAAATGTGGTAGTTTGGGGTAATCAGTCCAATATTGAAGGCAGTACAGATTTATTTGGAGTTGAATTTCCGTATACTATTCATGAAAATTTTAAGAATTATCAAGATACCATTTTATTGGTTGACAAAGGTGAAAAACAAGTTTCGAGTACCGTAGGACATGATTTAATGCATAACCATCCTTATGCTGAAAGACGTTTTGCGCAGGCACATGAAAATCTGGATCTATTAATATCGATTTTTGAAAGCGGAAATTTAGAAGAATTCATAAAAGTGGTCGAAAGTGAAGCTTTGACTTTACACGCTATGATGATGACTTCGATGCCGTATTTTATTTTGATGAAACCAAACACGTTGCAGATCATCAATGCGATTTGGAAATTCAGAAATGAAACCCAGATTCCGGTTTGTTTTACGCTAGATGCCGGGGCAAATGTGCATGTTCTTTATCCCGAAAACGTTAGCGAAAAAGTATTACAATTTATTCAGGACGAATTAGTTGTATTTTGTCAGAATCGTCAGTACATTTGCGACAAAATTGGAGACGGAGCAATTGCATTATAATTTTCCGTATCTTTAATTAAATTTTTGATTGATGGGCATCAAAGCAGAAAAAATCAAAGTAATGAAATTGATTGTGGAATGTAACAATCCTGTAATCATAAGAAAAGTTCGAGAGATTCTTGAGAAGGGATTAAATACAAAATCTTCTACACCAAATAAAATTAAGAAAGACATAAAATAAAACATGAAAGGACCATTATTTTACTCAAAAATATTACTCTTTGGAGAATACGGAATCATTCGAGACTCTAAAGGACTTTCTATCCCTTATAATTTTTATAATGGTGCTTTGAAGAAAATCGAAGACCCTTCGGCAGAAGCTATAGCATCAAATGTAAGTTTAAAACGTTTTGCAGCTTATCTTGAAACTTTACAGACAGAACAGCCTGAATTGGTTTCTTTTGATTTGGCAAGTCTAAAAAATGATGTTGAAACCGGCATGTATTTCGATTCAAGTATTCCGCAAGGGTACGGGGTTGGTAGCAGCGGCGCACTTGTTGCGGCTATTTATGACAAATATGCTACTCAAAAAATAACAGTTTTAGAGAACTTAACTCGCGAAAAACTGTTACAATTAAAAAATATATTTTCTCAAATGGAGAGTTTTTTCCACGGAAAAAGTTCTGGTCTAGACCCACTAAACAGTTATTTAAGCATTCCGATTTTAATTAATTCTAAAGATAATATTGAAGCAACGGGAATTCCGACTCAAAGTTTTGATGGAAAAGGCGCCGTGTTTTTATTAGATTCCGGAATTGTAGGCGAAACGGCTCCTATGGTTAATATTTTTATGGAAAACTTAAAAGACAAAGGGTTCCGTACGATGCTTAAAAATCAATTTGTAAAATACACAGATGCTTGTGTAGAGAATTTTTTACATGGCGACATGAAATCGTTATTTACCAACACCAAAAAACTTTCAAAAGTTGTTTTGAGCAACTTTAAGCCAATGATTCCGGAGCAGTTTCATGGAATCTGGCAAAACGGAATTGACACGAACGATTATTATTTAAAACTTTGCGGATCTGGCGGAGGTGGCTATATTTTGGGCTTTACTGAAGATTTGGAGCGTGCTAAAACTTCATTAAAAGACTACAAGCTAGAAGTCGTTTATCAGTTTTAAAACCTAAAATGATCGTTATTTGAATATGCTTTCTTAAAAATTTACCCTAAAAAGTTGTTGACTATGAAAAGTATTTTAAAAATAATCAAAGCAACTTTTTTAGGCGGAATTTTATTTTTGGTGCCTTTAGTCGTACTACTGGTTATTCTGGAAAAAGGCTATGGCATTATTCAAAAAGTTACACTTCCGCTTGTCAATCATCTGCCCAGAGTACATGTTTTAGGAATTGCGCTTCAGGAACTTGCCGGCATCATAATCATCATTTTTATTTGTTTTGTTGCAGGCTTATTGTCCAAAACGGCTTTTGCAACAAGATTAGTTCAAAAATTAGAAGAAGGAATTTTAAGCTTTGTTCCCGGCTATTCGTTCATGAAAAAAATGAATGAAAACATAATGGGAATAGAATCTAAGGAAGATTTAAAAGTAGTTTTAGTTCCCACAGATGCAGGCTGGCAATTTGCTTTTTTAATAGAACAAATCAACGAAAACAATTTTACGGTTTTTATTCCAGATGCACCGAATCCTTGGAGCGGTTCAGTTTGTTTTGTTGAAAAAAAGGATATCAAGGAAATAGAAATCACACAAAAGCAAGCTTTGGCCTGCATCCGAAAATTGGGTTATGGCACTAAAGAATTGTTAAAAAACAAACTCTAATCTTTACAATTAGAAAATATCCTTTAACTTCCCCTATTTAATCCATCACAAATCAATTTATGTTAAGCAGACAGCACAAACTTTTAGTAATGAAAATTGTTAGTTTGTTTTCTGTCGTACGCGGTTATAACATTCCGATTATTATTCTGGCGCAATACCTATCGGCCATTTTTATTCTGGCTCCCGAAAAAAGGGCACTGGACATTTTACTTGATTTTAATTTGTTTTTGATTGTTTTTGCTTCTGCTGTTACTATTGCATCAGGCTATATTATCAATAATTTTTATGACAGTCGGAAGGATTTAATTAACAGGCCTAACAAATCAATGCTGGACAGGCTGGTTAGTCAGAAAACAAAACTTACGGTTTATTTTTCTTTGAATTTTCTCGCAGTATTAATGGCTATGATTGTCTCCTGGCGTGCTTTTTTGTTTTTTTCCTGTTATATTTTCCTCATTTGGTTTTATTCTCATAAGATAAAAAAGTATCCAATTATAGGGAATCTGACTGCAGCATTATTGGCTGTAATTCCATTTTTTGCGATTTTATTATACTTCTACAACAAAATATCATTTGAAGAAATTGAAGACCATATGGATCATTTTGCCGTAATTTGGGCACATGCCATGTTTTTGTTTTTGCTCTTATTGATTCGCGAAATGATTAAGGATCTGGAAAACCTGAAAGGTGATTTGGCAACTGATTACAAAACGATTCCGATATTATATAATGAAACGACTTCTAAACGAATTATTTCAGTTTTGACATTTCTAACGGTTTTTCCCGTGTATGTGTTGATTAATATTTATGATGTGGGCTATATGGATATTTATTTTTATATCTGTTTTGTTGTGATGTTATTTTTTCTGCTTTACTTATGGAAATCCAACTCTAAGGAACAATATTTACTGCTTCATAATGTTTTAAAATTCCTTATTGTTTCGGGTGTTTTTTGCATTGTCCTGATTAATCCGAGTGTTCTATGGCATGGGAAGAATTTGATTTCTAGGTTTTAATACTATAACACAGAGTTACACAAAGGTTTTCACAGAGATACACAAAGTTTCCTTGATAAAATTTCCTGGCGAATCTCTGTGAAATTCTAGTGAATCTTTGCCGAATAAAATATTTAAAAGAAGCCTAATGTTTGAAACTAGCCCCGATTGAAGCGGAAATCCTTTTATTTTTTCTTAAAAAATAAAAGATTGAAGTGAAAAGCGGGAACCATGCTCAAAAAAAGCCTATTGTGGTGCTTCTAAACGCCCTTAAAATTATAGCTATTAATCTAAGAACAATGAACTTAGGATTATTTAGCAAGAATAAACTATCTTTGCACAAATTACAGAATTTATGAACAATAAGGAAGGCAATAATAAAAGAGGCGGATCGAGACCAAATAGCTCAAGATCAAACTCTAGCAAGCCAAAACCTCCTATGGCGAAGCGCGCGCAAGGGCCAAAAAAAGTGAAACCTGCTGTTAAGGCTGCTGAAGAAGAAAAGGCAGAAAAAATCAAAAAACAGAATCAGGCTCCGAAAAGACAAAAAGCAGCAGACGAAATGCGTTTGAACAAATACATCTCTAATTCAGGTGTTTGCTCTCGTCGTGATGCGGATATATATATTCAGTCTGGAAACGTGAAAGTAAATGGCGTTCCGGTTACTGAAATGGGTTATTTAGTAAAATTAAACGATGTTGTAAATTTTGACGGCGTTACTTTGACTCCTGAAAAGAAAGAATATATCTTGTTGAACAAACCAAAAAACTTTACAACTGCTCTTGATGAAGGTCAGGAATATCGTAACGTTCTGGAACTTGTTCGTGGTTCTACGACAGCAAAAATTGCTCCGATTGGAAGAATGGACAAGAATACAACTGGTTTGTTGTTGTTTACAAATGATACCGATATGATTCGTAAGTTTACTTTACCGAGCCAGAAATCGTCTAAAATTTATCAGGTTTCGTTAGACAAAAACTTAAAATTTGAGGACTTAGAAAAAATCAGCAAAGGTTTAGTTCTTGACGGACACCGTGTTTTTGTTGAAGAGGTTAGTTATATTGATAATGAACCTAAAAGCGAAATTGGTCTTAAATTACGTTCATCAAATGTAAAAGTGGTTCGCGCTATTTTTGAACACTTTGATTATGATGTTTTACGTATAGATCGTGTATCATTTGCTGGTCTGACCAAAAAGAATTTACCAAGAGGTAACTGGCGTTTTTTGACCGAGCAAGAAATTATCAATTTGAAAAACGTTTAAGAAACGCTTCAAATTAAACCATACAAATCCTGTTTTACTTTTGTAAAATGGGATTTTTTATTTGATTAATGAATTATTCTAGAAGAAATTGTGCCCGAAAAGTGTAAAAATTGATCTTCCTAAATTTGCCTGATTTTTATCATCTACAGATTCGTAGCATGAAAATCCTAATATGATTTTGATTCCGGGATGAATGCTGTTCAGTATATCTCTTTTTTGCTCTTCAAGAAGCAATTTTAAACTGTCAAGTAGCTGAATGTTGTTTTTAAGATAAGAAACAACTAGTAGCGCTGAAAAATTAAGGATTTCTCTTGCTGTCTCACTTTTGATTCCGACTTCGTTTGAAATCATTTCGGAAATTCTTCCTTTTTTGTTACTGAAAATTTCTTTTAGCAGATCATTTCCTTCTAAGCGATAGCAATCGTCTACTGATAAGATTCTTCCTGAGGTAAAATCGACTTCTCCGTAAAAGGTAGAATTCTCGCCGATCAATGAAACTATTTCCTTATAAAAACCCGACTCCTCAGCTTTATTATACAATCCCATGAGAACTGTACCTATTGAAACATCAATTCCTTTTATCAAAAGGGCATCATTTTCAAAATAAAACTTATTCAACTTTGAGACAACATTAGAAGATATAAAACGTCTAAGTTCAATTTGTAGGTTTGGAGTCATAATATTTATTATTTAGAAATTATTTGTATCCATTCGAAATAATCGACAAAGTGGGGCTTTTAATCGTTTATCAGGATAAAAATATAAAATATTTTAACATTTCCAAAAGATAAGTTAAAATCTTCTT
>Ga0307410_10000647_pt1 | contig 14363 bp, 9 predicted proteins | sample 322Ometagenome_3_FD_203707 | JGI IMG/M metagenome (GOLD analysis project Ga0307410, IMG submission 203707) | Maize rhizosphere microbial communities from greenhouse at UC Davis, California, United States - 322HYB-O-3 | ecosystem: Host-associated > Plants > Roots > Rhizosphere > Soil | place... | reverse complement strand
CGTCGGTTGCGTGCCGGACGAGCGCCGATCCGACGCCGCGGCGGCGCCACGCCGCCGCGACCGCGATGCCGTACAACGCACCCGCTCCCGAGGCCCCCGCCGTCATGCCGTACACGACCACGCCCACGGCGTCGCCATCGTGGGCGGCGACGGCGGCGTGGTACTCCGTGCCGCTGGCCGCGGCGGCGTCGAGCAGCTCGAGGGCGCGGTCGGCGTATGGGTGTCGTGTGCTCTCGGCGGCGAGGACGGCGCGGGCCGACGGCCAGTCGTGGGGAAGGGGCGCGCGAGGCGGGAGCACGGGCAGGGTCCGTCGGGCGGGCTGAGCGCGGGATCACACGGGCGAGCCGCAGGGCCTGAACACTAACCCGGCGCCAGCCGCAGGAAAGGAATTGCTGTGACCCCGATCACACTCTGGTCGTGAGCGCCTGCCGGAGTTGCAGCCGCCAGGCATCTCGGTGACCGGGCTCGTCCGATCGGCGTCCCTAAGCTATATGCCAAACGAGTTCTGGAAGGAGCGGGGCGTCTGGGCACGCCTGTTCAAGACCCTGGCGACCGCGGCTTCCAGCGGTGCCGCGATCGTGTCCATCCTCGCCTTCGTCCGCTCCGCGGCGTGGCCGGACAAGCAGAGCGATCGCGCAAAGGGTCCGAGCCCTGCCTGGGTGGGGCTCGAGCCGCGATCCGCAACCGCCAGCGCGCTCGGCGACACCTTGCATCTGGCCGTGACGGCCACCGATTCCAGCGGCGCGGTGCTCGTGGGACTGCCAGTCAGCTGGAGCAGCAGCAACACCGACGTCGCGGCCGTGGGACGGGACGGTACCGTGGTCGCGCGCGGCGAAGGGGCGGCAGTGGTGTCGGCGACCGTGCGGGGGAGCGTCGGGCGGGCGCGCGTCGTGGTGCGACAACAGCTCGCACGCGTCAAGATCACGAGCGAAGTGGCCCGGCTCTCCGAGGGGGAGCGGCAACAGCTGCAGGCGCAGCCGCGCGACGCGCGCGGGCAGGAGATCAAAGGGCGGGCTGGCGTCTGGCATTCAAGCGACACCTCCGTCGTCCGCGTCGACAGCCTCGGAGTCGCGACGGGCGTCGCGGTCGGCCGGGCGAGGTTGACGGTTACCGTCGACAGCATCGGCGACACGATGAGCATCGAGGTCGTCGCCACGCCGGCCGAGGTGGCGTTCGTCGGCGGCAGCAATCAGGTGGCACCCGCGGGAGCCGCACTGCCACAGCCGGTGGTCGTGCGCGTAGTGTCGGCGCGCGGGCAGCCGGTGCCGGGGACGACGGTCCGCCTCGCCACCGCCGACGCCACGGGGCGCATCGACCCCGCCTCGGTCACGACCGACTCGAGCGGGCGGGCCAGCGCGAAGTGGACGCTCGGCGACATGCCGGGCCGGCAGGCGCTCGTCGCCAGCGTCCACGGACTGGCGGGTGCCGCGGAGGTCGTAGCGGAGGCGGAGCCCGTACCCGGGCTGGTGCGGGTCGCCCCGCTCAACGCCGCGCAGAGCGCCCCGGCTGGCAAGCCGCTCGCGGAGCCCGTGGGGGTGCGCCTGACCGACACACTCGGCCGCCCGCTGGTCGACGTTCCGGTCTCGTGGGCGACGCACGAGGGCGGCACGCTCGAGCCCACGGGAGTGCGCTCCGATACCGCCGGTGAGGTGCGCGCCCGCTGGACGCTTGGGCCCCGCGCGGGCGTGCAGCGGGCGTGGGCCTACGCGGGCGCGCGACGCCGCGTCCCGCCGACTGAGATCACGGCAGTCGGGGTCTCGGGCACCCCGGCGTCGATGACCGTCGTCGGCGGCGACGACCAGCGCGGGGTGGTCGGGACGGCGCTCGGCAAAGGCATTCTCGTGCGCGTCTCGGACGCGGCACGCAACCCGGTGCCGGGCGCCGCCGTGCGCGTCTCGCCCGCGGCCGGCAGCGTCGAGGACAGCGCGCTCGTTACCGACTCGAGCGGCGTGGCGGTCGTGCGATGGACTCTTGGTCGCGCGGCCGGCACGCAGCGGCTGCAGCTCCGCGTGAGCGGGGTGCCGAAGCCACTCGCCGTGAGCGCCCGCGCGCGCGCACGCGCCGCGGCGAACCTGACGCTGGACGTCGCCGAGGGCGATCGCGCGCCCGGCGCGCGCCGGGCGCTGACGGCGACCGTGACCGACGTGTTCGGGAACCCGGTCTCCGGCGTGCCCGTCCGCTTCACGCCCGCCGCGGGCTCGGCGACGCCGGCCAACGTCGTGACCGACGACCGCGGCCAGGCGGCGACGCGGTGGACGCTCGGCGCTCAGCCCGGCCCGCAGGCGCTGACGGCGACCGTGCCGAAGACAGAAATGCGCGCGCTCGTCACGGCCGAACGCACGGCTGTGACTCTCGTCAAGCGGAGCACGAAGAAGGCGCGCGAGTAAGCGATCAGCGATGAACTGCGGGCGATCAGCGATCAGCACGGCAGCAGCTCTGATCGCTGATCGCTCGCTTACGCTTACATGTGTATGGCCCGTCCGCCGACCGCGAGCGCGGCTTCCTTGACGGCCTCGGAGAGCGTCGGGTGCGAGTGCACGGTAATGCCGATGTCCTCGGCCGAGCCGCGGTACTCGAAGGCGAGCACGACCTCGGGGATCATCTCCGACGCGTTCGGGCCGATCATGTGGACGCCGATCAACTCGTCGGTTTCGGCGTCGGCGATGAACTTCACGAGGCCCGTGGTCTCGCCCATGGTGCGGGCGCGGCCGTTCGCGGAGAAGGGAAACTTGCCGACCTTGTACTGCCGGCCGCTCTCGCGCACTTCGTGCTCGGCCAGTCCCACGGAGGCGATCTCGGGCCACGTGTAGACGATCGACGGCATCGAGCGGTAGTGCATCTCCGACGGCTTGCCGGCAATCACCTCGGCGGCGACGACGCCTTCCTCTTCCGCTTTGTGCGCCAGGAGCTTTCCCCAAGTCACGTCGCCAATGGCGTAGACCCCGGGGAGGTTGGTGCGCATGTGGGCGTCGACGAGCACCTCGCCGCGCTTCCCCGTGGCGAGCCCAAGCGCCGTGACGTCGATGCCGGGGAGCGCCGGCTTACGACCGACGGAGACGAGCACGTAGTCCGCGTCCAGTGTCTCCTGCTTGCCGTCGTGCTCCACGTCGACGAGGACCCGGTCGCCGTCGCGGCGGGCGCCGGTGACCTTCGTGCCCGTGCGCAGGTCGAGCCCCTGCTTGGTGAAGACGCGCGTCGCTTCCTTGACGATCTCCTCGTCGTTCCCGGGGAGGATTGTGGGCATCAGCTCGACCACGGTGACCTGGGCGCCGAGCCGGCGCCACACGGAGCCGAGCTCGAGGCCGATGACCCCACCGCCGATGACGATCAGGTGCTCGGGGACGTGGGGAATCTTGAGCGCGCCGACGTTGGAGAGGATTCGCTCCTCGTCGTACTTCAGGAACGGCAGCTCGATCGGCACCGAGCCGGTGGCGATGATGACGTTCTTCGCGTGATACGTGGTGACGGCGCCGTCCCCTCCTGCGACCTCGACGGGGTGAACGCCGTCCCGCGCGGGCTTGAGCGTCCCTCGGCCCTTGGCCCAGGTGATCTTGTTCTTCCGGAAGAGGAACTCGACACCCTTCGTATTCTGTGCGACGACGTCGTCCTTGCGCTTCATCATGCGCGCGAGGTCGACCGTGAGCTCGCCGATGCAGACGCCGTGCTCCGCGGCGTGCAGCTTGGCGAACTCGTAGTGCTCCGAGCTCTGGAGGAGCGCCTTGGACGGGATGCAGCCAACGTTCACGCAGGTGCCGCCGAGCGTCTTGTCCATCTCGACACACACGGTGGCGAGGCCGAGCTGGGCGGCGCGGATGGCGGCGACGTAGCCGCCCGGGCCGCCTCCGATGACGACGACGTCGGGCTGCACGGGAGAGATAGCCATAGGGTCGGGGGTGTGAGTGGTGCCTGACCGTAAGCTAGCCGCCGCCGGAAGGGGGGTGACGCTGGAGCGAGCTCTTCGTCATCTTAGGAGCAGCTAATGCGAGGGTCGCACGTTGGGCCCTCAGCGTGGGGGGGGTCGCTGCCTGTCTTCGTACAGAAACACGGCGTTCCCCACGCACCATACGAGATGCCCCGCAACGCTTTCGCGTTGCGGGGCATCGTTTTCCGGCGGCTCTTGGCGCTCGGCGCTCGGCCCTCGGCTACGGCGGGACGACGTGCCCCACGTCGAGCCGTTCCCAAGCACCGCCCCAGCCGAGAGCCGGAGCTGAAAGCCGACAGCTACATTTATGCTGCGGTCACCAATGTCAGGCTGCCGGCCTGGCGCCGGACGAGCGATGCGTAGTAGCCGCCGGCCTGCATCAGCTCGGCGTGCGTGCCGACCGCGGTGATGGCGCCGTCCTTCATGACGACGATGCGGTCGGCGGTGACGACCGTGGAGAGGCGGTGCGCGATGATGAACGTCGTGCGCCCGTGGGTCAGCGTACGGAGCGCGTCCTGGATCGCGGCTTCCGCCGCGGCGTCGAGGGCGCTCGTGGCCTCGTCGAGGATGAGGATCGGCGCGTCCTTGAGCAGGGCGCGGGCGATGCCGATGCGCTGGCGCTGCCCGCCCGAGAGCCGGCTGCCGTGCTCGCCCACGACAGTGTCGTACCCCTCGGGGAGAGCGAGGATGAAGTCGTGCGCCTCGGCGGCCCGCGCCGCGGCCTCGATCTCGTCGTCGTCGGCCGTGGGGCGCGCGTAGGCGATGTTGTCGCGCACCGTGTCGTTGAACAGGTTCACGTCCTGGTTTACGACGCCGAGGTTCCGGCGGAGCGACTGCTGGGTCATGGTGCGGATGTCGACGCCGTCCACGAGGATGCGCCCCCCGGAGAGGGGGTAGAGGCGCTGGAGGAGCGCCATCAGCGTCGTCTTGCCGCTCCCGCTGGCGCCGACGATGGCGACCGTCTCGCCCGGCGTGACCTGGAGGGAGACGCCGGAGAGCACGGGCTGGCCGCCCTCATAGGAGAACGCGACGTTCTCGAAGCAGACCTCGCCGCGCACCGTCTGCACCTCGACGGCCCCCGGGAGGTCCTCCACCGGGTCCGGGGTGTCGAGAATCTGGAAGATGCTCTCCAGCGACACCGTGCCCTTGCGCAGCGTCTGGTAGATGTTCGTCAGCCCCTGGACGGGTCCGAACAGTCCGCCGATGTAGCCGAGCACGGCGATCAACGTCCCGACCGTGATCTCGCCGCGCGCCACGAGTGCGCCTCCTATGGCGATCGCGGCGAGGCGCGAGAGGGTGGCGGAGAGGTCGCGCAGGGCGCTCGTGACGGTGTCGCGCCGGACGCCCCCGCGGACGACGTCGGTGCCGGCGCGCTGGCCGCTCAGGAAGCGGCGCCGCTCCACCTCCTCCATGGCGAAGATCTTCACCGTGCGGATCCCGGCGAGGACTTCGTTGAAGCGGGAGTAGAGCGTCGTCCACTGGCTGAGGAGCCGGCGCTCGCGGCGGGTCTGCTCCTTGGACGCCCAGGCCCCGAGCAGCGCCGGCACCGGGGTGAAGGTCAGAACCACGACGGCGAGGCGCCAATCCATCCGCGTCAGCGCGACCACCGACATCATCAGATAGGCGACCGCCGGGATGACGTTGAACGCGACCTCGGCGAACGCGGTCACGAAGCCCGTGATTCCCTGGTTGACGCGGTTAGTGATGCCGCCGACGCACTCACCTTGATGGTACGACATGGGGAGCGCGTAGAGCTTGCCGATGAGCCGCTCCCGAACGGCATAGTCAACCCCGAGCCGGACGTTCCAGGTCACGATCGAGAGCCAGCTGCCGAAGACCGCCCGGGTGAGCTCGAGGAGGAGCAGCGCGCCGACGGCATAGGCGAAGGCGCGTGTCGCCCCGTGGCTCCCGAGCTCGTCGAACACCGCCTTCATGGCGAGGGGTTGCGCGACGCCGAGCGCAGCAACGGTGAGGCCGAGGAGCGTAATGCCCGCGAGGCGCGGGGCGAAGGGCGTGACGAACTGCGCAGCGCGTCTAACGAGCGCGAGTGTGTTCGGCGGAAGAGCCGGTTGGTGCAGAGGAGTGCGCTGCATCTGGGAGCATAGCGGCCGCGATGGGCCGAGCGGGCGAGCTCGGCGCTAGGGTACTCTGTCGCTTGACGAGCAGGCTCGAGCGGACGGCACATGAGGCCGCACAGCACACTGCCGAAACCCAGACATCTTGTCGCAACAGCGTACCTGGATAGGGCATGAAGCAGACGCGGCAATGCGCCCTGACCGGCCTGGTAGTTGCAATCCCATGCAAACCTTCTTTGTACCTTTTCCGCAGGGTCGCACAGCGCGCCGATGAGGGCGCTGAGACCGCGGGTGACGTCGAAGGCAGCAGGCCTCGTAGTCCAACCGGCGGTCTCTTCTGTTGCAAGTCATCGAGCTGCAGTGGAGGGTGAGGGCTCGCTGGCCGCCGAACCGATGGGGTCGCGCGCGGAGCGCGTTCGGCGCGCCCCACCTGGACCGAAATGTGGGAGGCACGGGCCCATGAGTAAGCAAATTCTGATCACGGGTGGGGCCGGGTTCATCGGCTCGCATCTCGCCGACGAACTCCTCGACCACGGCTACCGCGTACGCGCTCTCGACAACCTGGACCCACAGGTCCACGGATCGAGCTGCGAGCGCCCTACCTATCTCCATCCGGAAGTCGAGCTGCTCGTCGGCGATGTGCGCGACCCGTCGGCCGTGCGGCGAGCCCTGCGTGGCGTCGACGCGGTCTACCACTTCGCCGCCTGCGTCGGGGTTGGGCAGAGCATGTACGAGGTGGCGCGCTACACGGCCGTCAACAATCTCGGGACGGCCGTCCTGCTGGAGGCCCTCGTCGAGCGGCCGGTCGAGCGCCTGGTGGTCGCGTCGAGCATGAGCCTCTACGGTGAGGGGCTCTACCGCGACCCGGACGGCGCGGTCGCCGCGGGCTACGAGCGTCCGCTCGAGCAGCTTCGCGCCGGAGATTGGGAGGTGCGGGGGCCGGAGGGTGACGTACTCACCCCGGTGCCGACGCCCGAAAGCAAGCCGCCTTCGCTCAACTCCGTGTACGCGCTCTCGAAGTACGACCAGGAACGGCTCTGCCTGATGCTCGGCCGAGCGTACGGCATTCCGACGGTCGCCCTCCGCTTCTTCAACGCGTACGGTCCGCGGCAGGCGCTGTCCAACCCCTACACCGGCGTGCTGGCGATCTTCGCGTCGCGGCTCCTCAACGACAACGCCCCTCTGGTCTTCGAGGACGGGCGCCAGCGGCGGGACTTCGTGAGCGTCTACGACATCGCCGAGGCCTCTCGGCTCGCCCTGGAGGTGCCGGCCGCGGCCGGCCGCGTGTTCAACGTGGGGAGCGGGGAGAATTACACCGTCGCCGAGATCGCCGAGCGCGTGGCGGTGGCCGTCGGCAAGGAGCACATCGACCCCGAGCTGACGGGGAAGTACCGGGTGGGGGACATCCGGCACTGCTTCGCCGACATCGCGCTCGCCCGCGAGGTGCTGGGCTACGAGCCGAGGGTGACGCTCGAGGCGGGGTTGGCGGAACTCGCCGAATGGCTCGAGGGGCAGGTGGCTGACGACCGTGTGGACGAGGCACGGGAGCAGCTGGCGGCGCGGGGGCTCACCGTATGACGCCGCACAACATGACGCCGCACGACGGAAGCGCGCCTCGCGCGAACGGCGGACAGCGGCACGCCACGCCCGACCGTCCCGTCCTGATCACCGGCGGCGCCGGCTTCGTGGGCGCGAACCTGGCGCACCGGCTCCTCTCCCAGGGCACGTCGGTGTTGCTCTTCGACAACCTCTCGCGCGCCGGCGTGGAGCGGAATCTCCAGTGGCTGCGTGACACCCACGGCTCGCGCGTGGAGATCGAGGTCGCCGACGTCCGCGACCGGGCGGCCGTGACGCGAGCCGTCCGGAAGGCTCGGCAGGTGTTCCACTTCGCCGCGCAGGTGGCGGTGACCACGAGCCTGACCGGCCCGGTCGAGGATTTCGAGATCAACGCCCGCGGAACGTTGAACGTGCTCGAGGCCGCCCGCGCGCAGGCGGAGCCGCCGCCGGTCGTCTTCACGTCCACCAACAAGGTCTACGGCAATTGCGAGGACCTCGCGCTGGTCCAGCGCGGGCGCCGCTACGAGCCGGTCGACGCGTCAGTGCGCGCCCGCGGAGTCGGCGAGGCGCGGCCGCTCGACTTCCACAGCCCGTACGGCTGCTCCAAAGGGGCAGCCGACCAGTACGTCGTGGACTACGCCCAATCGTTCGGGTTGCGCACCGCGGTGTTCCGGATGAGCTGCATCTACGGGCCGCACCAGTTCGGCAACGAGGACCAGGGGTGGGTAGCGCACTTCCTCATCCGGGCGATGGAGGGACGGCCGATCGTGATCTACGGCGACGGCATGCAGGTGCGTGACGTCCTGTTCGTGGAGGACCTCATCGACGCCTTTCTGCTGGCCCAGGAGCGGATCGACGAGATCAGCGGCCGCGCCTTCAACATCGGCGGGGGCGCGCGCAACACGGTGAGCCTGCTCGAGCTGCTCGACATGATCGGTGACCTCCACGGCGCTCGTCCCACCGTGCGCTTCGCCGACTGGCGGACGGGAGACCAGCGTTACTACGTCTCCGACGTGCGGCACTTCCAGCTCGCCACCGGGTGGGCGCCGCGCACTGGAGTGCGCGAGGGGCTCGAGCAGCTCTACGAGTGGCTGTACACCACTCGGGCCCGGCAAAGCACCACGGCGAATGTGGCCGCGACGGCGATGCTTGGCGAAAGGGCGTGATGACGCACGGCGACCTGAGCGTCGAGCGTCCAGCGGTGAGCGGTGAGCGTCGGGCGGCCGCGAGTGCCTCGACGCTCGAAGCTCCACGCCCCACGCTGGACGCTCACTCCCGGACGATGACCGCGGCCGTGCTCCGGGCGCCGCGCACCGTGGAGCTCGACACCATCCCGCTTCCCGAACTCGCGCCCGGCCAGCTTCGCCTGCGCCTCGAGGGGTGCGGCGTGTGCGGATCGAACCTCCCGCCGTGGCAGGGGCGCGACTGGTTCCAGTATCCGTTCGCCCCTGGGGCACCCGGACACGAGGGGTGGGGACGTGTGGACGCGGTCGGGGCTGGCGTCCCGGGGTCCGCGGTCGGGGACCGAGTGGCAATGCTCTCCGAGCGCGCGTACGCCGAGTACGACGTCGCGCCGGCCACGTCGGTGGTGCAGCTGCCGGCGGCACTCGACGGGGTACCCTTCCCGGCGGAGCCGCTCGGCTGCGCGATGAACGTCTTCCGCCGCAGTGACGTCCGCGCGGGGCAGAATGTGGTCATCATCGGCATCGGCTTTCTGGGCGCGCTGCTGACCGAACTCGCGGCCAAGGCCGGCGCCCGCGTCATCGCCGTCTCGCGGCGCCCGTTCGCGCTGGACGTCGCGCGGCAGCTCGGCGCGGCGGCCACGATCCCGATGGACGACCATTGGCGGATCATCGAGCGCGTAAAAGCGCTGACCGGCGGGGAGGGGAGCGAGCGCGTCATCGAGGTCGTCGGCTCGCAGTGGCCGCTCGACCTGGCCGGAGAGCTGACGCGCGTCCGCGGCCGGCTGATCATCGCCGGCTACCATCAGGACGGCCCGCGGCAGGTGAACATGCAGCTCTGGAACTGGCGCGGGCTCGACGTGATCAACGCGCACGAGCGCGACCCCGACGTCTACCTCGATGGCATGCGGGCCGCGGCCGACGCGGTCGCCCGGGGGACGCTCGACCCGAGCCCGTTGTACACGCACACGCTCCCGCTCGACCGCCTCGGCGAGGCGATGCGGCTAATGGAGGAACGCCCCGACGGCTTCCTGAAGGCGTTGGTGACGGTGTGAGACGAGGGACGAGGGACGAGGGACGAGGGACGGGTGTGGACGTCCAGGCCGGCGGCGCGCGGGGGGCCCCCCCCGAACGTCAGCATGCGTCGGTCGGGACCGACGAACACCACCAAACGCGCGCGTCCGGGAGCGATTCGACGCACCCCGCGGAACTCGTCCCTCGTCCCTCGTCCCTCGTCCCTCGATTGGGGTTTCTCGGCGTCGGTTGGATCGGACGACACCGGCTGGAGGCGATCGCACGGAGCGGCGTGGCCGAGGTGGTGGTGGTCGCCGACGCCGCCCCAGCGGCGGCAGCGGCGGGGGCCGAGGCCGTGCCGGGCGCCCTGGTGGCCGATTCGCTCGACGCGATTCTCGACGTCGGCGTTGACGGCGTAGTGCTCGCGACGCCGAGTGCGCTGCACGCGGACCAGGCGGTCGCGGCGCTCGAGCGCGGAGTGGCGGTGTTCTGTCAGAAGCCGCTCGCCCGGACCGCGCCCGAGACTCGACGCGTCGTGGACGCGGCGCGCGCGGCGGACCGGCTGCTCGGCGTCGACCTGTCGTACCGCTTCACTGCCGGCGCGCAGACGATCCGCGAGCTCGTACGATCGGGCGAGCTCGGGGACGTCTATGCAATCGACCTCGTCTTCCACAACGCGTACGGGCCCGACAAGCCCTGGTTCTACGACCCCGCACTCTCCGGTGGCGGCTGCGTCATCGACCTCGGTATTCACCTCGTGGACCTCGCGCTCTGGACGCTCGGCTTCCCGCGCGTGGACGGCGCGACGAGTCGGCTGTTCAGCCAGGGGACGCCGCTCGGCGCGCGGCGAGACGCGGTGGAAGACTATGCCGTCGCGCGGCTCGACTTCGCCGACGGTGCGGCGGCGCAGCTCGCCTGTTCGTGGAACCTGCCGGCCGGCCGTGACGCGGTGATCGGCGCCTCGTTCTACGGCACCCGAGGCGGCGCGGCGCTGCGGAACGTCGACGGCTCGTTCTATGATTTCGTCGCCGAGCGCTTTCGCGGAACGCGGCGCGAGACGCTGAGCGCGCCCCCGGACGAATGGGGCGGGCGAGCGGCGGTGACGTGGGCCCGCCGGCTGGCCGCGGGCGAGCGGTACGATCCGGAGGTCGAGCGGCTCGTGGAGGTCGCACAGGCGCTCGACGCCATCTACGGGCGATGAGGGTCCTCATGACTGCCGACGCCGTGGGCGGCGTCTGGACTCATGCGCTCGAACTGGCGGCGGCGCTCGCGCCGCACGACGCACAGGTCGCGCTCGCCGTCATGGGACCTCCCCCCTCGGCCGCCCAGCGTACCGCCGCGACGGCGGTCCCGAACGTGACGCTGGTCGAGGGCTCGTTCCGGCTCGAATGGATGGACGATCCCTGGGACGACGTAGCGCGCGCCGGAGAGTGGCTGCTGGGCCTCGAGGAGCAGATCCGGCCCGACGTCGTGCACCTCAATGGATACGCCCACGGTGCACTCCCCTGGCGCGCTCCCGCGCTCGTCGCGGCGCACTCGTGCGTGCTGTCGTGGTGGCGAGCGGTGAAAGGCGAGCCGGCCCCCGCGTCGTGGGCCCGCTATCAGCGCGAGGTGATGCGCGGGCTCGCGGGCGTGTCGCTCGTCGTCGCCCCCACGCGCGCGATGCTCACCGACCTCGAGACGTACTACGGAACGCGCGCGGCGCGAACGGACGGCATGGTGGTCCCGAACGGACGTCGCGCCGAACGCTACCCCCCCGGACCAAAGGAGCCGTTCGTGCTGAGCGCCGGCCGGCTCTGGGACGAGGGAAAGAACGTCGCCACGCTGGCGAGCGCCGCGGGCCGGCTACCCTGGCCCGTGTGCGTGGCGGGCGACGACACGAGCCCCGACGGCGCGACGGTCGAGGGTGCCGTGCTCGACACCGTGCGGTCCCTCGGACGGCTGAGCGAGCACGCCATGGCGGACTGGCTCGGCCGCGCGGCGATCTTCGCCCTGCCGGCTCGCTACGAGCCGTTCGGGCTATCGGCGCTCGAGGCCGCGCTCGCCGGCTGTGCGCTCGTGCTCGGCGACATCCCGAGCCTCCGCGAAGTGTGGGATGACGCGGCCACGTTCGTGCCGCCGAACGACGCGGACGCACTCGCCGCGGCGATCACGTCGCTGGCGGCGTCGCCGGCGCGCCGCGGGGAGATGGCTGCACGCGCGCGGGAGCGGGCGCTCGCGTACACCCCCACGCGGATGGCGGCCGGGTACCTCGCGGCGTACGCCCGCGTCACGGCCCGACCACTCGTGCTCGCGTAATCGCCCGTGCGCTTCGTCATCTTCAGCCACTCGCTCGTCTCCGACTGGAACCACGGGAACGCCCACTTCCTGCGCGGCGTGGCGAGCGAGCTGCTCGCCCGCGGCCACGACGTGCGCGTGTACGAGCCCCACGACGCGTGGAGCGTGCAGAACCTGATCGCCGAGCGGGGCGAGGGTGCGCTCGGCGCGTACCGGACCGCGTACCCGCAGCTCGCGAGCGTGCGCTACGATCCGGCCGCCCTCGACCTCGACGCGGCGCTCGACGGGGCCGACGTGGTGCTCGTGCACGAGTGGAACGAGCACGAGCTGGTGCGCCGCGTCGGCGAGCACCGTGATCGCGGCGGCGGGTACCAGCTCCTCTTCCACGACACGCACCACCGCTCCGTCACGAGGCGCGACGAGATGCTGGCCTACGACCTCGCACACTACGACGGTGTGCTCGCGTACGGCACCGTGATCCGCGACCTCTACGTCGCGGAAGGGTGGGCGGGGCAGGCGTGGACGTGGCACGAGGCTGCCGACGTGCGCGTCTTCCGGCCGCTGGCCGGCCGCCCGCGTGAGGGGGACCTCGTGTGGGTCGGGAACTGGGGCGACGACGAGCGCACGGAGGAGCTGCGCGAGTTCCTGGTCGAGCCCGTGCGCGACCTCGGGCTGCGGGCGCGGGTACACGGCGTGCGGTACCCGGAGGAGGCCAGGCGCGAGCTCGCCGCGGCGCGGATCGATTACGCGGGCTGGCTTCCGAACCACGAAGCGCCCGAGGCGTTCGCGCGCTTCGCGATGACCGTGCACGTTCCCCGCCGCCCGTACGCGCGTGGGCTCCCGGGCATCCCGACGATCCGGGTGTTCGAGGCGCTCGCCTGCGGCATCCCACTGGTGAGCGCGCCCTGGGACGACGTGGAGGGACTGTTCTCGCCGGGTGAGGACTTTCTGGTGGCTCGAAACGGCGCGGAGATGCGCGCGCACCTCGCGGCGCTGCGGGACGACCCGGCGGCGGCCCGGGCGATGGCCGAGCGCGGCCGGTCGACGATCCTCGCCCGCCACACGTGCGGGCACCGGGTGGATGAGCTGTTGGACATCGTCGGGGAGCTGCGAGGACAGACAATGCAACTCGAGGGTCTGGGGTCTGGGGTCTGGGGTCTGGAAGGCTCCTCTAGACCCGAGACCCCAGACCCCAGACCCTCCACTCCGAACCACCCAGTCACGCCATGACCCCGTCCTCCCTCGACGTCGCCTTCTTCGGATCCAGTCTCGTCTCGGCGTATTGGAACGGGGCCGCCACGTACTACCGGGGGATCGTGCGCGCGCTCGCCGAGCGTGGGCACCGCGTCACCTTCTACGAGCCCGACGCGTACGGGCGCCAGCAGCACCGGGACATGGCGGATCCCGAGTGGGCGCGCGTGGTCGTCTACGCCGGCGACGGTGAGGAGGGCGTGCTCCGGGCGCTGGAGCAAGCGCGCGGGGCGGACCTCGTGGTCAAGGCGAGCGGCGTGGGAGTCTTCGACGAGTTGCTCGAGCGCGCGGTGCTGGAGCTGCAGCGCCCCGAGACCCTCGTCGTGTTCTGGGACGTGGACGCGCCGGCCACCCTGGACCGCGTCCAGCGGAACCCCGCCGACCCGTTCCTCCCGCTCGTCCCGCGCTACGACCTGGTGCTCACGTATGGCGGCGGCGACCCGGTGGTCGCCGCCTACGCGGCGCTCGGCGCCCGGGAATGCGTGCCGGTGTACAACGCCCTCGACCCGGCGACGCACCACCCGGTGCCGCCCGAGCCGCGCTTCGAGGCGGACCTCGGGTTCCTGGGGAACCGGCTCCCCGACCGCGAGGCGCGCGTGGAAGAGTTCTTTCTTCGTGTCGCCGCGCTGCTCCCCGGCCGGCGGTTCCTGCTCGGCGGGAACGGGTGGAAGGACAAGGCGCTGCCGCCGAACGTCGGGTACCTGGGTCACGTCTACACGCACGAGCACAACGCCTTCAACTGCACGCCGCGGGCGGTGCTCAACGTGAACCGTGAGAGCATGGCGCGCTACGGCTTCTCGCCGCCCACGCGGGTCTTCGAGGCGGCGGGCGCGGGGGCCTGTCTCATCACGGACGAGTGGGTGGGCGTCGAGCTGTTCCTCGAGCCCGGGCGCGAGGTGCTCGTCGCAGGTGACGGTGCCCAGGTGGCCGAGCACCTCGCCGCTCTGACGCCCGCGCGCGCCCGCGCGATCGGCGAGGCGGCGTACCGGCGCGTACTCGCCGAGCACACGTATGGGCACAGGGCGGCACTGGTGGAGGAGGTACTACAGGGGCGCGGGTCGAGGGTCGCGGGGCGAGGGGGCGGGG
>Ga0307410_10000645_pt1 | contig 14372 bp, 13 predicted proteins | sample 322Ometagenome_3_FD_203707 | JGI IMG/M metagenome (GOLD analysis project Ga0307410, IMG submission 203707) | Maize rhizosphere microbial communities from greenhouse at UC Davis, California, United States - 322HYB-O-3 | ecosystem: Host-associated > Plants > Roots > Rhizosphere > Soil | place... | reverse complement strand
ATCCGGTCTCAGCAAAGCGCCAAGTTCTGGGGCTCAGCTATGTAATCATTCAGCAATGGCCATGACCGCCCAGGTGAAGTCAGAGCTGGCGACCATCAAGGTGACCAAGCCCTGTGACCGCAAATCGGAGGTTGCGGCGACCCTCAGGTTTGCCGGTGGCCTGCACATCGTGAGCGGTCGGATCGTCATTGAAGCCGAGTTAGATACCGGTGCCGCTGCCCGGCGGCTAAGGACCGACATCAGCGAAGTCTTTGGCCACCCCAGTGAGCTGGTCATCGTCAACGGCTCTGGCCTTCGGCGTGGTACCCACTACGTGGTCCGAGTGATCAAGGACGGCGAGGCGCTGGCGCGCCAGACCGGCCTGATCGACTCACACGGCCGCCCTGCCCGCGGGCTTCCGCCACAGGTAGTGAGCGGCGGGCTCTGCGACTGCATTGCGGCATGGCGTGGCGCCTTCTTGGCGCACGGCTCGCTGACCGAGCCCGGCCGCTCGATGGCACTTGAAGTGACGTGCCCTGGTCCAGAGGCTGCGCTCGCGCTGGTCGGCGCGGCGCGGCGACTCGGAATCCCCGCGAAGGCGCGCGAGGTACGCAACGTTGATCGAGTGGTCATTCGCGATGGCGATGCCATTGCGGCGTTGCTCACCAAGCTCGGTGCACATGAATCGCTGCTGGTGTGGGAGGAGCGCCGGATGCGCCGCGAGGTGCGGGCCTCGGCGAACCGGCTGGCCAACTTCGATGACGCCAATCTGCGACGCTCGGCTCGAGCCGCAGTAGCTGCTGGTGCGCGTGTCGAGCGTGCGCTGGAAATCCTCGGCGATGACGTGCCGGACCATCTCAGGGCGGCTGGCCTGCTGCGTATCGAGAATAAGCAGGCGAGTCTGGAGGAGCTCGGCCAAATGCATGAGCCGCCACTGACCAAGGACGCCGTTGCCGGAAGGATCCGGCGCCTGCTTGCGACCGCTGATAAGCGGGCGGCTGAGTTGGGTATACCCAACACGGAAGCCAATCTCAGCGCTGACATGCTCGACGAGGAATAGGTCTCAAAGTGACGTCGCTGCTCACCAGGAAACCGCCCGTCACGAGCATCAGCCAAGTTGGTTAAGGTGGTCATTGGCCCCAGCTGCCGAGGGCCTCATGACAGCCGAAGGAGATCGTGATCATGACCGTTCGTGTTGGTATCAACGGCTTCGGCCGCATTGGCCGTAACTTTTACCGCGCGCTGCTCGCATCGGGTGCCGACATCGAGGTCGTCGCTTTCAATGACCTGTTCGATGACGACACCCAGGCGCACTTGTTGAAGTACGACTCCATCCTGGGCCGGCTTGATCTACCGATCGAGGTTGTTGAGGGTGGCATCAAGGTCGGCGACCAGGTGGTCAGGTCCTACGCCGAACGTGATCCGGCCGCCCTCCCTTGGGGTGAGATCGGCGCCGACGTCGTAATCGAGTCCACCGGCTTCTTCACTGATGGGACGAAGGCGAAGGCGCACCTCGACGGGGGCGCGAAGAAGGTGATCATCTCCGCGCCGGCCAAGAATGAGGACTGGACTGTAGTGATGGGGGTCAACGATGGCGACTACGACCCCACGAAGCACACCATCATTTCCAACGCGTCCTGCACCACGAACTGTCTGGCGCCGATGGCCAAGGCGCTCGACGAGGGTCTCGGCATCGTCAAGGGTCTGATGACGACGATCCACGCCTACACCCAAGATCAGAACTTGCAGGACGGGCCGCATAAGGATCTGCGCCGGGCGCGTGCGGCCGCGCTCAACATCGTGCCAACCTCCACAGGCGCGGCGAAGGCGATCGGCCTCGTGCTACCCCAGCTAAGGGGCAAGCTGGACGGCTATGCCTTGCGAGTGCCGGTTCCGACCGGGTCGGCGACCGACCTGACTTTTGAGGCGCCGCGGGAGAGCTCGGTTGAGGAGGTCAACGGCATCATGCAGGCAGCTGCCGACGGTCCGCTGAAGGGATATCTGAAGTACACCAGCGACCCGATCGTCTCCACTGACATCGTGACAGACCCGAGCTCGTGCATCTTCGACTCCAAGCTGACCAAGGTGGTCGGCAATCAGGTCAAGGTGGTCGGCTGGTACGACAACGAGTGGGGCTACTCCAACCGCCTCGTCGATCTTGTCGGCTTGGTAGGCCAGTCCCTCTAGATCACCTCATCGGGTTAGTCGGTTTCCTACGTGCACGTAGGAAACCGACGCTCTGCATGGGTTGCAACGTGTGCAGACCGTCAGAAACCTGTGCACAGCCTCCTCCTCCGCAACCACTCGCCGATCTTGCTCGGGAAAGGATCAAGCGTGAAGTCAGTTTCTGATCTTGGCGACCTCACTGGCAAGCGGGTGTTGATCCGCTGCGACCTCAATGTGCCGCTGGATGGGCAGACGATCACCGACGACGGACGCATTCGCGCTTCGTTGCCAACCCTCAACGAGCTGCGGGACCAGGGTGCCAAGATCATCGTGCTGGCGCACCTGGGGCGACCCAAGGGCCAGGTCAACCCGAAGTACTCATTGGCTCCGGCGGCCAATCGGCTGTCTGAGTTGCTGGGCGCGGAGGTCGCGCTCGCCAAGGACGTCGTAGGGAAGTCGGCGAACAGCGTTGCCGAGAGCCTCGGCAATGGTGATGTAGGGATGCTGGAGAACGTCCGCTACGAGCCCGCTGAAGAGTCCAAGGACGAGGCCGAACGGGGTGCGTTGGCCGATCGCTACGCCGCCTTTGGTGAAGTATTCGTCTCCGACGGCTTCGGTGTCGTGCATCGCAAGCAGGCATCCGTGTACGACGTGGCCCAGCGGTTGCCAAGTGCAGCCGGGGAGCTGGTCAAGGGGGAGGTCGAGGTGCTCTCGCGGCTTACCGAAGCGCCGCCGCGCCCGTACGTGGTGGTGCTCGGTGGGGCGAAGATCTCCGACAAGTTGGCGGTGATCGCGAATCTGATCAAGATCGCCGACACTTTGGTGATCGGCGGCGGCATGGCCTTCACCTTCCTCGCTGCGCAGGGCTACGAGGTCGGCAAGAGCCTACTCGAGGAAGATCAGATCAAGACCGTACGCGGATATCTCAATGACGCTGCCTCCGGCGGCAAACAAATCGTGCTGCCCTCCGATGTTGTGGTGGCACCGGAGGTGGCCGCAGACGCCCCGCCCACGGTGGTGTCAGCAAATGCGATACCGGCTGATCAGGTCGGGCTAGACATCGGTCCGGACTCGGCCAGGGTGTTCGCAGGGGTGATCAGACACGCTAAGACCGCCTTCTGGAACGGACCGATGGGCGTCGCGGAGTGGGTGAACTTTGCCGATGGAACCAAGGCCGTGGCGCAGGCGCTCACCGAAGTCGACGGACTGACGGTCGTCGGTGGTGGCGACTCCGCCGCAGTGATCCGTGATCTTGGTTTCCGTGATGACCAGTTCGGACATATCTCTACCGGCGGCGGTGCCAGTCTGGAGTACCTCGAAGGCAAAACCCTGCCGGGCTTGGCTGTTCTTGATGGCGGGAAGTGATGATGACCCGCAAACCGCTAATGGCCGGCAATTGGAAGATGAACCTCAACCACGTTGAGGCCGTCGGCCTACTCCAGAAGCTGGCATGGACGCTGGAGGACAAGAAGCACGATCCAGAAAAGTCCGAGGTGATTGTGCTCCCGCCGTTCACCGACCTACGTACGGTGCAGACGCTGGTAGATGGTGATCGCCTGGAGATCGGCTACGGAGCCCAGGACGTATCGGCGTTCGACAACGGTGCCTATACCGGTGACATCTCCGCCGACATGCTGGTGAAGCTCGGTTGCCGGTATGTGGTTGTCGGACACTCCGAACGCCGCCGCTTCCACGGCGAGGACGACAACATCGTGAACGCGAAGACCGTGAAGGCGGTTTCCCGTGGCCTGGCTCCGATCGTCTGCGTCGGGGAAGGCCTAGCAGTCCGCGAAGAGCTGCGCCAGGTGCCCGACACGCTGCACCACGTCGAGGGCGCGCTCGCCGGACTGACCGCGGAGCAAGTCGCAAACATGGTCATCGCGTACGAGCCGGTTTGGGCGATTGGCACCGGAAGAGTGGCGACACCGGAGGACGCCGAGGAGGTTTGCGAAGCGATCCGCGGCTGGATTTCGAAGCGCCACGGCAGCGAGATCGCTGACCGGATAAGGATTCTCTACGGCGGGTCGGTCAATGCCAGCAACGTCGCTGCCCTGTTGGCGCAGCCTGACATTGACGGCTGCCTGGTCGGTGCCGCCAGCTTGAAGGTCGATGAGTTTGCTGCCATTGCCCGGTTTTACGACATGCCGGTGTTCTAACAATGTCCGAAATCCCAACGCTGGTGGAGTTTTGACTTCTGTGCGAATCGGTGAGTTAGGCTAACGTCCGTGCTTCTCGTGCCCATGATGACCGTGCCGATTCTGATCTTCTCCATCATCTTGGTGATCACCAGCATCGCGCTCGCGTTGTTCGTACTGATGCACAAAGGTCGCGGCGGCGGTTTGTCCGATCTCTTCGGTGGTGGGATCTCTTCCTCCCTTGGTGGGTCATCAGTCGCAGAACGAAATCTCGACAGGCTTACCGTCATCATCGGAGTCGTCTGGGTAGCGGCAATTGTGGCGCTCAACTTGCTCTACAAGCTGGGTGCCTAACTGCTCAGAACCACCGGCCGGCCACTTGTCTCGCAAGACACCGACTCATCCACAGCTAGGAAGGGCGAGGGAGAACAAACGTGGCTGGTGGAAGCGCCATTCGTGGCAGCCGGGTGGGCGCAGGTCCGATGGGAGAGGCAGAGCGGGGCGACGCCGCGCCGCGGCTCTATGTCTCGTACTACTGCGCACATGGTCATGAAACGCGGCCCGCATTTGCCGCAGATGCAACGATTCCTGAAACCTGGGATTGTCCCCGATGCGGCTTGCCGGCCAACCTCGACTGCCTGAATCCACCGCCACCGCCGAAGATCGAGCCGTACAAGACACATCTGGCCTACGTCAAGGAGCGCCGCACCGACAAGGAGGCGGCCGACATCCTCACTGAGGCGTTGCAGGCTCTTCGTGCCCGGCGGGAACGTGGCGAAGTCATTTACTGAAGCTCTTCTCTTCTGACGACGGCAAATACGGCCGGCATAATCCGGCATGGGCGTCCGGCTGATGTGCCGGCGATCGTGGCTGCCTATGACTGGCTGTTTGCGCCTCCCGGCGTACGGCCACCGGATTGGTCACCCGCCATTGCCGCTGATCGTCTGAAAGCGGCCATGGCTGATGATCGGTCCGCCGTCCTCATCGCGGATGATTCCCGCGCTGCGAGCGTCGGTGGCGCGAGCAGCGCCCAACAATCTGGCAACACAGTCGTGGGATTCGCGACCATCTATTTGGATTTCGTGTCTGTCCGTTTTGGGCAACGCGCCTGGGTTGAGGACCTTGCCGTGGCACCGCACCGCCGCTCCAGCGGGATAGGAAAGGCTTTGCTCGATGCGGCGAAGGCCTGGGCTCGTGATCATGGCGCTGCTCGGCTTGGGCTGGAATCTGGATCGGCACGCGTCGATGCCCATCGCTTCTACGAACGTGAGCGCCCAGAGAGCTCGTCGCGCAGTTTCAACTGGAGGCTCTAGCAGACTAAATCCGGCCGCGCTGCTGCAGGTCGGCCGGCAACTCAGCTGCCGCGTCCCGATCGATCAACCAGAGCGTGCGTTCAGCTCCGGAGACCCCAGCCGCCGGCACCTGTACGGGCCCTGCACCGAGCAAAGCCATCTTGGCAGCCGCGGCCTTGTCAGCGCCGCTGACCACGAACCAGACCTCATGCGAGCGGTTGATCACTGGAAGCGTGAGACTGATCCGCTCCGGTGGCGGCTTCGGTGAGGCTCGGACACCGATGACGTCCCCCTCGGCGTACGAGGAGGGATGCTCAGGGAAGATCGATGCGACATGGCCGTCTGGTCCCATGCCGAGCAGGCAGATGTCGAAGACGACATCGTCAAGCTCTCGCGCGTACGCCTCAGCGGCTTGATCAAGGTCGAGGCCGCCGTCGCTGGCCGGCATCTCGTGAATTCGATCGGGGTTCAATTCCAGCAGCTTGGCAAGCACGTCAAGAGCCTGCTTGGCGTTCCGATCTGGATTATCGGCGGGCACGAATCGCTCGTCTCCCCACCAAAGCTCGACCCGTGACCAGTCGACGGCAGAGTTCGATCCTTCGTCGCCGAGTCGCTGATATGCACGGGTGGCAATTCGACCGCCGGTCAGCGCGATTTGGGGAATCCTGAAGTCACGCTGGATCTCGGTGAGTCGCGCCACCAGCCGCGCTGCCAGAGCCTCCGCGACCTCATCCGGCCCGGTATGGAGCAAGAGCTCAGGACCGGTCATGTCTTGCTAGAAGCCTTTCTGGCTCGCGACTTGCTGCCAGTGGACTTATCGCCGTCAAGCAGCGACTTGACCGTTCGTTCGTAGATCACATCCGGATCCAAGCGACGCAGTTCTTCAGAGATCAGCTCGGTGAAGTTGCGACGCTTGAGGGCTACGAGTCGCTCCGGCTGGCCGGGCACCGTGTAGGACGCGAGCAGCCCGTCGGGCCTTGTGATCGCGATATCGCCCGCCGCAGTGCTCATCCGCACCGCAGTGAGTCCCGGTCCGTCGCTGACCCCGCGGGTCACCCTGACCTTGAGTCGAGAACGCAACCAGGCCGCGAGCAAGTCGGCCGAAGGATTGTTCCGCTCAGACTCAATGGATATGGATTTGATCTTGGCGGGGTATTGGTCGAGGGCAGCAGCCAACAGCGCCCGCCACGGCGTCAGCCTTGTCCAGCTCAGGTCGGTATCGCCAGGGGTGTAGTCGCGGGCGCGCGACCGCAGCGCCGTGAGGGGGCGAGGGGATGCCGCGGCATCGGTCATACGTCGCATTGCCAACTTCGCGAGTTCATCACCGCTCCGGTTGTTCGGCGCTTTGCCCGGCCACCAGATCACCACAGGGGAGTCGGGCAATAAGAGCGGTCGGATTACCGAGGCCGGATGTGCTGCGACTGCGCCGCGCATTCGGATCACCACAACCTCACCCGGCGTGCCCTCGCCAATGCGTACTTCGGCGTCCAGCCCTGCGTCTCGTCCCGCAGCAGTGACCACCAGCAAGATGCGCGATGGATGCTCGCGGCCTGCGACGATGCTGGCCTCGAGTGCACTTGCGAACTCCGACTCGTCGCAGACGACGATCAAGGTCAATACCATGCCCTGGGCCGGACTGCCTGCACTGCGCCGAATCCTCACCAGTTCGGCAGAGATCTTCGATGAGGTGGTGCCCTCGAGGGTGAGGATCATGGCCGTCGCCAGCTGAAGCCGTCCCGGGCCAACATAATGTCCGCATTCTTCGGTCCCCATGATCCCGGTTCATAAGGCTCGGGTTGCTCCGGCACACTCGCCCAGAAGTCCAAGACCGGATCCAAGATCTCCCAGGAAAGTTCCACCTCCTCGTGCTGTGGAAACAGCGGCGGATCACCCAGCAGTACGTCCAAGATCAGCCGCTCGTACGCTTCAGGTGAGGACTCGGTGAAGGCCTCGCCATAGGCGAAGTCCATGTTCACGTCGCGAATCTCCATCTGGGTACCAGGCACCTTGGCGCCAAAGCGCAAGGTGACGCCCTCATCCGGCTGGATCCGGAGCACGATGGCGTTGTAGCCCAGCTCTTCGGTGTCTGTTTCGGCAAAGGGCAGATGCGGTGCGCGCTTGAAGCCGAGCGCGATCTCAGTCACTCGCCGAGCCAGCCGCTTTCCTGTCCGCAGGTAGAACGGAACGCCCGCCCACCGGCGGTTGTCGATGTCAATCCGAATTGCAGCGTAGGTCTCGGTCCGGGAATCGGGCGGGATCCGATCTTCCTCGAGATAGCCCTTGACCTTCTCTCCACCTGCCCAACCGCCCGCGTACCGGCCACGAGCCGTATGGATATCCATCCGTTTTGGCGGTCGCGCAGCGGCGAGCACCTTCTGCTTTTCGGTCCGGAGTTGGCTTGCCTCGAAGGAGTTGGGTTCCTCCATCGCCGTCAGCGCAAGCAGCTGCAACAAATGGTTCTGGATGACGTCGCGGGCGATGCCGATGCCGTCAAAGTATCCGGCGCGGCCGCCGATCCCGATGTCCTCGGCCATGGTGATCTGCACGTGGTCGACGTAGTTGTTATTCCACACCGGCTCGAACAGCTCATTGGCAAACCGCAGTGCCATCACGTTTTGCACTGTCTCTTTACCGAGGTAATGGTCGATGCGGAACACCGAGGATGAGGGGAAGACGCTGAGAACAATCCGGTTCAGTTCCCGAGCGCTGGCCAGGTCGTGGCCAAAGGGCTTTTCGATCACTACCCGGCTCCATCGGCCGGCATGCTGCTCGGCCAGCCCATGGGAGCGCAGCTGGTCGACAACGGTCTGGAACAGCCCCGGCGGGATGGACAAGTAGAACGCGTGGTTCCCGCCGGTGCCGCGGGCTTCGTCCAGATCGAAGATCGTCTCGGCTAGCCGGCTGAATGACTCATCGTCACCGATCTCACCTGGCACGAACCGGATACCTTCGGAGAGCTGTTGCCAGACTTCCTCTCGAAACGGGGTTCGGGCATGCTCTTTGACGGCGGTGTGGACGACGTGTGCAAAGTCCTCACGCGCCCACTCGCGGCGGGCAAACCCCACTAAGGCGAAGCCTGGCGGTAGCAGCCCGCGGTTGGCCAAGTCGTAGACCGCGGGCATCAGCTTCTTGGTCGACAGGTCGCCCGTAACACCGAAGATCACCAGGACACACGGACCAGCGATCCTGGGCAGTCGCCGATCTTGGGGATCCCGAAGTGGGTTGGGACGCAAATCAGTGGTCACGGGAAGACTCCCCCTTTCTTGCGGGCTGCACGCGCAGCTTCAATAACACGCTCGCAGCTGATATGGGGACTCCTGACTTGGTGACCGATGCCGTCAGAGAGCCGCCTTGGCGGCCTCAAGCTCCTGCTTGACATCGACCACGAGCTCATTCCAGGACGCCTCGAACTTCTCTACGCCCTCCTGCTCAAGTACGTCGACCACGTCGTCGTAGGAGATTCCGACCCGCTCCAGGTCATCGAGCACTTGCTGCGCTTCGGCTTTGGTTCCGCTCACCATGTCGCCGCGCACCTCGCCGTGATCGGCAAAGGCCATCATGGTCTTCTCAGGCATGGTGTTCACGGTGTTGGGGACGACAAGCTCGCTGATGTACATCGTGTCGGAGTAGTCAGGGTTCTTGACGCCAGTGGATGCCCACAGCGGCCGCTGCCGATTGGCCCCATTCGCCTCGAGTGCCCCGAACCGTTCGCTACTGAATTCCTCCTCGTACAGTGCGTAGGCGAGCCGGGCGTTCGCGATAGCGGCCTTGCCGCGCAGAGCCAGCGCCTCGTCGGAGCCGATTGCCTCCAACCGCTTGTCGATCTCGGTATCCACACGTGAAACGAAGAAGGATGCCACGGAGTGGATCTTGCTCAGGTCATGGCCTGCTTCCGCGGCCCGCTCCAGTCCCGTCAGGTAGGCATCGATCACCTCGCGGTAGCGCTCCAGAGCGAAGATCAGCGTCACATTCACGCTGACACCCTCAGCGGTCACCGAGGTAATCGATGGCAAGCCGGCCTTGGTCGCTGGGATCTTGATCAAGACGTTGGGCCGGTCGACGATCTTCCACAGGTCGGTAGCCTGCGCGGTGGTGGCGTCGGTTTCGTTGGCAAGATCGGGATCGACCTCGATGGAGACCCGACCGTCAAGGCCGTTGGTTGCCGCGTAGGTGGCCGCCATGACGTCACAAGCATTGCGTACATCGTCGGTTGTTAGCTCCTTGATGGCGTCGTGGAGCTCCGCGTCACGCGCCGCGAGCTGCCTGATCTGCGCGTCATACATATGTTCCTGGGACAGTGCCGTGGCGAAGATCGTCGGGTTGGTCGTGACGCCGGTGACTGAGTAGTTAGACACCAGGTCGGCCAGGTTCCCCGAGGTGATGCGCTCGCGAGATAGGTCGTCCAGCCAAATGGATACGCCGGCGTCTGCGAGGGCCTTGAGCCGTTCGTTCATGATCAGTTCTCCTGGATGAGTGAGTGTCGTCAGCTGGGCTCAGCTGACCGTGACGCCCGGATGGGCTTCTACGTCTGCCGGACCCCTCGGGCCGCTGGCTGCCGGGTGCGTCGGTGCTGTGGTCTCGGTAACCGCGTCGAGGCTGGATTGTGCGGCTGCGACGACCGTTTCCGGAGTGAAATCAAACTCCTTGAACAGTCGGCTCCCTGCCGCGCTGGCTCCGTAGTGGTTAATGCTGATGATTCGGCCGGCGTCACCGACAAGGTCACGCCAACCGATGCCGACGCCGGCCTCGATCGAGACTCGGGCCCTAATGTCTGGTGGGATAACAGAGTCGCGATAGCCCTGGTCCTGCTCGTCGAACCACTCCCGACAGGGCATCGAGACGACCCGCGCAGCAATGCCTTGGTCAGCAAGCTGCTGCTGGGCTGCGACGGCGTACTGCACCTCCGAGCCGGTCCCGATCAAGATCACATCCGGGGTACCGTCGCAGTCTTTGAGGATGTAGCCGCCTTTGGCTACCTCTGACGTGTCGGCGAACCCGTCCTCGCCGCGTGGGAAGGTAGGCACGGCCTGCCGGGTCAGGGCCAGCCCGGCTGGCCTGTCTTTGTTCTTCAAGATCGCCGCCCAGGCAGCTGCGGTCTCGTTGGCATCCGCCGGCCGTACCACATCCAGCCCCGGAATCGCCCGTAATGCGGCGAGGTGTTCGATCGGCTGGTGCGTGGGGCCGTCTTCGCCCAAGCCGATCGAGTCATGGGTCCAGACGTAGATCACCGGCAGTTCCATCAGCGCGGCGAGCCGGACGGCCGGCCGCATGTAGTCGCTGAAGATCAAGAACGTGCCACCGTAGGGCCGTAAGCCGCCGTGCAGTTTGATGCCGTTCATGATCGCGCCCATGGCATGTTCGCGGACGCCAAAGTGCAGCACTCGGCCATACGGGTTGCCGGGGAACATCCTGGTTTGCCGGTCGGCCGGCAGGAAGCTTGGCTCGCCCTCTGGAGTGGTGTTGTTGGACTCAGCAAGGTCAGCCGAGCCGCCCCACAGTTCGGGCATCTTGGGAACGATCGCGTTAAGCACCTTTCCGGAGGCAGCGCGGGTGGCGATGCCCTTGGAATCGGCGGACCAATTTGGCAGCTCATCGTCCCAGCCGGGGCTGAGCTCGTCTCGGGTAAGCCGCTCATACAGCGCCTGCTGCTCTGGATTGGCGGCGGCCCACTTGTCGTACGCCTGTTGCCATTTCTGCTGGGCCTGGGCTCCCCGTTCGATCAGTTTGCGGGTGTGCTGGATCACCTCATCAGGCACAACGAACGTCTTGTCGGGATCGAAGCCCAGCACCTCCTTCGTTGCGGCAACTTCGTCTTCACCCAAAGCTGCGCCATGGGCCTTGCCAGTGCCTTGGAGCTTCGGAGCCGGCCAGCCGATGATCGTTTTCAGGCAGATGAAGCTTGGTCGATCGGTGACCGCCCTGGCTGCTTCGATGGCATCAAGGAGTGCGGAGACGTTCTCCTGGTAGTGATGTTCGTCGCCGTGCGTCCACTGCACGGTTTGAACATGCCAGCCGTACGCGGCGTAGCGAGCGGGTGTGTCCTCGGTAAGGGCGATTCTGGTGTCGTCTTCGATCGAGATCCGGTTGCTGTCATAAATCAAGGTCAGATTGCTGAGCCGCTGGGTAGCAGCCAGCGATGAGGATTCAGAGGAGACGCCCTCCATGATGTCGCCGTCGGAGGCTATGCAGTAGATCTGGTGATCGAAAACCGACGTGCCCGGCGCGGCATCCGGATCAAGCAGCCCACGCTCCCGACGGGCAGCCATGGCCATTCCCACGGCGTTGGCAACGCCCTGGCCCAGCGGTCCGGTCGTCACCTCGACGCCCTTGGTGTGTCGGTACTCCGGGTGTCCGGGGGTCAACGATCCCCAGAATCGGTAGGCCTTGATGTCATCGAGTTCCAGCCCGAAACCACCGAGGTAGAGCTGGATGTAGAGCGTCAGGCTGGTGTGTCCGCAGGACAGCACGAACCGATCCCGACCGGGCCAGTTTGTATCGCTCGGATTGTGGCGCATCACTCGTTGGAAGAGCAGGTAAGCGACGGGGGCGAGGCTCATCGCGGTGCCGGGATGGCCATTGCCAACGTTTTGCACGGCATCGGCGGCGAGTACCCGTATGGTGTCGACGGCGCGGGAATCGAGATCGGTCCACCAGTCCGGGAGGACTGCGCCGGAGAGGTCTGTGTCAGTCACACTCACCTAGGAAAGATCCTTCCGAGACGGCTGTTCGGGGGCTGCTGGTTGAGCAGGCCGGGACAATGCGAGCCTATCGGGGGCTGTGCTGCAAGGGATATAGGGGCTGCAAGGGATATAGGGGCTGCAAGGGATATAGGGGCTGCAAGGGATATAGGGGCTGCAAGGGATATAGGGGCTGCAAGGGATTGGGGCGGCCACAGCAATAGTGTCAGGCCGAAAAGTGGCAGCGGTGTTGCGATCTGCGAGAACTCCACGTGGTGAAGTGTGAATCGCATCGACGGGCTTTAGACTCGCCCTTGACCGGAGCCGACCAACAGTGAGTGAGTAGAGCTTGTGACGAGCCTCGACGTGCCAGGTCAGGTGGCCGCCGGCAACCCTGCTGAATACGGCCCTGCTGAATACGGCAGAGCCCGCGTCGATCTCGGGGTGAATGCCGTAAGCCGCAGCCGTCAGTTCGCCCGAGTTCGTGATGTTGTCGGGGCCTATCTAGGGCTCACCAAGCCCCGGATCATTGAGCTTCTGCTAGTGACCACTGTGCCGGCAATGTTTCTTGCCGCGGGTGGGGTTCCGCCGCTCACGGTGGTGCTGACGACGATGGTGGGCGGCTGCCTGGCGGCGGCCAGCGCCAACGCCTTCAACTGCGTACTTGATCGGGACATCGACGAACGGATGCGACGCACTCGGCGGCGCCCACTGCCTCGGCATGCCGTCGGTCCGCTCGGCGCGACGGTCTTCGGAATGATCTTGGGCATAGCGGCGACGCTGTGGCTGGGGTACTTCGTCAACTGGCTGTCGGCGGCCTTGGCGTTGGGAGCTAACGCCTTCTACATCGTCGTGTACACCCTCTGGCTGAAGCGGCGTACGCCGCAGAACATCATCTGGGGTGGCATTGCGGGCTGCTTCCCACCACTGATCGGCTGGACAGCAGTGACAGGCAGCCTGGCACTCGCTCCATTCGTGATGTTCCTGATCGTGTTCTTCTGGACACCACCACATACCTGGGCGCTCGCCATGCGTTATCGGGAGGATTACGCGGCGGCAAACGTGCCAATGCTGCCTGTGGTGCGATCAGCGCCGGTCGTCGCTCGACAGATCATGGCGTACGCCGCGGTAACGGTACTGGTGTCGTTGGTGTTATGGCCGGTGGCAGACACCGGCTGGTTCTACCGGGCGGCCGCGGTGGTCCTCGGCGTTGCGCTGCTGTGGCAGTCAGCTCTGCTGCTGGCACGGGCGCAGCGGGGCCTTACCGATGCGGCATTGAAGCCGATGCGGCTCTTCCACTGGACGAACTCCTATCTCGCATTGCTCTTTGTCGCGGCTGCGGTCGACACACTGCTGAGATAGGACCGGTCCACCTGGAACCAAACGATGGCCCAGTCGGTCGAGCTGACGCTGGATTCGGCAGCCGAGGCGGCGCTGGTTGCGCAATGGGATCGGTTGGCGGCGGCTGGTATTGCGAAGCCCAAACGTCCGGAGCCTCATGGGCATCATTTGCCCCACATCACTTTGTACGCAGCGGACGCCATCCCGGAGGGAGCCGAGTCGGTACTTCCGGAGATCGTGGCTGGAGTAAACCTGACGGTACACATCGGTGCCTTAATGATCTTCGGCCCTCGGAAAGGTGAGTCCATCCTGGTACGGCACGTCGCGGCCTCAATCCAGCTGCTGGAGCTCCAGCAACAGGTGGCGCGGGCCTGTGCCGCCGATCCAGCGGGCCAGTTCGGACAAGGTCGCTGGAGCCCGCATGTCACGCTGGCACGCCGAGTGAGTAGTGATCATCTCGGCAAGGCGGTCAGCGTGCTGGGATCGCGCGGGGAGCTCGACGTGACGATCCAGCGTTGCCGCCGCTGGGACGGTAGACGGCGCATCGCCTGGTGGCTCAGCTGACATCAGCATCGACGCTAGGTCGCGGCGGTCACGAACGCCCGGAAGATGCCTTGCTGGATCGGATCGGTGTCGGCGAAATCCTCTAGATGCCATTGGAGGCCCAAGAACCAGCCCTCGTGCCCTGTCAGGGTGACTGCCTCGATGGTGCCGTCGGCCGCGTACGCGGCAGGCACCAACTTGTCGGCGAGCTCGTCGACGCACTGGTGGTGCGAGCAGGA
>Ga0307410_10000642_pt1 | contig 14431 bp, 12 predicted proteins | sample 322Ometagenome_3_FD_203707 | JGI IMG/M metagenome (GOLD analysis project Ga0307410, IMG submission 203707) | Maize rhizosphere microbial communities from greenhouse at UC Davis, California, United States - 322HYB-O-3 | ecosystem: Host-associated > Plants > Roots > Rhizosphere > Soil | place... | reverse complement strand
GGGATTCTTCCCCCACGGCGACGACTTCCGAGGCCTACGGGTCCACCAGACCCGCCTCCAAGGCGGCGATGCCTCCAGCGACTCCTACTGCCACACCAGCTGACCGGCCGAGCAGGAGACGACCATGCACCCTCTGGCCCACCACGCCGGCGAGGACACCCTCCTCAACTTGCTCCTGGTTGGCGGCAGCTGGCTGTCGGCGGCGGCGGTCGTCGGCCGGGCACGGCTCGCCGCCGCCAGGACAAGGCTGACCAGGAACCGTGGCCCCCGCCGAGGCTAGACCAGGGCGACGGCAACCGGCGGGGAGGTGCTCGCCGCACGCGGACAGAAACGGTTAGCGTCAAGGCCATGACCGCGGACCGGGACCTCGAGTATGGCGCTCACCTGCCGCTGATCGGCCTCGGGGAGCCGCGGTCACTGCCGGCGCTCACGCCCTATGTCCGCGCCGCGGCGAGGCTTGGCTACCGCTCCCTCTGCGCCAACGATCATCTCGTGTTCAGCCGGCCGTGGCTCGACGGCCCGACCGCACTCGCCGCCCTCATCGAGGCGTCCCAGGATATGAAGCTGGTCACCACGGTCGGCCTCCCCGTGCTCCGCGGGCCGGTGCAGCTGGCCAAGACCCTGGCCGCGATCGACATCCTCTCCGGCGGCCGCCTGATCGCCGGCGTGGGGCCGGGATCCTCGGCGGGCGACTACGCCGCCGTCGGCCTCCGGGTCGAGGAGCGCTGGCGACGCTTCGACGAGGCCCTGCGGGCACTGCGAGCCCTGCTCCACGGCGACAGCGCCGGGTTCGAAGGCGAGTTCTACTCCACCAGCGGTGTGCTCCTCGAGCCGGGCCCCGTGCAGCGGCCCGGCCCGCCGGTCTGGGTCGCGAGCTGGGGCTCGCCGGCGGGGCTGCGGCGGGTCGCCCGCCTGGGCGACGGATGGCTGGCGTCCGCCTACAACACCACGCCCGACCGGTTCCGCGAGGGCTTGGACCGGCTCTCCGAGGAGCGACGGCGCGCCGGCAAGGCGCCGGCGTCGTTCCCGACTGCACTTGCCACGACCTGGCTGCACGTCACCGAGGACAGTGGCCAGGCCGAGCGGATGATCAGCGAGGTGCTCGCGCCGATGCTGCACCGCCCGGCCGAGGAACTGCGCTCCGCCCCGCTGCTGATCGGCTCGGCGGAGGTGTGCGCCGAGCGGCTCGCCGCCTATGTGGATGCGGGCGCGCGACGGATCTTCGTCTGGCCCCTGGGCGACGAGGTGCGGCAACTGGAGCTGTTCCGCGAGCGCGTCGCCTCCGCCATCCCGACCCAGGATTCCGGTTGACCTGCTGAGGATCACGGTGGATGGTGGTCGGCGGCGTGGTGGTGACAACTGGGGGTGTGATGAGCGGGGTACGACGGTTGGCAGCGCTTCCGTGTGGGCGCTGGACCAAGTGGATGGTGCTGGTCTTCTGGATCGCGGTGTTCGCGGTCGCCTGGCCGCTGGCCGGCAAGCTGAACAGCGCCCAGCAGAACGACTCGTCGGCCTGGCTGCCCCAGAACGCCGAGTCGACCCAGGTGGTCGAGCTGGCCAAGCAGTTCACGCCCAGTGACATCTTCCCGGCGCTAGTGGTCTACGAACGCCCCGGCAGCCCTATCACCCCGGCCGACCAGGCCAAGGTCGCCGCCGACGTCAAGCAGTTCGCCGGCGTCAAGGACGTCACCGGCAAGGTGGTGGGCCCGATCCCCTCCGAGGACGGCCAGGCGCTGCAGGTGGTGGTGCCGATCAAGGTGGCCGCGGAGGGCAACGGCTGGGAGGAGCTCACCCCACGGATCGAGGAGCTGCGGTCCATCGCCCAGGCCGACACCGGCGGGCTCGGGGTCTATGTGACCGGGCCGGCCGGCTACTTCGCCGACTTCGCCAACGTGTTCTCCGGCTTCGACTCCACCCTGCTGTACATCACGGCCGTGATCGTGATCGTCATCCTGCTGATCACCTATCGCAGCCCGGTGCTGTGGATGCTCCCGCTGACCTGTGTGTTCGTCGCCCTCACGGCCGCCCAGGCGGTGATCTACCTGCTGGCCAGGAACGGCGGCCTGACCGTCAACGGCCAGAGCGCGTTCATCCTGACCGTGCTCGTCTTCGGGGCCGGGACCGACTATGCCCTGCTGCTGACGGCCCGCTACCGCGAGGAGCTGCGCCGCCACGCCGACCGGCACGAGGCCATGGCGGTGGCGCTGGGCCGGGCCGCGCCGGCGATCATCGCCAGCGGGGCCACGGTGATCCTGAGCCTGCTGTGCCTGCTGGTGGCCGAGCTGAGCTCGACCCGCAGCCTCGGTCCGGTGATGGCCATCGGGGTCGCGGTCGGTCTGTGCGCGATGATCACCCTGCTGCCGGCGCTGCTGGTCATCTTCGGCCGCTGGGTGTTCTGGCCGCTGCGGCCCGTCGTCGGCTCCGCCGAGCCGACCGAGCGGGGCCTGTGGGCGCGGATCGGGCAGCGCCTGGCCCGCCGGCCCCGGGTCGTCTGGGTGGTGACCGCCCTGGTCCTGGCCGCGCTGGCCTTCGGGGTGACGGGACTGGACGCCAACGGGCTGCAGAGCAAGGACTCGTTCCGCACTCCGCCCGAGGCGGTGACCGGGGAGGAGGCGCTGGCCCGCCACTTCGCAGCCGGCGCCGGCAACCCGGTCCAGGTCGTCGGCAAGGCCGAGGCCGCCGGCCAGCTCCAGTCCGCCCTTTCAGCAACCCAGGGAGTGACCGCCGTCACCCCACCAGTGGTCAAGAACGGCTATGCCTTCCTTGAAGGGACGCTGACCAGCAGCGCCGACAGCCAGGCCTCCTATGACCTGGTCGACCGGCTCCGCTCCACCGTGCACGCGATCGGTGGCGCCGACGCCAAGGTCGGCGGGGGCAGCGCCGTCAACCTCGACATCCTGCGCGCCTCCCGCCACGACCGGAACCTGGTCGTGCCGCTGGTGCTGGTCGTGGTGACCATCATCCTTGGACTGGTGCTACGGGCGATCGTCGCCCCGCTGCTGCTGGTCGCCACCGTGGTGCTGTCGTTCGCGGCCGCCCTTGGCGTGAGCACCCTGGCCTTCGAGCACCTGTTCGGGTTCGCCGGGGCCGATCCCTCGTTCCCCCTGTGGACGTTCGTGTTCCTGGTCGCCCTTGGCACCGACTACAACATCTTCCTCATGACCCGCGTGCACGAGGAGAGCAGACGCCACGGCACCCGGCGGGGGGCGCTGATCGGCCTGGCCGCCACCGGCGGCGTGATCACCTCCGCGGGCATTGTCCTGGCGGGGACGTTCGCCGCCCTCGGCACCCTGCCGCTGGTGTTCGTCACCGAGATCGGCTTCGCGGTCGCCTTCGGGGTGCTGCTCGACACCTTCGTGGTCCGCTCGGTGCTGGTCACCGCGCTGAACCTCGACGTCGGCCGGTGGATCTGGTGGCCGAGCCGCCTGGCCCGGAACCCGGACGTCGACCTCGACCAGCTCGCGAAGGAGGAGCCGGCGGCGCTGGCCCCCTGAGACGACCGCGGCCAGCGGCACGCGGTCAGGTGGGACGGTGGGAGCGGAGGACGGCGGCGGCGCGGTCGGCGTCGTCGCCGGTGTTTGTCAGGTGGAACGACAGGCGGGTACCGCCACCGCGCGAGGTCGCCACGATCCCAGCTTCGCGGAGGTCCTCGGCTGGATCGCTGGTGGTGGTCACCCTCACGATGGCGCTGCTGGCGTCGGGAAGGTCCAGTGCCCGGCGACATCGGTTGGCCAGCCCCACGTCATGGTCGTTGATACGGTCCAGGCCGACAGCCAGCAGGGCCTCCAGGGCCTCGGCGGTCGCGGCGACGTCGAACCAGGCCGGCGAGACGCTGAACCGGCGCGCGTCCTCGGCAAGGCGTAGTGGCGGGCCGTACAGCGACGTCCACGGATCCGGGCCCGCGTACCACCCGGCCAGTCGCGGCACCAGCCAGTCAACGTCATCTCGCACTGTCATGAACCCCACGCCTCGGGGGGAGCACAGCCACTTGTAGGCACTGCACGCCGTGACGTCGAAGCGGCCGGCCCCCACCGGCAGCCACCCGGCCGCCTGGGTCAGGTCGACATAGGTGCGTGCGCCGGCCTGGTCAGCCCGCTCGGCAAGGAGGTCGAGGTCCAACCGCCGTCCGTCGGCGGACTGCACCGCGCTCACCGCCACCAGGTCAACGGCGGGTCCGAGCTGGTCCAGCAGCGCATCCAGCGGCACCACCGTGACGTCCAACCGCGGGTCGACCAGAAACGGGAACAGGACCGACGTGAAGTCCTCCTCGGCGCACAGCACCCGCGACCCCTCGGGCAGGCACGAGGCCACCAGACCGGTCGTGATCGACACCGCCCCCGGCATGGCCACGGTCGCTACCGGCACCCCAGCCAGCCGGGCGAAGCCATCGCGGGCCCGGGCCACATCGGCATCAAAGCCCACCTTGTCGAGGGTCGCCGCCGCCCAGGCATCCAGGCAGCCACGCAGGACCTCGACGGCCGCCCTCGGCGGGATCCCCACCGAGGCGGTGTTGCAGTAGCCGGGCGCCGGATCGAACCGCTCGGCGACGTCGTCGCTGAACATGCCAACTGATGCTAGCTCACCGCCGACCCGGGGCCCCGATCTCAGGCGGTGAACGCCGAGGCGGCGCCCTTGACGCCCATGGCGGCGCGCTCCCAGTAGGTGTAGGTCCCGGCGTCGCGCAGCTCGGCGGCCGCCTCCAGGACGGCCCCGAGGGCGGCGAAGGCGAACCCTCCACCGACCGAGATCCGGGCGACCCCGACCGCGGCCAGCTCCGCCACCGCCGGGACCCCCGGCCGGGCCAGCACGTTGACCGGCCGGTCCAGCGACGAGACGACCCGGCGGATGTCGTCGAGGTCGGTGAGGCCGGGCGCATAGAGCACGTCGGCGCCGGCCTCCTGGTAGGCCTGGAGACGGGCGATGGTGTCGGCCAGGTCGGGACGGCCGTGCAGGTAGTTCTCGGCCCGGGCGGTGAGCACCAGGTGGACGGCCCCCCGGTGGGCGGCCTCGGCGGCGGCCTCGACCCGGGCCGCGGCCAGCCCGGCGTCGTAGATGGGGTGGTCGGTGTCGCCGGTGAAGTCCTCGACCGAGCACCCGGCGAGCCCGGCGGCTGTGGCCAGCCCCACCGTCTCGGCCACGCCGGCCGGCTCGTCGGCGAAGCCATGTTCCAGGTCGGCGGTCACCGGCAGGTCCGTCGCCTGGACGATCCATGCCGCATGCTCCAGGGCCTCGTCGCGGGTCACCCGCCCGTCGGCCCGGCCAAGGGTCGCCGCGAACCCGCTGCTGGTCGTGGCCAGGGCATAGAAGCCCATCGACGCCAGCAGCACCGCCGACCCTCGGTCCCAGGGGTTGGGCAGCAGCAGCGGCTCCTCGCCACGGTGCAGGGCCAGGAACCGCCTGGCCTTCTCGAGCTGGTCGGTCATGGCGCCCTCCGGAGCGGTCGGCTCATCCGGTCCGGGGAAGCCTGCCAGAGTGTCCCGACACCGGTGACGGTCGTTCCCCGCGAATTCTCGCCGGGGGCTGGTGACTGACCCTCTTGGCGGGAAAGCCAGAGGTATGTCGTTCTATGCCGATCTGCACGTGCACTCCAGGTATGCACGTGCGACGAGCCGTAACGCCGACCTCGTCGAGCTGGCGTGGTGGGCCCGTCGCAAGGGGATCGCGGTGCTCGGCACCGGTGACTTCACCCACCCGGTCTGGTTCGGGGAGCTGCAGCAGGGGCTGGTGCCGGCCGAGCCTGGCCTGTTCCGGCTCCGGGACGAGCTGGACCGGGCCGTGGTCGAGCGGCTTCCCCGGTCGTGCCGGGGGCCGCTGCGTTTTCTCCTGACGACGGAGGTCTCGACGGCGTTCCGCCGGGACGGACGCGCTCGGCGCATGCACCACCTGCTGTACGTGCCGGCGCTGGAAACGGCGGCGACCCTGAGCGACCGCCTGGGGCGCAGCGGAAACCTCACCGAGGACGGGCGGCCCACCCTCGCCATGGACGCGGGCGACCTGCTGGAGGCCACACTCTCCAGCGGTGACGGCGCCTACCTGGTGCCGGCGCACGTCTGGACACCGTGGGTCGGGGTCCTGAGCGCCACGACGGGGTTCGACTCGATCGAGGCCTGCTACGGGGAGCTGGCGCGGCAGCTCTTCGCGGTCGAGACCGGGCTGTCGGCGGACCCGCCCATGAACTGGCGGGTGTCGCGCCTCGACCGCTTCCGGTCGGTCAGCTACTCCGACGCGCACGCTCCGTCGAGGCTGGGCCGGGAGGCGACGGAGTTCGCGACCGAGCTGGACTACTTCGCGATCCGCCGCGCCCTGGAGACCGGCGACGGGCTTCAGGGGACGGTCGAGTTCTTTCCCGAGCAGGGCCGCTACCACCTGAGCGGGCATCGGCGCTGCGGCGTCCGCCTCGAGCCGGCCGAGGCGCGGCGGGCGCGCATGCGCTGCCCCGTCTGCGGCAAGCGGTTGACCATGGGGGTGCTGCAGCGAGTGGAGGACCTGGCGGACCGCCCGGCGGGCGTGCGTGCGGCGGGGGCGGCCGGCTGGCGCAACCTGCTCGCCTTGGATGAGCTCGTCGCCGGGGTCACCGGGGTCGGCCCCACCAGCAAGACGGTGCGGCGGACCATCGACGCCATGGTCGAGCTACTCGGCCCTGAGCTGCCCATGCTGGAGCGCCTGCCGCTTGAGGCCATCGACAAGGCCGGCTTCCCGGCGGTGGCGGAAGCGATCGGCAAGGTGCGTCGCGGCGAGGTGGTGCGCGACCCTGGCTTCGACGGCCAGTACGGGTCCATCCGCGTACAATAGTTGAAGTTGCTCTATATTTAGAGTCACTATGGATGGAGTGCGTATGCGCGTCAGCATCGCGGTGACCAACTACTCCTGGCCGGGCGGCCCGGATGGGCTCGGGCCCGAGCTGGCCCGGTTGGTCCGTGCGGCCGACCGAGCGGGCGTGGACACCGTCTGGGTCGTCGACCACCTGCTCCAGGCCGACCCGACGGCACCGCCCGAGGACACCGAGATGCTGGAGGCCTACACCACGCTGGGGTTCCTGGCCGCACAGACCGACCGGGTGCGGCTCGGCACCATGGTGAGCGGGGTCACCTTCCGGCCGCCGGCCCTGCTGGTCAAGGCCGTCACCACCCTCGACGTGCTCTCCGGTGGGCGGGCCTGGCTGGGGCTGGGCGCCGGCTACCACGGCGAGGAGGCGGAGGCCATGGGCCTGCCGCTGCCTCCGGTCGCCGAGCGGTTCCAGCGGCTGGAGGAGACCCTGCGGATCGCGGCTCAGATGTGGGCCGGGGACGACGCCCCGTTCGAGGGCCGGCACTACCGGCTGGGGCGACCGGCGGGCAGCCCGCAACCCGTCCAGCGACCTGGGCCGCCCGTCCTGATCGGCGGCACCGGCGAACGCAAGACCCTGCGCCTGGTCGCTCAGTACGCCGACGCCTGCAACCTGTTCGACATCCCCGACGGCGGCCGCACCGTCACGCACAAGCTCGCCGTCCTGGCCCGGCACTGTGGCGACCTCGGCCGCCCGTATGACCAGATCGAGAAGACGCTCAGCACCCGCCTGGAGGCCGGGGAGACAAGTGACGCGTTCGCCGGCCGCTGCGAGGCCGCGGCCGCGCTCGGCATCGAGCACATGGTCGTGCTCACCTCCAGCCCGTGGACCGCCGAGGCGCTGTCCACCCTCGCCGCCGCCATCACCACCCTGCGGCAGGCTGGTTCGCCCGCCACCTGACAGAGGAGAGCGCGGCATACTCTCGGTCGACCCAAGGGCGCAGCCATGGCCAAGCTGGTCTACTCGGCGATCACGTCGCTCGACGGCTACGTGGCGGACGCCGAGGGCAAGTTCGACTGGTCCGCGCCGGACGAGAAGGTGCACGGCTTCGTCAACGACCTGGAGCGGCCGGTTGGGACCCACCTCTACGGGCGCCGCATGTACGAGGTGATGACCGCCTGGGAGACGTGCCCTGGCCGGCCAGTCCCCTTCATGCGGGACTACGCGGAGATCTGACGGGCGGCCGACAAGGTCGTCGACTCCAGGACGCTGGAGGAGGCCGCCGGCGCCCGGACCCGGATCGAGCGGGACTTCGACTCCGGAGCGATCCGCGAGCTGAAGGCGTCGGCGGGCGCCGACCTCAGCGTGGGCGGTCCCCACCTGGCCGCCCAGGCGCTCGAGGCCGGGCTGGTCGACGAGTGCCACCCTGTTCCTCAGCCCCGTCGTCGTGGGCGGTGGCAACCAGGCCCTCCCCGACGGCCTCCGCCTTGCCGGCGACGTTGTCGGCGGCGGTGATCTGCGGCATGGCGCGGACCTGGTCCTCGAACGCGCGGCTGGAACGCAGGTCGTGGCGGGCCAGGCTCGCGGCCACGTACACGTGCAGCGGGAACCCGACAACGGCGGGGTCGAGCCGGGCCAGCTCGACGTTCGTCCGGTCCGCGTCGCCCTTGAGGGCGCCACCTTCGCCGCCCTCGCCGCCGCGGGAACACTCTGGGGCACCTCCGTGCCCCAGACCAGGCTCGCCCTGTCGCTGGCCGGCGTGTGGCTAGTCGCCGCCGGCGGGGCGGCGGCACCACCCTCGCCGGCGACGGCCTGGTGCTGGGCGTGGCTGGTCTTCTCGGCCTCGTTCACGGTGGCGCAGGGCCCGGCTGCTGCCCGGCCGCGACCCGGTCGCCCTAGCCCAGGCGGGCGAAGGCGCCGCCATCCTGGCCGGGATCGCGCTCAGCAGCCCGCCCTGGTGCGCGCCGGCTGGCGGCGCAGGCGCCGGCGGTCACCCCGCCGGCACCTGCGCGCGCTGGAACGTGCGGTGGCCTAGCTGTTGCGGTCCTCGACGAGGTCAGCAATAACCAGGACGGAAATCTCGCCGGTATAGGTGGCGGCGGAATAGTTGGCCTTGATCTTGAATTCCACGGCCTCGTCGCCGACGTTCTCGAGGCTCACGCCGGCCTGCGCGATATCACCCTCCCGCGCCCCGCCGACGTAGTCCAGCTTGAATGCCTTGAGCGCGACCTCGGCGTTCCTGTCCCGGATCCTTCGCCCGAAGGACACGTCCTGATTGATGGTCAGCGGCCCGGTGGTCTGCGGGATGGTCACCGTGACGGTCTTGAACTTCAGTGCCATGAGCGAACTCCTTGCTCGTCGAAGGTCCCCGGGGAGACGTGGCGCAACCGGGCTCGGACCGCCAGCTCGACCTCCCCTCGGCTCCGACTACGTCAGACGGCGGGGAGCCGTGCATCCCCGGGCCAGGCAGGTTCGGATTTGCGGACGCCCCCAATTCCGGCAGGGGACGGCAGCACAGGTTTCCTCGGCAACCAATACCGAGGACAATTGCACCCGACCGATCGCACTGCTGGCTCGGCGGAAAGCGTAACATCCACCAGAAGCCGGAACAACCCGCAATGTCCAGGTTTCGAGGACGAGAAAAAGTGCGAAAAGCCGGCAAATTCGGACTGACGGAAGGGTCGGTCGCCCTGCCCGCGGCCCCCCTTGCCGGGCGCTGGTCCCTGGCAGGCCTCCTCGGCCGGGTGCGGGCCGTCCGGGTCGAACTGCTCGTGCTGATGGGGTTCCTCGGGCTGGCGGTGCTGCTGCTCGGGTCCATCTGGACCTCGCCGGCGACCCGGACCCTCGGGGGCGGCGTCGGCGACCCCGGGCTGTTCGCCTGGTTCCTGCGCTGGATGCCGTTCGCGGCCGGGCGCCACATCTCGCCCTTCGCCAGCGACTACCTCAACCACCCCGACGGCATCAACCTCATGTGGAACACCTGGATGCCGCTGCCGGGGCTGCTGCTGTCGCCGCTGACCCTGCTCTTCGGCCCCGTGCTGACCTTCAACGTGCTCGTCACCCTCGCCTACGGCCTCTCGGCCTGGAGCGCCTACCTGGCGATCCACCGCTACGTGCCCAGCCACGGCGCGGCAGCCTGCGGCGGGCTGGTCTACGGCTTCTCGCCGGCGATGGTCGGCCACTCCCACCACCCCAACCTGATCCTGATCCTCCTCCTGCCATGGCTGTTCGTCCTGCTCGACGAGATCCTGGACCGCCAGCGCGGGTCGCCGGTCTGGCTCGGGGTGGGCCTTGGCGCGGTCGCGGCCGCCCAGCTACTGACCGGCGCCGAGGTGTTCGCCGGAATGGTCCTGCTCGGCCTGGTCCTGTTCGTCCTGCTGGTGGCGGCCAACCGGCACGCGCTGCGGGACAAGGGGCGCTACGCCGCCACCGCCCTGGCCGTGAGCGTTGTCGTGTTCGAGGTGCTGGTCGTGTTGCCGCTGCGGGCGCAGATCGCCGGCCCGGCACGGGTCCACGCCGACCTCACCGAGGAGGTGCGCGGTTCCAGCGACCTGCTCGCCCTGGCCACGCCGAACCGGCTACTGGCGATCGCCCCCGAGGCGGCGGTCCGCCTCGGGGACCAGTTCGCCGGCACCAGGGAGACCTACCTTGGCATCCCCCTGCTGCTCGTGGTCGCCCTGGTCGCCGCCCGGCGGCGGAGCCCGGTGGTGCGGGTCGGCGCGGCCATGCTGGTGGTCTGCATGGTCCTCTCGCTCGGGTCGCGACTGCGGGTCGGCGGACTCGTCACCCTCGTACCGCTGCCCTGGGCGGCGGTCGAGTCACTGCCGGTGCTGTGGCACATGGTGCCGGCCCGCCTCGCCCTGTTCACCGCCCTGTTCGCCGGGCTGCTGCTGGCGGTGGCGCTGGAGGAGCTGTGGGCCGGCGGCGGGCGGCGGCGCGTCCTGGCCGTCGTCGCCGCCGTGCTGGCGCTCGCCTTCCTGGTCCCGTCGGCGCCCCTCGCGTCCGCGCCCGTGGCCACGCCGCCGTTCTTCACCGGCGCGGCCGTGACCGCGCTCCCCCGGGACGAGGTCGCCCTCGTGGTCCCGTTTCCCCAGAAGGGCCGGGCCAACCGGGCCATGCTGTGGCAGACCGAGGCCGGCATGTGGTTCAAGATGCCCGGTGGCTACTTCGTCGGCCCCGGCCCCGACGGCGACGCGGTCCGCGAGGCGCCGCCGAGCACCACCTCGCTCGCCCTCGACCGGATCCAGCGGGGCGGGCGCCCTCCCGAGCTGACCCCGGCACTGCGCGGCCAGATGGCCCGCGACTTCGCCAGATGGCGCGTCCGTTCGGTGGTCCTCGGCCCGATGCCGCACCGCCGGGCCATGGCCGGGTTCCTGAGCGACCTGCTCGGCCGCGCTCCCCGGCGCCTGGCCGGGGTCGAGCTGTGGGGCGACGCCTCGGTGGCGCCCTAGTCGGGCCCGCTGCCGTAGGGGCGGGTGATGATCTCCAGGAAGTGGCCGCTCGGGTCCTCCCAGTAGACGCCGCGGCCGCCGTCGTTGGTGTTGATCTGGCCGGGGCGCCGCCGTCCCGGGTCGGCCCAGTAGGGCAGGCCCCGTTCGCGGATGCGGCCGAAGATCTGGTCGAACTCGTCCTCGGCGACCAGGAAGGCGTAGTGCTGGGGGTGCACCGGGCCGTGGTCGTCGGCGAAGTCGAGGGAGACGTCGTTGTCCACCTCCACGACCAGGAACGGCCCGAACGCGACCGGCGGCCCGACCCCGAGGAGCTCGGCCAGGAAGGTGGCCGACTCCTGCTTGTCACGGACCCGCACGATGGTGTGGTTGAGCTGGACGGCCATCGCCGCTCCTTCCTCCCCCTCAGTCGCGCCCGCGCAGGAACCCCACCCGGTAGGGCCGGAGCTCGGCCCGGGCGAACCCACCCTGGTTCACCGGGTCCTGGGCGATGAGCTCGCGGGCGGTCTCCTCGTCGGGCGCCTCGAAGATCGCGATGCCGGTGTTGACCGGCCCGAGCGTCGGCCCGGCCACGATCAGCACCCCGTCGGCCAGCAGGCCCCCGAGCCACCGCGAATGGGCGGCGAACGCCGCCTGCTCTTCCTCGGTCATGGTGGCCGCGAACTCGTCTCGCGGGGAGTGCAGGAAGTAGATCCACTCGGCCATCGGCCAAGGATCCTCGACGCTCCGCCCGGGGTCAACCGCCCGCCGTCGTGTCCCGCAGTACCCTGGCCGTCCGACAACGAGGTCGAACGAGAGGACTCCCCATGCCTCAGGGTGCGGTTCGCGAGCTGCGGTTGGCGTTGACGGTCGAGGACTACGACCAGGCGGTCGCCTTCTACCGGGACGGGCTCGGTCTGCCGGTGGTCGAGTCGTTCGAGGGGCCCGACGGCGGCGGGGTCGTGCTGGACGCTGGGCAGGCCACGCTCGAGCTGCTCTCGCTGGGGCAGGCCGAGATGGTCGACCGGGTCGAGGTCGGATCCCGGGTCGCCGGGTCGGTCCGGGTGGCGCTCGAGGTGGCGGACTCGGCCGAGGCGGCCCGGCGGCTGGTCGCCGGGGGCGCCGAGGCGCTGGCCGAGCCGGTGGTCACCCCCTGGCGGCACCGCAACGTCCGGGTCCGGGCCCCAGACGGGATGCAGCTCACCCTGTTCACCGTGCTCGACGACGCCGGCGCATCCGGGGAGGGCGGAACATGACGGCGATGATCAGCTCCTATGTCCGTGACGCCTGGCACACCGCGACCGACGAGGGCGCCACCGTGCTGGACGCGTCCACCGGGGAGCCGGTCGGGCGGGTGTCGAGCACCGGGGTGGACGTGGGCGCCATGGTGGAGCACGCGCGGCGGGTCGGGGGGCCGGGGCTGCGGGAGCTGACCTTCCACCAGCGGGCGGCGGCGCTGAAGCGGCTGGCCGTCTACCTGCGTGAGCGCCGCGACGGCCTGCACGAGCAGTCGGCCAGGACCGGGGCCACCGTCGGCGACGCCATGGTGGATGTCGACGGGGGGATCGGGGCCCTGTTCGTGTACTCGAGCAAGGGGCGGCGCGAGCTGCCCAACGACGTCCTGTACGTCGACGGGCAGCCGGAGCCCCTCGGCCGGGGTGGGACCTTTGTCGGCCAGCACGTCTACACCTCCCGGCCGGGTGTCGCAGTGTTCATCGACGCCTTCAACTTCCCGGTCTGGGGGATGCTGGAGAAGCTGGCCCCGGCAGTGCTCGCCGGTGTGCCGGCGATCGTCAAGCCGGCCACCCAGACGGCATACGTCACCGAGCTGGCCTTCCGGCACCTGGTCGAGTCGGGCGCGCTCCCGCCGGGGTCGGTCCAGCTGCTCTGCGGCGCCGTCGGTGACCTGCTCGACCACCTGACCGGGCAGGACACCATCGCCTTCACCGGATCGGCGGCCACGGCCCGGCGCCTGCGCGGCCACCCCACCGTGATCGGGGAGGCGGTCCGCTTCAACGCCGAGGCCGACTCGCTCAACTGCTCGATCCTCGGCCCCGACGCGGCCCCCGGCACCGAGGAGTTCGACCTGTTCGTGGGCGAGGTGGTCCGGGAGCTGACCCAGAAGACCGGACAGAAGTGCACCGCCATCCGCCGCTCGCTGGTCCCGGCCACCCACGTCGGCGCGGTCGTTGACGCGCTCGGCGAACGGCTGGCCGAGGTCCGGGTCGGCGACCCGCGGGACGCCGCCACCACCATGGGCCCGCTGGTCAGCCGCGACCAGCTGGCCGAGGTCGAGGAGGCGGTCGCAGAGCTCAGCCGGGGGGCCGAGGTCGACCTTGGTGGCCAAGGCAAGCTCCAGCTGACCTCGGGCGACCCGGACCGGGGCGCCTTCCTGGCCCCGACGGTGCTGCGGGCCTCCTCGCCGGAGGCGCCGGTGCTCCACACCGTTGAGGCGTTCGGGCCGGTCACCGCCGTGCTCGGCTACCGGGACGCCGGCCACGCGGTCGAGCTGGCCGCCCTCGGCCGGGGGAGCCTGGTCGGGTCGGTGGTCACCCACGACCCCGGCTTCGCCCGCCAGGTCGTGAGTGGCCTCGCCCCCTGGCACGGCCGCCTGCTGGTCCTCGACCGCGACAACGCCGGCGAGTCGACCGGCCACGGCGCCCCGCTGCCCCACCTGGTCCACGGCGGGCCCGGCCGGGCCGGGGGCGGCGAGGAGCTGGGCGGGATCCGCGCGGTCCTGCACCTCATGCAGGTCACCAGCGTGTCGGCCTCCCCGGCGATGGTCACCGCCGTCACCGGCAGGTGGGCCCCGGGCGCCCCCACGACCGGCGACACCACCCATCCGTTCCGCCGCCACTTCGAGGAGCTGCGCATCGGCGAGACCCTGCGCACCCCGTCCCGGACGGTGACCCTCGAGGACATCGAACGGTTCGCCGACCTCTCCGGCGACCGCTTCTACGCCCACATGGACGAGACCGCGGCCAAGGCCAACCCGTTCTTCGACGGCCGGGTGGCCCACGGCTACTTCGTGGTGTCGGCGGCCGCCGGGCTGTTCGTGGACCCCGACCCGGGCCCGTGCCTGGCCAACTACGGCCTGGAGCGGCTGCGCTTCCTCAAGCCGGTCTACCCCGGCGACACCCTGACGGTGTCGCTGACCTGCAAGCAGAAGACGGCCAGGGACGGCGAGGTGTACGGCGAGGTCCGCTGGGACGTCGCCGTCGAGAACCAGGACGCCGAG
>Ga0307410_10000641_pt1 | contig 14444 bp, 19 predicted proteins | sample 322Ometagenome_3_FD_203707 | JGI IMG/M metagenome (GOLD analysis project Ga0307410, IMG submission 203707) | Maize rhizosphere microbial communities from greenhouse at UC Davis, California, United States - 322HYB-O-3 | ecosystem: Host-associated > Plants > Roots > Rhizosphere > Soil | place... | reverse complement strand
CACTTAATACACGATATGTATCAGGATTTTTCATACATTTACAAATACTAGAACACGAATTATTGCTGTGTGGTTGTATATACGGATTTCTAATTTGTCTATACAAAACTCGTGTATCTGGTCGGTATTCATATTGATTGCGATATTTCCCGTCTTTGGATTCCATAAACACACTTGATATATTAATATTCCAACATATTATAAAAATGATATTATTCATACTATCATTTAGTTTAAATAATGACATTGAAATTATACTCAGAATTTAGTCAATCTGTAGCGATTGAAAATGATGATTGGGCTGATGTTTTTCGAAGTATTGGTAATGAATATAAATATCCACATTTTGATTGGAGTAAACCATATACATTAAATATACTAAAATCATATTCGGAATTTTTATATGACTATTATTGTCATTTCAAACAATTGGATAAACAATATATGACACAATTATATTATACAAAATTATTAACATTTATATATGAAAATCCTTCTGATGAATATTTAACGAATAAATCACCACCTGATTATTATTATTTATCAGATTATATGAAACCTATTGACAAACGCATAGCTGATTTTATATATACATATGTATATATGATTCCAGTAGATACAACTCTGAATTTAGATATTGAATATCAGACACAAATGACATTATATAAAAAATCAGAACATGTAAATTGGTGGTATTTGTGTGATACTGTATTATCCATACGTGATACATTATTGAATGCCATTGAAATAATAAGAAATTGGTGGTTACATTTATATTACAAACCAAATGGAAAATATGCAAGAAAAGTGTGTAAAATAAAATACATTTCATAAATATAAAAATATCTTTTTACATTGTGTTATGATGTAATCGAATTATTACGCTATTATATTTAATAACAATTGTATATAAATTATATACAATTCACACAAAAATGAATTTTGTTCGTCACATTTTTATTATTGTAAAATGACGACCAATTTGATTTTTACGGATTCTCGAGATAGAACTATTAAATTTTGTGGTTCTATAAATTATTATGATGCGTGGCAAGGAATTTCACCAGAAATTAGGAATTGTGTAGATGATAATACAATTCAAGATATTATACCACAAATAGATTTTACTACACGAGTTCGATTGGGAAATGTGTGTTCTGATCTTGTAAATTATTCTGAAAATATTAATGAATTAGTATCATGTGTTCCTTTAGATACATCTATTGTTGTTATGCCACATCAACAAAAAGCGTTAGAATTTATGATGCATCGTGAAAATAATCCATACAGAGGAATTCAAGGTGGTTTAATGCATCTTGAAATGGGATTGGGAAAAACATTTATAGGATTAATGTCAACACAACTCATTCCAAGTGAATGGGGAACGTTAGTTGTAGTATCTAAAAGTGTTATGCATGCATGGAAAACGGACATTAAAAAATTTTTTGGTAATCGTATCAAAGTTTTATATTTCCACAAAGATTTTATGAATGTTAACAAAATAACCAAGAAGATGATGAAAAAGTATTCAATTGTTATTACATCATATGAAAGTTTAATGATGTTTTGCACATCTCATCCCGAATATGTTGAAAGTATTCTTGTAAAAGGTACACAAGGTATACATCGTGATAAAATATTAGAAGTTAATACTAGACGATCAGTCAGTTCTAGTAACGAATATTCTGGATTTCGAGCAATTTATGAAATTCCGTGGAAACGAATTATTTTGGACGAATCTCATACAAAATGTGTAAATATGAAAACCAAACAATATAAAGTTTTGATGGCACTTTATGGTGAAAATAGATGGTGTTTTACAGGAACTCCGTTTATGAATAATATTACGGATTTGTGGACACAATTGCGATTTTGTGGATATACATCCATTGTAACAAGTAAACATTTCAGTTTGAATTCGTATAATCAACACAATCTCAAATCATGTGTATTGAGTATGAATTATAATGATGCTAATATTCAATTACCCGAATCATTTGAACATCACATCAATATCAAATTCACCACAAAAGAACAATTATTATACGATTATATGTTCAATAAAGTCAAACAAACAAATTCTGAATATCTTCGTAATCTGTGTACATATACAAATGTATTAGTGCAATTCATGAGATGTAGACAAGTATGTGATGCTGCTTATATTATAACTGATGATAAAGAAATAAATATTGATGATGAAATTGAAAATGATAAATATGAAAATATCACGACCAAAGATTTATATAAAAATATATCGAAAGAGTGGTTAAATGACGTGAACAGCGATTCCGGAATATATAGTTCAAAAGTATGCGCAATTATGAATATCATATGTAAAATACCTAATGATGAAAAGATTGTCATATTTTCGAATTTCAAATCATTTATCAAGTTGGTATGCATGCGTATCAAAAAGGATTGTCCTGAAATGAAATATCAAATTATGGATGGTAGCACAAAAATGCAACACCGTTCTCGAGACATTGACAAATTCATAAATGATTCAAGTATTAATATCTTTTTCATGACATATAAAACTGGTGGATCGGGTTTGACATTAACGTGTGCTCAACATGTTATAAATGCGGAACCTTGGTGGAATGACGTTCAAACTCGACAAGGTAATTCCAGATTACTACGAATTGGACAAAAGAATAATGTTCATATTTATAATCTATTTCACAAGGAATCGATTGAAGATTATATGTTGGAAATTTGTATTAAAAAACAAGAACAAGAAAAGATGTGTTTGTATGGAACGAAAGCCGTAAAGAAAGAATCGTTTTCGAGTATTATGAATCAAATACTCAAAATGCATTGATAAAATGAATAACAATTAATACATATAAATGATAATCATTTATATTAAGTTTATGCAACAATTTTATGATTTATTGAACAAAAATAGATTTACTGTTACATATTCAGATGGATTTAATTATACAAATGCTTCTGACATAACCAAATCAAATAACATTGTCAAATTATCGTGTAGGAGTAGTCAATTGACTCATCTACCTGATTTACCCATGTGTCGAGAATTATGGTGTTGGGATAATCAATTGACCCATCTACCTAATTTACCCGTGTGTCAAGAAGTACAATGTCAGAATAATCAACTGACCCATCTACCAGATTTACCGGTGTGTCAATATTTACAGTGTTCACATAACAGATTAGTTAGTCTACCTGATTTACCCATGTGTCAAGACTTATGGTGTTGGGATAATCAATTGGCATATTTTATAACTAATATACATAGTTATCGACAATATATACAATTTTATAAATCTTTGAAAATACGCAAAATACAAAGGTGTTATAAAAATTACAAGAAACGAAAATTCAAATCATTAATCTTTTCTGTTCATAACAAATTATGTTATGATATTACAGATTTATTCAAATATTATCTATAATTTATTTGAACAAAATGAATTAACAAATTGTTATCTAAAAGATAACAACAAATAACTTATCATAAAAAACAATAGATTATGAATTCTGAATTTATTTCTCGTGATGTATTTCGTGAATTTTGTCAAAATACTCCACATACTCACAAATATCATATGAATAAGTGCATATGGTGTGAAAAAGATAAACCGAATTGTATGAAAAATGGAGGTCATCATTGGAGATATCTGGATTGTGATGATCATATAGATTCAGATGGTAATGTGCATTTGACGAATACATTTGAATGTATTAACTGTCACAAATATACTTCATTACCTAATGAAAGTATAAATGTAATATATCCATCTGTATAGTGGTGATGTAAACAAAAATGAAAATTTAATATTGCAACAAATAGATATTTATTCAATTGAATAAATATGAGCAAATTTAAAACCATATATCTTGAAAATGCGTTAGATCGTGATATGTGTAATGAATGGTGTAATGAATTGTCAGAAAGTGTTGAATGGGTTAGTGGAGTTAAAGGTACGCGTTTGGCATCGGGATTCTTTCCAGAACAAAATGAATTGGTAGATTTAATTGTTGAAATGGCACTAAGTGTCATTAACAAAGATGAAGAGATATTAAATGCAGATGATATGCGTGGATATTATTTGAATAATTATGTAAATGGAAGTATGTATACACCAACCCATTATCACAAAAATAGTATTCAATTAATTATATCATTAGGAGAAACTAGAACATTAAAACTTGGAAAAAAGGAATACAAATTGAAAAGTGGTGATATTATCATATTTGGAAGTTCGTCGCATGGAATAATAAAATCAGATACAGATAAACAACGAATTAGTATTGCGTGTTTTCTAAAGAGGAATATATAAAACAAATTTGTAACAAATAAAAATGAAATAAATATATTAAAATTATTCAATAATAACGAATATTTCAAATATTTGATATTTGAAAAATGGCTGCTATTCGTGTAAATAGAGATGTTCGAATTTTACAATCTCAAGAATTCAACGATTTGATCCGAAATATTCTTGTAGAACGAGGACGATTGAGAGGTAGCAAATTGGAATTATTCATGAATCCGGAAAATATGCAAATATTTAGACAAGCATTTACTCATTCATCCAGCAATCCAGATAATAATTATGAATTATTGGAATTTTTGGGTGATCGAAGTGTAAATTGCGAATTGGCTTATTATATTCACGAACGATTACCACGAATCAAGAATATCGAATGGTTGAACAAGATAGATCATTATTTCAAATCGGACAAATTTTTGGCACAACAATCTTTACGCATACACCTCGACAGATTTATCGTATTTGGTCCGGATTTTTTATTTGAAAATTTAACAAATAAGGACAAAAATCACATTTATGAAGATGTATTTGAAGCATTAATGGGAGCCATACAATTAATTTCGGAAAATGTGTCAAATTCAGGAGTTGGAGCCGTAATCATTAGAAATATTATACGTTCATTTATTAAACCAATAGAAATTCAGTTAGATGCAAATTTATACTGGGATCCAATTACGAGAGTTAAAGAAGTTTATGATAAAATGAGATGGTTAGATAAAGGCACTAAAATGGAATTTTTCTATGAAATAGAATATGATGAAAATACACAAATGAACACGGCCGTGTTTTATGGGTATAAATCAAATGCTCCTCAATTTGTAGGTAAAAAACGATCTTTCCAATATTTCAATACATATAAAGAACCTTTAGGTCAGGCTACTGCACCATCAGAATTAGAAGCTGTTAATACAGCTGCTGAACAAGTTTTGATAAATATTCGTGATAGATATGGAGTGGAATTCAGAGCACCCGATCCATATACAATTAAAAATAAAGCCATTCCTAGAGCAGCACGTAAAATATAAAATATTATTTAACTTTGTTAAATAAACATAATACAATTATATGATTAGTGTGCCCATTTGCATCTATTTCTTTTAGCTAAACTTTTAGCTCTGCTTTTCACACGACTGTATTTATATTGTGATGCTCTTTTATAAGCAGCTAATAAACCATTACAATTTGTCCGACACGATCCACGAGAACATATTGGAAATTTTTCTTCACTAGGTAATAAAAAACACTTTTTACCACATTTTTTCTTCATTTTGTGACGATCTGATCCACGTTTAGGTGATAAACGTGACCATAATCCAGATTTTCTCGAATTATGAGATTTGCGAGATTTATGTTTAGATGTTTTCCGTTTGGATGCCATTAATTATTCACATTTTATTTGTGAATAATTTTAATTATAAATGTGTATTTATTAACAAATGTTAATAAAATTTATATATAACTTTATATGAATGAATGCAAAAATTTATATATAACTTTATATGAATGAATGCAAAAAATTCTCTATAATACTTTATAGAAATTATACGATTTATTTAATAAAGTTAAAATTTTTATATTTGGTTCAATAAAATGTGATTTTGACCATCAATAAGATTAATCATTTATATGCTTTTCAATTAAATATTTAACCATTTCATATAATAATATGTGGACATTACATAATTTATTATCCACTTCAATAAGTGTTTATGTTATGAGAATACCCGGTGATAATCCAACATTTGTTGTTAATATGCGTCCAAATAGCACAACTTGTATTACACACGATTCTCACGGGCGTGAAATTATTCCGGGCGCTACTCTTGCAGCATATAATCCACAAGATAATACGTTATATATGGAACCGTATATATTACACTCATCCTTACCAATAATTAAAATTGGAGATGTAACATTAGATGAATATGGAAATGTTGGATTTAGCAATCCATATAATTCTGTTAATGGTTTGAAAATATATAATTATTTGCCGTACAAAGTGAATATTTATTATAAAGGTAAAGTGGTTGGGCAAATATCTGCCAATAAACATGTATATGCACCATACATCTATTTTGATAATAATTTCTTTAGTTTGTCAATTGGAGATTGGATTGGTTATGCAAAGTGTAGTGATAGAATACGACAAGATGATATAAAATATACACAAATTCATAGTAAATATGTCAAGAATATGAATATTGGAAAAATTACTGGTCATGCTACCAGTCAATCGATTGATTATGTGGATTTGGCATCCAGTGTATGTAAAACCATTTTTTCGAAATAATTTATTCATTACAAATGAATAAAGTGTTAAAATGAATATGACAAAATGATAATTAATTTAATTTTATTATGCAAGAATTGGATTTTCAATCATTATCATTAAAAGATATGGATTGTTATAGCAATAACAATGATGATGACAAAGATATGAATTGTCACAACAATGACAGTAGTGGTGGTGATGATAAAGATATGTGTTCATCATTTGGTGAGTTGTGTGTATCAAATGAATATATTGATTATACAGATTATAATAAATTTGTTCAACAAGATTATGAATTTATTTTATTATATCCACAATTGGATGAATTGTATATTAAATGCAATAATTATATAAATGCTGATAAAAATTTCTACATATTTATATTGATGTACATAAAAGAAAAAATTAGACGTCAATTATTTTCTGTAAATGATGCACATTTCATGAAAAACAATAATTGCAAACAATTATTACGATTTATGCACATTGATATAAATGATTATACAATTGTAAATATTAATACACACAAATTGGAAATTCAAGATTTTGTATACAAATATCCACCAAATGGTTTATACAAATATTCAAATATTTTGGAATTTGATTCAATCGGAATAATTACACCAGATATTTTGACATGTATGATTGTGTTAGGATTATATTTGGATAGTACAAGTTCAACTTTATTATGGCACTTATGTTATAATATATCAGTTCTAACTGATTACAATAAAATTATCGAAATGTGTGTTAATGACGCAATTCGTATTTTAGTACATGATTATAACAAATTCATACAATAAAATGAAATTAAATACACACGTTAATATATTATCAAATATATTAATATAAAAAATTAAAATATAATGCCACCGATTATTATCAGTATTGAAGGGATAATTGGTGCTGGAAAGAGCACATTTATCGAACTAATTAAAACCATTCCTAATATGAAAATTGGATTATTTCATGAACCTGTAGATGAATGGAAAGATATTTTACCATTATTTTATAACGATCCGAAAAGATGGAGTTATACATTTCAAATGTACGCATTTTATACGAAAATCAAAAATTCCATGGAATTTGATTTTTCAGATTATGATGTTATTATTACAGAAAGAAGTATATATTCTGATGGTATATTTATGAACATGTTGTATGAATCTGGTAATGTTTCAGATATTGAAATGGAATTATATAATAAGTGGTGGTCATTGTGGAAAAAGGATTACAAATTGAATATTAACGCATTCATTTATCTGAATGTTGATATATCAACTGCTATGCAACGAGTCATATCACGTAATAGAGATGGTGAAGATAAAATTACTTATAACTATCAAGAACAATTAAAAGTTAAACATGATTCATTATTTTTACACAGTACAGCATTTGATAAACCTGTTTTTGTTATTTCATCACAAGAAAATTACAAAAATGATGTAAATGAACAAAAGAAAATAATTGAACAATTTGAATGTATATTTAACGCATTAAAACACAATTAATTTTTATTAACTTGGTTAATAAAAAATAAATGTCCAAATGAATTGTGGATTTTAACTTAACGAAAAATACCTTCGTTATTAGTTGTTTCATGTTGACATATTACACATTTATAATATCGTGTTAATTGTGAATCATCATCTATTCGACTTTTTATAAATTTATATTCACACTTATCACATTTATTTATTTTGTTACAAAAAATACACACACGGTTAATGTCGTTATGTTCATTACAATAATTATGATAGTCGTGATTGTGTTCAATTGATTGACACAATTTTTGTAAATCTACAATTGATATTTTATCATGAAATTCTTGATAAAATTTATTCCACCATTCTGTATCCATAAATATTATTTGTCAAAATTATTTTGTTTCAAAATAATTTATTTTAATGCTTCTATTATTTGATATTAATGATTATAAAAATGAATTATAATAAATTAAAGTCTAATCATTTATTAGTAGTAAAGTCTACTCACAAACCTATATGGGTAATTCAACAAGTCAAGATTCGACTCAACAGCAGACTGAGACGAAATGTCTTTCACAAATGAATAATACATCATGTTTACAAGATAATTATGAATGTGTTTCTGATTATATCAATGTATCTAATCCAAATACTATTGAACTAGAAACTGACCCTTCTATTCATCCCCATATGCTAACTTTTCATGATAGTCCGTGTATTTCATCTAGATCTGATTATCAAAAAATTTATGATTTACTAAATATTCCTATATCTTCAGATAAATTTGTACGAATTATAGACGAAACTGAACATTATATTCTTGTACATTACGTTTTTCTTCATGCATCTGTTAAACACATTCGCGGATGGATTATTGATATACACAATTACACAATTGTATGTAGATCATTTCCATATACTGAAGAATATCTTTCAACAGATTTACCATCTAACGTGCTAGTTGGTATAAATGAGAATACTAAAGTATATAAATCTCATGATGGTACAATTATTAGATTATGGTATAATACTTATGATAGTAAGTGGATGTTATCAACACATAAACGAATTAATGGTGAACGATCTAAATGGTCTGGAGAAACATTTAAAAATACATTTGATAGACTTGTATCATTAGAATGCATAAATGAACTAGACACGACACGGTGTTATGTGTTCATGATTCAACAAGTTAGTAATAGATTAGTTTGCAAAATAAATAGCGACAAATTGTATTATTTAATGTCATATCATTTAGATAACAGTCAATTAATTAGAGATATTGAACTAGCACCATTACCAACTACATTTACTATTACACCAATTGAATATATTACATATGAATCGGATGGATTAAAATTATGTGATATTCAGAAATATATTGAGAACATGTCATGGGAAAATTATAGTGGAATTATGATTGAATATAATGATAATGTGTGTGCAAAGATTCTTATCCCGCAATATCATAAATATAAAGAATTACGCGGTAATGATCCGAATTTGACAATGACATATTTGTCGCTAATTCATTCTTCACAACTTGACGAATTCAAGAAATTGTATAATGAAGAAAGATATGTACAGCTATTTACAGAAATTGATGACAAATTAAATAGATTACCACATAAAATTCGTGCATCATATAAAATTCGATATGAACAAAAACGATTCTTAAGAGTGTGTGCAGAAGAACACTACATTCTAGTCAAAACATTTGAAGCCGTACAAAATAATAATAAACTCAATCCAATGGATATTATCAAGGATTTATTGAAAACATCTAATGCACGACAATTGAATGCCATGTTGAAAAATCTATAAAAATATAAACGCAAATAACAAAAATATTTATTGTCTAAATAGACAATAATCTAATTGAATTTAATCATATATTCAGGGTATCCATCATGTGGATCATTTAATTCTATACTAATCCACCAATTATTATTTTTATATTGACATAGTATTTCATATAATCCATCATCTTCACGATCAATCGCATGACTATACAAGTTATCTAATGGTTCAATATCATAAGTACAAAATGAACAAAATGTGTTATCATCATAATAATGATCTAATGTTCCATCAACTCGTCCTTCGGATGTGATAAAATATGCTTGCATTAAGATGAATTATTGTATTTTAAAATTAATTTTGTAATTTAATTGATGTTACAATTATTCCGATATTTTGAAACATCATCATCAGATGATGTTATGTCATCATTACAACAAACTAGTGAAAATATGAATATACCAATTCCTGAACTTGTTCCTATATTAATCAAAGAATTAATTCCTATAACCTTTGTTCAAGGGCCTGTGCAATTATCTGAATATACAAATTCAATATATAATAAACATATATACATTTTTGGCGAAATTCATAATTTATCTGTTGATTGTGCAGATGATAATAATTATCATGTTATTCCGATTCAACATTTTATTTTGGAAACTCTCACAAATCATCCAGAATTATTAATAGATGTATTTGTAGAGACACCATTTCATTCTATTAAATATCCATTAACACCTAATCAAAGGAGAGATCGTCCAAATAGTTATATTCAAAATATTGTCAAATTTTTTGAACCATGTTTCAATATTAATAAAGATGATTGTCAGTATGATAATGTGCGAATGCATTATTCAGATATCAGAAAAATACCATATATATTAAAGTATTTGAAAATGTATAAAGATATTTCAACTCTTTCGCAATTAATATTAGTTCAAGATTTAGATCATGAAATTGTGAATTATGTTTCAAAATTATTACAAGAATTTGATAAAATATTTCCTGTTGATATTCCTGCAATTCTCGAAAATAGTAAAATTCAAAAACAATTGGACAATATTCAAGATGAAGGTATCAAAGAAATAATATACGAATATTTTTTTAATAAAATGCTAGGATATGAACAAGCATGGTATACAATTCGAGATTTATTAGAATCATTTGTTAATAGTCAAGATATAACATATATTCATAATATCAAAAGATATATTACATCATTTTTGGATTTTATTGTTATCATGATGGATTTTTATATTGTATGTCGAATATTTAGAGAATTACATCCATCACCACAAAATATTATAATATATGTTGGTGTTTGGCATATTAATATATATCATGAAATTTTATCCAAATTGAATTTCGATAGAATAAATTCTGTAAATACAGAAAATACAGCATGTTTGAATATTACTGAATTCGTTCCATTTTTCAATAAATGATTTTATTGTTCAACAATTTTTGAAAAATTATAAAAACAAAATTTTTATTGAGACTTTATAAAATTTTGATTTTTATAAAGTTGAGATTTTTATTCAGTTCAATAAAAATTTTTACTTTAATAAACGATTTTGCATTTATTCATATATGTACAAAATTTTTACATATATAATAACAAATGAAATTATTGATTTATTCATTTATAAATGCATAAATTATTCTTGTGGTAATTGCCATTGTTCATAATCTTGTAATGATGTTTCACTTGGAACATAATCAGGAATACTGGTTTTTCTGCGTTCTTCATTATAACAACCAATCCACTGATCATTATATTCAGGATATTTCTTATCTAATTTCTTGAGTTCAGTTCTGACTTGAACAAGAGTATCTTGTAATCCTTGAATTTGTTTTTGCATTCGTTTAATTTCTTGTTCGACTTTTAGATCTGTAACTCGTCTCATAGAATAATATCTCAATGATTCAGGATCATCATAAATATCCTTTCCAGCCTTTAATTCTTCTTCTTTTTCACGAATTTCACGTTGAACTTGTCTCATATGATTATCACGTTCTTTTACGGCTTCATCACGTAATTGAACCTCTTCTTTATTCATTCTAACATCTTCCATATCTTGACAAAATAGATCACTATCTGTAATGGGAACCCAAGAACCGACTGGAGCAATTCTGATGGCATTTTTCGAATCAACTTGCTTAATAATACGTTTTGCATCTTTTAGACATTCATCTTGTGTTCCTTTTGAACCACGGACTTTAACATAACCGTATGCCTTTTTATTATGAGGAAGTTGACGAGGTTCCGCAAATAACATGAATGATAGATTGACAAATTCCTGACCATTAATACACGGATCTCTGGCATCACGTACGACTTGGGGATATGAAATTAATTGAGATGTAGCAGCTGATAATTCTTCTCGTGTTAATTCAGGAGCATCTGGTTGATACCATGATGGATGTTGTTTTTTGGGAACACTAACACTACTTAAATCCTCCGAAAATGTATTATCAGATTCATTAGATGCCATTTGTTGAATTTAAAATCGTCTTTAATTAAATTATGATTATAAATTAAATAAACATATTTGTAACAATGTTAATAAAAATGAATTTATGTAACCACTTTCTTTAGAAAAGAAACATGAATATCCGAGATCTTTTGTCATGTGTTGTATATAAAGGATATACTATATCTTTTGAAAATAATATTATTTCTATATTTGATAATCATGCAACACATATCATTCAATTAAATATACATACCCAACAAGAAAATATACAAATATTTATTAATTGTGCATCTTATTTGGGATGTATTGAATTATTAAATGCAATATATGATATATATCCATCATATTATGATTATAGAATGAGTTTAGGTTATGCGTGTACAAATAATCAGATTCATGTTCTATATTGGTTATATGATAAACATTTAATTTACGATTATTGTGATGGATTTCATGATCATGTTGCAGCTAAAGGATATGTGAATGTATTGAAATTTTTTATTGATCGTAAGTTACCATTAAAGTTAACGAATTTTGCCATAGATATGGCATCGGGTAATGGTCATATACATATGTTGGATATATTAATACAATATACACAAGAATATTCAAAATTAGCCTTAAATTTGTCCATTTTGCATGGACACACAAATAGTATCATATGGTGGTTAAATAGTAAATTACCATTAAATTATGATCATACTTTTGTTGATAGATTATGTGAATATGGATTAGAAGATATAATAAATACATGGTTACAACATGATAAAGAATTCATATATTCAGAAAATGCCATTGATTTAGCTATTAAAAATGGTCATTATAACATTTTATTTAAATGGCCATTAAAATATCCTATCAAATATTCATACAAAGCTATTGAATATGCATGTAATAATGATCGTATCGATGTATTACAGTGGTTTGTAGATCACAATTTACCAATATATTTACCACATGATATTAGCAAATTCAAATCACAAAATGTTGTAGATTGGTTAATAAATTATAAAATGTGTAAATTAGACGTTCATAATTAAAATTATTGGAAAATATTATTCATTATTGAATGAATAAAATAACAATTTAGAATGCGTAATTGGATGCATAACCACGGAATCGATTGGCCAGATTATCAAACGCACCTCGTCGTTGTTGATCATATAGGAAACAAACAACAACACCAACAACCAAACCCCAGAATGCTAACCAAACATAATTCGGTTGTCCTGTAGCAACACCATCTTGTTTAACTTGTAAAGAACGAGGATTCCAACATCCTAGAACTAACACAGTCAGAATCGCCAGAATGATACACAAATAACACTGATCCATATGTTTATAGATATTAAATTTATTCATGATAATTTATTTTCAAATTTTTACTATTATTCAACTTTTGTTGAATAATTCAAAAATCAGAATATAATTCCATTTGTCATGAAAATTACACGAATTGTATTATGCCATTCCTCCAAGATTTAAAGGACCAAATACTCTTTGATTATCATACATGTAACATACAACGACACCTGCAATCAATCCCCACAAAGACAACCAAACATAACTGGGATTACCGGTATGATGACCATTTGAATCTCGAGTTTGTAATGCTTTAGGATTCAAAAACCCTAGAACAAATACTGTCAGCATAGCCACAAAAACACAAACATAACATTTTCTAAACAACATTATTAATGTACAATAAAAAATATTTTGTAATAAAATATCAACAAATACTAAAATTCAATTAAAACCCAAATTCATATTTAATAATTTATTAAATTATTAAATAGATTATATGTTTGACGAATTGCGTACTTTATTATCTGTTTTGACTGAAATTCATCAAAACTCAGTCATGATTCACAAAGTTAGTGTTCAATTGATGAATTCTCTTATTAAGGATGACAATGATATTGTTGATTACATTATTGATAGATTATCATCCAAATCCAATACTAAATATAACAAAAAGACTATTAGTAATACGGTAAGAGATGTATCTCTTCGTATTATTCATGATGCAGACATCATTACTAAGGAAATTTCCGAATTTGCCAAAGCTGTAGCTGCATGTGATTCAATTGATGACATTCAA
>Ga0307410_10000637_pt1 | contig 14487 bp, 17 predicted proteins | sample 322Ometagenome_3_FD_203707 | JGI IMG/M metagenome (GOLD analysis project Ga0307410, IMG submission 203707) | Maize rhizosphere microbial communities from greenhouse at UC Davis, California, United States - 322HYB-O-3 | ecosystem: Host-associated > Plants > Roots > Rhizosphere > Soil | place... | reverse complement strand
GTACATGGCGTGAGGCCCACCGCGCCACTCCCACGAGCCGCCCGTTTCGCCTGCGAGGACGACGGTGCCTGACGCGCCGGAGATCCGCGACGCCTGCCCGGCGGACGCGCCGGCACTCGCGGCGCTGCTCGCGGAGCTCGGCTACCCCGTGGCCCCGGAGGTGGTGGCCGCGCGGCTCGCGGCGCTCACCGCGGCGGGCGACCGGGCGCTCGTGGCCACCGAAGAGGCGGCGCTGCTCGGGCTCGTCACCGCGCACGTGACGCCGGTGCTCCACCGGCCGACACCGGTCGGGCGAGTGACGGCGCTCGTGGTGGCGGCGAGGGCGCGGGGCAGGGGCGTCGGGCGGGCGCTCGTGACGGCGGTCGAGCGGCTCCTCGCGGAGCAGGGATGCGCGCTCGTCGAGGTCACGAGCAACCGGCGCCGCACCGACGCGCACGCGTTCTACGAGCGCCTGGGATACACGGCGACGAGTCTGCGCTTCGGCAAGCCGCTCGGGGTGGGCCCGCCGGGCATGTCGGGCACGCCGACGGCTCCCGCGACTCCCGCGACTCCGGCGACTCCGGCGACTCCGGCGACTGCGGCGACTCCGCCGACCCCCACGGCCCCGTGACGATGAGGATCATTCCCGTGCTCGACGCCGGCGCCGGCCCCGACGCGGTGGGCCGGGCGGAGCGCGCGGTCGCCCGGCTGACGACGCTGGCCGACGTGCTCGCGTGGGGGCGGGCGCAGGCACCGCCCGCACCGGTCGCCGAGATCGTCACACAGGACGAGTACACGCACGACGTCGTCGTGCCGCTCGGCGCCCGAGATTATCTGAGCTTCGACACGACGTGACTCGGCTCCGTCACGGCGGTCGCCGTGTGGGGGCATCGCCCGACGCCGACCGAGCTGCTCGATCACCGCTTGGGGCGCGGGTGGCGGCCGACGCCGACCGCGCTCCGGGATGGGGCGCGCGTGCTCGGCTACGCCGCGTGCGTGGTGACCGCGGAGCACCGGCGGCCCTGACGGCGAGCGCACCTCGCGCTCCATATTCCCGGCATGCCGATCCCGCCGCGGGTTCGCGCGTTCGGGTCGATCCACTCCGCGCGCGCCCGAGAGTACTCGTCGGGCCACCCCGTCGAGGAACCGCCATGAAGCACCTCGGAGCCCTGCTGGCCGCGCTCGTCGCCGCGTCCGAGGCGCGCGGTCAGTCGTCGGGCATCCGCACGTACGCCAACCCGATCGACATCGACTACAAGTACAACTTCGAGCAGCTCAACGAGGGCATCTCGTACCGCTCGGGCGCGGACCCCGTCATCGTCACGCACAAGGGCGCGTACTACCTCTTCGAGACCATCGGCGACGGGTGGTGGCGCTCGCCGGACCTGATCCGGTGGACGCACGTCACGCCGGACAAGTGGCCGTTCGAGGAGGTCGTCGCACCGGCCGCGCTCTCGGTGCGGGACACCGTGTACCTGCTCCAGTCCACCTTCTGGCAGCGGCCGATCCTCATCACCACCGCGCCCGAGACCGGCCACCTGGAGTTCTACAACCGGCTGCTGCCCCCGCTCCCGTCCGCCGTGATCCACGGGAGCGACCGCGGGGTGAAGCGCGTCCACCCCGACTCCGTCCCGCCCGGCCCGTGGGACCCCGCACTGTTCCGCGACGACGACGGCCGCTGGTTCCTGTACTGGGGCTCGTCGAACGTCTACCCGCTCTACGGCATCGAGCTCGATCCGGCGCGGCGGCTCGCGTACAAGGCGGGCGCCCGCCCGACGCAGCTCTTCCGCCTCCACCCCGACCGGCACGGGTGGGAGCGCTTCGGGCAGGACCACCGGGACACCATCGCGCCGTACATGGAGGGCGCGTGGATGACGAAGCACGGCGGCAGGTACTACCTGCAGTACGCGGCGCCCGGCACCGAGTACAACGTCTACGCGAACGGCACCTACGTCGGCGACGCGCCACTCGGTCCTTTCACCTACGCCCCCTACAACCCCATCGCGTACCGGCCGGGCGGGTTCATGACGGGCGCCGGGCACGGCAACACGTTCCAGGACAAGTTCGGCAACTACTGGAACACGGGCACCCCGTGGCTGGGCATCAACTGGACCTTCGAGCGGCGCATCGCCATGTTCCCGGCCGGCTTCGACGCCGACGGGCAGATGTTCGTCAACACCCGCTTCGGCGACTTTCCGCACCGCGTGCCGACCGGAAAGGGGGCCGACCGGAACGACCTCTTCACCGGCTGGATGCTGCTGTCGTACCGCAAGCCGGTCACCGCGTCGTCGGTGCGGGACACGTTCCCGCCCGGCCGGGTCACGGACGAGGACCGGCAAACCTTCTGGGTCGCGAAGGCGAACCGCGCGGGCGAGTGGCTGACGATCGACCTGCAGGGGGAGTACGACGTGAAGGCGGTGCAGGTGAACTTCGTGGACTACAAGTCCGACATCTTCGCCAGCGACTCCACGGTCTACACGCAGTTCAAGATGTACCACTCGCCCGACGGGAAGGCGTGGACCCCGATCGCCGACCTCACCCGCGAGAGGCGCGACCGCCCGAACGCGTACGTCGAGCTCCCGACGCCGGTGCGGACGCGCTACGTCCGCTACGAGCACGTGTACGTCGCGTCACCCAACCTGGCGATCGGGGACATTCGCGTGTTCGGGAACGGCCGCGGCCGCGCGCCGGCCACGCCTCGCACCCTCGCGGTGCGGCGCGACGCGGACGCGCGCAACGCGTTCGTCACGTGGGAAGGCGTGCGCGGGGCCGTCGGCTACAACGTCCTCTGGGGCATCGCGCCGAACAAGCTATACCAGACGTACCAGGTCTTCGCCGACCAGGGGAACGCCCTGGAACTGCGCGCGTTGACCGTGGGGCAGGGTTACTACGTCGCCATCGAGGCGTTCGACGCCAACGGCGTCTCGAAGGCAAGCGACCCCGTCCGCCTGCCGTGAGCTCGCGTTGACGGGGGCGCCGATGGCCCGAGGCGCCCGGCGTGCGTACGGGCGGGGGTGGAGGTCTCGCGGCTGAAGGCCGTACGCCACAATCACACCTGAGGGTCATGACATGCCGAAGGTCATCGTGCTGTATCCGACGCCCACGGACGTGGACGCATTCGAGCGCGTGTACCGGGACGAGCACGCGCCCATGGTGCACGCCAACATGCCGGGGCTCAAGAAGTTCGTGGCCGCGCGCGTGACCGGCTCGCCGGCCGGGCGGGCGCCGTACGGGCGCGTGGCGGAGCTGTACTTCGACTCGACGGACGCGATGCAACGCGCGCTCGCGACGCCGGGCGCGCAAGCCACCGTCGCCCACGCCATGCAGATCTCGACCGGCGGGCCCATCACCGTGCTCTTCGCCGAGGACGATGCCTGACGAGGCGTCGGCGCCGCCCGGGATGAACGCCGTGACCGACCGGCTCGAACGCAACAAGCGGGCGGCGACGGCCTTCTACGACCTGATGTTCAACCAGTGCGAGCCGGCCGAGGCGGTGCGCCGGTACGTCGGCGCCACGTACACTCAGCACAACCCCACGGTCGGCGACGGCAAGGACGCCTTCATCGCGTACTTCACGAGGATGGCCCGGAAGTACCCGGGGAAGCGCGTCTACTTCAAGCGCGTGATCGCCGAAGGCGATCACGTCGTGCTGCACTGCTTCCAGGAGTGGCCGGGCGACGGCGACTGGGCGGGCATCGACATCTTCCGCCTCGACGACGGCGGCAAGATCGTCGAGCATTGGGACGTGCTGCAGCGCGTTCCCGGCACCGCCGCGAACGACAACACCATGTTCTGAGCGCCGGCGCTCGCGCGAGCCTCGGCGGGTGATGCCACGATCATGACGACGGTTCGTCCCGTGCGCGTCGACGACGCGGAAGTCTGGCGGGAGCTGCGCGCCGAGCTGTGGCCCGACGAGTCGGGCGAGGAGCACGTCGGCGAGGTCGCCGAGTACTTCTCGGGGCGGCGGCGGATTCCGCTCGAGGTGCTGCTGGCGGAGGACGCGGAAGGCCGGCCACTCGGGTTCGCCGAGCTGTCGATCCGCTCGTACGCGGAGGGGTGCACCACGGACCGCGTGGCCTTCCTGGAGGGTTGGTACGTCGTGCCCGGCGCGCGCCGCCGGGGCGTCGGGCGCGCGCTCGTCGAGGCGGCGGAGGCGTGGGGTCGGGCGCATGGGTGCACCGAGTTCGCGTCCGACGCGCTGCTCGACAATCACGCGAGCGCGGCGGCCCACCAGGCGCTCGGCTTCGACGAGGTGGCCCAGCTCCGATGCTTCCGCAAAGTCCTCTAGCCGCGTCCCTGCCCGATCTGGCGATCCGGCGCGCCACCCCGGCCGACGTGGACGCGTTCAGCGCCTTCGGGCGCCGGGTGGCGATCGAGACGTTCGCCACGCAGAACGATCCGAGCGACTTCGCGATGTATCTCGCGGCGACCTTCGGGCCCGCCCAGCAGTCCGCGGAGATCGCCGACCCTGCGGGGGCCGTGCTGCTCGCCGAGGCGGCGGGCGAGCTCGCCGGCTACGTCTACGTGCGGGCCGTGCCGGCCCCGGAGTGCGTCGAAGGACGGCAGCCCGTCGAGATCGCGCGGCTCTACGTGGCGGCCGCGTGGCACGGCCGCGGCGTGGCGCGGGCGCTCATGGCGGCGGCCGCCGCCGAGGCCCGGCGACGCGGTGGGCACACGCTCTGGTTGGGCGTATGGGAGCGCAACCCGCGCGCGATCGCCTTCTACACGAAGTGCGGCTTTCGGGACGTGGGGTCGCACGTGTTCATGATCGGCACCGACGCCCAGACGGACCGCCTCATGGCGGCTCCGGTCGAGGCCGTGGCGCGACACACCGCTCCGTCGGCGGACCGGGCGGAGCCCGCGGGTTGACAGTGCACGCCGCTCGTCGTCCACCCGGCGTCCTCCTGCTGGCGGCGTTCTTCGCCGCCGTGGCGGCGAGCGACCTCTGGCAGGTCGCCCAGTTCATGGTGGACCGGAACGCGGAGCTTCCCGTCCTCGTGGCCGTGCACGGCGTCCTCGGGCTCGTCGGGGCCGCGACGGCGGCCGCCGTATGGCGCCGCTCCTCCTCGGCCCCGTGGCTCGCAGCCGCGTGGGGGGTGCTGACCGCCGCGTTGCTGGTCGCGCTGCCATCTGTACTCGGACTGCCGCCCGAAGCGCGCAGCGGGCTGTGGGTCTCCGCGGCCGCCGTCCTGGTCGTCGCCGGACTCGCCGCCTGGTACCTTCGCCGGCGCACCGCAGCCTAACGAATGGCCACCGTCGCCGACGCGACGGCGGCCGGAGCCCGGGCTGCCGCCCGCTCCGGACGGGCCCCGCGCGCTGGTCTCCGGGGCCCGCGGTCTTCCCGTCGGGGCGGCGAGCGCGCATCGTGGTCACATGCCGACCGTCTTCATCGTTCTTGCCGAACGCCGTTGCCTAGGAGTGGCCGCGGCGGCCTTGCTCGCCGCATGCGCGCGGCAGCCCGCGCCGCCGGCCGCGGCCGCCGCGCGCGCTGCCGCGGCTTCTGCCACCGCCCCTCCGGCGCTCGCCCCGGTGGAGTCCGCCTACGCCGAGCTCCGCTACCTGCGCGACCGCTTCGACATCACGACCGCGACCGGACAGGCCGCGAGTCCCGACGGCGAGCCGCTCGTCACGCTGGCGCACCGCTTCAACGCGATGCGCCGCGCCCTCGCGCCGCGCCTCGCGGCGGTCGACGCGGGCGGGCTCGGCGCGGAGGACCGGCGCGCGCTCGACGTGATGCGGGGTACCTTCGAGCGCGACCTCGGCGAGCTGTCCGATGCGCCCACCGCCGACGACGGCGTGGACGCGTCACCTCCCGACTGCGCATACGACGCGCGCGCCGTGGCTTCCGCCTCGAACGGGCTCGACTCGCTCACCCGGCGCGTGTACGCCTGCTACGGCTGGGCCCAGCACCACGTGATGCTCGACGGCGAGCGGATGGACCGCCTGACTGTGTTGAGCGCCCTCGCTCGGACCGACGACCGGGCGCGGCGCCGCCGGCTGTTCCTGGCGCTCGACCCGGTGTGGCGGAGCGTGAACGGCGACAACGGGGCGGCGAGCCCGTTCCGACAGCTCGTCGCGCTCGCGGCGCGTCGGCGTGGTGCGGCGGAGCCGCCGGCGGCGGCCCGCGCCCGCGGGCTCGGCGTACACCCGGATTCGATGGAGCGGTGGCTGCTCGCGATGCTCGAGACGTGGCGGGCCAGCACGCCCGACTCGCTGCTCGAGCCGTGGGACTGGCACTACATGGGCGGGCGGGCGAGCCGCGTGCTCAGCCCGAAGCTCCCCCCGGCGCGCCTCACCAACCTGAACGCGGAGGTCTTCCGCGCGCTGGGCGCCGACGTGGATTCGCTGCGCGTGCACTACGACCTCGCGCCGCGCGAGGGGAAGACCCCGGTCGCGTTCACCACCTTCGGCGCCCGGGCCGGGCCGCGCGGTGGCGCGTGGGCGCCCGCGGAGCCGTGGGTGTTCGCGACGTACCGCGCCGGAGGGCTCGACAACCTGAACGAGCTGCTGCACGAGACGGGACACGCCGTCCACATCGCGGCGGTGCGCACGCGGCCCGCGTTCGCGGACTGGCCCGACAGCGACCCGTTCACCGAGGGGCTCGCCGACTTCATCGCCCTCGACGCGTACGAGCCCGCCTGGCAGCAGCGCTGGCTCGGCGACTCGGTGCCGCTGGCCGACGGCCTGCGCGGGCGCTACGCGGGCGTCGTCCTCGACGTCGCGTGGGCCCTGTTCGAGGTGCGCATGCAGCGCGACCCGGGCGCCGACCCGAACCAGGTGTGGACCGCCATCACGCGCGACTACCTGAAGATCCGCCCACACCCCGAGCTGTCGTGGTGGGCGATGCGCGGGCAGCTCGTGAACTCGCCGGGCTACATGATGAACTACGCCATCGGCTCGATCCTGATTGCCGCCGTCCGCGCGCGGACGCGCGAGCTCCACGGCCCCTTCGCCGCCGGCGACCCCACGTGGTACGCCTGGGTGGCGCCGAGCCTCTTCCGCTTTGGCCTCGAGCGGCCGTCCCGCGAGGTACTCGAGGAGTTTCTCGGCGGGCCGCTGTCGCCGACGGCGATCCTCGCGGACATGCAGCGCATGCAGCGCATGCAGCGCATGCAGCGCACTCAGGGGGCGGGGACGCGAGGTCCGGCGGAGGCGCAGCCATGAGCCCCGAGCCCGGAGGGGCCGTGCCCGAGCCGGCCTGCCCGAAGTGCGGCGGCGCGATGGAGCGCGGGTTCGTCGTGGACCACACGTACGGGGGCTTCGCCAAGCCGGAATGGGCAGAAGGGCGGGCGGAGCCTTCGATGTGGACGGGGATCAAGATGAGCGGGAGGGCGCGACACCCCGTCGAGACGTATCGCTGCGTGCAGTGCGGGTACCTCGAGTCGTACGCGCGGCAGGGGTGAGCGCGCGCCGCGATGCAGCCAGACTCCCCGATCTCGAGCGTCGCGCACACGATCCAGCTCGCCGTCGCGCCGGTCTTCCTGCTCTCGGGAGTCGCGGCGTTTCTCGGGGTACTGACGAACCGCCTCGCGCGGATCATCGACCGCACGCGCGCACTGGAGGGCGCCGGGACCCAAGGCGGTGAAATTGCCGAGTCGTTCCGGAGCGAGCTGCGCGTGCTGCGCGCGCGGGCGCACCTCATCAATCGCGCGATCGGCATGTGCACGTACTGCGCGCTCCTCATCGCCGCCGCCATCGGGGCGCGGTTCGTGGGCGCCATCGCCGGAGTGGGGCTCGCCTGGGTCGTGGCGACGACGTTCGTGGCGGCGATGCTGGCTCTCATCGCCGGGCTCCTCAGCTTTCTGCGCGAGGTGCACCCGGCGACGCGACACATGCGGGAGGCCCACCCCCGGACTGACGCTGTCCCGCGCGGTACCTCACTGTGGACGGCGACGCCCTCATGCTCGTATCTTCGACCGCCCAGCCGCACGACCGGCCGCAGGCCGAGCACGCCCCGGCCCCCTCTAGCCCTACGAGCCCACATGGACGACAAGCAGCTCGCGAAGCTGATCCGGAAGAACGCCGAGAAGGCCGCCCAGCCGCGCAAGCCCGGGCGCGGCCGCGCCTACGATCCGACCGCGCCCGAGCGGGACGAGGACGCAGCCGACGCCGAGCGCACGCAGCTCTTCAAGGAGATGAAGCGGCGCGAGTTCTGAGCGACTCCCGCCCGTTTCCGTTCGAGCTCGCCGTGCGCGAGCGCGGCGGGGGCTGTGCCATCGAGATCGACGACTTGCACGTCCTCTGAAGGACGGCCCTCGGCTCTCGGCTCTTGGCCTTCGGCGCACCGACGCGTAGCTCGTCTGCAGCACCGTTTACCGGGCTGAACCGGTGGCGCACGCCTTGCACATGAGCCTGGTCGAGGGCGAAGTGGCACGCCAGGGCGACTCGTCGCGAGGGGACGGTGGACGGAACGACGTATGATCCGGTGAATGGGCGGTTGCACCTAGGTGGGGCCATGCTCGCCACACTGGGCCTCACCATCCTCGGGTCGGCGGCAGCCAGCTGCGGCTCACTGCGGCACGCTCTCGCGCTCGGCCTCTTTGGCGTCACCGCGGTGCTCATGTTCTCGGTGAGCGCGCTCTACCACCTGTCGCCGCTCTCCCCGCGCCGGCGCATCTACCGGCGGCTGGACCACGCGATGATCTATGTGTTCATCGCCGGTACGTACACCCCGGTCTGTGCGATCGTGCTGTGGGACACGCCAGTGGGCCCCACCCTCCTCCTCGCCGTGTGGGGCCTTGCGACGGTGGGGGCCGTTCACAAGGTCGTCTGGTTCCGGGCGCCGCGCGGGCTTTCCACGGGGCTGTACCTGGCGCTGGGGTGGATCGGCGCACTCGCCGCTCCCACGCTCGTCCGCACCGCTCCGACCGGGCTGCTGGGCTGGATGCTCGCGGGTGGGATCCTCTACACGGTCGGCGCGATGATCTTCTGGGCGAGGCGGCCGCGCGGAGTCCCAGGCGTGTTCGGCTACCACGAGCTCTGGCACGTCTTCGTCATCGCTGCCAGCGCCAGCCACTACTGGGCGATCCTCGCCTACGTCGCGCCGCTCGGCTGAGGCGCCGCCGCCGTAGCGGGCGGGCGACAGAACAACAGCTCTCGGCGCTCGGCGCTCGGCTCTCGGCTACGGCGGGGAGCAGGAAGGGCTCGGCGTAAGGAGGACGTCCCGCATGCCGAGGGGTTCCTCGTCACCGCCCGAGCCGAGGGCCGAGAGCCGAGCGCCGAGAGCCGCCGTTCTCAGAGCGCCGAGAGCCGTCCCTCTACACGTACTCCCCGCGCAGCATCGCTGCCGCCGAGTCATCGAGCTGGTCGGCGTTGCGGAGCTGCTCGAAGCAGTCCAGCAGGTCGGTGACGCGGAGGCGCCGCTTTCGGGCGCCGCTGAAGTCCTCCACGACGCGCCCCTGGTGCATCATGATCCCGCGGTCGCCGAGCCGCACCGCCTCCTGCATCGAGTGCGTGACCATGAGCGTCGTCAGGCGGTCGCGATCGATCGCCTCCTGCGTGAGGCGCAGCACCTGCGCCGCGCTGCTCGGGTCGAGCGCCGCGGTGTGCTCGTCGAGCAGCAGCAGCTCGGGGCGGACGAGCGTCGCCATGAGGAGGGTCAGCGCCTGCCGCTGACCTCCGGACAGTGACGCCAACGGGGAGTCGAGCCGGTCCTCGAGGCCCATGCCGAGGGCGGCGACGCGCTCGGCGAGCGCCCGCCGGGCGCCGCGGGTCACGGCGCGCCGCAGCCCGCGCACGCCGCCCGCGCGCTGACCCGCCAGCGCCAGGTTCTCGGCGATCGTGAGGTGCGGCGCCGTGCCGGTGAGCGGGTCCTGGAACACGCGACCGATCGCCCGCGCGCGCACGTGCTCCGGCGCGCGCGTCACGTCGACGCCGCCCACCCGCACCGAGCCGTGGTCGGGGACGAAGGTGCCGGCGACGGCGTTGAGAAGCGTGGACTTCCCCGACCCGTTCGTGCCGACCACCACGACGAAGGTGCCCGGCTCGAGCGCGAGATCGACGCCCTGCAGCGCACGCATCTCGTTGGGCCCGCCGGGGTGAAAGGTGTGGCGCAGCCCGCGCAGCTCGAGGGCCGGCTCAGACACTGCGTGGTCCGGTCCGCGCCCACGGGCGGGCCAGCCCGCGCCGCACGACGCTAGGAAGCACCAGCGCCGCGAGCACGAAGACGGCGGTCACCAGCTTGAGCGCGTTCGGGTCGAGCCCCAGCCGGAGCGCGGCCGCGACGAGGAGCCGGTACAGCACCGCCCCCGCCACCACGCCCCCGATGTGAGTGCGCACGCGCCGCCGCCCGACGAGCGCTTCGCCGATCACGACGCACGCGAGCCCGGTGACCAGCATGCCGAGCCCCATCTGGACGTTCGAGAAGCCCTGGTACTGGGCGAACAGCGCGCCGCTGAAGCCCGCCAGCGCATTCGCCAGCGCGAGCCCGAGCACGACCATTCCCTCCACGCCGACGCCCTGCGCTCGCGCCATCTGGGCGTTGTCTCCGGTGGCGCGCATCGCCAGCCCGAATCGCGTGCGCAGGAGCCAGTCGAGCACTACGGCTGCGGCCGACACGAGCACGAGGAGGAGCGCAAGCGCCGCGCAGTTCGCGGCGCTCACGGTAGTCCCGAGGAACTCGACGTCCGGCGCCTCTCCGACGGTCCGATGCCAGACCCCCTCGGCGATCGAGAAGACCGTCGGCCGCCCCACGATCGACAGGTCGCCGCCGCCCATCACGTACAGGATCACGGAGTACAGCGCCGTGCTGGTGAGAATGCCGGCGAGGAGCATGTCCGTGCGGAGCCGCGTGTGAATGAGCCCCGTCGCGACGCCGGCGAGCATACCTGCCACGAGCCCGAGCAGGGCGGCGGTCCAGGGGGAGAGCCCGCGCACGAGAGCCGCGGCGCCGACCGCAGCGCCGACGCCGAACGCGCCGTCCGCGGTGAGGTCGGTGCGATGCAGTATGCGCAGGGCGACGAACACGCCGAGCGCGAGCAGGGAGATCAGGAGGCCCATCGCGAGCGCGCCGACAGCGAGATTCATCGGGTCTCCTCGACTTCGGAGATCGGCGCCAGCCACGCGAGCCCTCGCACGAAGTGGCTCTCCGCGGCGCTCGCCCCCTGCCGCCCGTCGTGGAGCAGATGAAGCACGGTGCGCGGCGCGCCGTGCTCCCAGAGGCTGGCGACGACGTGCTCCATCGCTACGGTCCGCTGCGGCACGGGGCGATACGGGAACACCGCGGCGTGCAGGTGAGCGAGCCGGCCCGGCTCGCCGGGCAGTCGTCGAAGGTGCGGCGCCAGCGGCGACGCCTCCGTGGCGGCAACCACCGCGCCGACCACCAGCGCGGTAGTTCCCGCGTGCGCCGGCTCCGCCGTGAACCCGAGCCACTCGCGCACTGCTGGCAAGTCGAAAGTGCCGGTGCCGCCGGGGAGCGCGGGAGATCGCCGCAGCCACGCTCCCACGACTCCCGCCACCTCGGTGACCATGACGATCCCGGCCCGCCGGCCGCCCGCGGCGTCGAGGCAGACGCCGGCGATCTCGGAGAGCGGCACCGGCGCGGCGCCGGCGACGGCGCCGAAGCGAACGAGGTGCGAGAAGCCGCCTGCGAACGTGAGGCCAGTGCCGAGCAGCGCGTTGGGCACGTGACCGCGGAGCGTGCCGAGGTAGTCGGGGACCCGCGCCCCGTCGGTGGGGAGGTAGGCGACAACGCCGCCGGCGGCCACGAGCTCGCCGAACCGCGGTTGGCACTCCTCGTAGGCATCGCCGATCGCGCCGACCCCGAGCCCGAACGTGCCCTCGGGGAACGCCACCGAACGGCAGTCGCTCGCCGAGAAGCCGCCCCCCGACACCCGCGCGGGGTCGCCGTGCGCGGCGCACCGGAGCGTGGCAGCCGAGTCGTGCACGGAGACCTCGTAGCGGCCGTGCGCGACCGTCATCGACGGCGCCTTCCAGTCCTGCGTGTAGAGGCGCGATGCCTCGAAGATGCCGGTGAAGCGGAGGCGCCGCTCCGCGCCCTCGCCCGAGGGGAGGAGCACGCGGTCGTCGAGGCCCGCGAGGACGAGCGCCTCCTGCACCGCGGGCGGCGGCGCGGCCACGAACAGCTCGCCGCGCAAGGCGGCGAAGTCCTGCGCGCAGCGGGTGAGCACGCTCGTGCCGGCGGAGCTGATGTAGCTGACCAGCGAGAGGTCGACGACGGCGGACCGCGTGCCGGCGCGGAGCAGGTCGTCCAGCGTCTCGGCCAGGTGCCCCGACCACTCGGCGTCGAGGCGGCCCTCGACGCGTACGACGGCGCCGGCGCCGTCGTACGCCGTCACCACCCTCATACGTCCCTAGCGGCGACGCGTCGTGTCGGCCTGCTTGGCGACGTCCGGGGGGATCGTCACGTTCGCGGCTTTCGCGTTCTCCGAGCTGACCGACGTTTTCGTCTTCTCGACCTTGAAGAAGGGAATCTTCCCGGGGCTCTCCCCCTTCATGACACGGCCGATCATCTGGCCGGCCACGATGCCACCTTCGGCGAAGTCCGGGTAGATCGCCGCCGTCGCCCCCTTCAGCATCTCGAAGGGCGACGGCGAGAACACCGGCACCTTGCTCTGCTTGGCGACCTGCATGATGCTCGGGAAGGCCGCGTGCGCTGTGTTCCCGAAGATCTCGATCGCGTCGACGCGCCGGCTGACAACCGTGGTCGCGGCCTGGGCGCCCTCGTTCATGTTCGTCACAGGCACGGCGACGACCTCGAGCCGGGCGCGGCGGCCGGCCTCGGTCATCTTGTCTTTCATCGCCACGGCGTACGGCTCGTCGGGGCTGAACAGCACGCCGATCCGCTGGGCCCGGGGAAGGATGCGCCGGATCAACTCGATGCGCTTCTCCTGCTCTGGGTCGCCGAGGCCCGGCGAGTAGACCCCCGTCACGTTCGGCAGGTGACTGGAGTCACTCGTTCCCGCGCCGGCGGCGAAGGGGTCGGCGAGCACGTGGAAGACGATCGGCACCGTCTTCACGCGCTGGAGCGCCGCCTTGAGCGTTGGGTCCTGGAGCGTGACGATGACCTTCGCCTTCGCGTCGACGGCCTCGTCGAGCAGGTTGGGAAGGGTAGCGAGGTCGCCCTGCGCGCTGGAGACCTTGAAGCGGAAGTCGCGCCCCTCCTCGAGCCCCTGCTCCTGCAGGCCGACCCTGATGGCGTCCTCGCTCCACTCGCTGCCGATCCAGTCGGCCGCGCGGATGATCGCGATCGTCGCCGCCTGGCCGTTCGCCCCGCTGTCGGACGCCGCACCTTTGCCGTCGCCGTTGGCGTCGTTTGACGCGGAGCCGCGGTCGCACCCGGCGGCGATCGCTACTCCCGCCGCGACGACCAACGCGCGCGCGAGGGACTGGAGCGGGGGACGAACCGGTCTGTGGTCAGTCATGCAGCACCTCCCAGTGGCGTGCGCGAGCGTCGAAGGCTGGTTCGCTTGCTGGAGCAGCGGAGCCTGGCGTCCGGCAGACCCGTCGGCGAGCGGCGCGAGGGCGTGGCGGAGTGGGAAGAGACGGTGGGCCAGGCGAGCCGATCCTGCGCCGGAGCCGGACCCGCGGCGTCAGGCACGGCGCCGGCCGGGCGAGAGCGCCACGACGTTAGTGCTTGCCCTCGGAGGGCGCAAGGCAAGCTGGGGCCGAGGATCCGCGCACCGTGGCGGCGTTTCGGTCCGTGCGCCTGCGTCTCGTGGGGCCGCGCTGGTCTCTTCGGCGGCGGTGCGATAATGTAGCGTTCGGCCACGTCACACGTCCGCGCGCGACGCGACAGCGCCGCGCTTCGCATGCCGGAACCGGAACAGGTTGAGAGGGCTGGCACGCCCGGTGCGCTGGCGGACTCTGCTGCCCTCGGCGCGCCTGCCCGTCGAGCCATCGACTCACGCCCTTTCCTTCGAAAGTCGGATGACCACGCCCCCGCTCGAGCCGCACGAGATTGACGCCCTGCTCCGGCCGGACCCACGTACGGTGACCGCGGACCTGCTCGTGCTCCGGGACGCGCTCCAGAGGATGGGCAACGCCTTCGAGCGGCTCGCGGCCGCCGTGGTGGACTTGCAACGCCTTGCTGCGGAGGCGGAGCGACTCGACCGTCGGTCTGACGCGGAAGTCCCCCGGCCGCCGGGGCTGCCCCCACGGGTCGACTGACCGCTCCTCGCCCGCCGGCGCGTCGGCACCGAACGGTCACGAGAGCGATTGCCGGCCTCGCGCTCGCGGCGGGTGCACTGGCGCTCGGTCTCGCCGCGTGGGCGTTCTGGCTCGAGCCGCGGCGAGTAGTCGTTCGCGAGGTCGTGCTCGAGGTGCCGAACTGGCCGCTGACGGCGAGCGGCCTTCGCGTCGCGCTGCTTCCCGACCTTCACGTCGGCTCTCCGTACGTCGGCCTCGCCAAGCTGCGAGAGATCGTGGGGCTCGTGAACGGTGCCCGCCCCGACCTGGTGCTCGTCCTCGGCGATCTCGTCATTCAGGGAGTGCGCGGCGGGCGCTTCGTCCCGCCGGAGCGCACGGCGGGCGAGTTGGGGCGCATCCAGG
>Ga0307410_10000635_pt1 | contig 14507 bp, 14 predicted proteins | sample 322Ometagenome_3_FD_203707 | JGI IMG/M metagenome (GOLD analysis project Ga0307410, IMG submission 203707) | Maize rhizosphere microbial communities from greenhouse at UC Davis, California, United States - 322HYB-O-3 | ecosystem: Host-associated > Plants > Roots > Rhizosphere > Soil | place... | reverse complement strand
TGACACGATCGAATCACCGGTCGCGAAAAACGCCACCAGCCGATTGATCAAATGCCGCTCCGCCGGCGTCATCTTCGACCGCAGATCGTTCACGTCCATCGAGAAATCCACCTCCTCGACCGTCCACGTGTTCTTGATAGAGTTCCGATACATCTCGTAGAACTCGGGGTACTTCATCGGGCGAAGAGTTAAGTTAAAGCCTGGATCAAGCAACATAGTTTCAATTCCTAGATATGGCCGTCATTGACCGAAGTCATCTGCGGCAGTTGACCGACCTACTGACAAGCCTCACAGGCTTCCGGATTTTCGAGAGAGCAAACCAGAGCTTCCTCATCGGTGTAAACCTTTTTCGGTTCCTCCGGAACGATCTCGGAAATTTTATAGTCCGCAGTTACTTGGGCTATCTTCGTCGCCGGCCGCGAACGCAAGTAATACGTCGTCTTCAATCCCTTCTGCCAACAGTACATGTACATCGACGAGAGTTTCCCGATCGAGGGGCTTTCCATGAAGAGGTTCAGAGAGCCGCTTTGGTCGATGAAGGCGCCGCGGTCGGCGGCCATGTCGACAAGGGAACGCATCGGCACTTCCCAGGCGGTGCGGTAGACGGCACGTAGGTCGGCGGGAATCTCTTCGATATCCTGAATGGATCCTTCGCTCAATTTGATCTTGTTTCGGATCTCGTCCGTCCACAGCCCGATCGCGCTCAGTTCCTTAACGAGATATTTGTTGATCTGGATAAAGTCGCCCGAGAGCGTTTCTCGTTTGAAAAGGTTCGACACCTGCGGCTCGATGCATTCGTAACTGCCGGCGATGGCGGCGATCGTGGCCGTCGGTGCGATCGCGATCATCAGGCTGTTGCGCAGCCCGTGCGTTTTTATCTTCTCGCGGAGTGCGTCCCATCGAGCGGTGTCTTCCGGCACAACTCCCCAAAGGTCGAATTGCAATTTGCCTTCGGCCGCTTTCGTTTCCGGGAACGCGGGGTGAGCACCTTTCGTCTGTGCCAGTTCGCACGATGCGTCAAGGGCGCCGAAGTAGATCTCTTCCTGGATCTTGGCAGAGATCTTGCGGGCCTCGTCCGAATCGAACGGCAGGCGAAGCTGGAAGAATACGTCCTGCAGACCCATTACGCCGAGGCCGATATTTCGCCAGCGGTTGTTGGAATCGGCGGTGCTTTGGATCGCGTAATAGTTCAGATCGATCACGCGGTCGAGCTGCCTCACCGCGAGCTTCACATTGCGGCGAAGCTTGTCGTAGTCGAACGCCGGACCGCGGACGTCCTCGTTCGCACGGACGGTGGCGTCCGTGCTCCGTACGTAACGCGCAACGTTGATCGAACCGAGATTGCAGACTGCCGTTTCGCTATCGGACGTGACCTCGACGATCTCGGTGCAGAGATTTGAAAGATGAACAACGTTCTCCGGCCGGCCCGTTTGATTCGCCTTCAGATTGCAGGCGTCCTTGAAGGTCATCCAGCCGTTGCCGGTCTGTGCGAGCGTGCGCATCATGCGAGCGTAAAGGTCGCGAGCCTTTACCTGTTTGACGAATTTCCCCTCCGCCTCGGCTTCGGTGTAAGCGATCTCAAATTCCGTTCCGTAAATGTCAGGGAAATGCGGCACCGCTTTCGGGTCGAAGAGCGACCAAATCCCGTCTGTCTCGACGCGGCGCATGAAGAGGTCGGGGATCCAGTTCGCGATGTTCAGGTTGTGTGTGCGGCGGGCATCGTCGCCGGTGTTGTCGCGGAGCTCGAGGAAATCTTCGATGTCGGCGTGCCAGGTTTCGAGATAGACGCACGCGGCGCCCTTACGCTTGCCGCCCTGGTTGACCGCGGCGACCGACGAATCCAATGTCTTCAGCCACGGCACGATGCCGTTCGAGTGTCCGTTGGTTCCCTTAATCAGCGACCCGCGTGAACGCACGCGATGGTAAGCGATCCCAATACCTCCGGAAAATTTCGAAAGCATCGCCACGTCGGAGTATTTCTTGTAGATGCTCTCCAGGCTGTCCTGAGGCGAATCGAGCAGGAAGCATGATGAAAGCTGCTCGTGTGACGTGCCGGAATTAAACAGCGTCGGCGTCGACGGGACGTATTCGAGCGACGAAAAAAGATTGTAGAGTTCCACCGCCTCAGCCGGAGTTTCGGAAAGACCGCAAGCGACGCGCATCCAGAAGAACTGAGGGCTTTCGATAACCTCGCGGGTCACCGGATTTTTAAGGAGGTAACGATCGTATATTGTGCGGATTCCGAAAAATTCGAAAAGATCGTTGCGGGTCTGGTCGATAGCGTCGTTCAGCTTGCGGCTGTTAGCGGAAACAAAGGCGGAAAGCCGATCGTTGATCAACCCCTCTTTGTAACCGAAAGCGATAGATTGGGAGAAAGAATGTATCTCCTGATTGCGCACCTCTTTTTCGATGTACTGGTTCAGGAGCCGGGCGCCGAGCTTTGAATACTCGGGCTCTTCGAAAATAAGGCTCGCTGCGGTTTGTATGGAAAGCTTGTCGAGTTCCTGCGTGGTCGCCCCGTCGTATAGTCCGCTGATCGTCTTGGTCGCGATCCGCATCACATCAACATTCGGCAGATTCGGCGTGCAACGCGAGATAGCACGAACGATCTTATTGATATCGACCGATTCGTGATTGCCGTTGCGCTTTGTGACGCGCATCGTGGTCTGTGTTTCTTCCGTTTGACGTGCGGCGGCGGTGGTGAGTCCGTTGTCCATATACTGTTTCTCGGCTGTCTCCTCGTGAAATTTAGCGTCAACCGTTTACGCCCTCTCCTTTAATGTGAGAGAGAAAAGCTCCCCTGACCGGGCTGCACACTATCTGGGCAGCGCGAGTGCTTGGTAAAACTCGGTCTAATGGTTGATTTGCAGGCGGGTCCTCGGCGCAAAATAAAGGAGATCTTCCTGCAGTGTTTATAGACTATATTGTGTCGTCTATAGTTTGTCAACACTAAATCTTGTGGTTTGCAAAGAAAATAATAAATCTATTATTCACACCATTTAGGGCGGCCGATGTGAAGTTTTGCGTGATATTTTCGGTAACAATCGCGTAACTTCCAATAACACAATATCTTGTGGTTGCCGATCGATTTTGAAATGTGGAAATTGGGTGGAAAATCGTGTGGAAATTAGGCAGAACCGCCGGCGTCAGCATGTAGCCCCACGGCGTGTTTTCGCCGCCTTCCCAGTTTTACACAAGTGGAAAAGCGCATGCACACGCTGCGCGTGAGCGAGGGCTTTTGCGACAATTCAAAGCTTCAACTTCATTCCGATGTGCGACTTTGAAAATCCGAGATTCTCGTAAAACCTGTGTGCATCTCCTCGGTCGTTGTTGGTCGTAAGCTGCATCGAAATGCAACCCTTCTCTTTCGCCCGCTCGATCGCCCATAACATCATTTCGCGGCCGATACCCTGACCGCGATATTTCGCATCTACGCGGACCGATTCGACCGTGCATCGCTTGCCGCCTTGAAAACTGATTGATGGGGTGACGGTTAGCTGTAGCGTACTGACCACCTGGCCATCCCGTTCTGCGACGATCAACTCATTGTTCGGATCAGCCTCGATCTCTCGGAAAGCGCGGACATAACCTTCAGGCAGCGGATTTTCGACCCGCTCTCTTTGACTGCCGAGAAAATCGTCGGCGAGCATCCGGACTATTACGGTCAAGTCCTCCAGAATCGCCATTCGCATCGATACGTCCGACATAATTTGAACAGGATGTACAGGATTTCAAGGATGCTTTTATCTTGTTCGTCCTGTTTATCCTGTTTGAATCATTCTATTACCAAACCGTCCCACGCGAATTCTACATTATCAGGCAGAAGGCTGGAGTCGCGAGCGTGTAGGATGTCGTGATTGAGATGCGTGAGATAGGCGCGTTTGGGTTTTAGGTCGGCGATGATGCCGAGAGCTTCTTCTAGGTGGAGGTGGGTTGAGTGGGGTTTCAGGCGGACGCAGTCGAGGACGAGAACGTCGAGGTTGCGGAGGCCGTCCATAGTGTCGGGGGGGATAGTTTTGAGATCGGTGGCGTAGGCGAAATCGTTGAATCGGTAGGCGACGACGGGGAGCTTGCCGTGGATTACCTCGAGAGGCGTTACCTCGATCTCTTCGCCGATGCAAAACGGAGAATTATGCACGACCGTGTGCGGGATCAACTGCGGCAGCCCGCCGCCGAAATGGGTGGGCTGAAAGATGTATTGGAAGATACGCCGAAGGTCGACCCACGCGACCTCGTTCGCGAAGATCGGCATTGCACCGAAGCGAAAGTTCAGCGGCCGTATATCGTCGAGCCCGAATACGTGATCGACGTGGCAATGCGTGATCAGCACCGCATCCAGCCGTCCGATCTTTGCCCTCAACGCCTGCTGCCGGAAATCGCTTGATGTATCTACAAGAATGATCTTCCCAGCGTGCTCGATCAGGATCGAAACCCGAAGGCGATTGTCGCGCGGGTCTTCGGACAGGCACGTCTCACAATCGCACGCGATCGATGGAACGCCTGTGGAAGTTCCTGTCCCCAAAAAAGTGAGTTTCATGATGGAACGCCGGCACCTTGCCGGCGTGGCCGCTTAGAGCCGTCAGCAAACGCCGGCAAGGTACCGGCGCTCCGTTACTTCTTCCCCAGGATATCCGCTCCCGAGAACTTTTTCGCGGCTTGCGCCTTTAGTTTTTCTTCTGTGGCGCGCACCATCGTCACGTACTGCATGCGAAGGTCGGCTAGCAAGCCTTCGAGAAGTTTGGCTTCTTTCTCGTGAAGGTTGCCGGTTGTCTTTTCCTTCAACATCGCCAGCACATCGATCCAGAACTTGCCGGTATCCAGGTCGAGGGTTCGCTGGCCGGTCGCGGGGTGCGGAACGGCGCCGAGCGCGGCGGCGGCGTTGGTGGCGAGGGTCGAGAGGAAGTTAACGAAACTTGCCGGATCCTGAGCGCCCGGGATATCACCCCCCTCCTCATCGGGTTCGTCATCCAGGTAAGCATCGGCGTATGGATCAGCCAACGGGTCAGCTCCCGTGCCTCCGGCCGCCGCATGTGCGATCGGTGGTTCGGCCGGTTTCGCAGCGGCGGGCTCAGCTTTCGGAGGTTCCGGCTTCGTCGGCTCGGGTTCGATCACCACGCCTTCCTTGAGCGATCCATCCGGATTGAACTTCCGGCGGTCCACCACCTTCAACGTCACGTCTTCCTGATTTTCGTCGCGTCCGATCATAGCTTTATGTATGCATTGATATTAGCATTTCGGGAAATTAGCGTGGAAGAAAGAAACGAAATTTCCCGCAAAGACGCAAAGTCCGCAAAAAAAGCGGCAGATTTTCAGACTTCCGGGACTGACTAGACTTCCCTGACTTCCTGGACTCTAATTAACTTATGTCCGAAAAATTCGACGAGCTTGTCGCCGTGATGACGAGGCTGAGGGCCCCCGGGGGCTGCCCCTGGGACCGCGAGCAGACTTACGCGTCGCTGTCGCAATATTTGCTTGAGGAAGCCTACGAGACGTTTGACGCGATCTATGAGGCGGACGCTACGGGGGATGTGGCGCATCTCAAAGAGGAACTCGGTGATTTGTTGTTGCAGGTGGTCTTCCACGCCACGATCGGCGCGGAGCGAGGGGAGTTCACGATCGAGGACGTAGCGGATGGGATAGCGAAAAAACTGATCCTGCGGCACCCGCATGTTTTCGGCGATGCGAAGATCGAAAGCGCCGAGGCCGTCCTCTACAACTGGGATACGCTGAAGGCGAACGAAAGAAAGGCATCCGGAAAAGAAGAGAAAACGAAAGATTCGATCCTCGATGATGTGCCGGTGCACTTCCCCGCTCTGCTCGAAGGGCTGAAGCTGACCAAAAAGGCTGCAAAAGTGGGCTTCGATTGGAAAGACACGGACCAGATCTTCGAAAAGCTCCACGAAGAGGTCGCCGAATTGCAGAAGGCTATGGAAACGCGTGACGCGGGAGAAATCGGGGAAGAACTCGGCGATCTGCTGTTCGTTGTGGTCAATCTGGCCCGTCGGCTGGACGTCGAACCCGAAACCGCACTGAAGAAAACCAATAGAAAATTTCGGTCCCGTTTCAAGTTTATCGAACAGGAGCTGAAGCGCCGCGGCAGTTCTCCGGAAGAATCCTCACTGGAAGAAATGGACGCGCTTTGGGATCAGGCGAAAGCCAGGTCCGCGTAAAAGAGCGCGCCGCATTCGTACACCTGGGCCCGGCATGCCTGTGTCGGGTCGCGTACAGACCCCCCTCCAAATCCTGCAATCATTGGCCAATACCTAAATTGGCATAACGCTTGCAGTGCCAATCGTATACAACTACTCGTGCCCTCACGCTCGAAAGACCAGGTGGAGGTGTGTTTTGTTATGACAAAAAAGTTTTTTAGAAGTGTGTCTCTATCGGCTCTTATGGCGTTATTTGCCGCGGGTGCCGTTGCACAAGATACCAAAAAGGAAGTGGTCGTTAATCCCGACGGTTCATACACCGTTATCGAATATCCGGTGGGTAAAGAGGTTATGGTAACTCTGACCCCCTCGACCACTATAGGTACAGCTAAAGGCATGGCCCGCGTGATGCGTTCGGCGGACGGCACGAAGGTCTATTTTGATATAAGCGATCTGCCGGCAACGGCGACCAGTTATCACGCCTACGCGGTGGACCCGACCGGGACCCCGACCTACCTGGGACCGATCACCGTTTCCGGGGGCATCGCCAAAGCAGAATTTGCGACCCCGATGAACCAGTTCATGCTCGTCGTTTCACCTAACGAGGGCCTGACCGGCATAACACCGGCGAATGTCGTTTTCTCCAGTGCTGTTCCGACCGGGTACGCGGTCGTGCCGAAGCGTGTGAGCGAGAACAGAACGGCCCAAGTGGCGGGCGACGTGAGGTTCAAGTATGACGTTCCGCTTCTCAACATCTCGACGTTCCCTGACACGGAACGCGAAATAAAGATGAAGTTCTCGGGTGAACTTTCAGGTCTCGAAGGAAAAGCATATATCGACCGGGAAAAAGGGACGACGAAAGTGCGGATGCACTTCGACGACATGAAAAAGGTGCCGGAGAACAAGCGGTTCACCCTTTGGACCGTTTCGCCGGAAGGGACTTATACGAAGCTCGGTCAGATCGTGAACGCGGGTAAACGTGACGAGGCGGAAATCAAAAGCGAAACGTCACTTACCGATTTTGGACTGTTCATAACTGCGGAGGACGCGGATGTGAATGTGCCCACCAGCCGCACCTATACGGTGTTCACGGCAAGCGTTAGTTAGGAAGTTTAGTGACTTGGAGTGGGGAGGGAACGCCCTCCCCACTGATCGAATTGGGTATTAGATAATCGGGGGAATATTCGTGTCTCTGTAAGAGAGATTACTGTTTTCCACAGCAACAAAAGGCAATTATAAATTCTAAAACATAATTTCAAGGAGTGAGGCAATGGCAGAAGCAAACAAAAAAGGCATACAAGGTACCACGTCCGGTTCCGGCTCGAGCGCTAATCGATCCAAAACTACGGGTGCGACCGATCCGTCAGCCGGCAGCGTCGGCGGTTCGGGCACAGGTGGCGGTGGTATAGGAACTGGAGGATCGTCAATGGGATCGACCGGCCTGGGCACAAGCGGGGCCGCAACGGGATCTAGCGGCATGGGGACGAGCGGAGCGTCTTCCGGGTCGACGGGTATGGGGAGCGGTTCCTCATCACGCACTTCGGGGACGCATGAGATCAGTTCCGCGGCGTCGCAGGGAAATGAAGACACCGCACACGGGCTGATCGGCCAGATGCGAAGTTCCGCAAGCGACACTTTTCAGACCGTCAAGTCTAACACCGTCGCAAAGCTCGATGAACAGAAATCAACACTGTCGACCGGCCTGATGCACGTTGCGGACAACATTCGACAACTTGGATCAAATTTGCAGGGCGGACAGCAGGCAGACCCGCTTACGAGGATCGCCGCCGATTACAGTGAAACGGCCGCGGAGAAGCTCCGCACGGCGGCAGACTATTTCAACACGCACGATGTGAATACGATGTATCGCGATGTCGAAGGTATTGCCCGGCGCAACCCGGCAGTCTTCCTCGGCGGAGCATTCGCCCTCGGGTTCATCGCCGCGCGGTTCCTGAAGAGTTCGTCGCCGGGCACGAGCCATAGAATGTCGGACCGCTCCCGCTCTATGAATACCGGCTCAATCGGCACGGGTGCGAGCATGCCGCGTGTCACTTCGCCGCGAACCACCGGTACGGTTTAGAAACGATTGCAGCACGATCTTAAGGGAGGTGGCCGTCATGGCACAGCAGCAAATGATGAGAGACGCGAGCTTGGGCGATCTGTTCGCCGACCTCGCCGAAAAAACTGGGACTTTGATCAGGCAGGAGGCGGCCCTTGTACAAACGGAATTGACGACGAAGGCCGTATCGGCTGGAAGGAACGTGGGGTTTCTCGCTGTCGGTGCGTTTGTCGGATATGCGGCCGCGCTGGTCCTAATAGGAGCGATCATCGTGGGACTCGCGAACTTTATGCCGCTATGGCTGTCAGCTCTTATCGTCGCGATAGTCCTGGGCATCGCAGCGTATTTCCTGATCAATTCCGCATTGACCGCCCTTAGGGAAACTCAGTGGGCGCCCAAAGAATCGATCGAATCCATCAAGGAGGATGCACAATGGCTCAAGAAACAAGTGGATTAAGAGCGGACGGCGAAGGGTCGGAAAGCCGAACCGGATTGGATCGCGAGGATAACCTGTCGCTTTCCACCTCGACGGACGTGAACGCGGAAGACGACACCAGCCTATCGCTTGCGAGTGACGAAGACAATGACGATACGGAGCAGCTTCGGCATGAAATAGAGGAGACGCGCAGCAGTATGAGCGAGACCATTGACGCGATTCAGGAACGCCTTAGCATCTCGAATATCTCCGAACAGGTGTCGGAACAAGTATCAAACGCGATCGAAACGGCGAAAGATTCCGTTTACGACGCGACAGTAGGGAAGGTGGCGAATTTTATGAAAAATACAGGAAACAGCATTACAGGATCATCGTTCGGCCGGTCGGTATCGGCCAACCCGTGGCCGTATGCACTGATCGGGCTCGGCTCCGCCTGGCTGATCTATAACAACATGGGTAGCAATAAACGCCGATTCAGGGGGAACGCGGGCCAGAGGTACGGCAACAGAAACTATCTTACATCGCAGGAGAACGCCGAGGCGGGCCGATCTGGCGGAATGATGAGCGGAGCGGGCGAAGCGATGAGCGGTGCCTATAATTCCGTCGCGTCAACCGCCAGCGGGGCCGTGGATGCGGTTTCGACGACTGCAAGCCAGACCTACAATAAAGCGACCGACGTGGCAAACCGGGCTTACGATCGTGTAGGTGAATACGGGCACGTTGCGCAGGAGAAATACGAAGAATACATCGAGCAGAAACCTCTCGCGATGGCGGCGGCGGCGGCGGCTGTTGGTGCGGCGATCGGCTTGGCGATCCCGTCCACACGATACGAAGGGCAGCTCGTGGGCGAAACCCGGGACAATCTAATGTCTAAGGCGGGCGACACGGCGAACCAACTGATCGACAAGGCAAAGGAAGTCGCAGGTGAAGCGGGAAAGACAATCAAGGAAGAGATCAGCTCGGCGGCTGAAGATGCAGGGGTAACCGGATCGAACGCTCGGGGCGGCACAAGTTCGACCGGCGGCCCGGGCGCGGGTTCGAGTGGCCGAGGAATTTAGCTAAACAACCGATCCTAAGAAAAAAGCTCGAGCAGGAGGTCTGTGACCTTGGCTCGGGCTTCTTTTTCGAGTTCGCCGATCTTTTTGACGAGGCGTGTGTGGTCGACGGTCTGCAGTTGATCGAGGATCACGTAACGAGTTTCGTTTAGGTAATCTACAGGGATACGGGTGGGGTATTTCGCGCGGGTGGATGACAGCGGCGCGACAATCGCGGTCTCGACGAAGCGGTTCAATTCGTCAGGCGATACGACAACCGCGGGACGCGTGTTTTTCGGATCGCTCGAAACCTCCGCGTCCAGATTGATCAGGTATATATCAAAGCGGTTCACCACTGCCATTCCTTTTTGGCGAAATCGGTGCCGGCGTCCGTTATGTTCTGATCGTCATCGGTGTCCGCTAGGCCTTTGAAAATCGATTCCCAATCACCCCGAAGTTTCTTGGTTTTGCGTATAAGGATACCGTCGGGGGTCACGTTGATCTCCACTTCGCCGGAAATACGGGTTTCTTCGAGCATGGATTTGGGAATCCGGATGCCGTGGGAGTTTCCGATCTTGATAATTTGAGCCTTCATAATTACATTGTAATTACGTTAAAGAAGGTCGGTCAACGAATTTCGGTGACGCCTCCCATAAATTGCCACAATATCTCCGGAATCGAGATCGATCCATCCTCGTTCTGGTAATTTTCAAGAATCGCGATCCACGTCCGCCCCACCGCGAGGCCGCTGCCATTCAATGTGTGTGCGAATTCGGGTTTCGAGCCGCTGGTGCGGCGAAAACGCAGATTCATCCGTCGGGCCTGGAAATCTCCGCAGTTGGAACAGCTCGAAATCTCGCGGTATGTGTTTTGGCTTGGCAGCCAGACCTCGATGTCGTAGGTTTTTTTCGCCCCAAAACCCATATCTCCTGTCGAAAGAACCACGGTGCGGTATGGCAAACCCAAGAGCTGCAATATCTTCTCCGCGTCGGCGGTGAGTTTATCGTGCTCGTTTTCCGATTCTTCGGGCAGGGCGAGTTTCACGAGCTCGACCTTTTCGAATTGATGTTGGCGGATTAGCCCGCGTGTGTCGCGGCCATAACTGCCCGCTTCGCTGCGGAAGCAGGGCGAATAAGCGGTGTAGCATTTGGGCAGATCTTTCGCGTCGAGGATCTCGTCCGCATGATAATTGGTTACCGGGACCTCCGCCGTCGGGATTAGCGAAAACCTACGATCGTCCGTTAAGTGAAACAGGTCGCCGGCGAACTTCGGCAGTTGTCCCGTTCCGAAAAGGGCGGTCTCATTTACCAGAAAGGGCGGCAGCGTTTCGGTGTACCCATGCTCTCTTGTGTGGATGTCGAGCATGAAATTCACCAGTGCCCGCTCAAGGCGTGCTCCCGCCCCGTTGAGAATCGCGAAACGTGCTCCGGCGATCTTGGCGGCCCGTTCCTGGTCGAGAATGCCGAGTCTTTCGCCCAGATCGACGTGGTCTTTGGGTTCAAAATCGAACTCTCTCGGCTCGCCCCATTTGCGTATCTCCACATTGGCGGATTCGTCCTTTCCGACGGGAACGTCCGCGGCAGGTATATTCGGCAGACCGGCTAGCAGTTCGTTCATCGCCGCCTCGGCCGCGTCGCGATTTGCCTCGAGCTCGGCCTGACGGGTTTTCAGGTCCGCGACCTCCGCCTTTCGGGACTCAGCTTCCTCTTTTTGTCCCGATTTCATGAGTTCGCCGATCTCTTTGCTGGCGGCGTTGCGTTTCTGATTGACCTCGTCGGATTCCGATATGAGTCGGCGGCGGTCAGCGTCGAGCTGAACGAAGGTGTCGAGGCTTTCCGCGGGGAAATTGCGTTCGGCGAGGGCCCCGCGAACGGCGTCCAGGTTCTCTCTTACGAAGTGAAGGTCGAGCATATATCGAAGAAATCGCGAATGTTTGTTCAGAGACAGTATTTAGCCTAAAATTTTGAGTTCATATAAACACAAGGTTTCGTCGACTAACCAGCCCGAACTGCCGCTCTGAACGGTGCGAATCCTTAATCTAACAAGCTTTTTATGAATCAAACAATTCGCAAAGCCATTTTCCCGGCCGCCGGCCTCGGAACCCGATTTTTGCCCGCGACCAAGGCGTCACCCAAGGAGATGCTTCCGTTGGTGGATAAACCTCTTATCCAGTACGCCATTGAGGAAGCGGTGAATTCCGGGATCGAGTCAGTTTTGATCATCACGGGGCGTGACAAGACCGCGATCGAAGACCATTTCGACATTTCACCGGAACTTGAGCACAACCTGAGGGAGAAAGGAAAGGATCAGCTTTTCGAGATGGTCCGGGGGATCTCGGACATCGCCCGCATCAGCTACACGCGGCAGAAGCAGGCGCTGGGATTGGGGCACGCGATCTATCAGGCGAAGGATTTTGCAGGAAGCGACCCGTTCGCGGCGCTGCTGCCCGATGACATTGTTGATGCCGAGGTCCCCGCATTGCGGCAAATGATCGATGTGTTTGAAAAATACAATGCCCCGGTTATCGCGACCATGCAGGTGGAAGGGGAGGCGATCTCGCGGTTCGGCGCGATCGACGCGGAGGAGGTGGAACCGGGCGTATATAAAGTCAACGATATGGTGGAGAAACCGCCGCTGAGCGAGGCTCCTTCGGACCTCGCAATCATTGGGAGATACATATTTACTCCCGATATCTTTGACGCGATCGAACGCACTCAGCCCGGCGCGGGCGGCGAAATACAGATCACCGATGCGATGCGGCTTTTGCTTGCGGAGCGGCCGCTTTACGCGGTGAAACTGGACGGGGTTCGACACGACGCGGGGGACAAATTAGGATTCCTGATCGCTACGGTCGAATTTGCCCTAAAGCGAGAGGACTTAGGAGCGGATTTCCGAGAGTATTTGAAAGGGCTGAAATTGTAATTACCCTGTAAGCCCAAATACCAGTTCCGGCGGCCGCAAGGCATTTGCACTTGCGGCCTTTTTGCGTCGCAGACACCCTAAGAATTGAGACATACGGGCTAGAAAAACCAAAAAGTGAGACCATTCCGGGACGCATTCGCCCAAAAGTGAGACGCGCCTACCCGAAATTGGGACGTAATTTCATGCTTTAATCGACCGTTTTACGCCCCGCAATTTCGGCGCAGGGGGGATCGCCAAAACCAACGGCACCTTTAAAGGCGAGCAGGAGCTGCAGGGCGAGGAGAAGGGCGATACTGACGATAAGGACGAACATCCCGGAACGAATGGAACCGGTGGTATTCGAAAGGAAACCGATTAGCCAGGTGATCACGGTCGCACCGGAAGTACCGGCGATGAACAACGGGGTTGCGCGCCGCATGGCGCCGGCACCGAAAACTTTCGAAAATCGCGAGATATTGGTTGGAAAAACGGAAGATGTGCCGAGTCCACTAAGGGAGGCGCCGATGCTAAGTTGGAAAATGTCATCGGCGGAAAGAGCGATCACGAGCCCGATCAGAATCAAAGTGAGGCTAACGAGCAGCATTCTATTTTCATCGATAAAGCGAAAAAAGTACGATGCGACGCCGCGCCCGATCACAAAGAAAAGGAAAAAGAGGAACGTGGGCGAGATAAGATGAATCCCAGTTCCACCCTCGACGCGGTTAGTGTATGTCGTAAGCCAGCCACCCATGCCGCTCTCGAAGCCAACGTGAATAAAATTGAACGCGGCGATCGCCCATGCCATCGGGCTCGACCAGATAGGAGCGTGCGGCGATTCGCCTTCGGCCGGGCGCTGGACGCGGGCCTCGGTGTGCGAAGGGAGAATCAGAAGGAGTACGGCGGCGCCAACCAGGGGCGCGAAGATGATGCCGGTCGTAAGCCAGAGTGATTCGCCGCGGACGGAGAGATCGACGAAGGGTTTGCAGACTATCGCTCCGACGCCCCAGAAGAAGTTCAAAAACGCCAGCGCGGAGGCCGAAACTTCAGGATCACGCTCGAGAATTAGAACGTTGATTGCGGGCAAGGTGAGCCCAACACCGAGCCCGTTGACGAGGAATGCTGCAAGTACTAGCTCGTATGAGCCGAGGTTGAGCATCAGCATTCCCGCCGCCATCAGGGCGGAACCGATCGCGCTCGCGAGTACCAACTTCCCTTTCCGCCCGAACCAGTTCGTCAGCAGGGTGCCCGTCAGCGACCCCGCGAACTGCGCGGGGAAGAAATAGCCGGACTGCAGATCGTTCAGTTCAAATTTCCCCGACAGCACCGGCAGCACCTGCCCGATCAGCACCGTAGCGATGCCGGACAAAAAGAAAACGAAGTGCAGGAGCACGTTCAATGTTCTGTTTTCGCCGTGCGTCATCGGGTAACAGTTAATACGTAATTTAGTTGCGGGTAAAGTTGGAGACGAGTTTATAGTGAAAGGCCGAAGGCATATTCCCGCAAAGTCGCAGAGACGCAGAGCAACGCGACGATGCCTGGCTAGAAACAATTAGGCTTTGGGGGCGAGTTTTGGGTAGAATTGGTTGAAATGAAAGCAGTTGCGGCGGGAAGGGCACGTATGTCTCTGGCGACGATTGACGAAGCGGTCGAGGATATTCGGGCGGGGCGGATGGTGATCATCGTGGATGACGAGGACCGCGAGAATGAGGGCGACCTCGTCTGCGCGGCGGAGAAGGTGACGCCGGAGATAATCAGCTTCATGGCGATACACGGCCGCGGGCTGATCTGCATGCCGATAACAGAGGACCGCGCGGACGAACTGAACCTGCACCCGCAGACGAGCGACAACACGTCGAGCATGGGCACGGCGTTCACAATCTCGATCGAAGCTAAAGAAGGCGTAACGACGGGGATCTCAGCCGCAGACC
>Ga0307410_10000634_pt1 | contig 14511 bp, 9 predicted proteins | sample 322Ometagenome_3_FD_203707 | JGI IMG/M metagenome (GOLD analysis project Ga0307410, IMG submission 203707) | Maize rhizosphere microbial communities from greenhouse at UC Davis, California, United States - 322HYB-O-3 | ecosystem: Host-associated > Plants > Roots > Rhizosphere > Soil | place... | reverse complement strand
GTCTTCGATCGCATCGATGCCGTGGTCGGTGAGCAGGTGTGGAACTTCGCCGACTTCACCACGACCTCGGGAATCATGCGGGTCGGCGGCAACAAGAAGGGCGTCTTCACCCGCGATCGGCAGCCCAAGGCCGCCGCCTACGCGCTGCGCCGACGCTGGCGCAAGGAGCCTTGAATGGCAAGGATTTCCATTGATGGACTTCGAGCCGGGTCTGCCATCAGCTTGGTGGAATCTTCGGGATCAACGTGCGGCCGAGCGCCGAACCGCTGATCAAATCCAGCCGCCAGCAGCCCTAGGCGATGCTCCGGTATAGAACATGGCTTGTCACAGACCACCAACCAGCTCGCACGCGGGGAACGACAGCGCACGGTCCACCACTCCACGACCCGGTTCGCCCCACAACCGCTTGCGAGCTGAGCCTCGTGGGCGGTGCCATCGCGGTGCCTCGTCTTGGTCATGACCTGATCCTTCTGCGGGCAGGTCTTAGACCAGGCTTACCGGCCGTCCGGTGCGCGCTGACTCATAGGCGCCAACGATGACGCTGAGCGTTTGGCGGTGCTCGGCGAGGCCTACTCGGATCTCTTCGGTTCCCCGCAGCGCTGCCAGGAAGTTCTCATACTGTTGGCGGTGGGCGTTCGAGAGGCTCGGGTCACGGCTGGCCGCGGCAGAGGTTCCGCCGGGTGATGCGTACTCGGCGATCTGGTTGACGGCGTCGTCCTTTAACCCGAAGAATTTTTCGTCGCGAGCGGCATCGTTGCGGGTGAGGTGGATGAAACTGAGCTCGTCATTCTCGATCACGATCGATCCCTTGTCACCGTGTACCTGAAGGCGTGCGCTTAGACCTGGAAAGGCGGCTGTGGTGGCGTGCAATACGCCCAGCGCGCCGCTCTCGAACCTCACTACGCCGACCGCGACATCCTCGGTTTCAATCCGCTCGTGAGCCAAGTTGCCGGTGTACGCGAAGACCTCCACTGGCGTGCCCAGCATGCCCACCAGCAGATCGACAGTGTGCAGACCCTGATTCATGAGGGCGCCGCCACCGTCGACTTTCCAGGTCCCACGCCAGCCTGCGGAGTCGTAGTAACTCTGTGCCCGCCACCAGTCGATGGAGGCGACGGCCGAGGTGAGGCGGCCGAGCTCGCCGGCTTTGATCGCCCCTAGAACTATCTCGGTGGCCGGGTCGAATCGGTGCTGCGAAATAACCGTCACTCGAGTGCCGGCCTTCTGTTGGGCGGTAATGATCTCGTCAATCTTGCTCAGATTGACCTCAGCTGGCTTTTCGATGATCAAGTGCTTGCCAGCTTCCAAGGCTTCAATCGCCACCTCGGCACGGCCGCCAGCCGGTGTGCAGATGACGACGACGTCGATGTCGGTCGCCGCCATAGCATCGGTCAATGAGGTAAACGCCGTTCCACCGCGTGCTGCCGTGATCTTTTCGGCCTTGTCCAGAGTGCGATTCACTACGGCGACGAGATCGATCTGGTCGTCCAACTCGCTGATCACTTTGCTGTGATGAGTGCCGATGATGCCGGCCCCCACCAGCGCGAATCGGAACTTGTCGGAGCTTAAGGCATCGCTCATCCGTATATGATCACCTAAGCCTTCAAAGATGCCGGTGAACCCCTGCCAGGCTTTCGTGGACAGCTCAGGGCCACAAGCTCACCCAGGCAATGCGTTTAGCTGACGTGGGATCTGGAGCGAAGAAGCCGTCAAGATCATTTCTTCACGCTCTTGAATCGTCTCGACGACTTCGCCGTTACCTTGGCCGGCCGTGAATACTTCACCGGTCGCAGGCAAATTCTTCAAAACCCGATCATGACGTGCCGCGCGGGGGAGCGCCCACTGGCGCTAACCCCTGGATGTTCCAGCAACAACAAACCGCAAGCTATTGTCTGCCCGGGTTGGTTTTCAGCAGGATGGGGTTGTGTTCTCCCCTTCTCCCCTCCTCCTACATCCGGATCGGCTGCTGCCGGGCGAGCCTGCGGTCCGTTCGATCGCTCGGCAGCTGTATGAGAGTGTCAAGGATCTGCCGATTATCTCCCCGCACGGCCACGTACCGCCGCAGTGGTTATCGGAGGACATCCCATTCGGCGACCCGACTTCGTTGTTGATCACCCCAGATCACTATGTCAACCGGATGCTGCATGCCCACGGGGTGGAGTTGTCAGCGCTTGGGGTGGCTCAACCGAGCATGACGGAACAGCAGTCACGGGATGCGTTCCGCATCTTGTGTTCGTACTGGAGCGTCTATCAAGGGACTCCGGTGCGGCTGTGGCTTGAGGCGCAGTTTGGGGAGATCTTCGGGGTCACGGTGCGGCCGAGTGTCGAGACCGCTGACCAAATCTATGACCAGATCGCCAGCTGTCTTTCGTTACCGGAGTTCAAGCCGCGCGCACTATATGAGAAGTTCAAGATCGAGCTGCTGGCTACCACCGATGACCCGTGCGATGACCTAAGCGCCCATCAGTTCTTGCGCGATGACAAGACCTGGCAGGGTCGCGTCATCCCGACCTTCCGCCCCGACAAGTATCTCGAGCCAACTCAGCCGACCTGGAACGCCGATGTTGACCGGCTGGCTGAAGTATCTGGGATCGACACCGGTGACTACGACGGCTATATAGCCGCGATGGAGAACCGTCGTCAGTACTTTAAAGACAACGGGGCGGTCTCGTCGGACCACAGCCACTTCGACGCTCGTACCGACAGACTTGAAGTGGCTGAAGCAGAGCGGATCTATGCATCTGCTCGTAAAGGTGAAGCCTTGGAGCTGGAGGCTACTGCGCTGCGTCGTCACCTTGTTTCGGAGATGGCACGGATGGCCTGTGACGATGGTTTGGTGATGACCCTGCACCCTGGCGTCCGGCGCAACCATCACTTGCCTACCTTCGAGAAGTACGGCGCTGACGTCGGGACCGACATTCCGGTGCAGATGGAGTTCACCGATGCCCTGCGGCCAATGTTGATCCGCTACGGCACCCATCCCAATTTCCAGCTGGTGATCTTCACTCTCGATGAGACGGTTTTCTCCAGGGAGATTGGCCCGCTCGCTGGCTTCTATCCGTCAGTTTTTGCCGGCGTCCCTTGGTGGTTTATCGACGCGCCCGAGGCGATCCGCCGCTACCGTGCCGCGATCACCGAGTCCGCTGGCTTCGCCAAGACCTCCGGATTCATCGACGACACCCGCGCCTTCTGCTCGATTCCGGCTCGGCACGACATGTCCCGCCGGCTTGACGCAGGGTTCGTCGCGCAGCTGGTTGACGAGCACCGCCTCGACATGGACGAGGCCTTTGATGTTATGCATGATCTCGTGGTCACCAACCCGAGAAAGGCCTTCAAGCTGTGACAGCCGCCCGAGAAGTTCCCCGCCTTTCCCGTTCGCTGCCCGACACGCCGGCGGCTGCACCGGTCCGAATGGTCCACATCGGTGTCGGCAACTTTCACCGGGCGCATCAAGCCTGGTACACCGCTCACAGCCCCGACGCGGGGAAGTGGGGCTACGCCTCATTCACTGGCCGGAGCGCCAGGATGGTCGACGCACTAGCGCCCCAGGACGGCCTCTACACATTGATCACCCGCAGCGCCGAAGGAGACGCTTTCGAGCTGATCGGCGCGCTCTCGGCGGTCCATGCGGCCGGGGAGCATGAAATCTATCTCGATTACCTGAGCCGGCCGGAGGTCGCGGTCGTGACCATCACCGTGACCGAGGCCGGATATCTTCGGGGTGCCGCTGGGCATCTGGATGCGGGCCGGGACGTCGTTGTCGCTGACATTGAGGTCTTGCGTTCCGATTCCCGGAAGCAGGTCAGCTCGTTGCCGGCCCGGCTGGTGGCTGGTTTGCTCGCGCGGCGCGCTGCAGGAGCAGAAGCACTCACCATCTTGTCTTGCGACAACCTGCCCGAGAACGGTCCCGTCACCCAAACCGTGGTTAAAGACTTCGCAGCGTTGGTGGACGAAACCTTGCCGGACTGGATCGACTCCCATGTCGACTTCGCCACCTCGATGGTGGACCGGATCACGCCAGCCACGACCGATGAAGACCGAGCGCTGGTGGAGAAGGAATGCGGGTACGTCGACGCGTCTCCGGTGCCCACCGAGCCGTTTAGCGAGTGGGTAGTGTCTGGCGGCTTCCCAGCTGGCCGGCCGCGCTGGGAGGATGCCGGCGCAAAACTGGTCGATGATGTAGAGCCGTTCGAGCGACGCAAGCTCTGGCTCTTGAACGGTTCCCACTCGATGCTGGCGTACGCCGGCAGCATCCGAAGTTATGAGACGATCGATGAAGCCATCAGCGACCCGCAGTGCCGATCCTGGGTCGAGGCGTTCTGGGATGAGGCGAGCCGCTACCTGACCTTGCCGGCCTCCGATATTGCCGACTATCGGGCTGCCCTAGTGACCCGATTCTCCAACCCGCGGGTCCGTCACCAGCTGGCTCAGATCGCGCCGGACGGCTCCATCAAGCTGCGCGTCCGTACGCTGCCAACCGTCCGCGCCGAGCGCTCAGCGGGCCGGGTGCCCATCGGCTGCGCCACCACCATTGCTGCCTGGGTGCTGCATCTGCGCGGGCTAGGCGCTCCGATCAAGGACCCAGGCGCTGGACCAGCTCAAAAGGCAGCCAATTCGGGTGAGTTGCGAGAGGCCGTGCCGGCAGTTTTAGAGATTTTCGAACCCGGGCTCGGCAGCGACGAGGAATTTGTCGACGCTGTTATTGGTCAAGCCGGCGCCATCCAGTCCGAGTGACATGAACACCCGTGTTACTGACGTCATCATCGGTGTCGATGTCGGTACGACCGCAGTGAAGGTTGCGGCCTTCGCCGTCAACGGCGCGCCCGCCGAGCTGCCCAAGGCGCTCGGCGAGTATCCGCTTGAACAACCCCAGCCGGGTTGGCAGGTGCAGGAGCCGACAACGGTGCTTTCGGCCATCGATCGCGCAATCGCTGACTGCGTTGCTCAACTGCGCGATGCCCAGGTGCTCGCGGTCTCCCTCTCCACTGCCATGCATGGTCTGATCGGGCTTGATGCCCAGTACCGCCCACTGACACCACTGGTTACCTGGGCCGATTCGCGTGCCCGCGACGAGGCTCGTCAATTGCGTCAGCAGGGGCTAGCGCGCGAGATGCTGCACAGAAGTGGAACACCGGTTCATCCGATGAGTCCGCTGCTCAAGCTCGTCTGGTTCTCGCGGCACGAACCCGAGCTGGCTCGCCATGTGCAGTGGTGGGCTGGCCTCAAGGCGTACGTACTGCACCACCTCACCGGTGAACTGGTCAGCGAACTCTCCAGTGCATCTGGGACTGGGCTGCTCAATCTAAAGAGCCGGGACTGGGAGGCGCAGTTACTGGACTTAGCCGGCATCAAAGCCGACCAGCTGCCGCCAGTGGTCCCCACCACTGCCGTGCTCAAGCTGACCGCGCAAGCAGGCCGGGCGCTCGGCCTGCCTGGCAATCTGCCCGTCACTGTTGGAGCTGCTGACGGTCCGCTGGGCAACCTTGGCACGGGCGCGATTGTTCCAGGCGTGGCGGGCCTGTCCCTCGGCACCAGTGGCGCAGTTCGGATGGCGGTGCCAGAGCCGAGCCTTGACGCGGAAGGACGGCTGTTCTGCTACGCGCTTACCGATGACCTCTGGGTGATCGGCGGTGCCATTAGCAACGGCGGCATTACGCTGCGGTGGGCCGGTGAGACGTTCGCGCCGGACCTGGTCTCCAAAGGCCACGCCGACGTCGCGGTGCTCGAGCTGGCGGCCCAGGCACCGCCCGGCAGCGACGGATTATTGATGTTGCCGTACGTGCTCAGCGAGCGAGCGCCGCTGTGGGATCCTGACCTTTCTGGTGCCTTTCTGGGAATCCGCGCCCATCACACCCGGAGTCATTTCATCCGCGCTGCGCTGGAGGGCGTTTGCCTGCAACTCTCCACAATCGTGGATTCCCTGGACACGGTTGATCATGTGGAATCTATCCGAGCGACGGGAGGCCCCTTCCGCTCGGAGCTGTGGCGTCAAGTGATGGCGGCCACGCTCGCGCGGCCGATGTCAGTTCAGGCTGAGGCAGGTGGTACAGCGTTAGGGGCAGCTGCTCTTGGCTGGTATGCGCTCGGCGGAGCCCCAACCCTCAGCGAAGCGCTTGCTGCCGTTGGTGGATCAGACCACGATCCGAGCGCTGCAACCGTGACCGTGTCGCAGTCGGATGTCGCCGCCTACGCCCAGCTGCGGGCGAGCGTCCAATCGCTGATCCAGGACTACGAAGAGGTTGCGGCGATGTTCGCCTCTTCCTTCGGGAAGCAGTCCGCATGATCCAAGGACGGCACGATCCCGAGTGCTCGCTGCTGATCAACTACTAAGCACATGGCCCCAGCTGCTGGCAGAGTAAAGCTCCGCGAAGCCATCGATCCGCTTGTGCTGGCCGTCGACATCGGCTCGACCGCGAGCCGCGGAGACGTCTACGACGCAGCCGGACGCCCGGTCCAGGGCGGCCGGGAGAAGGTTCCGCACCAGTTCACGACCCGTGATGACGGTACATCGGAGATAGACCCGGATCAGATTGTCGGCGAAGTGCAGCAGATCATCACTGCCTTGGCCACTGACCGGCGGGCTGGACGCATCGGCGGTGTCGCTCTGGACACCTTCGCCTCCTCGCTGGTCGGCGTTGGCGCCGATCGCCGGGCCCGTACGCCGTGCTTCACCTATGCCGACTCCCGGTGTGCGGTCCAGGTCGACGAACTGCGACGGGAGCTGAACGAGCGGGTGATCCAACAGCGCACCGGATGCCGGCTCCACGCAAGCTATCTGACCGCGCGACTGCGATGGTTGCGCGACACGATGCCAGAAACGTTTGGCAGCGTTAGCCACTGGATGTCCCTTGGTGAGTACATCTACTTACAGATCCTGGGGGTGACAGCGGCCGGGACCTCGACGGCGGCGTGGACCGGAATGCTCGATCGGCGTACCGGTCAATGGGATCAGGAGCTGTTGGATGTCTGCGGGGTACGCCAGGACCAGCTGTTCGAAGTCCGCGATCCCGATCAGCCGATCATCGAAGTCGACGCCGCTGTACGCGGCAGATGGCCGGCCCTGGCTGGAGCAGCTTGGTTCCCGGTGGTCTCCGACGGTTTCTCCAGCAATATGGGCGCCGGCGCTGATGATGAGTCGGCCGTCGCCGCCTCCGTTGCCACCAGTGGGGCCATGCGGGTTCTCGTGCACGGCATTCCCCAGGAGATACCGTCCGGTTTGTGGTGCTACCGCGTCGACGGCGCGCGCTCGCTGTTGGGTGGGGCTGTGAATGATGTGGGCCGTGTCGTCAGCTGGTTGGAATCCACGGTGCGGTTTCTACCCCAGGACGACTTCAACCTGATTCTGGCTGCGGCGCCGCAAACCAGCACCCCGCTTGTGTTGCCTTACTTCTCCGGAGAGCGCAGCACGGGGTGGGCGGCCAACGCGCGGGCAGTGTTCACGGGAGTTTCAGCAGCCACAACGGGTGCAATGCTTTCCCGCGGAGCCATGGAAGGCGTCGCGATCTCGTACGCCAGGATCGCCGATCAACTGCAATCAGTGGCCGGTCAGCCACAGCGGATCCTGGCCAGTGGGCGGGTAACCCAGGACTTGCCGGCCTGGCTGCAGATACTCGCAGACGTGCTCGAGGCGCCCGTCATTCCAGTAACCATCAAACGCTCCACACTGCGGGGCACCGCTCTAATTGCGCTCGACGTTCTGGCGCCAGACGTAGCTCGAACGGCTTCGGCTACCGGTGAGATCCGACAACCTGTCACCGATCGAGCTGCCTCGTACAGAGCTCGCAAGCAGGACTACCAAGCCCTGTACGAGGCGGCGATCGGGCCGGCCGACGCGGACGCCCCGGCAGAGCCGGGCATTACTGGTCCTGCTAGCTTGCCGCTGCGGCCGGCCACTTCTGGCATGTAATTTGCGACGCGGTACTGAGCTCCACGGCAGCTGTCCAACTGGTCACCGGTTCGCGGGCCGATGATCGGTGCGGTGACCGATGGCCGGGTGAGCAGCCACGCCAAGGCCAACGTTCCGGGTTCCACGCCAAGCTCTTCTGCCAAGTCCTCGTACGCCTGGATTTCCCGATGCTCGGCGAGGCTCTGCGCCGCGCGCTGCCAGCCGGCGAAGTTGCTACTGCCGCGTAGAGAATCTGGCCTGCCTGCACCGCCACCTCGATCGCCTGCCAGATCTCTTCCCAGGGGGTGTTTCGATCAATGTGGTGGAACTGGTAGAGATCGACGTAGTCGGTCTGCAGCCGGCGCAAGCTCGCATCGAGCGCCCGGCGGATGCTCAGCGCCGACAACTTGCCTTCGTTGCGCCAGTCCCCCATCTCGCCGTAGACCTTGGTGGCAATGACGGTCCGCTCGCGCCGGCCGCCGCCACTGGCGAACCAGTTGCCGATGATCGTTTCAGGCTCCCCCGGCTCGCTCCCGTAGCGTTGGCAGTCGCGAAGAAGTTAATCCCCACGTCATGGGCAACGTCCGTGAGTGAGTGCGCGTCTTCCTTCCCCGTCGTGACCCGTACGGGGCCGTCGAGATCTACGATGTCTCCTTAGCCGGCTTTGGCGGAGATCCCATCCAGGCCTGGCTAACGTGGGCACAGGTAGGAGACGAGCCCCAGCCGGCGGTCGTGGAGTTCGTCGGCTATGGCGGCGGCCGTGACATGTCCGGAACTTACCTGCAGTGGGCGAGTGTCGGATACATCCACCTGCTCGTCGACATCCGAGGCGGGGCTCCGGCTGGGGGGCGGCGGGACCACCAGCGACCCGCAAGGCACGGGTCCAAAGCGCCGCAGGGTTCATGGCGCGGTCGAGCACCCCGAGTCCTATTACTATCGGCGCGTATTCACCGACGCAGTCCGTGCCGTCCAAGTCGTTCGCACGATCTCCCGCGTCGATCGGGCGAAGGTGTCGGTAGCCCGCATCAGCCAAGGCGGCGGCATTTCCCTGGCTGTTGCTGGCTTGGTCAACGACCTGTTCGCGGTGACGCGCCGGACGCGACATTTTTGTGCCACTTCGAACGTGCGGTGGACATCTGTGAACGAGGCCCGTACGCAGAGATCAGCCGATACCTCTCGATCCACCGTGGGCCGGCCGGAAGAGCCTTTGACACTTTGACCTACTTATGCCGCTTTACAACTCCTACGGCGGCGAGAACGAGATTGTGGTCTATCCGTACAACGATCACGAAAGTGGACTAAGCCATCAGCGTCTAGCCCAAATCACCTGGCTGAACGCTCGGCTGGATGCCGCTAAGTGCTCGCGGTTAGCTCGCTTCGGGCGCAGTGGAGCTGACGGATGATCGCGGTGATCTCTATGCTAGGCAGCTCGATGTGCATGCGGTCGTGGTCGGACGCGACGGTGCAAGTGAATCCGCGAATCCGGCCGCCAGTTCGAGTGCCGCGGGTGATGTTCGCCTACCAAACGCGGGTGCGTGCCACGCCCGATGCGAACGCTGTGATCGGCCCGGCCGGGTACGAGCCAGAACTGGTTTTGTCGTCGCCGACCAGGTCGGTGGCCATAACTGCCGGGCTGCCGTCGGGTTCCTCGAACTCGGCATCGACGAACCGGACGCGTTCGAGATCGGATCCGGTGATGACGCCAAGGCGAACGTTGTCGAACTCAGGCGGCAGGCGGGACTCCAGGTAGACCTCGGCGCCTTCGTCGACGACCATCGCCACGACTTCGGTTCCGGTGAGAACGGTTGCCTGCTTCTCGGCCTCGAACGGTCGAGCTCCACCGGCGTAAACGTTGTCGTGAATATAGACCGGTTGCTTCACGCCCAGAAATCGTTGGTGGTCGCCACGACTGGGGTCGCCGACCAGGGCGAGGTAGTCCTCCATCGACGCAGGATGGCCGTTGTAGCCGACGGTGCCGTACTCGGCTCTCTCGTGGCGGTTGGGGAAACTACCTGATCGTGCCGACGATGCGTAGGCCTGGGTGGCGTCGCCGCCCAAAAAGATGTTGCCGATGTGCCGGTCGTCGCCGCCGTGGATGGCGGCGTAGCCAGCTACCTGGGTGCTATGCGGTACGTGGTACGGGGTGGGTCGTTCGAGGACGGGTTCGAGGCAGACGGTCCCGCAAACCAGGTTGTTGACGAACGCGCCGCCTTGGCTGAATATCTCCAGTGAGACCGGGGACCCGAGGATGTTGTGATCGACCAGATAGGGTCCGTGACTCACCTCCACAAAGAGGTCGCGATTGTTGTCGTAGAAGAGGTTCCGCGATACGCGGGTGCCTTGGGTCTGCCAGTCCAGCCAGGTTGCAAGTGAACAGTCGTGGATGCGGTTGTGGCGGATAATCACGTCGAGGGCGGCGTGGAGCTTGATGCCGGCGATCTCGTATCCGTAGAACTCCCGCTTGAGGGCGATGTTGTAGATGTGGTTGTCCTCGATCGTGGAGAACACGCAGCCGAGGTGGCCTACGATGCCGTTCTGGCCGCAGTCGTAGATGGTGTTGCGGCGCACGATGTGTGATCCGACATGTTCACGGTCCCAGCCGATCTGCCGGGCGGCGAAGACCGACTCGAGCTGGTATTGGTAGCCCGGCTTGTCAAGTCGCAGCGTCGCGTAGTTGTGGCCCGTGGAGATTTCCTTGCCGATCGAGACGGCCGAGCACTTCGCGTCGTGGATGACGTTGTCTTCGATGATCCAGCCCTTGGCCCAGTTCGGCCCGATCAGACCAGGCTGGTCGGCTGTCGGCGGGGCCCAGGGAGTGGCGGCCTGGGCGAGTTCAAACCCGCGGACGGTGATGTAGTTGAGGTGGTGCTCGACCGGATAGAAGACCGAGCGCCGTACGTTGATCTCGACGAGCTCCTCGTTCGGGTTCAGGGCCTGGAAGTTGGCCCAAATGGTGGTCTGCTCATCACCGACTTCGGCGTACCAGACAAGTCGCGTCTGCTCGGGATTCCGGATCCGATCGACTGTTCCGGTCCAGTCATCGATCACCTCCGTACGCAGCGGTGGGTCCGACACCTCTGGAAGGGTCAGCACCTCATAGAAACTGGTTCCGTTGAGGTAGACGTCGCCCAGGTGCTTTTTCGGCGTGGACTTGTCGGGGTAAACGATCCAATCTCCGGCAATCTCTTCAGCGAACGGGTTGAAGGCGCCGAAAAGGCTGTTCGGCACGGCGACGGTCCAGACGCTGCCGCTCACCCGCTCCCAGCCAGTGACTTGCTCCGAGCCCTTGATCACGACGTGCTCACCGGAGGCAGCGGTGTAGGTGATGCGCCGCACATCGCTGAGCCCGCCGCGCCGGGGCTGGACCCACTCGCGGTACTCCCCGCCGCGAACCACGACGGTGTCCCCCGGCATGGCGAGGTCCGCAGCTCGATTGATAGTTCGGAGCGGACGGTCCTGGGAGCCGTCGGCATCGTCGGATCCGGTTGTCGCGACATGGAACTCAGATGGCATTTGTTTGTCGACCTTTCGCATGTCTGCGGAGTTTGCGGAGGGGCTGCAGACAACCGAGAGCGGTGGGACCCCAGAAAGTCCGGGATTTCCTCTCAGTGGCCACGCACTGACTCCAGCTTGTTCGTCGAAAGGATCAGCGGGTGCCCAGCAGGTGTTCGATGGCAAGCCGCTGCAGGCGGGCGAATCCGTAGCCCTGAGTGCGGGCTCGGTCGATGTCGAAGTCTTCGAACGCGCTGCGGTCCTGTAACAATTCGTTGTACGTCTCACCCTCTCCGAGCGTGGGCTGGGCCAGCTCGGGGACCCGCGCGGCCTGCAGCGCTTCCTGCACCTCCGGGTCAGCCCGGAATGCCCGCGCCTTCTCCCGCATCGACACGTACAACTCCATGTTCGCCCGAGCCGACTCCCAGACGCCATCCATGTCCTCGGTGCGTAGCGGCTTGTAGTCGAAGTGTCGTGGCCCGTCGTAGACCGGCCCGCCGCCCGGTGCACCGTTCTCCAGCAGATCCACAGTCGAGAACGCCTGCAACAGGTCGCCGTAGCCGAAGACGAAGTCCTGGTCGTAGCGGGGACCTTTCTGCCCGTTCAGGTCAATGTGGAACAGCTTGCCGGCCCACAATGCCTGGGCAATGCCATGCGTGTAGTTGAGGGTGGCCATCTGCTCATGACCGGTCTCGGGGTTGATGCCGACCATGTCGCCGTGCTCAAGCTCGGCAATGAAGGCCAGAGCATGACCGATCGAGGGAAGCAGGATGTCCCCGCGTGGCTCATTCGGCTTCGGCTCGATCGCGAACCGCATCGGGTATCCCCGCTCGATCACGTAGCTGGCCAGCGTGTCCATCGCCTCCCGATACCGGTCCAGGGCAGCGCGGACGTCCTTGGCGAAGTCGACCTCCGACCCCTCACGTCCACCCCAGAACACATACGTCTGCGCGCCGAGCTCAGCCGCCAGGTCGATGTTGCGCATGACCTTACGAATGGCATAGCGCCGCACGGTCCGGTCATTGCTGGTAAACCCACCATCCTTGAACACTGGGTCGTGGAACAGGTTGGTGGTTACCATGGGCACCACCATCCCGGTCTCGTCGAGGGCCTCGCGGAACTCCCGAATGATCCGGTCTCGCTCTTGGGCGCTGCTGCCGGGCGGAATCAAATCGTCGTCGTGAAAGGTGATCCCATACGCACCCATCTCGGCCAGCCGGTTGACGGCCTCCACGGTGGCCAGAACGGGCCGGGTCGCCTCACCAAACAGGTCCCGGGCCTGCCACCCAACGGTCCACAGTCCAAAGCTGAACTGGTCCTCGCGGGTAGGCCTGCGGTCCATGTCCTCACGAGTGAGGGTTGCTGTCATGGCTACTCCTTTACTTCTAGGTGGTTGACGGCTAACTGATCTCGGCTGGGGTATCCATTACCCGTTCGCCGGTGATCGTTCGGGTCTCTCCGACTAATTGGACCGACACGGGCCCGGCGAAGGTGCTGCCAGCCGTGCCTACCCGGAATGTCACCTCGCCCGGCTCCACGATCCGTTCCAGGCTTCTGCCCGTGAACGACAGCCGGTCGGTGTGCACCGAGAAAGTCACGTCGGCCGAGTCTCCCGCGGGCAGACTCACCCGGGCGAATCCGACAAGCTGGGTCACCGGACGGGTCACACTGGCGATCGGATCTGCGGAGTACAACTGGACGACCTCCACCCCGTCCTGATCTCCCCTGTTACGTACGCTGACACTCAGCTCGACTGTGCCCGAGGTGTCGACCTCATTGGTGCTGGCGCGGAGATTCTCGTAATTAAAAGAGGTGTAGGACAGGCCGTGCCCGAATGGGAATGCCGGGGTCGGATCCAGGTTGCTGACTCCCTCGCTGTTTTGGCCGAGGGGCGCCGCTAGGTATGTGTGCGGCTGACCGCCAGCATGCCGCGGCACTCCGACCGGCAGCTTGCCGGAGGGATTGATCCGGCCAGAGAGCACCCCGCTCAGAGCCTTGCCGCCCTCCTCACCAGGGAAGAACGCTTGGACCATCGCCCCCGCTCGGCCTTGGTACTTGCCTAGCGCGTACGGGCGACCTGAAAGCGACACCAACACAGTCGGCCGTCCGGTCTCCAAGATCGCTTCGACTAGCTCCGGCTGGTGACCCGGGAGATTGAGGTCCTCAGCGTCGCAGCCCTCCCCTGACGTTCCGCCCCCGAACAACCCAGCACGGTCGCCGACGGCCAGCACCACCACATCGGCCGCTGCTGCCTCGTCGACCGCGGCCGCCACACCGGACAGGTCGCCTCCGCTAACCTGGCATCCAGCCTCATAGCGCACCTCAGCTTCCGGAAACTCCGCTCGCAAGGCAGCCAGTACTGAGTCGGCTGCGATGCCGATGCCCTGATCGAAGTCGGGGTACTGCGGGATCACATGATTGGGGAAGGCGTAGCAGCCGAAGAACGCCTGGGGATCGTCAGCGCAGGGCCCAATTACCGCAATCCGCTGCGGGCTCTGAAGCGGCAGCAAGCCGGCCGGATTGTCCAGCAGCACAATGCTGGACTCGGCCATCCGGCGGGCGATATCACGATTACCGGCGGAATCGAAGTCAATACCATCGTCCAGGGATTCCGGTGACGAGCCAGCATCAAGCAGCCCAAGCTCCAGCTTCTGCGCTAGGACGCGCCGCAGCGCGCGGTCCACCAGTGCCTCATCAACCCGGCCGGCCTCGATCTCGGCTTGCAGCGGCTCCCCGTAACACAAGGTGCTCGGCAGCTCGATATCCAGCCCGGCGGCCAGGGCGTACCTGGCGGCCTCGCCCTCCGTAGCGGCGATCCGGTGCATCAGCTGTAGGAAGGTCACCGCCCCGTAGTCGGAGACCACGGTCCCGGTGAACCCCCAGGCGTCTCGCAGCACCTCGGTCAGCAACCGGGGGTCGGAGGCGACGGGGATACCGTCAACGTCGGTGTAGGAGTTCATGACGCTGCGCACCCGACCGACCCGTACCGCATGCTCGAACGGCGGGCGGATGTAGTCGGCGAACTCCCGCGGGCCCATGCTCACCGGTGCGTGGTTGCGGGCAGCCTTCGACGCCGCATACCCGGCGAAGTGCTTGAGGGTCGCAATGATGCCGTTGTCCTCCAGGCCACGGAC
>Ga0307410_10000632_pt1 | contig 14518 bp, 10 predicted proteins | sample 322Ometagenome_3_FD_203707 | JGI IMG/M metagenome (GOLD analysis project Ga0307410, IMG submission 203707) | Maize rhizosphere microbial communities from greenhouse at UC Davis, California, United States - 322HYB-O-3 | ecosystem: Host-associated > Plants > Roots > Rhizosphere > Soil | place... | reverse complement strand
CGACCTGCGCGAGGGCAAGCCGGTCGCGCCGACCCGCGGCCCGAGCCGCGTCTGCACGTTCAAGCAGGTCTCGCGGGTCCTCGCCGGCTTCCACGACGGCCTGGCCGACGAGGGCGTGGGCGCCGGCCCCGCCTCGGTGCAGGGCCTCAAGGTGGCGCGGGAGCACAGCTGGACCGCTCCCGGCGACCAGGGTGAGGTCACCCACGAGCACAAGGTGCAGGCGACCGCGGGCGGCATGGCTGCCGGGCGGCACCCCTCCACCGACACCCCGGCCAACGAGCCCGACGAGCTGCCGGGCGGCAAGGACGGCAAGGCCACGGAGGGAGAGAAGAAGTGACCACCACCCTCACCCCGATCCTCACGAAGTTCTGGGACGACCCGCAGTCCTGGACCCTCGAGACCTACCGCCGCAACGACGGCTGGAAGGCGCTCGAGAAGGCGCTGAGCATGGAGCCGGCCGCCCTGGTGCAGATGACCAAGGACTCCGGTCTGCGTGGTCGTGGCGGCGCCGGATTCCCCACCGGCATGAAGTGGGGGTTCCTGCCGCCCCCGGACGGCGGCCCCCGCTACCTCGTCGTCAACGCCGACGAGTCCGAGCCGGGCACCTGCAAGGACATCCCGCTGATGATGGCGGCGCCGCAGTTCCTCATCGAGGGCGTGGCCATCACGTCCTACGCGATCGGCTGCAACCACGCCTTCATCTACCTGCGCGGCGAGGTCGTCCACGTCTACCGCCGCCTGCTGCGCGCGGTGGAGGAGGCCTACGCCGCCGGGCTGCTCGGCAAGAACATCCTCGGCAGCGGCTTCGACCTCGACGTCACCGTGCACGCCGGTGCGGGCGCCTACATCTGTGGTGAGGAGACCGCGCTCCTCGACAGCCTCGAGGGCCGCCGCGGCCAGCCCCGCCTCAAGCCGCCGTTCCCGGCAGTCGCCGGCCTCTACGCGCGCCCGACGGTGGTCAACAACGTCGAGTCGATCGCGTCCGTGCCACCGATCCTGCTGCACGGCGCCGACTGGTTCGCCGACATGGGCACCGAGAAGTCGCAGGGCTTCGGCATCTTCTCCCTCTCGGGCCACGTGAAGAACCCCGGCCAGTACGAAGCCCCGCTCGGCATCACGCTGCGCGAGCTGCTCGACATGGCCGGCGGCATGCGCGACCCGCAGAAGAAGCTGAAGTTCTGGACGCCCGGTGGCTCGTCCACCCCGCTGTTCACCGACCAGCACCTCGACGTGCCGCTGGACTTCGAGTCCGTCGGCGCAGCCGGGTCGATGCTCGGCACGCGTGCGCTGCAGATCTTCGACGAGACCACCTGCGTGGTGCGCGCCGTCGACCGCTGGACCGAGTTCTACAAGCACGAGTCGTGCGGCAAGTGCACGCCGTGCCGCGAGGGCACCTGGTGGCTGGCCCAGATCACCAACCGGCTCGAGCACGGCCAGGGCAGCGAGGAGGACCTCGAGAAGCTCCTCGACATCTGCGACAACATCCTCGGCCGCGCGTTCTGCGCCCTCGGTGACGGTGCCACGTCGCCGATCACCAGCAGCATCCAGTACTTCCGCGAGGAGTACATCGCTCACCTGACCAACGGCGGGTGCCCGTTCGACCGGGACGCCTCGTCGCTGTTCGCGAAGGACAACGTGCCCGCATGACGACGACGAACCCCACCACCAGCCCGAGCGCGGGCGGCAACGCCGTCAGCAGCGGCGGTGACGCGACCGTCCCGCCGCCCGTCGAGATGGTGACCCTGACCATCGACGGTGTCGAGGTGTCGGTGCCGAAGAACACGCTGGTGATCCGCGCCGCCGAGCAGATCGGCGTGCAGATCCCGCGGTTCTGCGACCACCCGCTCCTCGAGCCGGTGGGCGCCTGCCGCCAGTGCCTCGTCGACGTCGCGATGCCCGGCCCGGACGGGTCGCTCCGCCCGATGCCGAAGCCCCAGGCGTCGTGCACCATGACGGTCGCCAACGGCATGGAGGTCAAGACCCAGCTCACCTCGCCGGTCGCCGACAAGGCGCAGCAGGGCGTGATGGAGCTGCTGCTCATCAACCACCCGCTCGACTGCCCCGTCTGCGACAAGGGTGGCGAGTGCCCCCTGCAGAACCAGGCGATGAGCAACGGCCGCGCGGTCTCCCGCTTCGAGGACGTCAAGCGCACCTACCCCAAGCCCATCAACATCTCCTCGCAGGTGCTGCTCGACCGCGAGCGTTGCGTGCTGTGCGCGCGCTGCACCCGCTTCTCCGACCAGATCGCCGGCGACCCGTTCATCGCGCTGGTCGAGCGCGGCGCTCTGCAGCAGGTCGGCATCTACGAGGAGAAGCCGTTCGAGTCCTACTTCTCCGGCAACACGGTCCAGATCTGCCCGGTCGGCGCGCTGACCGGCGCGGCATACCGGTTCCGTTCCCGGCCCTTCGACCTGGTCTCCACGCCGAGCGTGTGCGAGCACTGCGCGTCCGGTTGCGAGCAGCGCACCGACCACCGCCGCGGCGTCGTGCTGCGCCGGCTGGCGTGGAACACGCCCGAGGTCAACGAGGAGTGGAACTGCGACAAGGGCCGCTGGGCCTTCCAGTACGCCACCACCGGCGACCGCTTCACCATGCCGATGGTCCGCGACGAGCTCGGTGAGCTGCAGGTGGCCTCGTGGCCCGAGGCGCTGGCCGCGGCCGCGGAGGGCCTGCGGGCCGCTCGTGGCGCCGGTGTGCTCGTCGGCGGTCGCGTGTCCGCCGAGGACGCCTACGCCTACAGCAAGTTCGCGCGCACGGTGCTCTCCACCAACGACGTCGACTTCCGCGCCCGGCCGCACTCGGCCGAGGAGGCGGAGTTCCTCGCCTCCACCGTGGTCGCGACGGGACCTTCTGTTGATGCAGCACGGGGGGGTTCCGTCACCTACGCGGACCTCGAGAAGGCCAAGGCCGTCGTCCTCGTGGGCTTCGAGCCCGAGGAGGAGTCGCCGATCGTCTTCCTGCGCCTGCGCAAGGCCACCCGCAGGAACAAGACCACCGTGTATGCCGTGGCGCCCTTTGCGACCCGCGGCCTCGAGAAGCTGGCCGGTCACCTCATCGCCTCCGCCCCCGGCACCGAGGCCGAGGTGCTGGCGGCGCTGGCCGACGGCGGACAGGGTCACGAGGGTGCGGCCAAGGCCGCGGAGGCGCTGAAGGCCGGCGGCGCGGTCGTGCTCGTCGGAGAGCGCCTCGCCACGGTGCCCGGTGCCCTCTCGGCCGCGGCCTCCCTGGCCGCTGCCACCGGCGCCCGGCTGGCCTGGGTGCCGCGCCGTGCCGGTGAGCGCGGTGCGCTCGAGGCCGGCGCGCTGCCGACCCTGCTGCCCGGTGGCCGTCCGGTCGCCGACGTGACGGCTCGCCAGCAGGTCGCCGAGGCCTGGGACGTCGTCGGCCTGCCCGACGCACCCGGCCGCGACACCGCGGGCATCCTCGAGGCGGCCTGCGCCGGTGAGGTCGGCGCCCTCGTCGTGGGTGGCGTCGACGCCACCGACCTGGCCGACCCGCGCGTCGAGGAGGCGCTGGCCAAGACCTTCGTCGTCTCGCTCGAGCTGCGCCCGTCGTCGGTGACCGCTGTCGCCGACGTGGTGCTGCCGGTCGCGGCGCACGCCGAGAAGGGCGGCACGTTCGTGAACTGGGAGGGCCGGGTCCGGCCGTTCGAGGCGGCCCTCGACTCCGGCGCGATGTCCGACTACCGCGTGCTCGACATGCTCGCCTCCGAGATCGGTGTCTTCCTCGGCACCCGCACGCTGGCCGAGGTCCGCGCCGAGATGGCCAGGCTCGGTCCCTGGACCGGTGGGCGCCCGACCGCGCCGTCGGCGCCCGCGGGCGAGGTGCCCAGCGCGGGCGACGGCGAGCTCGTCCTCGCCACCTGGCACCACCTGCTCGACGAGGGCAGCCTGCAGGACGGCGAGCCGTTCCTGGCCGGCACGGCCGCGAGGACCCGAGCCCGCGTGTCCACCGCCACGGCGGAGGCCTTCGGCCTCACCGACGGCGACCTGGTGACGGTGTCCACGGCCTCCGGCGCGGTGACCGCGCCGGTCGAGGTCGTCGTGGGCATGGTCGACCACGTCATCTGGCTCCCCACGAAGTCCGCCGGCAGCCACGTCCGCTCCACGCTCGGCGTGGGCGCCGGCGCCGTCGTCACCGTCAGGAAGGGTGCAGCATGAGCAGCCTGGCCTTCGCCGCCGAGGCCGTGACCGGCATACCGCACCTCGCGGCTGCGGTGCCGGGTGCCGACAACCCGCACGCCGACTTCAGTGACACGCCCTGGTGGCTGTCGCTGGTCAAGGCGTTGCTGGTCTTCGTGTTCCTGCTGGTGAACACGCTGGTCGTCATCTGGTTCGAGCGCCGGGTCATCGGCCGGATGCAGCAGCGTCCGGGCCCCAACCGCACCGGCCCCTTCGGCCTGCTGCAGACCCTCGCCGACGGCGTGAAGCTGGCCCTCAAGGAGGACCTGACGCCGAAGAACGCCGACAAGGTGGTCTTCGCGCTGGCCCCGATCATCGCCGGCGCCATGGCGTTCGTGTCCTTCGCGATCATCCCGATGGGCCCGATGGTCAGCATGTTCGGCCACCGCACGCCGCTGCAGCTGACCGACACCCCCGTCGCGGTGCTGCTCGTGCTCGCGGTCGCCGGTGTGGGCGTCTACGGCATCGTGCTGGCCGGCTGGTCGTCCGGCTCGACCTACCCGCTGCTCGGTGGCCTGCGCTCCACGGCCCAGGTCATCTCCTACGAGATCGCCATGGGCCTGGCCCTCGTCGCGATCTTCCTCTACAGCGGCTCGATGTCGACCTCGCAGATCGTCTACTCGCAGAGGGACCTCTGGTACATCCTGCCGGCGTTCTTCTCGTTCCTCGTCTACGTCGTGACGATGGTCGGCGAGACCAACCGCCTGCCGTTCGACCTCGCCGAGGGCGAGGGTGAGCTCACCGGTGGCTTCCACACCGAGTACTCCTCCCTGAAGTTCGCGATGTTCTTCCTCGGTGAGTACGTCAACATGTTCACCGTCTCGGCCCTGGCCACCACGATGTTCCTCGGCGGCTGGCAGGCGCCTCCCGGCATCGCCGCCATCAACGACGGCATGTTCAACCACGGCTGGTGGGGCCTGCTGTGGTTCGTCATCAAGCTCTGGCTCTTCATGTTCTTCTTCGTCTGGCTGCGCGGCTCCCTGCCCCGCGTCCGCTACGACCAGTTCATGAGGTTCGGCTGGAAGTTCCTCATCCCCGTCACCCTCGCCTGGGTCGTCGCCGTCGCCTTCATCCGCGGCGCACAGCTGGGCTACTTCGGTGACAGCACCGTGGGACTGGCCGGGCGCGACTTCCCGGTCGCCACGCTGGTGATCGTCGGCCTGATCGCCGCCCTGGCGCTGGCCGTCACCTGGGTGTGGGAGGGCAAGCAGGCCGAGAAGCAGGCCGCCGCCGAGGCGCAGGTGCCGGAGGAGATCGACCCGTTCGCGGGTGGCTACCCGGTGCCGCCCCTGCCCGGCCAGCGCCTGCGCGAGCCGTCCCTGGCCATCGAGAAGGAGAGCAACCGTGCCTGAGCAGAAGAAGGGCGGCTTCTTCGCCGACCTCTTCGCCCCGGTCGGCGGATTCGGCGTCACGTTCGCGACGATGTTCCGCAAGCTGGAGACCGAGGAGTACCCGGAGGAGAAGCGGCCGACCGCGCCGCGCTTCCACGGACGCCACCAGCTCAACCGCCACCCTGACGGGCTCGAGAAGTGCGTCGGGTGCGAGCTCTGCGCGTGGGCCTGCCCGGCCGACGCCATCCTCGTAGAGGGCGCCGACAACACCGAGGACGCCCGGTTCTCGCCCGGCGAGCGCTACGGCCGCGTCTACCAGATCAACTACCTGCGCTGCATCTTCTGCGGCCTGTGCATCGAGGCCTGCCCGACGCGTGCGCTGACGATGACCAACTTCTACGAGCTGGCGGACAACAACCGCGCCGACCTGATCTTCACCAAGGAACAGCTGCTGGCCCCGCTGCAGGAGGGCATGCTGCCCCCGCCGCACCCCATGGTCGACGGCCTGGAGGAGCGCGACTACTACCAGGGCAAGGTCGCCAAGGCCACGCCCGAGCAGGAGCGCTGGGTGAAGGACCACCGGACCGAGCCCGAGGACGGCGTCGCCCCCACGGGTGACCCGGTCGAGGGGGTCGACACGGTCGAGCACGGCCGACAGGCCACCCGAGACACCACCGAGGGAGTCCGCCGATGACCGGTACCGGCGAGCAGGTTCTCTTCTGGGTCCTCGGACCCATTTCTGTGCTGGCGGCACTGGGCCTGCTCTTCGCCAAGAAGGCCGTCCACGCGGCGATCGGCATGGCGCTGGTGATGATCAACCTCGGCGTCTTCTACATCGCCAACGAGGCCGACTTCCTGGGCATCATCCAGATCTTCGTCTACACCGGCGCGGTCATGATGCTGTTCCTCTTCGTGCTCATGCTGGTCGGCGTCGACTCGTCCGACTCGCTGGTCGAGACGCTGAAGGGCCAGAAGTGGGCCTCCCTGCTGTTGGCGTTCGGCCTCGGCGCGCTGGTCTTCCTCGCCATCGGCCGGGCCGCGTTCCCGCCCATGAAGGGGCTGGAGGCGGTCAACGCGGGCACCGGCAACGTCTCCGGCGTCGCGAACCTGATCTTCGGCCAGTACGTCTGGGTCTTCGAGATCACCAGCGCCCTGCTGATCACGGCCGCCCTCGGTGCGATGGTGCTCGCGCACCGCGAGCGCCTCGGCGAGCGCCCGGGCCAGCGCGCCTGGGCGGAGCGCCGCATCCGCGACAACCGCAACGTCGCGGGCCTTCCGGCCCCCGGTGTCTACGCCCGCCACAACGCGGTCGACACCCCGGCGCTGCTGCCCGACGGCACTCCCAGCGAGCTGTCCGTCTCCCGCGTGCTGAACGCGCGTGAGCAGGTCGTCACGCCGATCCGCCACGTGGAGACCGAGCACGACATCGAGCACGAGATCGAGGAGGGCCGGGACCGGTGAACCTGGTCAACTACATCTACCTGGCGTCGCTGCTCTTCGCCATCGGCGGTGCCGCGGTGCTCATGCGCCGCAACGCCATCGTCGTCTTCATGGGCGTCGAGCTGATGCTGAACGCCGTCAACCTGATGTTCGTCACGTTCGCCCGCATGCAGGGCAACCTCGACGGCCAGGTGATCGCCCTGTTCGTGATGGTCGTGGCCGCCGCCGAGGTCGTCGTCGGCCTCGCGATCATCATCGCGATCTTCCGTGCCCGCCGGTCGGCCTCGGTCGACGACGCCAACCTGCTGAAGCTGTAGAAGGGGCCACCAGGTGACAACACTGTCAACCCTCGCCGCTGCCGAAGGGACCGCCACCGCGGCCACCGGCATCACGGCAGCCGCGTGGCTGCTGGTCGCGCTGCCGCTGCTCGGTGCCGCGATCCTGCTGCTCGGCGGCCGGGCCACCGACAAGTGGGGACCCCTCTTCGCGACCGCGATGTCGTGGGCCGCCTTCGTCGTGGGCTTCCTGATCTGGATCGCCATGGTGGGGCGCCCGGCCGACGAGCGCGCGATGCACCTGACCCTCTTCGAGTGGGTGCCGGCCGGTTCCTTCAACCTCGACGCCGGCATGCTGGTCGACCAGCTCTCGGTGTCGTTCGTGCTGCTGGTGACCTTCGTCGGGTCGCTGATCCTCGTCTACTCGCTGGGCTACATGGAGCACGACCCCGACAAGCGCCGGTTCTTCGCCTACCTGAACCTCTTCGTCGCGGCGATGCTGCTGCTCGTCCTCTCCGACTCCTACCTGCTGCTCTACGTCGGCTGGGAGGGCGTCGGCCTGGCGTCGTACCTGCTCATCGGGTTCTGGAACTACAACCCCGCCTATGCCACCGCGGCGAACAAGGCGTTCGTGGTCAACCGGGTCGGTGACTTCGGCCTCTCGATCGCGATCATGATCATGTTCGTCACCTTCGGCACCGTCACCTTCGCCGGCGTCTCGCAGGCGGCCGGCAACGCGAGTGAGGGCACGCTGACGGCGATCGGCCTGATGCTGCTCCTCGGCGCCTGCGGCAAGTCGGCGCAGTTCCCCCTGCAGAGCTGGCTCGGTGACGCCATGGCCGGCCCGACGCCGGTCTCCGCGCTGATCCACGCGGCGACCATGGTCACCGCCGGCGTCTACCTGGTGGTGCGCAGCGGCTTCATCTTCAACGCCGCCCCCGACGCCCAGCTCGTGGTCGTCATCGTCGGCGCGATCACGCTGCTCTTCGGTGCGATCGTCGGTTGCGCCAAGGACGACATCAAGAAGGCGCTGGCCGCCTCGACGATGTCGCAGATCGGCTACATGATGCTCGCCGCCGGCCTCGGCCCGGTGGGTGCTGCCTTCGCGATCTTCCACCTGCTGACGCACGGCTTCTTCAAGGCAGGCATGTTCCTCGGCGCGGGCTCGGTCATGCACGGGATGAACGACCAGGTGGACATGCGCCGCTTCGGCGGCCTGTCCGGCGCCATGAAGATCACCTGGGTGACCTTCGGGCTCGGCTGGCTCGCGATCCTCGGGGTGCCGCCGTTCTCCGGTTTCTGGTCCAAGGACAAGATCATCGAGGCCGCCTTCATCGGCGAGGGCTGGCGTCCGTGGGTGTTCGGCTTCACCGCCATGGTCGGCGCGGGCATCACCGCCTTCTACATGTCGCGCCTGTTCTTCATGACCTTCCACGGCAAGAAGCGCTGGACCGACGACGTGCACCCGCACGAGTCGCCGCTCGTCATGACGGTGCCGATGATGGTGCTGGCCGTCGGCTCGGCCCTGCTCGGCCTCGTGCTGTCCTTCGGTGGCATGTTCACCAGCTGGCTCGAGCCGGTGGTCGGCGGTCACGGCGAGGAGCACCCCGTGCTCTCCGTCCCGGTGATCACCGTGCTGACCCTGCTGCTGGTCATCGGTGGAGCCGCGCTGGCGTGGATGCGCTACTGGCGTGACGAGGTACCCGTCGTGGCCCCGACCGGCTCGCTGGCCACGCAGGCCGCCCGCCGCGACCTCTACCAGGACGACGTCAACGAGGGCGTGTTCATGCGGCCCGGCATCCACCTGACCCGCTCGCTGGTGTTCGCGGACAACCGCGGCGTCGACGGGGCGGTCGGCGGCCTGGCCGCCCTGGTGGGTGGCACCTCGAGCCGCCTGCGCCGGGTCCAGAACGGTTTTGCCCGGTCCTACGCCCTGACGATGCTCGCCGGCGTCGTCGCCATCTTCGCTGCTGTGTGGGTGATCCAGTAATGACGAACTTCCCCTGGCTGACGACGATCGCGCTGCTGCCGCTCGTCGGTGCCGCCATCGTGTTCGCCCTGCCGGCCGGCGTGGCCGACCGGGCCAAGCACATCGCCCTCGGGGTGTCCGGGCTGACGCTCGTGCTCACCGTGGCGGCCGCGCTGCAGTTCGACAGCGGCGCGAAGGAGCAGTTCCAGCTCGCCGAGCAGCACGAGTGGATCCCGCAGTTCGGTGTCTCCTACGCCATGGGCGTCGACGGCATCGCACTGGTCATGATCCTCATGGCGGCGATCCTCGCCCCGGTCTGCATCCTGGCGGCCTGGGACGACGTGCCCGAGGCCGGCAAACGCGAGAAGAACTACTTCGCGCTGATGCTGGTCCTCGAGACGTTCATGATCGGCGTCTTCGCGGCCACCGACGTGTTCCTCTTCTACGTCTTCTTCGAGGCCATGCTCATCCCGGTCTACTTCCTGATCGGGTCCTACGGCGGTCCCCGCCGCCAGTACGCCGCGGTGAAGTTCCTGCTGTACTCGCTCGCCGGTGGTCTGGTCATGCTGGTCGGCGTCATCGCGCTCTACCAGTACGGCCCCGGCGGCGCCGACGGCTTCCTCGTCACGAAGCTGACCGGCCTCGACATCCCCGTGACGGCCGAGCGCCTGATGTTCGTGGCGTTCTTCTTCGCCTTCGCGGTGAAGGCGCCGATGTGGCCGGTGCACACCTGGCTGCCCGACGCCGCCACCGAGGCCCGCCCGGCCACGGCCGTGCTGCTCGTCGGCGTGCTCGACAAGGTCGGCACCTTCGGGATGATCCGCTTCTGCCTCCAGCTGTTCCCGGAGGCCAGCAAGTGGGCGACCCCGGTCGTCATCGTCCTCGCCGTGGTCTCGGTGCTCTACGGTGCGCTGCTCGCCATCGGCCAGACCGACGTCATGCGCCTGATCGCCTACACCTCGGTGAGCCACTTCGGCTTCATCGTGCTGGGCATCTTCGCGCTGACCACGGTCGGCGGCGCGGGCTCGACGCTCTACATGCTCAACCACGGCTTCGGCACCGCGGCCCTGTTCCTCATCGCGGCGATGCTCATCGCCCGCCGGGGCAGCAAGCGGATCCCGGACTACGGCGGCTGGCAGCGGGTCACCCCCGGCCTGGCCGGTGCGTTCCTCGTCGCGGGCCTGTCGGGCCTGGCCCTGCCCGGGCTGAGCTCCTTCGTCTCCGAGTTCCTGGTCCTGCTGGGCACCTTCCAGCGCTACCAGGCGGCGGCGGTCATCGCCACGGCGGGCATCATCCTCGCCGCGCTCTACATCCTGCTGATGTACAAGCGCATGATGACCGGGCCCAAGCCGGAGCTGGTGGAGCCGGTGCACGACTGGAACCTGCGCGAGAAGCTCGTGATCGCGCCGCTCATCGTGGCGTTCCTCGTCCTGGGCTTCTACCCCAAGCCCGCCCTCGACCTGCTCAACCCGGCCGTGTCCAAGACGCTGTCCTACGTGGGCGTCGAGGACCCCGCGCCGACCACCGCCGCTGACGGGAGTGCGAAGTAATGACCGCCCTGACCACCAGCCTGCCGACCGAGTTCAAGGTCGCGCAGGTCGACTACTCGGCGATCGCCCCGATGCTCATCGTCTTCGCGGGCGCCCTGGTCGGGGTCCTCGTCGAGGCCTTCGCCCCGCGGCGGTTCCGCTACGCCGCGCAGGTGGGCGTCTCGCTCGTCACCCTCGTGGCGGCCTTCGTCGTGCTGGTCCTCGTCTCCGTCGACCACCAGGGCCTGACCCTGGAGCGCGCCGTCGTCATCGACGGTCCGTCGCTGTTCCTGCAGGGCACCGTGCTGCTGATGTCGGTGCTGGGCGTGCTGACCATGGCCGAGCGTTTCGGTGGCGCCACCCCGGACGCCTTCACGCCGATGGGCGCCGCCGTGCCGGGCTCGTCGCACGAGGCCTCGGCCATGCGGGCCGGCCTGATGAGCAGTGAGGTCTTCCCGCTGACCCTCTTCGCCGTGGGCGGCATGATGCTCTTCCCGGCCGCCGGCGACCTTCTGACGATGTTCGTGGCCCTCGAGGTGCTCTCGCTGCCGCTCTACCTGCTCTCCGGGCTGGCGCGCCGTCGCCGCCTGCTCTCGCAGGAGGCGTCGCTGAAGTACTTCCTGCTCGGCGCCTTCTCGTCGGCCTTCTTCCTGTTCGGCGCGGCGCTGATGTACGGCTACAGCGGCTCGATCTACCTCGCCGACATCGCCAAGGCGATCACCACCGCCTCCGGCGAGCTCGACGGCCTGCTCATCCCAGGCGTGGTCTTCCTGCTCGTCGGCCTGCTCTTCAAGGTCGGCGCGGTGCCGTTCCACTCGTGGACGCCCGACGTCTACCAGGGGGCCCCCACCCCGGTGACGGGCTTCATGGCGGCCTGCACGAAGGTGGCGGCCTTCGGCGCGATCCTGCGCCTGGTCTACGTCGGCCTCGAGGCCAACCGCTGGGACTGGCGCGCCGGGGTCATCGCCGTCGCGGCCCTGACCATGGTCGTCGGCTCGGTGCTCTCGGTGACCCAGACCGACGTCAAGCGCCTGCTGGCCTACTCCTCGATCGCCCACGCCGGCTTCATCCTCGTGGCGGTGCTGGCCTTCGACCGGCTCGGCGTCGCGGGCACCATGTTCTACCTGGTGGCCTACGGCTTCGCCACGATCGCCGCCTTCGCCGTCGTCTCGATGGTGCGCCAGGGCGGCTCGGAGGCCTCGCACCTGTCGCAGTGGGCGGGGCTGGGCCGCAACCACCCGGTCGTCGCCGCGGTGTTCGCGTTCCTGCTGCTGGCCTTCGCCGGCATCCCGCTGACGTCGGGCTTCACCGCCAAGTACGCCGCGTTCTCGCCGGCCATCGCGTCCGGCGGCCGCGCAGGTGTGGCGCTGGTGGTCATCGGTGTGCTGTGCAGCGTCATCACCGCGTTCGTCTACGTCCGGCTGATCGTGCTCATGTACTTCACCGAGCCTGCCGGTGGTGGGGTCGTGGCCGAGATGCCGTCGCCGATGACGACCGTGGCGCTGACGGTCGGCACCCTCATGACGCTGGTCCTCGGCATCTTCCCCGCACAGGTGCTCGACCTGGCCGAGACCTCGTCCCTGTTCCTGCGGTGACGGTGACGCGTCGGGATGGTGAGCAGATGAGCGCGACGCCCCCGGTGCTGGCCCTGCCCTCGGTCTCCTCGGGGCTGACCGACCGGCTGCAGCAGGGCCTGGCCGAGGTCGACGCGCGGCTGCGCCGCGAGGTCGACCACGACGACCCGTTCATCGCCGAGGCGAACGTCCACCTCGCCGAGGCGGGCGGCAAGCGGTTCCGGCCGCTGCTGACCCTGTTGGCCGCCGAGGTGGGCGAGGGCATCAACGAGGAGGTCGTCGCCGCGGCGACGGGCGTCGAGCTGACCCACCTGGCGTCGCTCTACCACGACGACGTCATGGACGAGGCCGACATGCGCCGCGGTGCGCCGAGCGCCAACGCGAAGTACGACAACTCCACGGCGATCCTCGTCGGCGACCTGCTCTTCGGCACGGCGTCCTCGATCATCGCCGACCTCGGCCCGGTGGCGGTCAAGATCCAGGCCGAGACGTTCGTGCGGCTGTGCTCCGGCCAGATCCGCGACGACCGGCCGTGCCCGCCCGGCACCGACCCGGTCGACTACTACCTCGGTGTGCTCGCCGACAAGACCGGCGTGCTCATCGCCACAGCCGCGCGCTACGGCGCCATGTTCGCCGGCTGCCCGGCCGAGATCGTCGAGACGCTGCGCGAGTACGGCGAGCGGCTCGGCATGGCGTTCCAGCTCGCCGACGACCTCATCGACATCGCGTCCGAGAGCGAGGAGACCGGCAAGACGCCGGGCACCGACCTGCGCGAGGGCAAGGCCACGCTGCCGGTGCTCCTCGCCCGGGCGTCCACCGACCCGGCCGACGCCCGCCTGAGGGAGCTGCTCGGCTCCGACCTGCGCGACGATGCCCTGCTCGCCGAGGCCCTCGGCCTCCTGCGGGCGCACCCGGCCATGGAGCAGGCGCGCGAGCGCACGTATGCCGTGGCGCGGCAGGCGCAGGACGCCCTGGCGCCGCTTCCCGACGGGGAGGCCAAGGAGGCGCTGCTGGCGCTGGCGACCGGCGTCGTCGACCGCGTGGGGTGACAACGCGGCATACCCGCCGCACGCCTGGGCGCGCGGCACACCGCCGAGGACACGGAAGGGGCGGCCACCTCGCGGTGGCCGCCCCTTCGTGCGTCCCGCTCCGTCAGGCCGGGTGCACCTGGATGACGCTCGGGCGCGGCTGGCCGTCGCCCCCGTAGGGGAACTGGCTTGCCGGCTTCTCCGGCGAGGCGCCGTCGACCTCACCGGGGTGCTGCACGGCCGCGAGCACCGTCTTCTGGTCCCACGTCACGAGCGGGCCGCAGCACTCGGCGTAGGCGGGCACCGACAGGAACTGCTGCAGGTGGCCCTTGTGCGGGCCCGAGAGCGGCATGAGGTACATGCCGTCGCAGTGGCCGAGGGCGTTGCCGTCGGTGGCGATCCAGAGGTTGCCCTCACGGTCGAACGCGACGTTGTCGGGGCACGAGATCGGCGAGACCTCCGACCGGTCGTAGCCGCTCCAGTAGGTCGACGGGTCGGCCGGGTCGCCGGCGATGAGCACGATCTTCCACGTGAAGCCGGTCGCGGTGTCGTCGCCGCGGTCGGGGGTGATCTCGATGATGTGGCCGTGCTTGTTGTTGGCGCGCGGGTTGGCCTCGTCGATCTGCGACGGCGCGCGCCTGGTGTTGTTGGTGCAGGCGACGTAGGTGCGGCCGTTGACCGGGTTGGTCTCGACGTCCTCGGGGCGGTCCATCTTCGTGGGTCCGACCGTGTCGGCGGCGAGACGGGTGTGGACGAGCACCTCGGCCACCGACATGCCCGGCACCCGGCTCTCGTTGTCGACCACCAGGGGCAGCCACTCGCCGGTGCCGTCAGCCACGCCGTCCTCGAAGCCGTCGCCGGTGAACCTCGCGACGTAGAGGTCGCCGGAGGACAGCAGCGTCAGGTTGTTGGCGCGGGCCTCGGCAGACTCGCCCGGCCGGTAGCGGCCGTGCGAGACGAACTTGTAGAGGTAGTCGAAACGCTCGTCGTCACCGGTGTAGGCGACCACCCGGCCGTCGGGGGCGATGGTGACGTTGGCGCCCTCGTGCTTGAGACGGCCCAGCGCGGTGTGCTTCACCGGGGTGCTGCTCGGGTCCGACGGGTCGACCTCGATGACCCAGCCGAACCGGTTGACCTCGTTGGGCTCGGCGCCGGTGTCGAACCGGCTGTCGACCCGCTCCCACCCGCGGC
>Ga0307410_10000631_pt1 | contig 14518 bp, 11 predicted proteins | sample 322Ometagenome_3_FD_203707 | JGI IMG/M metagenome (GOLD analysis project Ga0307410, IMG submission 203707) | Maize rhizosphere microbial communities from greenhouse at UC Davis, California, United States - 322HYB-O-3 | ecosystem: Host-associated > Plants > Roots > Rhizosphere > Soil | place... | reverse complement strand
CGCGGCAGCCCCCCGCGTGCGTGCGGCGCGCCCGAGGGCGCGTCACTCGATGACCGCGTCGGCGCGCAGTCGCAGCGCGGCCGGGATGCGCAGGCCGAGCGTGCGCGCGGTCGCCGCGTTGACGACCAGCTCGAAGCGGGTCAATTGCTCGATCGGCAGCTCGGCCGGCTTCGCACCCTTCAGGATGCGGTCGACATAGCCGGCCGCGCGCCCGAACTGGTCGCGATCGCCGACGCCGTACGACATCAGCGCACCGGCCTCGGGGTAACGCCGCTCCTCGGCCATCGTCGCCAGTCGCAGGTCGAGGCCGATCTTCGAGATCGGCTGGTACAGCGTCGAGGTCAGGAAGTCGCGCACGACCACCAGCGCCTGCACACCGGCGGCGCGTGCGCCGCGCAGCGACTGGGCAAGCGCATCGAGCGACGGCGAAGTCAGGCCGAGGCGCCTCGTCGAGAGTCCCTGGCTGCGCAGCTCGGCTTCGGTCTCCTCGCCCCAGCGCTGGTACACCGCATCGGTCGCGTTGTGCAGCACGCCGACGCTCGCGAGCTGCGGCACCATTTCCTTCAGCAGCTGCACGCGCTTGGCGGCGAGCTCCTCGCCGAAGTTCGAGACCCCGGTCACCATGCCGCCGGGCTGCGCGAGGCTCGCGAAGAGGTCGGTCTGGCCGCCGCGCGGATGCAGGCCGACCGAGACGATCGGCACCGTGCGGGTCAGGCCCAGCACGAGGCGGGCCGACGCCGGCCCGGGCGAGAGGACGACCTGGACCGGCGTCTCGAGCTGCTTGCGCAGCAGCCCTTCGGCACGGCCGTACTGGCCGTCGGCATAAAGCTCGACCAGACGGTAGGTGCGGCCTTCGACGTGGCCGAGTGCGCGCATGCCCTCGCGGAACGCGGCGACGCCGCCGACATCGGCCTGGCGCGTCGCCAGCGCGAGGTAGCAGACGACCGCCGGCGCCTGGGCATGCACGCGCGGCGCCAGGAAGGCGCCGGCGAGACCGGCGATGACAGGACGACGACCGACCATGCCGGCGATTGTCCGCCGCTCGCAAACGGCGGGCGCCGCTTGCTCACCGAGCGGGCGGCCCACGCCGAAGGTCGGCGACGACTGCGCCGCCTCGGTCGCTCAGGGCGTGAAGGTGTCCCCGAGCACGACGCCTTCGCGGCGCGGGTCGGCGCCGCCGGTCAGCGCCGGCGCGCCGCCGACGTCCTTGCGGATCACCGTCGAGATGCCGCTCGACTGCGCACCGACCGACACCGTGTGGCCCATCGCCCGCAGCCCGGTGACGAGCGGATCGTTCGCGCCGTTGTTGGTGGCGACGACGTTCGGGTGCTCGCCGCCGACGTTGGTCGTCGCGCTGTTGGCGGCGCCGAAGTCGACCATCGAGGTCGCTTGCTGCGCATCGAGGTTCCAGTCGAGCGCGCCGACCACCGTCTTCACGACGTACTGGATGATCGTGCTGCCACCGGGCGAGCCGGTGCCCATGTAGAAGTCGCCGCGCGTGCCGTCGGCCGCGGTCTTGAACACCAAGGTCGGCGCCATCGAGCTGCGCGGCCGCTTGTTGGCGGCGACCCGGTTCGCGATCGGCACGCCGGCGTTGTCGGTCGGGGTCGCCGAGAAATCGGTCAGCTGGTTGTTCAGGATGAAGCCCTGCGTCATGTGCCACGACCCGAAGCCGCTCTCGACGGTGGTCGTCATCACGACCGCGTTGCCGTCGCGGTCGACGATCGTCATGTGGGTCGTGCCGTTCTCCGGCGTGTTCGAGCTCGCCAGCGGCACCGGCCCGAGGTTGCCCGGCTGCGCGGTCCCCATGCTGGTGTTGAAGTTGATCAGCGCGGCCCGCGTGCGCAGGTACGGCTTGTTCAGCATCGTGTCCCACGTACCGCCCGGCAGCGCCACGAAGTCGGTGTCGGCGATGTACTTGTCGCGGTCGGCGTAGGCCAGCCGCTCGGCCTCGCTGACGAGGTGGACGCCGAACACCGACGGCTTGCCGCCTTCGAGGTCGAGCGCGGTCGGCGCATAGAGGCCGAGGTTGAAGTTCTCGAGCACGCCGAGCGCCTGCGCGACCGTGATGCCGCCGGACGACGGCGGCCCCATCCCGCAGACCCAGTAGGCGCGGTACGTCGTGCAGACCGCGTCCCGCCGCTTCGCCTGGTAGCCGGCGAGGTCGGCCATCGTCGTCTTGCCCGGCGTGATCGCGGCGCCGGTCTGCGCATGCTTCGTGATGTTGATCTTGTCGACGATTGCCTGCGCGATCGGCCCGGTGTAGAGCGCGTCGGCGCCGTTGTTGGCGAGTGCGGTCAACGTCGCGGCGTAGGCCGGTATCGTCAACGTCGTGCCGAGGGCCTTCGGCGTCAGGTCGGCGTTGAGGTAGGTCGAGGTCGCCTCGGCATCGGCGAGGAAGTTGGTGCGCGCGCCTTCGATCGCGGCGGCGAGCCGGCCGCTGATCGGGAAGCCGTCGGTCGCCAGCTTGATGCCGGGCTGCATCAGGTCTTTCCACGGCATCTTGCCGTGCGCCTTGTGGGCCAGGTCGAGCATCCGGATCGCGCCCGGCGTGCCGATCGAGCGGCCGCTCGCGCGCGCGTTCGGCTTCGGCGCCGTCTGGTCGGTTGCGTCGTCGACCCAGCGCAGGTGATTCGGCGTCGCCGCCGCCGGCGCGGTCTCGCGACCGTCGTAGCTGTCGACCGCCTTCGTCTTCGCGTCGTAGTGCAGCATGAAGGCGCCGCCGCCGAGCCCGCTCGACTGCGGCTCGACGAGGCCGAGCACGGCCTGCACCGCGACGGCCGCATCGACCGCGCTGCCGCCGGCCTTCAGGACGTCGCAGCCGGTCCGGCTCGCGTACGGGTTCGCGGTGACCACCATGTAGTTGCGCGAGGTGACGACCTTCTTGCCGGTCTTGTAGCCGGACGCCGGCTCGGGCGCGGCCGGGTCACCCGCGAGGCCGGAACCGACGGTGACGGTGCCGGTGTCGGTGATCGCCTGGCACTCGGAGGCGGCCGGGCCGTCGTCGCCGCCACCGCAGCCCCACAGGACCAGCAGCGAGGACGACAGCACCGCGAGCAGGCGAAACCGATTCGTGGGTGGACGCGATGACGAGCGCATGAGGGACTCCGGACGACCGTGAAGGGAAGACCTGCAAGGCTAGCCAGCCCGCATGGCGCGTTCCATCGGTCGTTGTAGGAAAACAGCGCTTTCGCGCCCTGTGTTTACCCGAGGTCGATCGACACGGCGTGGCCGGCCTTCGCGAGATCGCGCTCGACCTGCGCCGCGCTGTCGAAACGGATCGCCGACCAGCCGTGCGCGATCGCAGCGCGCACGTTGGTCTCGTTGTCGTCGATCAAGGTCAGCGCGGACGGCTCGCGCTCGAACGACGCGGCGGCGTGCGTGAACAGCGCCGGCTCCGGCTTGATCATGCCGATCCGCGAAGAGAACACGCCGCGCTCGAACACGTCGAACACCTTGTGCGTGGCTTCGAGATGGCGCGCATACGGCACCGGCATGTTAGACAGGAAGACCAGCCGGTGACCGGCCGCATGCAACCGGCGCAGCAGCGCCTCGGTGTCCGCCAGCGGCTGCAGCTCGTCGGCAATCGCGTCGATCACGCGGCGCGCCTCGTCGACCGCGAGACCGGTGCGCGCTGCGATGCGGTCGGCGAGCGGCGCGATCTCGATGCGGCCGCGATCGAAATCGGCCCAGTCGCCGCCGAAGCCCTCGAAGAAGCGCGTCGTCAGCTCGCGCGCCGCCGCCGCATCCGGTGCATGTTGCGGCAGCAGGCGCGGCAGGAACTCGTCGGGTCGCCAGCGGAATACGACGCCGCCGAGATCGAAGACCAGTGTCGCCGGCCCGCGCTGGAGCCGCGCCGGACGTTCAGTAGCTGCGGCCCGCACTATCGACGCAGCCGCTGCAGCAGCCCGGCGGTCGAGCCGTCGAGCTCGGCCGAGGCGTCGGCAGCACCCGGCTCGAGCAGCGGCAGCAGCCGCGCGCTCAGCGCCTTGCCGAGCTCGACGCCCCACTGGTCGAAGCTGTTGATGTGCCAGACCGCACCGCTGGTGAAGACGCGGTGTTCGTACAGCGCGATCAACGCGCCGAGGGAGCGCGGGCTCAGCTCGTCGAGCAGGAGGGTCGTGCTCGGCCGGTTGCCGGGGAAGGTGCGGTGGTTCGCGAGCACCGCCGGATCGATCGTGCGCGAGGCGGTCGGCACGCTCTCGGCGCGCGCTGCGGCGGCGTCCTTGCCGACCATCAGCGCCTGCGCCTGCGCGAGCCCGTTCGCAAGCAGCATGCGGTGCTGGCGGTCGAGCTGCTCCTGCAGCGCGGCGTCCGGCACGAGCGCACCGTACGACGGCCGCCGGACCAGGATGAACTCGACCGGGATCGCATCGGTACCCTGGTGCAGCATCTGGAAGTAGGCATGCTGCGCGTTGGTGCCCGGCTCGCCCCAGACCACGGGGCTGGTCGCGTAGGGCAGCGCCGCGCCGGATGCATCGACGCGCTTGCCGTTGCTCTCCATCTCGAGCTGCTGCAGGTAGGCCGGCAGGCGCCGCAGGCCCTGGTGGTACGGCGCGACGCTGCGGCTCGTGAAGCCGTGGAAGTTGCGGTACCAGACGTCGAGCAGGCCGAGCACCGCCGGCAGGTTCTTCGCGAGCGGCGCGGTCGCGAAGTGCTCGTCCATCGCGTGCGCGCCGGCGAGCAGCGCGCGGAAGTTGTCGGCACCGATCGCGATCGCGATCGGCAGGCCGATCGCCGACCACAGCGAGTAACGCCCGCCGACCCAGTCCCAGAAGCCGAACGTCGTCGTGATGCCGAACGCCGCCGCGGCCTCGACGTTGGTGGTCGCGGCGACGAAGTGCTTCCCGACGTCGGTGCCGCCGCTCGCGGTGAACCAGGCCCGGGCGGCGCGCGCGTTGGCGATCGTCTCCTGCGTCGTGAAGGTCTTGCTGGCGATGATGAACAGCGTCTCGGCCGGACGAAGGCGGCGCAGCACCGGCGCGATGTCGTGGCCGTCGACGTTCGAGACGAAATGGAACGTCAGGCCGGGATGCGCATAGGCGTCGAGCGCCGGCACCGCCATCTGCGGACCGAGGTCGCTGCCGCCGATGCCGATGTTGACGACGTGGCGGATCCCGCTCGTCGCGCTGTCGCGCACGTTTTCGGCATAGGCGAGCAGCGCATCGAGCGTGCGATGGACCTCGTCGCCATGCGGCGCAGCACCGCGCGGCGCGCGCAGCGCGCTGTGCAGGACCGCGCGGTCTTCGGTCGCGTTGATCGGTGCCCCGGCGAACATCGCGGCGCGGCGCTCCTCGACGCCGCATTCGCGCGCGAGGTCGACGAGGAAATGCAGGGTCGCGGTGTCGAGCCGGTTCTTCGAAAGGTCGGCATAGATCTCGGGCGCTTCGATGCCGAACGACGCGAAGCGCGCCGGATCGCGCGCGAACGCCTCGCGCAGGTCGAAGTCGCGGCCGTGCGCCTCGTAGTGGCCGCGCAGCGCGGCCCAGGCTTCGGTGCGATCGCAGCGCAGCGGCGCCGGTCGGGAAGGAGTGGGCGAAGTCATGCGAACCGATTGTCGGCAAAAACGCCGCGCCGACCTCGTCAGCGCGGCAAGACCGCGATGCCGTGACCGGCGAGTCGAAGGCTCGCGTCGTCGCCGACCTTCAGCAGGTCGGTGCTCGCTGCCGAAGAGACGAAGATCGGGCCGAGCGCGGTGTCGAAGGTGGTCTCGCAGTGCTGGCCGAGGTAGGCGCTCTTCGCGACGGTTGCCGGCAGCTCGCCGATGCCGAGCGGCAGCACCTGCCACGCCGAAGGCCGCACCGCGACACGCAGCGGGCCAGCCGGGACCGGCTCGGCGATGCGCACGGAGATCGGGCCGATCCGCACCCGGCCGTCGTCGAGACCGGTGCCGTCGAACAGCATCGCCTCGCCCATGAACTCGGCGACGAACTCGCTGCACGGGTGCTCGTAGAGCTCGATCGGCGTCCCGGCCTGCGCGATCCGGCCGTGGTCCATCACGATGATCTGGTCGCTGACCGCCATCGCCTCGGCCTGGTCGTGCGTCACGTACGCCACGGTCAACGAGAGGCGCCGCTGCAGCATGCGGATCTCCTCCCGCATCGTGCGGCGCAGCCTCGCGTCGAGGTTCGACAGCGGCTCGTCGAACAGCAGCACCGCCGGCTCGAGCACCAGCGCGCGCGCCAGCGCGACGCGCTGCTGCTGGCCGCCGGACAGCTCGCTCGGCAGTCGCTTGTCGAGGCCGGTCAGCCCGACCAGCCCGAGCGCGCGGCGCGCGCGGTGCTGCGCCTCGGGCTTCGGCACGCGCGAGACATCGAGGCCGTACGCGACGTTGCCGAGCACGTCGAGGTGCGGGAACAGCGCGTAGCTTTGGAACACCATGCTGACGTCGCGCTCGGTCGCCGGCGCATGGGTGACGTCGACACCGGCGATCAGCACCTGGCCGGCGCTCGGCGCCTCGAGCCCGGCGATCATCCGCAACGTCGTGGTCTTGCCCGATCCGCTCGGCCCGAGGATCGCCGTCAGCGTGCCGGACGGAACCGTGAAGCTGATCGCGTCGACCGCGAGCGCGGCGTCGGCGCCGCGCCCGTAGCGCTTCGAGACCGCGCGGAACTCGATGCCGGCCGGCTGCGTCGACGGGGGTGCATCGACCGCGCCGCGCGCGCCGGTGCTGCCGGTCATCGGTGCCACCGGCTTCATCGGATGCCGACAGCGAACGCGCGGCGCCCGAGCGTGCGCTCGCCGACGGTCCACTGGATCAGCGCGACCGCGAGCGCCATCAACGCGATCAGCACCGTGCAGTAGGCGAGCGCGACGCCGTAGTCGCCGTTGCCGACGCGGCCGATGATGTAGGTCGTCGCCAGCTCGTTCTCGGCGGTCACGAGGAAGATCACCGCCGACACCGTCGTCATCGAGCGAACGAAGCTGTAGACCAGCGCGGCGACGAGGGCCGGCTTCAGCAGCGGCAGCACGACGCGGCGCAAGGTCGTCGCGGTCGGCGCGCGCAGCATCGTCGAGGCCTCGTCGAGCGAGCGGTCGATCTGCCGGAACGCCGCGCTGCCGGCGCGCACGCCGACCGGCAGGTTGCGGAACACGAAGCACATCACGATGATCAGGCCGGTGCCGGTCAGCTCGAACGGCGGCACGTTGAAGGCGAGGATGTAGCTCACGCCGAGGACCGTACCGGGAATCGCGAATGCGAGCAAGGCGCCGAACTCGAACGCGTGCTGGCCGCGAAAGCTCGTGCGGGCGAGCAGCCACGCGATCAGCAGGCCGACCGCGGCGCACAGCGGCGCGGCGAGCGCCGACAGCTTCAGGGTCGTGAACAGCGAGTTCCACGCGGTGCCGGCGAAGACCCAGCCGCTGCCTGCGGCCGGGTCGCCGCGCTGCACGTCGAACGCGGTGACGAAGTGGTGGATCGTCAGCGTGTAGTCGCGGCCCCACGTCTGCACGAAGCCGCCGAGGATCGCGAACCCGTAGACCACCACGGTGAACGCGAGCCACGGCAGCACGATGGCGAGGCAGAGGCGCTTGAGGCCGGTCGGCAGCGCCATCGGCAAGCCGCTGTCGCCCTTGCCGGTCAGGGTCGTGAACGCGGTGCGCCCGAGCAGTCGCTGCTGGGCCCAGAACACGGCGAGCGCAAACACCGTCAGCACCAGCGACAGCGACGCGGCGCGGCCCTGGTCGAACTGCGCGCCGACGATCGCGAAGAAGATGTCGGTCGACAGCACCGAGAACTGGCCGCCGACGACGATCGGGTTGCCGAAGTCGGCGATGCTCTCGACGAAGCCGACCAGGAACGCGTTCGCGAGCCCGGGCTTGAGCAGCGGCAGCGTGACGGTGAAGAACGCGGTGCGCCGGCTCGCCCGCAAGGTCTGCGCGGCTTCCTCGAGCGACGGGCTGATGCCGGCGACGACGCCGCGCACGATCATGAAGGCGATCGGCGTGAACGCGAACAGCTGCGCCAGCCAGAGCCCGGGCAGCCCGTAGAACCAGCGCGTCGGCGTGATGCCGAGGGTCGACTCGAGCAGCTGGTTGACGAGGCCGGCGCGCCCGAACAGCAGGATCAGCCCGAGCCCGACGACGAACGGCGGCGTGATCAGCGGCAGCAGCGCGAGCCCGTTCAGCGGCCGCTTCAGGCGCGCGCCGCCGCGTTCGGCGACGAGCGCGATCATCGTGCCGAGCAGGGTCGTGCCGGTCGCGGTCAGCAGCGCGAGGAACAGCGTGTTCCACGCGACCCCGCACTGCGGCCCGCCGCGCAGGCAACCCAGGCCCCAGGTGCGCTCGTTGGCGACGCGCTCGACGAGGGCGGCGAGCGAAAGCCGGCCCGCCTCGTCGAAGAACGCACCGGCCAGCGCCTTCGCGACCGGCAACGCGACGAACAGCAGCAGCAGCGCGCTGCACAGCACCACCGCGCCGGCCGTGAACAGGTCGCCACGGAAGTAGCCGCGCCGCGCCGTGCCGGCGCCGAGCAGCATCAGCCCGGCCAGGAGGGTCAGCGCGCCGCCGAGCCCGATGCCGGGCTGGCCGCCGGCGAGCGGACCGAACGCCGCAGCGAGCGGCTGGGCAGCCCAGCCCCTGCCGTCGATCGCGAAGCCGCCGCCGAGGATGCCGGCGAGCACGACCACCCCACCGGCGATCAGCAGGCCGCCCTGCCGCCGCCGATCGCGCGCCTGCCAGCCGAGCAGCGCCAAGCCGAAACCGATCGGCACGCTGAGCAGCCAGGGCCGGCCGAGCCAGGCCGTCTGCAGCACGCCGCTTGCCGCCTCGCCGCGGATCCAGGCCGACTGCACCGCCGTCAGCAGGCCGAGCTCGGTGACGAAATACCAGGGCAGCAGCAGGTAGGCGAGCGCGCCGACCAGCAGCCAGGCCGCGACCGGCCGGTTCGTGCGCGCAGCGGCCGCCGCCTCCACGGCGTCAGAAGCTGTGAATGAATCCGGCGCGCCCGAGCAGGCCGTCAGAACGCTGCCAATCTAGGCGCAAAGCGCAGCCATAGCTCGGGCTATGGCGAGCATTTGCAACGACGAGTGGCCGCGTTCTGGCGGGCTGAGCGGGTGTGTCGGGTTCGTTCACAGCTTCTCAGCGCGGCAGCGAGTTGACGTCCTTCTCCCAGCGCGAGATCAGGCGCTTGCGCTCGGCGCCGGCGCCGTACTTGGCGTAGTCGTAGTCGATCAGGCGGATCTTCTTGAAGTCGGGCACGCGCGGATCGACCGGCGTCGCCTTGTTCGCCGGCAACTGGTACTGGCGGGTTGCGGCGCCGAACTGTTGCGCCTGCGGCGTCAGCGCCCATTCGTAGAACTTCTTCGCCGCGTCGAGGTTGCGCGCGCCCTTGATGATGCTCATCGAGCCGATCTCGGCGCCGGTGCCTTCGGACGGGGTCACCGTCTCGACCGGAAAGCCCTGCAGCTTCTCGCCCGGTCCGTCGTGCACGAAGCTGATCGAAACCGCGGTCTCGCCGCGCGCGACCGCCTTGATCGGCCCGGTGCCGGAGCGCGTGTACTGCCCGACGTTCCTGTGCAGGCCCTTCAGGTACTCGAACGCCTTCTCCTCGCCCATCAGCTGCACGAGAGTCGCGATCATCGTGTAGGCGGTGCCGCTCGACGCCGGATTCGCGACCTGGATCTCGCCCTTGTACTGCGGCTTCAGCAGGTCGGCCCAGCTCTTCGGCACGTCGAGCTTCTTCTTCGCCACGAGCTCGGTGTTGTAGCCGAAGCCGAGCGGTCCGGAGTAGATGCCGACGGTGCGATAGCCGGACTGACGCGCCTGCTCCTGTGCCCAGGCGTGCAACTGCGGCAGCGACGCCGACTTGTACTCGAGCGTCAGGTCGTTCTCGGCCGCCTGCAGGTGCGGATCTCCGGTGCCGCCGAACCAGACGTCGGTCTTCGGATTCGCCTTCTCGGCCATCAGTTGCGCCAACGCTTCGCCGGAACCCTTCAGCGACATGCTGACCTTGATGCCGGTCGTCTTCGCGAACACGGTCTGGATCATGTTGCACCAGTCGGCCTGCACCGAGCAGATCACGTTGACCTGGCCTTGCTGGGCCGAGGCGGCCGCCATCGAGAGACTCGCCAGGATCCCCACCGCCACATGTCGCATCGCCATCGAATGTCTCCTCGTTGCGGGCGCTGCGCGCACGACTCGGGCGGGCCACGAAGCATCGTATCCTGTCCATCATGGCATTCGACCTCGTCTTCTTCGGCGGCACCGGCGACCTGACGTGGCGCAAGCTGATGCCCGCCCTGTTCCAGGCGTTCCGGCACGGCAAGCTGCCGCCGGGCGGACGCATCCTCGCGGTCGCGCGCCAGCCGCAGAGCGACGACGCGTACCGCGAGTGGCTGAAGGGCCGCTTCCAGGAGGTCGAAGGCGCGAAGCGACCGAGCGACGAGGAGTTCGCGCGCTTCGCCGCGCTGCTCCGCTACCGCGCGATGGACCTCGCCGATCCGGCGCACTACGCGCGCCTGAAGGAATGGCTCGCCGAACGCGACGCCGATGTCGTCGTGATGTACCTCGCGACCGCGCCCGACCTGTTCCCGACGATCTGCGCCGAGCTCGGCGCCGCCGGGCTGAACGGCCCGAAGACGCGGGTCGTGCTCGAGAAGCCGCTCGGCCGCGACCTCGCGAGCGCGCAGGAGATCAACCGCGTCGTCCGCTCGGTGTTCCGCGAGGAGCAGGCCTACCGGATCGACCACTACCTCGGCAAGCCGTCGGTGCAGAACCTGATGGCGCTGCGCTTCGGCAACGTGCTGTTCGAGCCGCTGTGGCGGCGCGAGTGCATCGCCAGCATCGCGATCACGCTGGCCGAGTCGATCGGCGTCGGCACGCGCGGCAGCTTCTACAGCGCGACCGGCGCGCTGCGCGACATGATCCAGAACCATGCGCTGCAGCTGCTGACGATGGTGGCGATGGAGCCGCCGTCGCGCAACGAGGCCGATGAGATCCGCGACGAGAAGCTGAAGGTGCTGCGCTCGCTGAAGCGCTTCACGCCGGAGAGCGTGGCGCGCGACGTCGTGCGCGGGCAATACCGCGGCGCGTCCGGCGGCAACGGCAACTCACCCGCTTTCCTGGAGGAGGCCAACGTGCCGGCCGGCAGCCGCACCGAGACCTTCGTCGCGCTGCGCACCGAGGTGCTGAACTGGCGCTGGGCCGGCGTGCCGTTCTACCTGCGCACCGGCAAGCGCCTGGCCGCGCGCGACGCGCAGATCGTCGTCAACTTCCGGCCGGCGCCGCACAGCATCTTCCCGGGTCCGAACCAGGCCAACAAGCTGGTGATCAATTTGCAGCCGGAAGACGGCCTCGAACTGCACCTGCTCGCCGCGAAGGGCAACAGCCAAGGCGAGGCGCTCGCGCCGGTCTCGCTCGACCTCGACTTCGACAAGGCGTTCGCCGAGAACCGGGTCGGCGCGTACGAGCGGCTGCTGCTCGACGTGATCGCCGGCCGGCTCAACCTGTTCGTGCGCAGCGACGAGCAGGAGGAAGCGTGGCGCTGGGTCGAGCCCATCCTCGAGGCGTGGCGCGAAGACTCGACGCCGCCGCGCCCGTACAGCGCCGGCACCTGGGGCCCGGCCGCGGCCAGCGCACTGGTCGCGCGCGACGGCTACGCCTGGCCGGAGGAGCAGTAGCCTGCCGATTCGAAAGTCTTGCGGCGAGGCCGGATACTGCGCGCGCCGATTCCCTCACTTGCCTCGTCGACACCGCACCCCATGAGCACCACCGAAGCGCGCCCCAAGAAGCACTTCTCGATGATCCGGGGCTTTCACCTCGCCGACGTCTTCACGCTCGGCAATGCCGCCTGCGGCGTCGGCACCGTGTTCATGGCAATGATGTTCCTGACGAACCACTCGCTGCGCGACTACCTGATCGCCGCCGCGCTCGCGCCGGCCGCGTTCGTCTTCGACGTGCTCGACGGCCGCGTCGCGCGCTGGCGCCAGACCCACTCGGCGCTCGGTCGCGAGCTCGACTCGCTCGCCGACGTGATCTCGTTCGGCGTCGCGCCGGCATCGCTCGCGTTCGCGGCCGGCATGAACGGCGGCTGGGACGCGATCGTCCTGATCTACTTCGTCTGCTGCGGGGTCTCGCGCCTCGCGCGCTACAACGTCACCGCCGAAACGCTGGCGGCGGGCGCCGACAAGGTCGCGTACTTCGAAGGGACGCCGATCCCGACCAGCGTCGCGCTCGTCGCGGTGCTTGCCTATGCGGCTTGGCAGGGGCGCATCGACGAGCAGATCTACGGCGGCGCGATGATGCTCGGCCCGTGGCAGTTGCACCCGCTGGTGCTGCTGTTCGCGCTGTCCGGCACCCTGATGATCAGCAAGACGCTGCGCATCCCGAAGCTCTGATCGCTCCGTGGCGCGACGCGTCCGCGGCGTCGATCAGGCCTGGCCCTTCGCGGCCTTCGCGATCCGGTGCAGGGTCTGGCTGGTCAGCATCTCGGTCTCGACCGAGCGCTCCAGGGTCGAGCGCGACAGGCCGGACTTCTCGTAGTGCAGGTTCTCGTACAGCTCGGCGGTCGCCGGATACGAGTTGAGCACCGCCTTCAACGCCGCTTCGGGCAGGTTCGATTCGAGCGCCTCGCCGAGCTGGCGGACCAGCGCGCGGTACTGGGCGGGATCGGGCGCGACGGTGCTGTGCTCGACCCGCTCGAGCAGGCGGGCCAGCGCGATCACGTTCTCGAGACGGGTCCGGACGGATTCGAGCTTCGGGGCAGGCATGATGGTGTTCGGTGGTTCAGGCGGTGCTGCGTTGATTGGAAGGTTGGGGGCAGCCGGACGGAGTTCAAGGTCGACCGAGGTGCGGGCTTCGGGCCGAAGCCGCCGGCGTGAAACAGCGGCTTAGGGCCACGGCCGCACGCGCGGCAGAGCCCCGGCAGCGGCGGGCTCGCAACGCGGCAGAGCGCAGCGGCGGCGACTCCCAACGGACGCGTCGCGGGGACGCCCCCCTTCACCGACAGGGACGCTACCGGGTCGCGAGCTTCGGCGACCGTTCCCAGTCGCCGCCGAGCGCCTTGACCAGGAACACCGAGGCGAGCAGCCGCTGCCCGCGCAATTGCGCGGCGAGCCGCTCGCTCGCCAGCAGCGACTGCTGCGCGGTGATGACGTCCAGATAGCCTGACGCGCCGCCTTCGTAGCGCGCCGTCGCCATCTCGAGCACGCGACGCGCCGACGCGACCGCGGCGGCGGCCTGCTCGGACGCGCGTGCCAGCGAGGCGACCCCGCTGATGCCGTCTTCGACCTCCTGCATCGCGGTCAGCACGACGCGCCGGTAGTTGCCGACCGTCGCGTCGTAGCCGGCCTGCGCGAAATCGACGTTCGCCTTCAGGCGCCCGGCATCGAACAACGGCTGGGTCAGCGAAACCCCGATCGACCACAACAGCGACGGTGCATCGAACAGCGACGCCAGCGAACGGCTCTCGGTGCCGAGCGACGGCGCAAGGGTGATGCTCGGATAGAACGCCGCAGTCGCGACACCGATCTGCGCGTTGGCGACCGCCATCGCGCGCTCGGCCGAAGCGACGTCGGGACGCCGCTCGAGGATGTCGGACGGCACGCCGAGCGGCACCGCCGGCGGCACGCGATCGCGGAGGTCGGGCGCGAGCGCGAAGACCGGCGCGGCCGTGCCGGTCAACGTCGCGATCGCGTGCTCGAACACGCTGCGCTGGCGCTTCAGAAGGTCGACCTGCACCAGCGTCGTGTCGAGCAGCGCCTGCTGCTGCGCGACCTCGAGGCCGGACACCGCGCCGAGGTCGTGGCGCGCGCTGACCAGGCCGAGCGCGCGGCGCTGCAGGGCGATCGAGCGCGCCAGCACGTCGAGCTCGATGTCGGTCGCGCGCAGGTTGAAGTAGTTGGTCGCCAGGTCGGCGGTCAGCACCAGCCGGGTGTTCTCGAAGTCGGCGGCCGACTGCTCGGCCGACGCCTGCACGCCCTCGATCGTGCGCTGCACCCGGCCCGCCAGGTCGACCTCGTAGCTGACCGCGAGCGACGCGATGAAGTCGTTCTGCACGGTCGAGAAATTCGGCGACGCGTAGTTGGTCTGCGGTCGGTTCGCCGAGATGCGCTGGCGCGAGGCCCGGGTCGTCAGGTTCAGCTGCGGCAGCAGCGCCGCCGAGCTCGCCGCGATGATGGCGCGGGCCTGGGCCAGCCGGGCCGCAGCGACGGCCAACGTGGCGTTCGCGACCATCGCCTGCTCGGCCAGCGCATCGAGCTGCGGATCGTCGAAGCGGCGCCACCACGGCCCTTTCGCCGCGAGGTCGTCGGGCCGGCCCTCGCGCCACGGCGCCTCGACGGTCCAGGCCACCGGCAGGTCGAGTGCCGGCTTGCGGTAGTCGGGACCGGCGGCGCAGCCGGCGATCAGCAGGACGAGTGCGCCGACAGCCAGCCCGGTTCGGGGCGTCAAGGCGCGTCCTCGATGCCCGGCTCGAGCGCGACCGGTCGCCTCACGGCGAGCCCTTGGCGCCGAGCGCCTCGCGGCCGCCAGCGGTGCCGCCGCTGGCCGCGCCGCCGGGCGGCTCGGCCGGCACCGGCGC
>Ga0307410_10000630_pt1 | contig 14531 bp, 11 predicted proteins | sample 322Ometagenome_3_FD_203707 | JGI IMG/M metagenome (GOLD analysis project Ga0307410, IMG submission 203707) | Maize rhizosphere microbial communities from greenhouse at UC Davis, California, United States - 322HYB-O-3 | ecosystem: Host-associated > Plants > Roots > Rhizosphere > Soil | place... | reverse complement strand
TGACGCCGACGCGTACGCCGGGAGCAGGGTCGCCCCCGCCCGCGGCCTCCTCCGCGTCCGGGGGCTTCGGGTACTTGACCGCTACGGCGCCGACCGCGGCGGCGGCTGCCAGGCCCGCCGGCGACGAGCCGGACACGAACAGCCGAGGGAAGAGGTCCGGCGGCAGCGGGGGAGCCATCCTCAGCTTCGTGACTGCGTAATGCTTCCCCTCGAAGGTGACCGGACCGGAGCCCGCGAGCAGCTCCTTGATGATGAGCGTGTACTCGACCAAGCGCTCGTAGCGCTCGTCGTGGGGCGTGGGGTCGTTTAGCGCGATCAGGTCGTTGCGGAAGCCGCCGGCGATCATGTTCAGGCACACGCGCCGGCCGTGGAGATTCCCCAGCGTCGCGACCATCTTCGCCGCTGCGTACGGGTGCTGATACACCGGCTGCACCGCCACCAATGGAATCAACGCCGTCGTGTTCTGGATGACGATCTGCGACAGGAGCCACGGATCGACCAGCCCGTTGTCCGAGTACACCAGCATCCCACAGCAGCCGACGTCCTCACTCCATTGGGCGACGTCAATGACGCGTTGAAGGTACGCGTCCCGCGCGCAGTCCTTCGACTGCGGACACGTCGAGAAGACCTGGATACCTGCCGACCCGAGCACGGTCATCGCGGTCGCCGGCCCGGCCCCCGGAACTCACGACGCATGGCCGCCCGGTCGGTACGCCGCGACTTGGCGCCCCTTGCGGTCGCCAGATTCGGTGGGCGAGCGGTCCAACACCGGAAGTGCGGAGGGCAGGAGGGCCATGGCGGTGATCCGCTTACTGGTGCGACCTGCGGCGCGCGTCTCCAATCCGTGCGACGGGGATGCGGGCCGGGAGCGATTCGACAGCGACATGAGGTGCGGCGGGTGCGGCGTGCACCACGTCCGAGCTGCGTATCACGCCGCGGGCGTACATGACGGGGCGTTCGTACGGGAGCGCGGCACGGTCCCGTGGTTCGCCCGGGGAGCCGACAGCCGCCTGTGCCACACTGATACCGAGCTTTGAGCGCAGACTGTGCGGGCGGTGTGCCTGAGTCGGGCCCCGGCTACTGTGGGCAGCTGTCGCCTACATTGGGGAGGGCTCCATTACATTGTCAAGGTCGTTGACCGGCGGGCGCATGCGGGCGTTAGGGTCGCAGGTCGCCGTCGCTTCCGCGCGACGAGTCGACCCGTGTCGCCGGCCGGTCCGGAGGTGCCGCCGATCGGCGCCGCGCCGGCGCCGACCTCCCCGCCGACCTCCCCGCACCGCGAGCCAGGGGCCGCGAGAGCTCGGGGAAATCGGAAATCCTCAGCGGCGTCCAGAGTGGATCTCGGGCGCCCCATGGACTGACGTCGCACCTCTGAGCCTGGATACCTGCCGTGACCGATCTCGAGGTCCGCCTCGTGCGCGCCGACGCTGAGCTGCAGGCCCTCCGGCTCGAATGGCAGCGCCTGTATGCCGCCGCACCGCGGAACCCCTTCCTCTCGTTCGAGTGGACGATGGCCTGCCGCCGCCACATCTGCCCGCAGGCGGAGGCGTTTGTCCTCACTGCCTGGGACGGCGACCGGCTGGCCGGCGTTGCGCCCCTGCGCCGGGAGCGTGCGCTCGGCTTTCGAGTCTTGCGATTCCTCGCCGACGGCCGGGCCGACTACCTGGGCTTCCTGACAGATCCAACGTACCCCGGCGTGGAGGGTGTCCTCCTCGACGCGCTCGGCGCGTCGAGGGACGGGTGGGACCTGGCGCTCCTCCGTAACCTCTGCACCGATTTTACGGCCCTGGACCGGGCTGCCGCCCCGAAGGGTTGTTTCACGGCGGACACCGAGGGGACGCTGGCGCCCCACCTCGCCTATGCCGGCACGTGGGAAGAGCTGCGCGCGGCGGGGCCAACCCAGCTTCGCCACTGCCAGCGGCCGGCGCGAAAGTTCGAGCGGGAGGGCGGCACCGTGGAGCGGATCACCGGCCCGGAAGCAGCCGACCGGGTCCATGACGTCGCCGAGGTCGAGGCGCACTCGTGGAAGGGCGATCGTGGCTACGCGCGGTTTCAGCCAGGGCCCGGGCAGGAGCTGCTCCGGGACGCCTTGCGCGAGCTCGGCGCGCGCCGCGAGGTGGAGCTGTGGGTGGCGCGGAGGGAGGGCCGCCCCCTCGCCTTCCTGGTCAACTTCTTGACACCGGAGCGCGTCTGCTACTACCAGGGCTCCTACCGCGCGGACGCACGGAAGTGGTACCCAGGCGGGGTCCTCCACTATTACGCGATCCGCCGCGCCTGGGAGGCCGGCCTCCGCGAGTACGACTTCATGGTCGGGGACGAAGCGTACAAATCCGGCTGGACCAACGGCATCCGCCCCGTACGCCACCGCGCCGTGTACCCGAATACCGTGCGGGGGCGGCTCGCGTTTGGAGCGCTGGTGGCACCCCGGTGGCGCCTCAGGCAGTCGCCTCGGGCCCGTGCGGCGCTCAGGCTCTGGCGGCAGATCCGCAGTAACCCGGCGGGAGTGCTCCAGCGTCGCCCGGCCGGTTAGCGGTCGGCGCCGGCCGCGTTTGCGAGGTCGAGGGATCGACGCTCCCGCCCCGATGCGTGCCGCAGCCCGTGCGTGCAGAGCGACAGGACGGGCGCACGCCAGTGCTCGACCGCGCGGAGGCCGGACGTCGAGCGGCTGTCAGTCTGGGCATCGTGCCCTCACGCGCGGCGCCACCCGAGGCGGCGGCGCAGTCCGCTCAGCCTCGTGTGCACGCCGGTGAGGGCGGCGAGGAACTCCGGCTGCGCATAATGGCCGTACACGCCGACGCGACGTAGCGCGAACACGTTCGAGGCGGTGCGGTTCACTCCCTCCACGGTCGTCACGGCGGAGGAGTACCCGGCGGCCCGCACCAGTGCCTCGGTGGCCGAGCTGAAGTCGATGCCGCGCCCGAACGGGTACGCGAAATGGCGGCACGGTCGACCGACCCAGGCCTCGATCGTGGATTTCGCATGCGCCAGGTCGGCCGCGGCATCGATGGGGCGCATGCGGGCCACGCTCTCGTGCGCGACCATGTGCGCGCCGATCTCCACGAGCCCCGAGCTCGCCATCTCCCGCAGCATCTCGGCCGTGCAGGGTGCCAGGGCGTCCCACTCCGCTCCTGCAGGGCCGGCGCACAGGAGTGCGTCCAGCTCTGCCAGCTTGTCCTCGAGCGGCGGCCCGGCGAGCCGCTTCAACGCGCCGCGGAGGACTGCGTCCGCTCGATGGCGCTCCCGGCGGGTGCGGAGGGACTGCCGGTACGTCTGCCCGCCAATCTCGATCTCGACTTCGGTGCGGGCGGTGTTCCGAAGTCCGAACTCGACCTGGTCCATCCACAGGGGCATCTGGCGATCGACGAAACCGGTCACCACGTAGAGGGTGAAGGGGATGCCGAGCTCTCGGCAGATCGGCCACGCGTGGTCGTAGTTGTTGCGGTAGCCGTCGTCGAAGGTGACGACCACGGAGCGCGGTCGCAGCGGCGCGGCCGTGGCGAGACGTTCGGCCGCCTCACTCATCCCGATCACGTTACAGCGCGACGACAGCAGCCGCATCTGCCGCGCGAACTCGTCGCGCTCGACATTCTTTTGCACGTAGTTGGTGAGGCCGCCGGCGCCCGCTCGTACGCGGATGCCGTGATACATGAGCACGAGCACGCCACCCTGCTGTCGCCGCAGCAGCCAGTCGAAGAGCCCCGCGCGATGCAGCGTTGCGCAGCCCAGCGCGTACATGCCACTCATCTGCCTGCCATCACGCCGGGGGTACTGGCGCCCTGCCTGGCACCTGCAGCGCAGGGGGTGGTGGAGCGGCGCGAGTGTGCCGACCGGGCACACCGAAGTCAAGGAATCGAGTCATTCAGACCGCGCCCGCCCGGCGCGGCGGGCGACCCCGCGCGCCCACGCTTCTAGCGCGTGGCTCGGCATGCGGACCGGCTCGCTCGGAAGGATGCTTGTGGTGCTCGCGGCACTGGGCAACGCTCGAACGTCTGGGACGGACAATGTGACTCATGTGTTCGGTAGAAAAGTCTTCCTACATGGAAAAAAAGTCTCGTTATGCGGGTTGTGCGCTCCAAACACCTGAGTTAGGATCCGCCTCGTTGCGCAGCTCTGACCCGCGGCGCGCCTAGGCCGGCGCACCGGTCAGTGCGCGACACCAATCTCAGCCGAGGCACGGTAAGGCAGGATCGCGAGGCTCCCTCGAGGGCTGCGACAAGGGCAAAGCCGGCGAAAGCCGGCGACGCAAAGCTCCGAGGCTACCGCGCGCTGATCAAAGCGATGCGCGCCACGCCAGTCGAGCCGCCGAACGATGCTTCCCGGGAGCATACCGCATGCGGCACCCGCGCACTCCGCTCGTCTCCTTCGTTCTCTCCTCGCTCGTCCTCACGGCTGCCTGCTCGGACAAATCGTCCTCGCCGACGGGTCCCAAGCCGGCCGCCGCCCCGGCGTCTGGGGCTTCCCTGTTGGAGTCTGCATTGCCGACGTCGTGCTCGGGGTATCCGCGGGCCCGTCTCGTCAACGTGTCGACGGCGTATCAGCTCTCCACGGCGCTGACGAACGCGCGACCCGGGGACCTGATCCAGCTCGCCGACGGCGTGTACAAGGGTCACTTCACCATCAGCCGCGCCGGCATGGCCTCTCAGCGCGTCGTGCTCTGCGGCACGCGGGCGGCCGTGCTCGACGGCGGCGGTGTGGGAAGTGGCGCGCCCGTGCTGCAAGTCAAAGCGAGTTACTGGACCGTCGACGGGGTGACGATCCGCAACGGCCTGCAGGGCGTGGTCACTAACCGGGTAACCGGCACCGTGCTCCGCCGCCTCGAAGTCCACACCATCGGGCAGGCGGCAGTGGTGTTCCACATCTACAGCCGCCGCAACGTTCTGGAGCGGAGCTACATCCACGATACTGGCAAGGCGACGAAGCAGTACGGCGAGGGTGTTTACGTCGGCACCTGGCACAGCCAGTGGTCGTATCTGACCGGCGGCCTTCCCGACCGGAGCGACTCGAACGTGGTGCGCAAGAATGTGATCGGCCCCTACCTCGGCGCCGAGGCCGTCGACATCAAGGACGGCGTCACCGGCACCGTCGTCGACAGCAACACGTTCAACGGCCTCGGTGGAAGCCTCTCCACGCCGAACCTCAATTCAGTCGTGATCGTGATCGGCAACAACAACACGGTCGAATACAACCGCCTCAAGAACGCCTTGAGGTGGGGGTTCGAGGTCGAGCAGCTCCTGACGGGCTGGGGGTACCGGAACGTCTTCCGCGGAAACGTGCTCGACATGAGCGGAGCGTACGGCCCGGCCATCTTCGTGGGCACGACGACGGTGCGGGCGAGTACCGTGGTGAAGTGCAGCAACTCGGCAATCGGGACCAGGTTGTCGAACCTGTCCTGCGTTCAATAGCCACGCCACGACACTCGAGATACGACCGCGGTTCGCCGCGGCGGCGCGCCCGCGCCGCCGCGGCGCCTCACTTGGTGGCCTCCACGTAGAGGCTCTCGGCGGCCCGTCGCGGCTGGTCGATCGCGAGCTCTGGCATCGAGGAGCGCTGGAACGCCGCGCGCTCAACTCGGGAGAACCCGGCTCGGCGACACAGCTCCGCCATCGTCTCGTAATCATACGCGAACTTGTGCTGGATCCCCTGTCGGAACACCTCGTTCACGACCTCCATCTTGGTGCGGAAATCGCCGCAACCCCTGAGCTTCCGCATCGCCTCCCAGCCGTCCGCCATGTAGGCGTTGAAGTATTGCTCGGCGTCGGGGACGATGATTCGGAGCACCCCTCCCGGCTGCAGAACGCGCCAGCAATCCGCGAGCAACCGCGGCGCCTCGTCGTAATAGTCCAGGTGCTCGAGGAAGTGCTCCGAGAAGATCCCCCGCGCCGAGCCGTCGGGGAACGGCAGGTCGCGCCGTGCGTCGTACACGCATGTCACCCCAGGCCGTCTGGCGCTGTCGACGTTGACCCAGCCGTCCACACCCTCGGGTCCGCAGCCGATGTTGATCAGCAGCGCTCGAGAGTCGCGATACCGCCGGCGAGCGGCGCGATTGGACGTGCGTACGACGGCGAGCTCGAGCTCGTAGCGCACCGCCTGGACGACCGGCAGGGGAAGGACCTTCAGCAGTTGGCGCGACGCCCAGCGGTCCCGCAGGAGCCGCTTCCGAGGTGCGCTCTCGCTCATACTCTCGACTCTTTGCCTAGTGCGCTACGCATGAGCGCTGCGCTGGACCAGTCGCGTGTACATCGCGGCGACTCGATCCGCCGTTGACTGCAGCGTGAAGGACGAGAGGACCTTTTGGCGACCTCGCCTCGCCAGCTCCACGCGAAGCGCGGGGTCGTCGATCAACTCCATGATGGCCGCCGTCATCGCCGTCGGATCGGCCGGCGGCACGAGAACGCCGTCCTCTCGGTTGCTGACGATCTCCGGCACACCGCCGACGGCGGCCGCGACCACCGGCAGTTCCATGGCCATCGCCTCGAGAACGGCGACACCCAGACCCTCCGTGAGCGAGGGGAACGCAAAGATGTCCAAGTCGCCGTAGAACTCCGACATGTCTTGCACCTGGCCGAGGAACACGACGCGATCGGCCACCCCCAGATCGTTCGCCATCGCCACGTACATGCGTCGGCACGCGTCGGTGGCGCTGCCCGCGAAGCGAATCTCGCAGTCCACGCCCCGGTCCCGGAGTTGAGCCGCGGACTGGAGGAGGTAGTCGTGGCCCTTGTCGTGACTGAGGCGCCCTGCAGTACCGATCACGATGCGGCTTCGGGGCAGGCCCGACCGAAACGTTGGGCGAAAGGCGGCGCCATCGATCCCGTTGTAGATGACCTCGAAACGTTGGCGCGGGATCCCGAGGTGGTGGGCCGTGTAGTCCTTCGCCGCCTCCGAGACGGCGATGAACCGGCTCTGGACGCGGTCCATGAGGATCCGGGCCGCCTGCCGCCCGAGCGCGCACTGCCACTGCGTCGACGCCAGCCACGCCCGGCAATCGCGAACGTGGGTGATGTGCTTCGCCCGGGCCTCCGGGAAGGCCAACGCGCTGAAGAGGGCGGCGGCCCAGAGGTGTGCGTGCACGATGTCCGGCTCGAACTCTCGCAGCGCATTTCGTAGATCGCGGGCGCAACGCAGCGCTCCTCCGACGTCCGTCCGACTGCGCGAGTAGTGAAGAAAGGTGAGGTCGGCCGGGATGTCGTACGCGGGCCAGGTGGCGGGCTCGCGGCCGAGGACGAACAGCTTGACATGGAAGTCGGACTGCCGCGCCATCATGCCGGTGACGGAGCGTGCCGCACCGCCAGCGCTCAAGAACGGCAGCACGTGCGCGACCCGAAGCGGCCGCCGCCGCCCGATCGGTGCGGGCTCGGTTTGCGCGCCGAGAGTCGCGTTCACGCCCTGTGACCCACAGCTCGGTTCAATCGGAGGCCTCCTCGAATCGACGCGTCGAGCGCTCCGCCGGCGGCTGCTCCGGCAGTCCTCGCGCGGCCGACCCACCCCCGGCCACCTCGACCGCTGGACCGTTCGTGCCGTCTGTCGCGGAAGGCGGCGTCGAACCGGCGAAGAGGCGTCTGCCGACCACCACGAGGGCGCCGAGTACCAGCGGCAGGAGGAACCACGGCTCGACGAGATACCGCCGCCAGAGGCGCCGCGGCTCGTACGCGAGCCGCCCGAGCCACTCGAAGCCGAGGCGCGCCAGCCAACGCGGCGGCGTGGGCACCGTCCCCGACACGTAATCAAGGACGGCGCCAAGGTTCATGATAACGTTGGCCTCGATGCGGTCGCGGTTCTCGTTGATCCACCGCTCCTGAAGCGGCATCCCCATCCCGACGACGAGCACGTGCGGCCGGAACTCCCGGATCGAGCTGAGGACGGCCTCACTCTCCGAGCTCCCCGGGCTGACGTCGAAGTGTCCGTGGGCGGTCGCTACCTGCAGTGCCGGCGCCGCGCGGCGCAATGCCTCGGCCGCACGCTCCGCAACCCCGGGCCGCGAACCGAGCAGGAACACGCGCCACCCGTGCTCCGCGGCGCGCTGCATGAGCGGGCTGGCCCAGTCGGCCGACGTGAAGCGATGGTCGCAGCGCAGACCGAATCCGAGCAGGCGCCCGAGGATGACGAGTGGCATCCCGTCGATGAAGACGTAGTCGGCGCCGTCGCAGAACCGCCGCATCTCCCCGTGACGGTGGTACAGGTAAATGCTGTGCAGGTTGTGATTGCCGATCACCCACCGCCGCTCCTCCTTGACGGCACGCTCCACGGTCGCGTACAGGTCATCGACCGTCATGGCGTGCACTCTCACGCCCAGCACCTGGTAGGACGCGGGCTCCATCCGCTACCTCCCGGTAGTGGCAGGAGCCGGCGGCATCGCGTGCCGCCCGACGGCCCGGGCGCCGAGGGCCAGGTCGAGGCCCGTGTGCCGCAGCTGAAACCACCGCCATAACCGGATGAAGAGGGACCGAGGCGCCAATGCACCCACAGTCCACAGCGCCCCGAGTGCGAGCCGAGTGGCCGGGTCGAAGTCGTCATCGGACGCGGTGGCCCGGAGCAGTCGGGCGAACGCTCGGAGCTGTTGTGCGGCGCCGCCGTGGAGTTTGGCCTCGGCGAACTCGTGCCGCGTGAAGTACGAGCTTCGCTTTAGGCTGTCCTCGAGGCCGAAGTGACTCGCCACCGCGCGGTGGATGTCCATCGCCAGCCGCGGTCCGTCCTCGGAGAGCATGCGCGTGACGTACTGGCCCGTCGGGTGGATGCGATAGAAGGCGAGCGGCTCGGGGATCACCTCGACGGGGGCGCGGAGGCTGGCCCCTGTCGTGATGTAGCCGTCAGCCCCGAAGCGAAAGCGGGTCGTGGGCATGGGGAGCAGGGACCGGAGCACGTCCGAGCGAACCGTTAGGCCCGACGTCACCGCCGCGACGGTGCGGCCGGTGCGGCGGACCTGCGCCCGCAAGTCGCCGCGCGAGAGCCGAGCGCGGCTCGGGCGCATCCGGCCCGTGGGCCGGCCGTCGGGCCCGACGACGAGGACGGGGTGACACACCATGCCTACCTCCGGGTGTTCGGCCACCGCGGCTCGCACGGCCTCCAGCTTCCGCGGCGCCCAGCGGTCGTCGGAGTCGAGCAGGCAAACGTACTCTCCCTCGCAGAAGCGCAGCCCGTGCTCATAGGCGCGCGACTGTCCGCCGTTCTCGGTCCTCGCGATCACCACGCGGTTGGGACGCCGGCGCGCGAATTCCGCCTGCCAGGCGGCGAGAAGCTCGGGGGTGCGATCCGTGGAGCCATCGTCGACAATCACGAGTTCGTAGTCGGTAAAGGACTGCGCCTCTACAGACTCGAGCGCCTCCGGCAGGTAGGCCTCGTGATTGTACGTGGCGACGAGGACCGAGAACGTAGGTCTCGGGCCGCCAGCCGCGGCGCTCCGCTGCTCGTGTAGCCGCATCGACCTATCCCTCGTAGGGCCGCCGCACGGGGAGCCGTGCTTCCCCACCGGCGTCGCGCGCCGCGCGCGGGGGAAGTGTCCGGCCGCCGGCGAGGCGCGAGCGACGGACCCCGGGGGACAGCCGTGCCGCGGGCGCGCGCGGCGCCGACGCGGGCCCCCGCCGCTTGCTGACGGCACACGCCGTCGCGACGTACAGCACCCAGTACAGCCCCACGGCGTTCATGTTGAGCAATGCGCTGTCGGGAATGTTCTCGAGGACCAAGAACGCCAGATACGCGAGCGGCCACAGACTCGCGCTGTCGTTGGTCGACCTCACGAGCCCCAACGCGCGCCGGAGCGTGGCCGCGAACCCTATGACGAAGACGGCCACTCCGACCAAGCCGACGTCCAACCAGAGGTCCAGGAAGCCATTGTGGGCGTGGGGCGCCGGCCAGCCGATCGCCTGCCACACCTGGCCGGACAGGCCCTTCCACCCAGTCCAGAAGGCGTTGTACCCGTGTCCGAGCCAGAGCCGGTCACTCCCGACGTCGATGATGACCGGCCACATGGTAGTCCGCCCCGTGAGGGTGGCCTGCCGGCCGAGGGCCCCGAGGAACACCTCGGAGCTCGCCACCACCAACGTCGCTGCGGCGGCGCCGGCGAGCACGCCAGCGATGAGTAGCGTTATGCCCCAGCCGCGCCGGAGCCGCAGTGCGCGAAAGAGTGGGAGCAGCAGCACGGTTCCGGCCGTGACGACGACGGCGGTCGCCGCGTGCGACATGACGACCGCGGCGGCCGCCAGGCCGAGGCAGGCACCGGTGAGCCAGCGGCGGTGGCGGTCCCACCACCGGAGCGTGAACACCAGGACGCCGAGGGTCGCCATAGCGCCCAGCGTGTTCTTGTGCGTGAAGATTCCCCGCCAGCCGACAACCCCCTGGGCCGTGGTGTGTACGCCGATTCCCGGCGCGGCGATCGCCACCCACACGCTCAGCACGATGGCCACCCCGAACACCAGCGCGAGCAGGTCGAGGAGTGCACTGATCCGATACCGCGCTCCCAAGTAGAGGCCCAATGCCGTCGTGGCTACCAGTCTCGCGCTCTGGTCGGTCGTCGCACTCGGCGCGGCCGACCAGAGCACGGAGAGCAGTGCCAGGGCAGCCAACGCCAAGACGAGCGGCATGCGCACGGCGGCCTTTGAGACCGTCCGCGCGTGCGCCGCGGCGAGACAGACGCTCCCCACGTAGGCGATTCGGTAGGCTAGGCGCAGGAACGGAGACCCCTCACCGCCCTCTGGGCCGCGACCCATCTCACTCAGGTAAAGCGGCAACAGCGCGGACGAGAAGAGCAGCAGCGCGGCGGCGGAGAACGTGAATTCCCCCCAGCTGCCGAGCCGCCGCATCAGCCGTGTGAGCCCACGCCGCCCTGGCTTCGTCTGGGAAACGCTCGCGAGGGCCGCGCCGAGGTCAGCCGACATGCGCTCTCCGGTACTCCTCATAGCGTACGCCGACGGCGCCGGCCACGTTCCCGGCCCCCATGCAGATGCGCCCCACTGCCCTGAGCAGCGCAGACCGACCAGACAGGAGTGACGTCGGCAGCAGGAGCAATCCGTGTGCGATGCGCCCCACACCTTTCGCCAGCCGCAGGCTGAGCGTCCACGCCGACGGATTCAAGTCCCGTTCGCAGAAGCTCCATGTGGTGCCGACTCGATAGGCACGCCCGAGGATCCACCGAGCGGTCGCCCGAGTGGCCGGGACGAACTCGTAGGCTACGGCCTGGTCGGCCCACACGAGTTTGTGCCCGCGCAGCGCGGCATCCAGAAAGAAGTGCGTGTCCTCCCCACCCGTGAGCGCCAGGCGCTCGTCGAACATCCGCCGCAACTCGCGGAACAGCCGGGCGCGGACGAGCACATTACCTGCCCCCGTGTGCATGATCGGCGCTCCCGTTGGACGCCGGCGCCGCTCGAACAAGCCGCTGCCCGTCACCCATGCCGGCGCCTCCGGCGCGAAGCGGGGTAGGACTGGCCCTCCGACGACGTCCGCACCGTGGGCCGCTTGTACGCTCAGTAGCTCGTCGAGCCACAGCGGCTCGGCCGCCTCGTCATCATCGATGAATGCGATGAAGTCGGCATGGCTGCCAGCGGCCAACACCGCCTGGTTGCGCGCGGGGGCGATGCCCGGCCTCATCTCTCGGACATAGCGCACTGGCCAGCCGATCTCCCGGCCGACAGTCTCGCAGACCGCCCGGGCGGACCCCGCCGGGTCGTTGTCAACGACGATGACCTCGACGTCGGGACGGGACGACTTGGGGAACATCAGCATGCCAAGGCTGCGGAGGAGGCCGGCTAGCTGCGAGGGGCGTTGGTAAGTCACCACACAGACCGCGACGCGTGGGCAGGCCGGGAGCGGCGCCGGGGGCGGCGACTCCGCCTGGCGTACGGGCATCGGCGAAGGGACCCGGGGAGAGTCTCGCATCCTAGGCGCCGTGCAGCTTGCGGTATTCGTCGTACCGAATACCGGCCGCGCCGACCAGGTAGCCCATGCCGCGCGCGGCCGATTGGGCGCGCTTGACGAGAGCGTGTCGGCCTTGAACGAGCCCGAACGGCGCGAGCACCAGGGCCTTACAGATCCATCCCACGGCCCGCAGGCTACGCAGGGCGACGTACGCGGCGGAACCGCGAAGGTCGCGATCGCAGCGGCTCCACCCGTTCCCCACCCGATAGGCGCGCTGCACGAGCCAGCGGACATTCACCCGGCTCGCTGGCACCCATTCGCGGACGATCGCCTCATTGTGCCAGACCACCCTGTATCCGCGTCCGGTGGCGCGCAGGAAGAAGTGGACGTCCTCACCGCCCGACAGATTGAGCCACTCCACGAAGTGGCGGTCCATCTCGCGGAACACCTGCGAGCGGACGAGGACGTTGTTCGTGTAAGCGCGGTTCAGGGTGGCGCCGCTCGGGTACCGCGGCGGGTCGAAGAACCCCCCCTTGAGAACCCATGCGGGGACGGCGCTCTCGAAGTACGGCACGGTCGGACCCGTCACGACGTCGGCTCCCGTGGCGCACTGCTCGGAGAGCAATTCATCGAGCCACACGGGGTCCGGCACTTCGTCGTCGTCGACGAACGCGATGAAGTCGGCCTCCGGCGCGGCCAGACGCACGGCCGTATTGCGAGCGGTAGCGATTCCTCGGCGGGGCTCCCGGACGTACCGGACCGGCCAGGGGATGCGCGCGCCGACTGTCTCGCACACGCCCGCCGCCGACCCGTCGGCGTCATTGTCCACCACCAAAACGTTCAGCCGTGGGGATCGGCTCTTGACGAAGGTGAGCCGACCCAGACCTTCGAGCAGCCGTGACAGCCCCTGCGGGCGGCGGTAGCTCGCGATGCAGACCGTGACCTTCGGCGCGCTCGCCTCATGGGCCGCCGGAAGGGGCGGTGCCTTCCCCAGGTAAGTCGGCCGTTGGGCTGCCGCGGACTGTGGCGGCGTCGGCCCGGGGAGGCTGCCAGTCAAGTAGCGAGCCCGGAGCGCCTCTCGCTTTCGCCGACCTGTCGTCAGCACACCGCGGGCGGCGAGCCACTGCGCGAGTCGCTCCTTCCGCTCCAGCCCGAGGATGCGGGTGAGCATGCGCCCCAGGCGGGTCGGCGAGAGGTTCAGGTGCCCGACGTAGTGCCGGCCGGCGCGCAGGCACTGCCGCGCAAGGCGCACCTGGTCCCGCTGAAAGGCCAGGAGCGCGAGCTTGTGATAGGCCAGGCCGAGTGGCTGCCGGAACGCGTCCGTGCGGCCATCGCGCTCGAGCGCCGCGGCTGCCTTCTCCAGGACCCGTATCTGCGATGCAAACCACGCTTCCGTGAACGACGAGCCGCTGAGCGACAGCCGCGCGTCTCCGTGCCGCCGGTAGTACGCGCCGCCGGCGGGGGTCACGGTGAGCCGCACGCCGCCCAGTAGCGCCCTGAGCATCAGGTCACCGTCGTCGTTGGCGGTGATGGCTTCGTCCCACCCCCCGGTGTGGTCGTACGCGTCACGCCGCCACAGCACGGCGCAGGGCGGAGCCCAGCGCTCGCCGACCAGCCAGCCACCCACGGGGTCCGCTGCGGGGTCCGGGAGCGGAACCTCGGCAGGCATGGCGCGCCAGCCGTCCTCACTTCGACGGAGTACCTGCCACGGGCAGAGCGCTACCGACATCGGCTGCTCGCGCAGCGTGCCGACCAGTGCCTCGAGGGCATCCGGGGCGAGGAGGTCGTCCGCGTCGAGGAACATCAGGTACTCGCCCCGCGCGAGCGCCGCGCCGCGGTTGCGGGCGTGCGAGCCGCCGCGGTTCGCCGGCAGCCGCAGCGTGCGCAGGCGCTCGGCCGGGAGTCGTTCCGCGCAGCCCTGCGCCACGGCCCAGCTCTCGTCCGTGGAGCCGTCGTCGACGACGATGTGCTCGACGTGCGGGTAGGTCTGGGCGAGCACCGACGCGATCGTCGCCGCCAGGAACGGCGCGGCGTTGTAGCATGGTGTGACCACCGACACGAGGCCTTCCCTCACCGGTCCGCCCCTCCGAGCTCGTCGCCCGGCGGCGCGGTTCGCGGCCGGGACCGGCGCGGCTCGATGATGTAGCGCCGGCGTGCCGTTACGAAGCCGAGCTTCGCCAGGGCGACCGCCACGCGCTCCTTGCGCTCGAGTCCGAGCACGCTGACGAGGACTCGCCCGGGCCAGGTCCTCGCCATCGACCGGCGGTCGCCGTAGCGCAGCGCATCCCGGAAGCAGGCCCGGGCGAGCTCAGGGTGCCCTCGATGCAGCGCGACCATGCCGAGGCCGTGCAGGACCATCCCCAGTGCGTGGGCGTACGACGCGGCGCCGTCCAGTCGCGCCACTTCGGCCGCGACGTTCTGGTACACCCTGAGCTGCGAGCGAAGACCCTGCTCGGAGTTCGTATTGCTCAAGGAGCCTCGGTCCAGCGCGTGCTCTCGGTACCACGCCTCGCCCGATGTCGCGGTGAGGAGCCGAACGCCGCGCGCGAGGGCGCGCATCATGAGGTCGCCGTCGTCATTGACGGTGATCGATTCGTCCCACCCGCCGGCGCGCTCGTACGCGTCGCGCCGCCAGAGCACGGCGCACGGCGGTACCCAGACCCCGGTGAGCCAGCCGTAGAGCG
>Ga0307410_10000628_pt1 | contig 14541 bp, 10 predicted proteins | sample 322Ometagenome_3_FD_203707 | JGI IMG/M metagenome (GOLD analysis project Ga0307410, IMG submission 203707) | Maize rhizosphere microbial communities from greenhouse at UC Davis, California, United States - 322HYB-O-3 | ecosystem: Host-associated > Plants > Roots > Rhizosphere > Soil | place... | reverse complement strand
GATGAGCATCGAGCTGATCACACCGGTCGCGATGGACAAGGAGCTGCGCTTCGCCATCCGCGAAGGCGGCCGTACCGTCGGCTCCGGCGTCGTCGCCGAGATCGTGGAATGACTCTGTTGCCCGCAGGTGCGTAGCACAACTGGTAGTGCACCGGACTCCAAATCCGGGGGTTGGGGGTTCGAGTCCCTCCGCACCTGCCAACCGAGAGGAAGAACTTGAAGCTCGAGCCGGCGGCGTGGATCTCGACGACCCGTCAGTACCTCGGCGACGTCCGCACGGAGTTCAAGAAGATCACCTGGCCGAATCAGCGCGAGTACGTCGGTGGAACCGTGGGAGTCGTGATCATCGTTGCCTTCCTGACCTTCGTGCTCTTCCTGGTCGATGCCGGGCTCGCGAAGGTCATGGAACTGTTGATCGGTTGAGTCTCGGAGCACGGATGCCGGACAAGAAGTGGTACATCGTCCATACGTACTCTGGGCACGAAGCCAAGGTGAAGCAGTCGCTTCTCGAGCGCGCCAAGAGCTTTCATCACGAGTCGGACTTCGACGAGATCCTGATCCCGGAGGAGAACGTGGTCGAGGTGGTGAAGGGCGAGCGCCGCACCTCGAAGCGGAAGTTCTTTCCCGGCTACATCCTGGTGAAGATGAACCTCACGGACGAGACCTGGCACATCGTGAAGGACACGCCGAAGGTGACCGGCTTCGTGGGCGGCGGCGACCGCCCCACCCCGATCTCGGAGACCGACGTCGCGAAGATGACGGCCCAGATGAAGGAGGGGACGGCGAAGCCGAAGCCCAAGATCGTGTTCGAAGAGGGCGAGGGCGTGCGCGTGGTGAGCGGCCCCTTCGCGAACTTCTCGGGCTTCGTGGACCAGGTGCATCCGGACAAGGAGAAGGTCCGGGTGATGGTGCAGGTGTTCGGGCGCGCGACGCCCGTGATGCTGGACTACGTGGCCGTCGAGAAGGCCTGAGTGGGAGAGCGATTCTGACGGGGAGGGCGCTCCAGCGTCCGCTCGGACCCGTGAGAGGAAGTGAGCATGGCGAAGAAGATCGTGGCCGTGGTCAAGCTGCAGTGCCCGGCGGGTCAGGCGAATCCTGCGCCGCCCGTGGGCCCCGCGCTCGGCCAGCACGGCGTCAACATCATGGAGTTCTGCAAGACGTTCAACGCGCGTACGCAGGACAAGCAGGGTCTGATCATCCCCGCGGTGATCACGATCTACTCGGATCGCACCTTCACCTTCGAGCTGAAGACGCCGCCCGCGGCGGTTCTGCTGAAGCGCGCGGCGAAGGTCGAGAAGGGATCGGGGGATCCGAGCCGCGTGAAGGTGGGGCAGGTGACCCGGGCGCAGGTGCGGGAGATCGCCCAGCTGAAGCTGCCGGACCTGAACGCCAACGACGTGGACGCGGCGATGCGGATCGTCGCGGGCACCGCCCGCTCGATGGGGCTCGACGTGGTGGAGGGCTGAACGTGGCGCGCAGCAAGCGATACCTCGCCAGCCTCGCCAGCCTCGACCGCGAGCGGACCTACAGCCTCGACGAGGCGGTGGCCATCCTGAAGAGCTGGCCGCCGTGCAAGTTCGACCAGAGCGTGGACCTGTCCCTCAACCTCGGCGTCGACCCCAAGCACGCCGACCAGATGGTGCGCGGCGCGCTCGTGCTGCCGCACGGGATCGGGCGCTCGGTGCGGATCCTCGTCTTCGCGAAGGGCGAGAAGGAGCGCGAGGCCCGCGAGGCCGGCGCGGACTTCGTGGGCGCCGAAGATCTCGCCAAGAAGATCACAGAGGAGAACTGGCTCGACTTCGACCGCGTGATCGCGACGCCCGACATGATGGGCCTCGTCGGCCGCCTCGGCCGCGTGCTCGGCCCGCGCGGCCTCATGCCGAACCCGAAGCTCGGCACCGTCACGGCCGACGTCACGCGCGCCGTGTCGGAGAACAAGTCGGGCAAGGTCGAGTACAAGGTCGACAAGAGCGGGATCATCCACGCCTCCGTCGCCAAGGCCTCGTTCGACGCCCCGAAGATCCGCGACAACGCGATGGCCCTGATCGGAGCCGTGCTGCGCGCCAAGCCGGCTTCCGCCAAGGGCGTCTACCTGAAGAAGATCTCGCTCTCCACCACGATGGGTCCGGGCCTGCGCATCGATCCCGCGTCGGTGGAGACGGCCGCAGCGTGAGCCCGAGGAGCCGACGGTGCTGAATTTCGCCCAGAAGCAGGAACAGGTGGCCGAGCTCAAGGAGAAGCTCGGCCGCGCGAGCAGCGTGGTGGTCGCCGACTACCGCGGTCTCGACGTCGCGGCCGTGAACGCGCTGCGCGCCAAGCTGCGCGCGGCCGGCGCCTGCGAGTACCGCGTGGTGAAGAACTCGATCCTGCGCCGCGCCTCCGAGGGCACCGGCGTGGCGTCGATCGCCGCGCACTTCAAGGGCCCCACCGCGCTCGCGCTCGCCTTCGGCGATCCGGTGGCGCTGGCCAAGGTGCTCGTCGACTTCGCCAAGCAGCACGAAGTGTTCCAGCTGCGCGCGGGCGTGCTCGAAGGCAAGGCGCTCGACCAGGGCGAGCTCGCGACGCTGGCGACGCTGCCGGGCCTCGACGAGCTGCGCGCGAGGCTCGTCGGGCTGATCCAGGGCCCGGCGCAGAAGCTGGTGATGGTGCTCGCGGCGCCGGCCTCGCAGCTCGCGCGCGTCACGGAAGCCCGCAGCAAGAAGCTGGCAGAGAGCGGGGCGGCCTAGCGCCCCGTTGGATTTCGCAACCCGGCGGGAGGGTTCTCCGGGATCCGCTGCACCGCCACCGACAGGAGTTGGAAGATGGCCGACATCAACGCAATCGCCGATCAGCTTTCGAGCCTCACCGTCATGGAGGCGGCTTCGCTCGCCAAGATGCTGGAAGAGAAGTGGGGCGTGACCGCCGCCGCGCCGGTGGCCATGGCCATGCCGGGCGCCGCCCCGGGCGCCGCCGCGGCCGCCGTCGAGGAGAAGACGGAGTTCGACGTCGTCCTGCTCAGCGCCGGCGACAAGAAGATCCAGGTGATCAAGGAGGTCCGTGCCGTCACGGGCCTCGGCCTCAAGGAGGCCAAGGACCTGGTGGAAGGCGCGCCCAAGCCCGTCAAGGAAGGCGTCTCCAAGGACGAGGCCAAGAAGATCAAGGAGCAGATCGAGGCCGCCGGCGGCCAGGTCGACATCAAGTAGCTCCTTGCCCAGTCGCAGCAGCCGCTCCGTTCGCAGCGTGGCCGGTTCGAGGCCGGCCGCGGACGTGTCGGCGCTGCTCGTTTCCGTTCGATCCCTTCCCACTTGGGAGCAACAGCGGTGACCCAGACCCAGTTCTCCGAGAATGCTCCGCGCCTCCGCAAGGACTTCTCGAAGATCCCGCGCATCCTCGAGATCCCCAACCTGATCGAGATCCAGAAGGACTCCTTCGAGCGCTTCCTCCAGACGCGCATCGAGCCGGAGAAGCGCGAGCGCACGGGCCTGCAGGCCGTGTTCCAGTCCGTGTTCCCGATCAAGGACTTCAACGACACGGCCTCGCTCGAGTTCGTGGGCTACACGCTCGAGGAGCCCAAGTACGACGTTCAGGAGTGCCTGCAGCGGGGCATGACCTACGCGGCCCCGTTCAAGGTCACCATCCGCCTGGTGGCGTGGGACGCCGCCGAAGGCTCGCAGACGATCCGCGACGTGAAGGAGCAGGAGGTCTACTTCGGGGAGATCCCGATCATGACCGACAACGGCACCTTCATCATCAACGGCACCGAGCGCGTGATCGTCTCGCAGCTGCACCGCTCGCCGGGCATCTTCTACGACACCAGCACGTCCACCGCCGTCGCCGCGGGCGGCAAGAAGATCTACTCGTGCCGCATCATCCCGTACCGCGGCTCGTGGCTGGACCTCGAGTTCGACCACAAGGACCTCGTCTACGCGCGCATCGACCGGCGCCGGAAGATCCTGGTGACGGTGCTGCTGAAGGCGCTCGGCTACACCGAGGAGCAGCTGCTCGGCTTCTTCTACAAGCCGGAGACGGTGCGCTTCGACGGCAAGCGCATCCTGAAGAAGGTCGACCCCGACCTGCTCGTGGGCCAGCGCTGCACGCGCGAGGTCAAGGCCGAGGACGGGCGCGTGCTCGCGCGCAAGGACCGCAAGTTCACGGCGGCGGCGGTGCGGCGCATCGTCGAAGAGGGCATCGATTGGATCCAGGTCGACCCCAACGATCTCATCCGCGACGACGCCGTGAAGCGCGTCTCCCCGCTCGACCTGGTGGACGAGACGACCGGCGAGGTGATCCTCGAGTGCAACGAGGAGATCACAGAGGCTCATCTCGAGGAGCTGAAGAACCGCGGCATCCACGAGATCAAGCTGCTCTACCTCGACCCGATCGGCTCGGGCTCGGCGATCCGCGACACGCTGCTCGCCGACAAGACCGTCACGCGCGAAGAGGCGATCATCGACATCTACCGGCGCCTGCGGCCGGGCGATCCGCCGACGCTCGATACGGCGACGAACCTCTTCTACAACCTGTTCTTCAACCCCGAGCGCTACGACCTGTCGCGGGTCGGCCGCCTGAAGCTCAACCACAAGCTGGGCTTCTCGGCCGAGACGCGTGCGCTCGTGCGGCTCAAGGGCCCGAGCGGTGCGGAGGAGGAGGTCTCGCTCGGCGAGCTCCAGACGCTCCGCTCCGAGGACATCCTCGAGGCCGTGAAGTACCTGGTCGACCTCAAGAACGGCTCGGACCCGGACAAGCGCATCGACGACATCGACCACCTCGGCAACCGGCGCGTGCGGGTCGTCGGCGAGCTGCTCGAGAACCAGTACCGCATCGGCCTCGTGCGCATGGAGCGGGCGATCAAGGAGCGCATGTCGCTCCAGGAGATCGAGACGCTGATGCCGCACGACCTGATCAACTCCAAGCCCGTCTCGGCGGTGATCAAGGAGTTCTTCGGCTCGAGCCAGCTGTCGCAGTTCATGGACCAGACCAACCCGCTCTCGGCGGTGACGCACAAGCGCCGGCTCTCGGCGCTCGGGCCGGGCGGTCTCACCCGCGAGCGCGCCGGCTTCGAAGTGCGCGACGTGCATCCGACGCACTACGGCCGCATCTGCCCGATCGAGACGCCGGAAGGCCCGAACATCGGTCTGATCGCCTCGCTCTCCACCTACGCGCGCGTGAACGACTTCGGCTTCATCGAGACGCCGTACCGCGTGGTGCAGGACAAGAACGTGAGCGCGGAGGTGAAGTACCTCTCTGCGCTCGAGGAGGAGCGCCTCGCGATCGCGCAGGCGAACGCCCCGCTCGACGCCAGCAACCGCTTCGTGAACGAGACGGTGACCGGCCGGAAGATGGGCGAGTTCCAGGAGGTGAACGCCGAGGACGTCCAGATGATGGACGTGTCGCCGAACCAGCTGGTCTCGGTGGCGGCCTCGCTCGTGCCCTTCCTCGAGAACGACGACGCCAACCGCGCGCTGATGGGCGCGAACATGCAGCGCCAGGCCGTGCCCCTGCTGCGCACGGATGCGCCGCTGGTCGGCACCGGCATGGAGGCCGTCGTGGCGCGCGACTCCGGCGTCACCGTCGTCGCCAAGCGCGACGGCACGGTGGTGGCGGTCGACGCGAGCCGCATCGTGGTGAAGCCCGACGAGGAGGAGGGCGAGGGCCCGAACGTCGACATCATCAGCCTGGTCAAGTACCAGCGCTCGAACCAGAACACCGCGATCAACCAGAAGCCGATCGTGAAGGTCGGCGACCGCGTGAAGAAGGGCCAGGTCATCGCCGACGGCCCGGCCACCGAGCGCGGCGAGCTCGCGCTCGGCCGGAACGTGCTCGTCGCCTTCATGCCCTCGGGCGGATACAACTTCGAGGACTCGATCCTCATCTCCGAGCGGCTGGTCAAGGACGACCACTTCACCTCGGTGCACATCGAGGAGTTCGAGTGCGTCGCCCACGACACCAAGCTGGGCCGCGAGGAGATCACGCGCGACATCCCGAACGTCGGCGAAGAGGCGCTCAAGGACCTCGACGAGTCGGGCATCGTGCGCATCGGCGCCGAGGTCAAGTCCGACGACATCCTGGTCGGCAAGATCACGCCCAAGGGCGAGACGCAGCTCTCGCCCGAGGAGCGCCTGCTGCGCGCCATCTTCGGCGAGAAGGCGGGCGACGTGCGCGACACGTCGCTGCGCGTGCCGCCGGGCGTGGCCGGCACGGTGATCGGCGCCCAGGTGTTCTCGCGCCGCGGCGTCGAGAAGGACGAGCGCGCCCGCGCGATCGAGGACGCCGAGGTGGAGCGCCTGCGCAAGGACCAGGAGGACGAGATCGGCATCATCCGCGACAACGCGCTCGCGAAGGTGTCGGAGCTCCTGCTCGGCAAGAAGGCCGCCAACCGGGTGGCGGACGACCGCCGCGGCGAGGTGTGGATCGAGACGGGCGAGACGCTCACGCGCGAGAAGCTCGACGCCGTGCCGCTGCGCCGCCGCAAGGACGTGCAGATCACGGACGGCGCGACGCAGGAGCGGATCGACCGCGTCTTCGCGAGCCTCGACGAGCAGTCGAACGTCATCAAGACGGTGTTCGACGAGAAGATCGCGCGGCTCAAGAAGGGCGACGAGCTGCCGCCGGGCGTGTTCAAGATGGTCAAGGTGTACGTGGCCATCAAGCGCAAGCTGTCGGTCGGCGACAAGATGGCCGGGCGCCACGGCAACAAGGGCGTGATCTCGCGCATCCTGCCGGAGGAGGACATGCCCTACCTGGCGGACGGCTCGCCCGTCGAGCTGGTGCTGAATCCGCTCGGCGTGCCCTCGCGCATGAACATCGGCCAGATCCTCGAGGTGCACCTGGGCTGGGCGGCGCGCGGTCTCGGCGAGCAGCTGAACGTGCTGGTCGAGCAGCACACCGGACCGGACGCGCTGCGCGCGAAGCTCAAGGACGTGTACGGAAGTCCGGAGCTCGCGCGCGTGCTCGACCAGGCCTCGGACGACGCGATCCGCTCGATCGCGGAGAACGTGCGCCGCGGCATCCACGTCTCCTCGGCGGTGTTCGACGGCGCCAAGGAGGAGGAGATCCGCGGCGAGCTGGAGCGTGCGGGCCTGCCGACGAGCGGGCAGACGATCCTGTTCGACGGCCGCACGGGCGATCCTTTCGACGGCGACATCACGGTCGGCATTCTGTACATGCTGAAGCTCCACCACCTCGCCGACGACAAGATCCACGCCCGCTCGATCGGGCCCTACAGCCTGGTCACGCAGCAGCCGCTCGGCGGCAAGGCGCAGTTCGGTGGACAGCGCCTCGGCGAGATGGAGGTGTGGGCGATGGAGGCCTACGGGGCCGCCTTCAGCCTCCAGGAGTTCCTCACGGTCAAGTCGGACGACGTGCTGGGCCGCACCCGCATGTACGAGTCGATCGTGAAGGGCGATTGCCAGCTCGAGCCCGGCCTGCCCGAAGCCTTCAACGTGATCGTGAAGGAGCTTCAGGCGCTCGGTCTCAACGTCGAGCTCATCGAAGACAAGAGCCAGTAAGAAGGAAGGGGAGAGAACGACTTTGCGCGATCTCTACAACCTGTTCGAGAAGCCCAAGGACCCGCTCGCGTTCAACGCGATCCGCATCGCGATCGCGTCGCCGGACAAGATCCGGGAGTGGTCGTACGGCGAGGTCAAGAAGCCGGAGACCATCAACTACCGGACCTTCAAGCCGGAACGCGACGGTCTCTTCTGCGCCAAGATCTTCGGCCCGGTCAAGGACTACGAGTGCAACTGCGGCAAGTACAAGCGCATGAAGCACCGGGGCGTGATCTGCGAGAAGTGCGGCGTCGAGGTGATCCAGTCCAAGGTGCGCCGCGAGCGCATGGGACACATCACGCTCGCCACGCCGGTGGCGCACATCTGGTTCCTGAAGTCGCTGCCCTCGCGCATCGGCAACATCCTCGAGATCACCCTGCGTGACCTCGAGCGCGTGCTGTACTTCGAAGCCTACGTGGTGGTCGACCCGGGCGAGACGGACCTCGCCAAGGGCGAGCTGCTCAGCGAAGAGGAGCTGTCGGAGGCTCGCGAGCGCTACGGCAAGGACGCCTTCGAGTACGGCATCGGCGCCGAAGCGGTGCGCGAGATGCTGGCGCACCTCGACGTCGACGAGGAGTGCAAGGTGCTCCGCGCGGAGATGAAGGAGGCCACCAGCGAGGCGAAGCGCAAGAAGCTGGCGAAGCGCCTCAAGGTGCTCGAGGCCTTCCGCGAGTCGGGCAACCGCCCCGAGCACATGATCATGGAAGTGATTCCGGTGATCCCGCCGGATCTGCGCCCGCTCGTGCCGCTCGACGGCGGCCGCTTCGCCACCAGCGACCTCAACGACCTCTATCGCCGCGTGATCAACCGCAACAACCGCTTGAAGCGGCTGCAGGAGCTGAACGCGCCCGAGGTCATCATCCGCAACGAGAAGCGGATGCTCCAGGAAGCGGTGGACGCGCTGTTCGACAACGGCCGGCGCGGGCGCGTGATCACGGGCCCGAGCAAGCGGCCGCTGAAGTCGCTCTCCGACATGCTGAAGGGCAAGTCCGGCCGCTTCCGCCAGAACCTGCTCGGCAAGCGCGTCGACTATTCGGGCCGCTCCGTGATCGTCGCGGGCCCGGAGCTGCGGCTGCACCAGTGCGGCCTGCCGTCGCGCATGGCGCTCGAGCTGTTCAAGCCCTTCATCTACAGCAAGCTCGAGCAGCGCGGCTACGTCACCACCATCAAGGCCGCCAAGAAGATGGTGGAGCGCGAGCGGCCGGAGGTGTGGGACATCCTGGCCGAGGTGATCCAGGAGCACCCGGTGATCCTGAACCGCGCGCCGACGCTCCACCGCCTCGGCATGCAGGCGTTCGAGCCGGTGCTGATCGACGGCAAGGCCATCCAGCTGCACCCGCTGGTGTGCAAGGCCTTCAACGCCGACTTCGACGGCGACCAGATGGCGGTGCACGTACCGCTCTCGGTCGAGGCGCAGATCGAGGCGCGCGTGCTGATGATGTCGACGAACAACATCCTGTCGCCTGCGACCGGCCGTCCCATCATCGATCCGAGCCAGGACATCGTGCTCGGCTGCTACTACATGACGCGGCAGCGGCCCGGCGTGCCCGGCGAGAACCGGGTCTTCGCCAACGCCGAGGAGGTGCGCGTCGCCTACGACGCCGGTGAGCTGCACATCCACGCCGGCATCAAGGTGCGCATGAACAGCGAGCTGGTCGAGACGACCACCGGCCGCACGCTGCTCGGCGAAGTGGTGCCGCCCGAGATCCCCTTCTCGTTCATCAACCAGGTGATGGACAAGAAGGCGCTCGGCGAGCTGATCGACCAGGCCTACCGCCGCCTCGGCAACAAGGCGACGGTGATCCTCGCCGACCGGCTCCGCACGCTGGGCTACCAGCACGCGACCCGCGCCGGCGTGTCGATCTGCCTCGACGACATGGCGATGCCGCCGGACAAGGAGCGCTTCATCGCCGAGGCGCGCGAGCAGGTGGCCGAGGTGCACAGCCAGTACCTCGACGGCCTGATCAGCGACGGCGAGCGCTACAACAAGGTGATCGACATCTGGGCGAACGCGACCGAGCGGATCGCCGGGCAGCTGCTCGACAACCTCGGCAAAGACACCGGTCACGACGGCGACGGCGTGAACGGCCGGATGCCGAGCTTCAACTCGATCTACATGATGGCGGACTCGGGAGCGCGCGGCTCCGCGCAGCAGATCCGCCAGCTCGCCGGCATGCGCGGACTGATGGCGAAGCCGTCGGGCGAGATCATCGAGACGCCGATCACCTCGAACTTCCGCGAAGGCCTCTCGGTGGCGCAGTACTTCATCTCGACGCACGGCGCGCGCAAGGGCCTGGCGGACACGGCGCTCAAGACCGCCAACTCCGGCTACCTCACGCGCCGCCTCGTCGACGTCGCGCAGGACATGATCGTGCGCGAGGAAGACTGCGGGACCAGCCGCGGCATCGAGATGGTGTCGCTGGTCGAAGGCGGCGAGATCATCGAGGGCATCGGCGAGCGCATCCTCGGCCGCGTCGCGCTCGAGGACGTGGTCGACCCGGTGAACGGCGAGGTGCTCGTGCGCGCCGGCCAGGAGATCGACGAGGACCGGGTCAAGATCATCGAGAACGCCGGCATCGAGCGCGTCAAGATCCGCTCCGTGCTGACCTGCGAGGTGAAGCGGGGCGTCTGCGTGCTGTGCTACGGGCGCGATCTCGCCCGCGGCGAGATGGTGAACCTCGGCGAGGCGGTGGGCGTGATCGCGGCCCAGTCGATCGGCGAGCCCGGCACCCAGCTCACCATGCGGACCTTCCACATCGGCGGCGCGGCGACGCGGCGCGTGGAGCAGTCGCACCACGAGGCGGGCAGCGAGGGACAGGTGCGCTTCGCGAACCTGCGCACGCTGCGCGACCGCGAGGGCCGGCCGATCGCGATGAACCGCAACGGCGAGATCGGGATCTTCGACCCGAGCGGCCGCGAGCGCGAGCGCTATCCGGTGGCCTACGGCGCGCACATCCGCGTCGAAGACGGCCAGCAGGTGCGCGCGGGCGAGGTGCTCTGCGAGTGGGATCCCTTCGCCAACCCGATCCTCACGGAGCAGGGCGGCCGCATCAAGTTCGGCGACATCGTCGAAGGCTCGACCATGCAAGAGCAGGTCGACGAGTTCACGGGCCTGTCGTCGCGCGTGATCATCGAGTCGCGCGACCCCGAGATGCGGCCGAGCATCTCGGTGAAGAACGAGGCCGACGAGACGGTGTACCAGGCTCTGCTGCCGGTGGGCGCCTATCTGTCGGTCAGCGAAGGGCAGGAGGTCGCCGCCGGCGACGTGGTCGCCAAGATCCCGCGCCAGATGACCAAGACCAAGGACATCACCGGCGGTCTGCCGCGGGTGGCGGAGCTCTTCGAGGCCCGGAAGCCGAAGGAGCATGCCATCGTCACCGAGATCGACGGCATCGTGAGCTTCGGCCCCGATTCACGCGGCAAGCGCCGCGTGCTGGTGACGCCCGAGGACGCCGAGCCGCGCGAGTACCTGATTCCGAAGGGCAAGCACGTCTCGGTTCACGAGGGCGACAAGGTGCGCAAGGGCGAGCCGCTGATGGACGGCTCGGCCAACCCGCACGACATCCTCCGCATCGAGGGCGAGTCGGAGCTCGCCAAGTGGATGGTCGACGAGGTGCAGGAGGTCTACCGCCTCCAGGGTGTGAAGATCAACGACAAGCACATCGAGATCATCATTCGCCAGATGCTGCGGAAGGTGCGCGTCACCACCGTCGGCGACACCGACTTCCTGGTCGGCGAGCAGGTGGACAAGGTGCGCTTCGACGAGGTCAACGCCCGCATGGAGGCCGAGCGCCGCGAGCCGGCCGCCTACGAGCCGCTGCTGCTCGGGATCACCAAGGCGTCCCTCTCGACGGAGTCCTTCATCTCGGCGGCCTCCTTCCAGGAGACCACCAAGGTGCTCACCGAGGCGGCGATCTGGGGGAAGACGGACCACCTGCACGGTCTCAAGGAGAACGTGATCATGGGCCGCCTGATCCCGGCGGGGACCGGGCTCGCCCGGTACCAGAACATCGGCGTCCAGATCGAGGGCCTCGAGACGGCCGCCGCCTCGACGGGCGGCCTGGTCGAGACCTCGACCGGCGATGCCTGGGTGGCGCCGGCGGACACGGCCGCGACCGACTTCGGCAGCTGATCCCCAAGGGGAAGACCTGCTCCCTGTCGACCGGCGCCACGCGCGCCGGTTGACAGGGGAAGGCCGCCGGGTAATCTGCCGCCCGCTCAAGGTTTTTCGGGCCAGCCCGCTGCGGCAGCGCCGGTCTCCGAAGAGCTCACCCGAGCTGCTCCCCGTCACCGCCGTGTGTCACGCGCGTGATCGAGAGCTCGCAGCTCCGGCCTCTTCGGCACCGATGCTACGCCGACAGGGGGCTCGCGTCTTCGGAATCGCAGAGCGGCCCGATGCATCGGAGCTTCGATGGCTCCGACCCGCGGAGAACGAGCGAGGAAATGCCGACCGTACAACAGTTGATCCGGCGCGGACGCGCGCAGAAGTCGAAGAAGTCGAAGGCGCCCGACCTCACCGGCTCCCCGCAGCGACGCGGCGTCTGCATCCGCGTCTTCACCGCGACGCCGAAGAAGCCGAACTCCGCGCTGCGCAAGGTGGCGCGCGTGCGCCTCACCAACGGCCGCGAGGTGAACGCGTACATCCCCGGCGTCGGACACACGCTGCAGGAGCACTCGGTCGTGCTCGTGCGCGGCGGCCGCGTGAAGGACCTGCCGGGCGTCCGGTACCACATCGTGCGCGGCACGCTCGATTCGACGGGCGTGAACGACCGGCACCAGAGCCGTTCCAAGTACGGCGCCAAGCGACCCAAGTAGTCATCCGGCGGCGGCAGGCGGGCTCATCCGCTGCCGCCGCCGCCGTTTCGAGAGAGAGCCGATGCCCCGACGTCGTGAAATCCACAAGCGCGAGTTCCAGCCCGATCCCAAGTTCGGCGACCGCATGCTCGGTCGCTTCATGAACGCGGTGATGCGGGACGGCAAGAAGAGCGCCGCCGAACGGATCCTGTACGGCGCCTTCGACGAGATCCAGACGAAGACGCGCAACGATCCCATGTCGATGTTCCGCCGCGCCATCGAAAACGTGCGGCCGCGCATCGAGGTGAAGTCGCGCCGTGTCGGCGGCGCCACCTACCAGGTGCCCGTCGAGGTGCGCCCGGAGCGCGCCACCTCGCTCGCGATGCGCTGGATCATCACGTCGGCCCGCACGCGCGAAGGCAAGAGCATGCGCGACAAGCTCGCGAACGAGCTGATCGACGCGGCCAACGAACGCGGCGAGGCCGTGAAGAAGCGCGAAGACACGCACAAGATGGCGGAGGCCAACAAGGCCTTCTCCCACTACCGCTGGTAGGAGGCGCGCGCCGCGCCAGAGACCGCGACGATGCCCCGCTCCGCACCTCTCGAGAGAACCCGCAACATCGGCATCATGGCCCACATCGATGCCGGCAAGACCACCACGACCGAGCGCATCCTCTTCTACACGGGCGTCAACTACAAGATGGGCGAGGTGCACGAGGGCACCACGACCATGGACTGGATGGAGCAGGAGCAGGAGCGCGGCATCACGATCACCTCGGCCGCCACCACTTGCTTCTGGAAGGACCACCGCATCAACATCATCGACACACCGGGCCACGTGGACTTCACGGTGGAGGTCGAGCGCTCGCTGCGCGTGCTCGACGGCGCCATCGGTGTGTTCTGCGCCGTGGGCGGGGTGGAGCCGCAGTCCGAGACGGTGTGGCGCCAGGCGGACAAGTACCACGTGCCGCGCATCGCCTTCGTGAACAAGATGGATCGCATCGGGGCCGACTTCCCGCGCGTGCTCCACATGATGCGCGAGCGCCTCGGCGCCAACCCCATCGCGCTGCACGTGCCGATCGGCGAAGAGGAGCGCTTCCGCGGCGTGGTGGACGTGCTGCGCGAGCGGGCCCTCGTCTGGGAGGGCGACGACCTCGGCCAGAGCTTCCGCGAGGAGGAGATCCCGGCGGCGCTGCGCGAGGTGGCCGCGAGCTGCCGCGAGCAGGCCATCGAGGCCGCCGCCGACGCCGACGAGGAGCTGATGGCCCGCTACCTCGAGGGCCAGCCGATCTCGGCCGAGTCGGTCAAGAAGGGCCTGCGGGACGCCACGCTGCGCCTGCGCGCGGTGCCGGTGCTGTGCGGCTCGGCGTTCCGCAACAAGGGCGTGCAGCCGCTGCTCGACGCGGTGGTCGACTACCTGCCGTCTCCGCTCGACGTGAAGCCGGTGGAAGGCAAGCACCCCGACAAAGGCGAGCTGATCACCCGCAAGGCGAGCGACGACGAGCCGCTCGCCGCGCTCGCCTTCAAGATCGCGAGCGATCGGCACGTCGGGCAGCTCACCTACGTGCGCATCTACTCGGGCCGCATGCAGACCGGCGAGCAGGTGCTGAACGCCGCCACCGGCAAGAAGGAGCGCATCGGGCGCCTGCTCCAGATGCACGCGAACAAGCGGCAGGAGCTCGAGGAGGCCTTCGCCGGCGACATCGTCGCCGTGGTGGGCCTCAAGACCGTGGCCACCGGCCAGACGCTCTGCCACCCGCGTCACCCGATCCTGCTCGAGTCGATCGAGTTCCCGGAGCCGGTGATCTCGATCGCGGTCGAGGCCAAGACCAAGGCCGACATGGACAAGCTCGGCAGCGCGCTCTCCCGTCTCGCCGCCGAGGACCCGACCTTCCGCGTCACCGTGGACTCCGAGACCGGGCAGACGCTGATCTCGGGCATGGGCGAGCTGCACCTGGAGATCATCACCGACCGGCTGATGCGCGAGTTCGGCGTCGCGGCGAACGTGGGGCGCCCCCAGGTCTCGTACAAGGAGACGATCACGCGCACGGCGCGCGCCGAGGGTCGCTACATCAAGCAGACCGGCGGCGCGGGCGAGTACGGCGTGGTGAGGATCGAGGTCGAGCCGGGCGCGCCCGGCAGCGGCTTCGTCTTCGAGAACGCGCTCAAGGGGCAGGCGATCCCGCGCGAGTTCGTGCCCGCCATCCGCCAGGGCTGCGAG
>Ga0307410_10000627_pt1 | contig 14547 bp, 16 predicted proteins | sample 322Ometagenome_3_FD_203707 | JGI IMG/M metagenome (GOLD analysis project Ga0307410, IMG submission 203707) | Maize rhizosphere microbial communities from greenhouse at UC Davis, California, United States - 322HYB-O-3 | ecosystem: Host-associated > Plants > Roots > Rhizosphere > Soil | place... | reverse complement strand
GTCGATCGGCGGACCCTGATTGCGACTGGCGCGGCTGCCTTAATGGCGGGGCCCGCGCTGGCCCAGCGACGTGGGCAGAGTGGCTGGTACGACCGGGCAATCGTCATCGACGGGCTCGGCGGCCTTGGCGATCCCTACACGCCCGAAGAGCAATTGCGCATCAGCGACCGGGGCTGGTCGGAGACCCTGGCGACCGGCGTCACGGTGATCCGCGATACCGTCATGCCGGTCGGCAATGTCGCCGATCCGTGGGCCGAGTATCAGAAGAGCATCGGCGAGAAGAAGAACATCTTCAACGCAAACCCCGACTATCTCCTGCTGGTCCGGAGCGCCGCCGACATCCTCAAAGCGAAGCGCGAGAAGAAGCTGGGCGTAATCCTCGGCACGCAGGACACGGCAATGGTTGGGCCGGAGCTCGACCGCCTTGCGCAGATGAAGAAGGACGGGGTGCTGACCGTCCAGCTGACCTACAACAACCGCAACCTAGCGGGCGATGGCGCGCTCGAGCCGGCCAATGCGGGCCTGTCCAAGCTGGGGCGAGCGACGATCGAGCGGATCGAGGCGGAGAAGCTGCTGCTCGACCTCAGCCACGGCGGAGCTCGGACGATGGCGGAAGCTGCGGCGCATGCGAAGCGGCCGTTGGTGATCAGCCATACGGGCGCTCGGGCGCTGGCCGACCATGTCCGCAACACAAGCGACGAAACGATCAAGGCGGTTGCGGACAAAGGCGGGGTGGTCGGCGTCTACTTCATGCCGTTCCTGACGCTCGACAGCAGGCCGAAAGGCGAGGACCTGCTGCGCCATGTCGAACATATCGCCAACGTCGCGGGCGAGGACCATGTCGGTATCGGTACGGACAATGGGCCTTTGCCGCAGCTTTTGGACGCGGCCGCCAAGGAACGGCTTCGGAAATGGGCGCTCGAGCGGATCAAGGCGGGCATCGCGGCGCCGGGCGAGGGCGTTGACGTCTACCCGATGGTGGAAGCGTACAATTCCGTCGACCGCTACCGCCGCTTCGCCGCCGACCTGCAGAAGCGCGGCTGGACCCAGGCTCGGTTGGAAAAGCTGATGGGAGGCAATTTCCTGCGTGTCTACCGCGAGGCGTGGGGAGGCTGAGCGCTCAAAACGTGTGTTCGACGTCGTCTCCGAGGATCTCGACCCAGTCGTTCTTGCGCTCCTCCCACACGGAAAAGCGCGGCTGAAGGAAGTAGGGGTCGTCAAACGCGCCCAGCGGGATCGCGACCAGTCCGTCGAACTTGCCGTTGATGTCGTAGTGCACGTCGGAGCCGCATTCCGGGCAGAAGTGGAACGTGGCCGGGTTGCCGCTGTCGGCTACCTTCACAAAGCTTCCCGATCGACCTTCGATCGTCACTTGCTCTGCCGGCCAACGCGCCTGCACGGCAAAGGCGCTGCCGGACCGTTTTTTGCATTTTAGGCAGTGGCAGACGGACACGCGAACGGGCTCGCCGGTGACGGTGGCCTTAAGCTGCCCGCAGCGGCACGAGGCGGTGCGGCCGGTCATTTACCGGCTTTCCTCAGCGCGAGCCGGACCAAGGCATCGAGGCCTGCGTCAGCGCCGAGTTCATCCTGAGCCGCGTTGACGGCTGCGCTGGCCTCCGCAGGCTTGAAGCCGAGGTTGCCGAGCGCGGAGAGCGCGTCGGCCGCGGCTCCGGCGCGTGGCGCTGGCGCGAGCGACGCACCGAGGCCAGCGCCGCCGAGCTTGCCCTGAAGCTCATTGGCGATGCGCGCGGCGAGCTTGGGGCCGACGCCGTTGGCGCGGCCGATCATCGCCTTGTCCCCCTGGCTGACGGCGAGGGCGAGCTCGTCGGGCGAGAGGACGGAAAGGATGGCTAGCGCAAGCCGGCCGCCCACGCCCTGGACCGACGTCAAAGCGCGAAAGGAATCGCGCTCAACCGCCGAGCCGAAGCCGAACAGCGTCCAGGCGTCCTCGCGCACCTGAAGCTCCGTGAGGATCAGCACCTCGCCGCCGACCGGGCCGATCGCGTCGAGGGTGCGGCTGCTGGCGTGGACCATGTAGCCGACTCCACCGACGTCGATGATCGCCGTGTCGGCGCTGGTTTCGGCGAGAATTCCGGACAGTCGGGCGATCATCCGGTGATCAGAGCATTTGAGTTAATGTTGTAGCCGATGAGTTGTGCCCCATCGCGATTGCTCCTGAAGGTGAAAGTCTCAGTTCCTTCCCCATTCCGGAAACTGCTCCTGTACTGCACAACCACCGAGGTGCCGCCGGTACCGTGATTCACACGCCAACCTTCTTGGGTGCCCGAGACGAAGGCTCCGAGCTTTGTCCGAACTGCCGAGAATAGCTCCACCGCGTCCGGCTTGGTCGTGGCATTTTTCCACTCGTTTCCAGCCTGATCATGAATCTGTCCAAACCTGCCGGCATTCAAGTCGCCATGAAACTGACTGACAGCACTTTCAGCGACGGCGAGATCCTCACCCCCTGAGCATGCTGTCAGAAGAAGTGCGAACGCAACAATCAGGCAACGCATCGATCACCTCACCTTGGTCGAGCGGTTAGGGGGTAATGCCGACTTTCTTGCTCGCCAAGTGATGTGCGTGCGTGATGGCCACCGCCAGCGCGTCCGCGGCGTCCGGGCCGGCGATCTTCGCTCCCGGCAGCAGGCGCGAAACCATTGCGTGCACCTGCACCTTGTCAGCGTTTCCATTGCCGACGACCGCTTTTTTCACCAGGCGCGCCGCATATTCCGCGACCGGAATTCCTCCGCGAGCTGCGGTCATCAATATGACGCCGCGTGCCTGGCCCAGCTTGAGTGTAGATTGCGGGTTCTTGTTGACGAAGACCTCCTCGACGGCAGTCCCTTCGGGCCCGTGCTCGGCGATGAGGGTTTCAAGTTGCCTCGCGAGGTCGGCGAGCCGCTCCGGCAGCGGCGCGGCCGTATCCGTCTTGAGCTGTCCGTTGGCGATGTGGGAAAGGCGATTGCCTTCTGCCTGGATGAGTCCCCAGCCGGTCGTGCCGAGGCCGGGGTCCAAACCGAGCAGCTTAGGCAAGCTTCTCCAGCTCCTCGTCGGGAACGTTGTAATTGCCCCAGACGGTCTGGACGTCGTCGTCCTCTTCGAGCGCGTCGATGAGCTTCATCAGCGTGCCGGCGTCGTCACCACGCACCTCGACCTCAAGCCCCGGCTTCCAGCCGAGCTTGACCGCTTCCGCCTCGCCGAGCTCACCTTCCAAGGCCTTGGCGACCTCATGAAGGGAATCGACGGAGGTCCATATCTCGTGGCCGTCCTCGTCGGACTGCACGTCGTCGGCGCCTGCTTCGATCGCTGCTTCCAGCACCTTGTCCGCATCGCCCGCGCCCGCGCCATATTCGATCAGGCCCATCCGCTCGAAGCCGTGGCTGACCGAGCCAGACGCGCCGAGATTGCCGCCATTCTTCGAGAAGGCGGTGCGGACGTTGGTCGCGGTGCGGTTGCGATTGTCGGAGAGCGCCTCGACGATGATCGCGACGCCGCCGGGACCAAAGCCCTCGTAACGGATTTCTTCGTAGCTTTCGGCGTCAGAGCCCGATGCCTTGTCGATCGACCGCTGAATGTTGTCCTTGGGCATCGACTGCGCCTTGGCCGCTAGGACCGCCGCGCGCAGGCGGGCATTCATTTCCGGGTCGGGCAGGCCCATCTTCGCCGCAACGGTGATTTCGCGGCTCAGCTTGGAGAACATCGCCGACCGCTTTTTGTCCTGCGCCCCCTTGCGATGCATGATGTTCTTGAATTTGGAATGGCCCGCCATTGCTGTTCCTTACGCGAGACCGAGCGCGTTGCGATAGGTTTCGAGGACCGCGTCCTGCTCCTGGCGTGTGTGCGTCTCCATTCTGCGAAGACGGACGATCATCCGCATGATCTTGGGGTCGTAGCCGTTGGACTTGGCCTCCGCGTAGACGTCCTTCACGTCGTCCGCGATGCCCTTCTTTTCTTCCTCAAGACGCTCGATCCGCTCGATGAATAGTCGCAGCTGATCGGCCGCGACGGTGCCTTCCGCCATCTGTCTCAAACTCCGTTCAGGGATTCGATGCGGCTGTAAGCGAGGCTGGACGGCCGCTCAAGCCGGTTGAACCAAAGTCGCAACCCTTTATGGCCCAGCGCGGACCACGGAGAGATAATGACCGAGCCGCTAAGACCCCGTTCCCGCAAGGTGAAGATTCTGGCCACGCTGGGACCCGCGTCCAGCAAGCCGGCGATGATCCGCAAGCTGATGCTGTGCGGCGCCGATGCCTTCCGGATCAACATGAGCCACGGCGACCAGAAGTCCAAGGCCAAGCTCGTCGAATCCATCCGCGCGCTCGAAAAGGAGCTGCGGCGGCCGACCACGATCGTCTTCGACCTGCAGGGGCCGAAGCTTCGCGTCGGCAGCTTCGAAGGCGGCTCGGCCATGCTCGAGAAGGGGCAGCGGCTCGTCCTCGACCAGGACAATGCACTCGGCAACTCGAAGCGGGTCGAGCTGCCGCATCCGGAGCTGTTTGCGGCCATCGGTCCCGGCGACCGGCTACTGATCGACGACGGAAAGGTTCGCCTCAAGGTTCTCGAAGCGACAGGCGCCAGCCTCACGGCCGAGGTCCAGGTCGGCGGAACCGTTTCCAACAACAAGGGCGTCAACGTCCCTGATGTGGTCGTTCCGATCCCCGCTCTCACAGAGAAGGACAAGTCGGACCTTCAATTCGCGCTGGAGCAGGGGGCGGACTGGATCGCTCTCTCCTTCGTCCAGCGGCCTGAAGACGTGGCCGAGGCGCGCGCGCTGATCGGCGACAAGGCGGCCCTGATGGCCAAGATCGAGAAGCCCGCTGCGCTCGATCGGCTGACCGACATTATCGCGCTCGCCGACGGGGTGATGGTCGCCCGTGGGGACCTTGGCGTGGAGCTGCCGCCCGAGGAGGTGCCGCCGCTGCAGAACCGCATAGTCGCGTCGGCCCGCCAGTTCGGTAAGCCGGTGGTCGTCGCGACGCAGATGCTCGAATCGATGATCACCTCGCCAACGCCCACGCGGGCAGAGGTGAGCGACGTCGCAACGGCCATCTACGACGGCGCGGACGCGGTGATGCTTTCGGCGGAAAGCGCCGCGGGCAAGTATCCGGCCGAGGCCGTGACGATGATGGACCGTATCGCCAACAGCGTGGAGCGCGACCCGGTCTATTCGTCGCGGGTCCACTTCACGGAGACCAAGCTCGAGCCGACGATCGCCGACGCGCTTTCGGGCTCGTCACGGCAGATCGCGAATACCGTGAACGCGAAAGCGATGGTCGTCTTTAGCAAGTCCGGTTCGACCGCCCGCCGCATCGCGCGCGAGCGTCCGCCGGTTCCGATCCTCGCAATGAGCCCTTCGCAGATCACTGCTCGCCGCATGGGCCTCTACTGGGGCGTCCATTCGATCCACTCCCGCGACGTTTCCAGCTTCGAGGAAATGGTCGGCAAGGCGAAGCGTATGGCGCTGCGCCATCATCTGGCCGCGGGCGGCGACCGCGTCGTGATCATGGCCGGCATCCCGTTCGGAACGGCGGGATCCACCAACGTGCTTCACGTCGTCAGGCTGATCGGCGACGAGCTGGAGCGCCACACGTCGAACGAGCACTAGCGGACGACAAGCCGCGGGATCTCATCCGGGATCTCGCGGGCGAGGAAGCCGACCGGTCCGACCTTCGCGGCAAGGGCTTCTCCTGCCTCGCCGTGCAGGAGCACGCCCCATAGCAATGCGGTGAGCGGCTCAGCGCCTCGAGCCTTCAGACCTCCAACGATCCCGGCGAGCGTGTCGCCGCTTCCCGAGACGCCGAGGCCGGGAGCGCCGCCTTTGTAGGTCCAGGCGTGGCCGTCCGGCGCGACGACATGGCTCGTCACGCCTTTGACGAGGACGATCGCCTGGTGAAGTTGCGCGGCGCGCAAGCCGCAGCCGACGGGGTCGCTCTCGATCTCCGATTCATTGCATTCGAGAAGCGAGGCCAGTTCGCCGGCATGCGGAAGGAGGATCGGCGTCGGCCCGCGCCGCTTCTCGGCGGCGATTGGCTCCAGGCTGTGCAGCAGCGCCGCGTCGAGCACGACCGATGCCTCGATCTGAAGCAGTACTTCCGCGAGTTGGCGGCAACTGGCGGCGTTCGCCATGCCAGGGCCTGCCACCACCACGTCCGAACGGTCGGCATCCTTGCCAATGCGGCGTATCGCCTTTCGCGTGAAGCCGCCGTCGCGCGCTTCCTCCAGGCCGAGCACCATGGCTTCGGGCATAGCCAGGGACGTGCCGATCGCGACGGCGTCCACGGTGATCATGCGCAGCTTGCCGGCGCCGGCCCGCATTGCCGACCGGGCGACGAGCAGCGCCGCCCCCGCCAGCTCGCGGGACCCGGCAATGATGAGGATCCGCCCCTTCGTCTCCTTGTCGCCATCGACAACCGGCGGCAGCGGGAATTTCTTCAGTGCCGACCGCGTGAGCGGCTTTCCCGCCTTCATCGCGTCCCGGTCATCATGTCGGGTTCGGCGGTCTGCGGCGCGCCTTCGGCCTCCAGCGGCGCGCCGTGGTTCCAGGCCTCCAGCCTCGGTACGCAGAGGCCGCCTGAGTCCGGCTCGAAGTCGTAGACGCAAATGCCGCAGTTCAGGATCTCCGCCTGCTTGTCGATCTGGAGGATCGCCTCCTCGGTCAGCTCTTCAAGGATGTAGCGCATGCACAGGACCACGACCTGGTGGCAGACGATCAGCACCCTTCGGTCGCAATAGTGCAGGTTGATGGTGTTCATCGCGGAACGCAGGCGAAGGATCACGTCGGCCCAGCTCTCGCCGCCGGGCGGCCGGTGGTAGAACTTGCCGAGTTTGGTGCGGTGCGCCGCTTCTTCGGGGAATTTCGCGCGGATGCCGACCCCCGTGAGGCGGTCGAAGATGCCGAATTCGCGCTCGCGGAGGCGCTCGTCGATGACCAGCTTCACCGGGCCCGCGAGGCCGCCCGCCTTGCAGATGGCTTCCGCCGTCTGGCGGGCGCGAAGGTATGGGGACGACAGGATCACTTCGGGTCGTTCGTCGGGCGGAAGAGCGGCGAACCAGCGCCCCGTCGCCTCGGCCTGAGCATGCCCCAGCTCTGAAAGCGGCACGTCGACGTCGCGGACTTCGATGGCGATCTCGTGAAGTCCGGCTTCGTCGGCGGCATCGCGCGCCACATTGCCCTGGCTCTGGCCATGCCTCACCAGCCACAGTTTCGCCGGCCAATTTTGCCGCATGCCCATCTCCTTCACGGCACTAAGCCTGAATGCCAATTCCGGTTCCTGCCCATCGCCACCATCTTGCGGGCAAGCAGCGGTTGGGGAACAAGGGCGCAACAGGGGAGGGTGGATGACGACGGAGCCGGAACAGCCTGCGCCGCCGGCGCTTGAGCCGGTCGAGCCGGGATACAAGAACGTCCTCCGCGTCCGGTTCCTGATATTCTGGCTCGTGATTTGGGCCGCAGCGGCAGTGTTCGACCGTGCCGCGCTTCAGGCGACGGAATTTGCTGGTTTCCCGACGATCGCGGTCTTCGTGGTGGCAGCGGCGGGAGTCCTGACGGCGCCTCAGCGGATTTACGCACGTCTCCGTTACCGGCTGACGGAGAAGCTGCTGCAGGTGGTCCGCGGCTGGCTGTTCCACGTCGACACAGTCGTGCCGCTCGTCCGAGTACAGCACATCGACGTTACTCGCGGACCGCTCGAAAAAATGTTCGGTGTGGCGACGCTGGTCGTGCACACGGCCGGAACCCACAACAGCATCGTGACGCTCCCCGGCCTTGCGCCGGAACGCGCGGCCCATATCCGCGACATCATCCGCGAACATGTCCGAACCGACTTCGCCTGACGATGCGGCGGTCGGCCCGCCGGAGCATCTTCACCCGCTTTTCCTGCTGACTGGGTTCGGCGGATCGTTGCGCGGCATGGCCGGCGGCTATGCCGGGATCGGCTATCTCGCCGTGTCGGGCAGGTTGCAGACTGCCTTGTTTGGCGCAGTCCTGCTCCTTCTGTTCATGGCGGCCTCGCTGTTCCTCTACTGGCGGCGTTTCGAGTATCGCGTCGGCGAGAATGAGATCCGCATCGACAGCGGCATTCTGAACCGAACCCACCGTTCCATCCCGTTCGACCGCATCCAGGATGTCGACATCACGCAGGGACCGCTCGCCCGACTCCTGGGACTAGCCAAGGTCAAGTTCGAGACCGGCGGAACCGCGGGCGAAGAAGAGGGTGTCCTGCAAGCGATCCTGCTCGAGCGCGCGCAGGAACTTCGGAAGCTGGTTCGGGCGCGGCGCGGGCAGTCGGTGCCGGTCGCGTCGGACGCGCCAGCGGAGGCCGCTCCGGCCGACACTGGGCCCATTTATGCGATGGATTTGAAGCGACTGTTGCTCGCGGGCACGTTCAACTTCTCGCTGGCGGTCTTCGCAGGCCTGTTCGGCCTCACGCAGACGTTCGGCGATGTGCTCGGCTTCGATCCGTTCAGCCGCAGATTCTGGCTGAGCCTGCTCAGCGCGGGCGACCCGATCCGCGACTATATCATCGCGCACCAAGTCGCGGCGGCAGTCGCCGGGGCCGTGCTGCTGGTGCTGATCGGTATCGTTACGGGCATCGTCCGCACCGTGCTGACCGACTTCGGCTTTCGCCTCGATCGCACCGGCGTGGGATTGCGGAGGCGCCGCGGGCTTCTTACCCGCACCGACGTGACCCTGCCGGTCAACCGGGCACAGGCCGCGGTCATCGCCACCGGGCCCGTCCGCGACCGCCTGGGCTGGCGCGAGCTCAGGCTCCAGAGCCTCGCCAAGGATGAAGGAAGCCGGGGCGCTCACGTCGTTGCGCCGCTCGCGCGCGACGAAGAAGTCGGCCAAATCTTGGGCCAACTCGGCTGGCTGCCGCTGCCGCCATCGATCGGTTGGGTGCGCGTTTCCCGAGCTTATGTGGGTATACTGGCCGCGGCCATGGCGCCGCTTTATGTCGCCGCGATTGCGAACCTCGTCCTAGTGCCGCCGGCGGGCGCGGCGTTCGTGGTGGCTCTACTCGCGGTTATCGCCGTGCGCTTCCTTGCGTGGAGCCGCACCGGCTACGCCGTCGACGGCGACAGGCTTCTCACACGGACAGGCTGGTGGCGTCGGCGGGTGACCGTACTTCCTGCGAGGAAGATCCAGAGCGTCGACCTTCGCGAAAACTTCGTCAGCCGCCTGTTCGGTGTAGCGTCCCTGCAGTTCGGCGTGGCTGGAGGCGGCATGACCGGCCATTCCATCCCCGCAATCCCCAGGGGGGAGGCGCGCATATTGCGCGAGCGCCTGCTAGGCTTTGCAACATGACATTTGCGCTTGGGGTGGAGCGGTCGGCCGCCGGGCAGCCATGGAAGTGGCGCCGGTCGGGCGAGCCCGGACTGACGATGGATGCGCTGGTGGACGAGTTGCTGCTCGCCCGCGGCGTCATGCGCGAGGAGCTCGAACGCCACCGCAAGCCGACCATCCGCGGCTTTCTGCCCGATCCTTCCTGCTTCCAGGACATGGACAAGGGCGCGAAGCGGCTTGCCGACGCGGTCCTGGCCGGCGAGAAAGTTGCGATCTTCGGCGATTATGATGTGGACGGAGCGACGAGCGCAGCCTTGCTCATGCTCCTCCTGCGCCGGCTCGGAGCGGATCCGATGGTCTACATCCCCGACCGATTGATGGAGGGATACGGCCCGTCCGGAGCGGCTCTCGTCGAGCTGAAGCAGCGCGGCGCCAGCCTTGCCGTAACCGTCGATTGCGGGGCTCAGGCCTTCGACGCGCTTCAGGAGGCGAAGGACGCCGGCCTCGACGTGATCGTCGTCGATCACCACCAGTGCGCGACCTTGCTGCCCGTGGCCTTCGCTCTGATCAATCCGAACCGCCTCGACGAGGGCGAGCTGGGTGCCTCACATGGCCACCTTGCTGCGGTCGGGATGGCTTTCCTGCTGGGTGTCGCGCTCATGCGGGAGCTGAGGGTTCGCGGCTTCTTCGCCCAACGCGAGGAGCCAAGGCTCATCGACCTGCTCGATCTGGTGGCACTCGGCACCGTGGCGGATGTGGCGCGGCTGCACACGCTGAACCGCGCCTTCGTGACGCAGGGGCTGAAGGTCATGGCCGGGCGCCAGAACATTGGGCTCAGCGCGCTGGCAGAGGCCGCGCGCCTCGTGAAGGCGCCGAGCTGCCGCGACCTCGGCTTCGCGCTTGGGCCGCGGATCAATGCCGGCGGACGGGTCGGCAAATCCGACCTCGGGGTGCGGTTGCTGACGTCCACCGATCCGGAAGAAGCGCGGACCATCGCCGCCGAGCTCGACCGCCTGAACGAGGAACGCCGCGCGATCGAGATGCAGGTCTGCGAGCAGGCGATGGAGCAGGCCGACAAATTGAACGGTGCGCCCGTCCTCACCGTGATGGGCGCGGGCTGGCACCCGGGCGTGATTGGCATCGTCGCGGGTCGCGTGAAGGAGCGCTTCGGCCGCCCCGCCATTGTCATCGCCGAGACGGAGGACGGAACCGGCAAGGGATCGGGACGGTCGATCAGCGGCGTCGATCTTGGCGCGGGGGTGCTGGCGGCCAAAGACAGCGGTCTGCTCGTTGCCGGCGGAGGTCACGCCATGGCTGCGGGCCTTACGCTTGCGCCAGGAGGGCTTGATGCTTTCCGCAATTTCATCAGCGAGCGCCTGGCTTCCGACGTCGAGCGCTCCATAGACGGCCGTGCGCTTCTGCTCGATGCGATCCTCGCCCCGCGCGGCGTGGCGGGCGAGCTGTGCGATGCACTGGAAGCGGCGGGTCCATATGGCGCCGGCTGGCCAGCCCCGCGCGTTGCCGCGGGTCCTGCGCGGCTGCTCAGGACGGGCATCGTCGGCGACGGGCATGTGCGGGGCCTCGCCTGCGGCGACGATGGCAAGAGCTTCAAGTGGATCGCATTCCGGAGTGCGGGAACCGAACTTGGTCAGGCCCTGCTTGCTTCGCCCGGCGAAAAACGCTGGTGGCTCGCCGGCACGATCAAGCGCGATGAGTGGAACGGCGGCAATGCAGCAGAGATGCATCTGGAGGACGCTGCGCTCGCTTGACCGCCTGTACTTGACCGGCCTGCGAGGCTCCCGTAACGGGCACTCCGCTTCTTGAGCGGCCCCATCGTCTAGCGGTCTAGGACGTCGCCCTTTCACGGCGAAAACACGGGTTCGAGTCCCGTTGGGGTCACCAGCGTTTACAGACACTTAGCTGACGGACGCGCCGAAGCGTCAAATATCCGTCGAATAAACAGCTGTAGACAGCTGTGGACAGCGGTGGTGCAGGGCTGCCCTGTTCCGGTGTTGCGCGCCCAGCTCCGGGCCACCCCCCGGCACCCCCCGAGCGCGCGCCAAAACTCATTCCCGTGCCCCACACCAATTTTCGAACATGAAATGCTGCTTCCGACGATCTGTCGGCAGTGCTGACTAATGTCTGCTTTCGACCCAAAGCGGACATTTAGGGCAGCGGCTTTCGCGGTCTGTTACGGGGCTCTCACAACTCTCAGGTGCTCGACCACTTGCGGCGGATTGGCACGGCGCGGCGTTGTTAGTCTAAGCCGCGACCGAGTTGCGCGGACTACTCAAGGCGCTCCTCGGTTCGTGCGGCGACTGAAGCGACCTAGTTCAGCTCTCTGGCTAGGCCGCTTCGCTTATGCGCTAGCTCGAGTACCGTCGCTTCAGAGTTCGGGCGGAAGCGGATTGCTGTTCGGGTTGCAACCTTCGCCGGGATTGAACTCTGAGGGATCTAGATCGAAGATCTGCTGTGTGTGGCCCCAGTTTTGCGTCCGCCCGCCTGGCCCTTCCGGACCATCAATCGGCGCGTCTGGATCATCATTGAGTCCCGAGAATTTGCAGAAGGACGCGCCCCGGGAATAATCTGACTTCTTGTCGTTACCAGTAACTTCTCCGGCGAGCGCAGGCGTGGTCAACGCGATGCTGGCCGTGATCAGTAAAGCTGCCGTCGAAAGCCGTGCGATCATCGTCGTTCTCCTTCGGCGCGGGCAAGGGGCTCCGCTGGCCCGAAGGGTTAAGCTGGTTCCGCTTGTGAGTGGCACCCCTCGATGTTGTATAGGGTTCGCACAAAAATGAAGAACCCATGACGCTGAATTGGGACGACCTTCGCTATTTTCTCGCAGTCGAGCGAGGCGGAAGCACGCTCGCTGCTGCTCGTCACTTAAAGGTCAGCCAACCAACCGTCGCGCGTCGCATAGCCGCCTTGGAGATGGCTCTTGGCACGTCGCTCTTCGAGCGGCTGCCAAGCGGGTATCATCTCACCGAGGCAGGACGCGAACTGCTTCCCCATGCACAAGAGATGCACGCGAATGTAGAAGCGCTTTGCGCTACCGTTTCAGCGCGAGCTCGGGCAGCCCGGGCTGTGGTGCGGATCACCCTCGATGAGATCTACGCCGTTACTGTGCTTGCTCAAGCGTTTACGGAGCTTCGAGACCGATATCCGGAACTCAGAATCGACCTGGATACGACAGGAGAGATCCGCGATCTTGCGCGAGGTGAGGCGGAGGTCGCAATTCGCAGCTGTGCGCAACCCGAAGATCCGGATCTCGTGGGGCGCCGGCTCTTTGCTGACAATTTCGGTTTCTACTGTTCAAGAGAATACGCGGAGAAGAACGGACTGCCACGAACGACGGCCGAGCTCGCGCAACACCGGATAATTGGCGGCGGCGGCGGAGGCATAGCCCGAGCCTACGACAGATGGCTGATGTCCAAAGGTCTCAACGACGCCGTGGTGATGCATCATGGTTCCGCGATGGGCCTGATGACCGCAGCCAAGTCGGGCGCGGGCATTTCCGCCTTACCCTGCATTGTTGCCGAGGGGGAGCCAGATCTAATACGCTGCTTCCCGTCCACCAGAGACAACCCAAGTTCCCTGTGGCTCCTCACCCATGCTCGCCTGCGCAAGAATCCGCATGTCCGCGCCGTAGTCGACTTTCTTTACCCGCGGCTGAGGAGGCTTGCCCCGAGAACTACCAATTAATCCTTTGAGTCTGCTTTCGACCCAAAGCGGACACTAGCTTGGCTCCTATTTGATCTCGCTTGCGAGCCAATCCCGTCGGTTACCGCAGCTCCACGCTCACCTCACGTGCGTGCCAACGTTGACCGTCGTAGGAATGCCCGCCGATGATCAGTTTGGGGACTTTCGGACCAGCGCATCGCCCGATGAACTTCCCAACAGACCACATCGAGGCGAGGGCCTTTTCGACGGCGGCATTCGTCTCTCGGGACGGCGCACGCGCAGCAACCGACTGAACTGGCTAACACGTTCGAAGCCGGACCTGGAAATGGCGATCAAGGCACTGCGCGCCTCCCTCGATGACGATCGTCGTACCTTTGACGTAATCAAAAGCATCCGAGCAACGTTCGCCAAGGGACCGGGTCCAGCCACTCAATTCAGCCTCAACGAGCTAGCGCGCGAAACAGCGACATTGCTGGGCAGGGAGCTAGCGGGCGCAAAGGTTTCCCTGGAGCTCGAGCTGGATGAGACGCTTCCGCCAGTCCTCGCCAACCGAGTCCGAATTCAACGAGTGCTGGTCAACCTCTTTACCAACTCAGTCGAATCCGTGGGCGCGATCCGGGGCCGTCCCCGCCGCATCGCTATCCGCCCAATGCCCTTCGACGGCCAGGCCATGCTGAAAGTCAGCGATACCGGCACCGGCATCTCACCCGACGAAATGCTGCACATCTTCGAGCCCTTTTTCACGACCAAAGCGACCGGCACCGGGCTGGGCTTGTCGCTCTGCCGGACGATCATCGAAGAACATGGGGGGCATCTCTGGGCCTCGCGAAACGAGGAGCATGGCGCGACTTTCAACCTACAACTGCCGTACAGCGGATTGCCCACACAGTAGGAAATTCTAACCAAATATGGATGGTCCGATCGGGTAGTCTCGCAATGTCCGCTTTGGGTCGAAAGCTGCTCTTGCGCGCCTCGACCTCACCGATGCGGGCATCCTGGCCAGCAGCAGGGCCGGCGCTTACCTTCGCTGAGGTTCTCGCAGCCCCGGCGGATCCGCTTCCCGCGAGTCTCCGCCTTTTTCGCCGAGCCGATCCAGCAGATCCATTCGTTGCGGGCGAGCGGGGTGATGTCGTGCCAGGTCGCCAAGGCCGCCGAGTTGCCATTCAGCGCGTCTCTAAGGTCGCCGGGTAGTTCATGGACGACTCCGCCGGGGATGGTCTCGTCATCGATCATGCAGCACTGAATAGGCAGGCCGGATATGTCTGCAATGCGTGGAAACCGGACGCCGCAACAACGTCGCAAGCAAACGCTACTCCCGGCAGCCAAAAAGCGCGTGCTCGACGGTCCGCGCTCGAACCGGCATTGTGCACTGCGCGGCAGGAGTGCGTTGGATGCTTTACAACACCCCGACGATTGTTCTGATCGGCCTTTTGCTATTCCTGACGGTCGCCACCGTCGAAGCGGGCATTCGCGTAGGCGAACGTTTCGGCCAGGAGACCTGGTCCAATGCGCAAGACATACACACCGCTTTGACTGCGGCGAGCCTGGCCTTGATGGGGCTGATGCTGGCCTTCAGCTTCGAC
>Ga0307410_10000623_pt1 | contig 14609 bp, 23 predicted proteins | sample 322Ometagenome_3_FD_203707 | JGI IMG/M metagenome (GOLD analysis project Ga0307410, IMG submission 203707) | Maize rhizosphere microbial communities from greenhouse at UC Davis, California, United States - 322HYB-O-3 | ecosystem: Host-associated > Plants > Roots > Rhizosphere > Soil | place... | reverse complement strand
GAGGCGTTTCGGCGGCGGCGGGGTTTCGCACATCGATATCGAGCGTGCGGCCGCCCGCATGAAGATCATCATCTACACGGCTCGCCCGGGCATCATCATTGGCCGCAAGGGTGCCGAGATCGAAAAGCTTCGCGAGGACCTGTCGAAACAGACCGGTCGCGAGGTGCTGATCTCGATCCAGGAGATACGCCACCCGGAACTGAACGCCCAGCTTCAGGCGGAGAAGATCGCCCAGCAGCTTGAGAAGCGTATCGCCTTCCGCCGCGCGATGAAGAAGACGATGGAAGAGTCGCAGCGTTTCGGGGCACAGGGCATCAAGGTGATGATCGCCGGCCGCCTGAACGGGGCCGAGATCGCCCGAACCGAATGGTCGCTGCAGGGCCGCCTGCCGCTGCACACGCTGCGTGCCGATATCGATTACGGATTTGCCGAAGCTCTGACAACGTTCGGCATCATCGGCGTCAAAGTTTGGATCTACCGCGGTGAGATCCTCGACCCGAACGCGTCGCTCGCACGCGGCACGACGACCGACCCGGTGAACGAAGTGAAGGTCGAACGCGGAGCGGGCCGCGGCGACAGAAGGCCGAGAAGGGACGACCGTGGCGGCGATAGGGGAAGATAGGAATTTGTGATTTGCGAATGTCGATTTGCGAATTTGTTTCTTTCAATCGAAATTTGCAGATCGACATTCGAAAATTTGAGGTTTTGAATTATGTTAATGCCGAAAAAGGTCAAGCACCGGAGAGTGATGAAGGGCCGCATGCGCGGGAAGGCAACGCGCGGCGAGAACCTGGACTTCGGTGAATTTGGGCTGAAAGCACTGGAAGCGGGCTGGATCACGGACCGCCAGATCGAAGCCGCTCGTATCGCGATGACGCGTCACGTCAAACGCGGCGGAAAGATCTGGATCCGCATGTTCCCCGACAAACCTATCACCCGCAAGCCGGCCGAAACGCGTATGGGCTCGGGCAAAGGAGCTCCGGACCATTGGGTCGCTGTCGTTAAGCCGGGCCGTGTGCTTTATGAGATCCAGGGTGTCGATATGGAGCTGGCACGCGAGGCATTCGCCCTCGCCGCACAGAAGCTGCCCATCAAGACCAAGTTCGTATCGCGTGCGGACCTTGAAGGAGGCATTGTTTAGAGATGAAGGTCAAGGAACAGAAAGATCAGCTCCGCGACATGAGCGCGGAAGAACTGAAAGATCAGGCCGATGCGTTGAAGGAATCGCTCTTCCGCTTGAAGTTCAGGAAGGCATTGGGCGTCGGCGAAACACTTGCCGATATCCGCCGCGAGCGTAAGACGCTGGCGCGTGTTTACACGCTGCTCGGCGAAAAGGCGAGCGAAAAGAAGGCGTAAATTGAAAAGCGGGGCACCACCCCGTCGGTCGCCAAAAGGCGGCGACTGCCACCCCTCCTTAAACGAGGAGGGGAGTTGGGAAAAGAGAAATGGCAAAGAAAAAAGAAGAAGGTGTAGAAGAAACGGCCAAGACCGCCGAAACGGCCGCTGCCGATGAAACGGCGTCCGAGAAAAAGCCGAAACGTGCAGCTAAGAAGGCTGCTGATACGGGCGACGCTGAACCGTCGATCGTGGATACGGTTATCGATACGGTGGCTGACGCGGCCGAGACGGTTGGCGGCCCTGTCGCAGAGGCGATCGAGTCAGGCGCAGCGGCGATCGCGAACGCCGTTACGGGTTCCGGAGACGGTGAGAAAAAGGCCATAGTCCACAAGCGTGCCGAAAAGATCGGCGTCGTCGCTTCGGACAAAATGACCAAAACCGTCACGGTCCGCGTCGACCGGCTGGTGAAACACCCGATCTACAGAAAATATGTCCGGCGGCGGAAGAAATTCATGGCCCACGACGATCTCGGGGCAAAGGTGGGCGACAAGGTCCGCATTATCGAAACACGTCCGATGTCCGCGCGAAAGCGCTGGCGTGTTGTGGAGATCATTCAGAAGGCGGAGTTGTAATTTTCGATTTGCAATTTGCGATTTGCGAATGAAAGAAATCGAAAATCGACATTCGCAAATCGAAAATACGAGGTAATTTATGATTCAGATGCAGACCTCTTTGGCGGTCGCGGACAATTCGGGAGCGAAACGCGTCGAGATGATCGCGCCGATCGGCGGTTCTACCGCAAAGATCGCGCGTCTCGGCGACCGCATCAAAGTGACGGTCAAGGAAGCGTCCCCGGATGGAACGGCGAAGAAGGGCAAGGTTTATAACGCGGTCATCGTCCGCACGCGGAAGGAAGTCCGCCGCAAGGACGGCAGCTACATCCGCTTCGACGAGAACGCGGCTGTGTTGATCAAGGACGATGGAACGCCGGTCGGAACGCGTGTGTTCGGGCCTGTCGCGAGGGAGCTTCGTGAGAAGAATTTCATGAAGATCGTTTCGCTGGCACCGGAAGTTATTTAGATCTTTTGGTGGGATCACCACCCCGTCAGTCGGCAAAAAACGCCGCCTGCCACCCCTCCTTAGACAAGGAGGGGAGTTAAGAATAAAGAGATGAAGACGGAAAAGAAAGGAACAGTCACAAGCAAGATCAAGCGCGGCGACCAGGTTGTGTTTATCGCGGGCAAAGAGTTTGCCCGGTACGACAGCCAGGGCAAGCGGCAGCCGTACCGCGGCCGCGTGATCGCGGTGGACGCACGCAACGGCAAGGTCAAGGTCGAAGGCGCGATGGTTGTGAAACGTCACCGCAAGCCGGTCCCGCAGCTCAACCGTGAAGGCGGCATCATGCAGGAAGAAGCCTGGGTGAGCATTTCGAACGTCGCGCTGATCGACCCGGAAACGGGGAAGCCGACTCGCGTGAAATTCGAAACCCGCGACGGGAAAAAGGTCCGCGTGGCCAAGAGCGGCAAGGTGATCCCGGTGCCGAACGTTTTCGGCACGAAGGAGCCGAAAAAGACCAAGGCGGACCAGGAAGCAGAAGAAGAATAGTAAGTACAGTCTGGTAACGGCAAGATCGGCCGGGTCCCAGACAAGGAAAGAATCTGGCAATGGCAAGACTTAGAGAAAAGTACAAGAACGAGATCGCTCCGGCGCTTGCAAAGGAGTTCGAGATCAAGAACCCGATGGCGATCCCGAAGATCGAGAAGATCGTCGTCAACATGGGATTGGGCGAGGCGAGCGCGAACGCGAAGATCCTCGATGTCGCCTCGGACGAGCTAAAGGTGATCACGGGACAAAAGCCGGTCGTTACCAAAGCGAAAAAGTCGATCGCGGCATTCAAGCTGCGCGAGGGGATGGCGATCGGAACTATGGTAACGCTTCGCGGCGACCGTATGTATGAATTCCTCGACCGTCTGATCTCTATCGCCCTGCCGCGAGTTCGCGACTTTCGCGGCATTTCGGGCAAAGCTTTCGACGGCCGAGGCAATTACACGCTTGGGATTCGCGAACAGCTCATTTTCCCTGAGATCGATTTCAACAAGGTCGACAAAACTCGTGGGATGAACATCTCGATCGTGACCACCGCGAGAACCGACGAACAGGCACGGTCGCTTCTTAAATCGATGGGGATGCCGTTCCGGCAGTAGGCGGAAGGAAACTTAAAGAGTTATGGCAAAGATCAGTAAAGTAGTTAAGAACAACAAGCGCAAGGTGAAGGTCGAGCTGTGGGCAAAACGGCGGGCCGATGCGAAGAAGATCATTAATAATCCGAAGTCGACGCCCGAAGAGGTTGATGCGGCGGTGATCAAGCTTCAGAAGATGCCCCGCGACGCCAGCCCCATTCGCGTTCGCAACCGCTGTTCCCAATCGGGCCGCTCGCGCGGGTACCTGAGGAAGTTCGGCATTTCGCGGATCGCACTGCGCGAGCTTTCGCTTCAGGGGCAGATCCCCGGCGTCGTGAAATCTAGCTGGTAAGAGTTTTGAATGCGGCAGGCGCGAAGAGCGAACCGCCGCAATACTAAGAACGGAGTTAATTAGAATGACAGATCCAATAGCCGACATGCTCACGCGCATCCGCAACGCGATCGCTGCGAATCACCCCCGCGTGGACATTCCCGGTTCGAAGCTCAAGCTGGAAGTCGCCCGCATCCTCAAAGAGGAAGGCTACATCAACAACTATACGACGAAGGGTGAAGGTATCAAGTACGTCATCCGCGTGTTCCTTCGCTACGATTCGAAGGGTACGTCGTCGATCACGCATTTATCGCGTGTCTCGCGTCCCGGCCGCCGCGTTTACGTAGGTGCGGGCGAGATCCCGAGAGTTCTGGGTGGATACGGCATCAACATCGTTTCCACATCGCGCGGCCTGATGAGCGGCAAGCGGGCCAAGACGGAAAACGTCGGCGGCGAGATCCTTGCTGAAGTTTATTAATTTGCGATTTGCGATTTCATTTCGTCATTTGCAAATCGAAATTCGCAAATCGAAATTCTAAGAAATATGTCACGAGTAGGAAAAAAACCGATCGCGATCCCGGCTGGGGTTACCGTCAGCATTGGCGACGCGCAGCTTGAAGTTAAGGGGCCGAAAGGCACGTTGAGCACTCCCGTGCCGAGCGGGGTCAAGTTCGTTCAGGATGACGGGACGCTCACGGCCGAGAGGGCGAGCGACGATCTGGCCGCGTTTCACGGGCTGGCCCGGGCGCTTGCCAATAACGCCATCGTCGGCGTGACCGAGGGGTTCAAGATCGACATGGATGTCGTCGGCGTCGGTTACAAGGCCGAGGTGCAGGGGAACAAGATCAATTTCTCGCTGGGCTACTCGCACCCGATCGTTTACGATCTGCCGGCCGGGATCGAGGCGTCGACCGCGAGGGTCAATACGAAAACCTCGATAAACCAGTACCAGCTCACGATCACGCTTTCTGGCATCGACAAACAGCTCCTCGGCCAGGTGGCCGCTGAGCTGAACCGCCTGCGAAAGCCCGATGCATACAAAGGAAAGGGCGTCCGGTACGCGAACAAGACTTACAAGCTGAAGCCTGGCAAGACGGGTAAATAATAATTAGTCCGAAAAAGAATGGTGAATTGCCCATCGCGGCTGGACCACCGTTCGCATTAAGAATATGGCACAGAAAAGCAGAGCAGACATTCGACGCGGCGTGCACAGCCGCATCCGCAAGAAAGTACGCGGGTCGGCCGAGAGGCCGAGGCTGGCGGTTTATCGCAGCCTCAACCACATCTACGCGCAGTTGATCGACGACGACAGCGGCAAAACCCTGGCGACGGCTTCGACCAAGGACAAAGCGTTTTCGGGAACCGGCGGTAATGTCGCTGCCGCACAGGCTGTTGGCCGCAGTATCGCCGAGCGGGCTCTGGCGGCCGGCGTTTCGAATGTGGTATTCGATCGCGGCGGTTACGTTTACCACGGACGCGTGAAGGCTTTACTGGATGCGACACGCGAGGCGGGATTGAACAAGAACGAGTCGGCGGAAAAGCCGGGCAAGGAAGAGAGCAACGGTAATGAATAAACAGAGAATTTCTCCGAACGGCCTTTTGTTGAAGGACCAGCTTATCTCGATCAACCGCGTCACCAAGGTGGTAAAGGGCGGTAAGAACATGTCGTTCGCGGCACTGGTGGTCGTCGGCGATGAAGCGGGCCACGTCGGTTTCGGTACCGGAAAGGCGAAGGAAGTTCCGAACGCGATCAAGAAGGCGGTCGAAGCGGCGAAGAACAGCCTTATCCGGGTTCCGCTTATCGATGGCACTCTGCCGCACGAGATGATCGGCGAATACGGTGCCGGTCGCGTACTTCTCAAGCCGGCGTCGGAAGGTACGGGCGTTATCGCCGGCGGAGCCGTTCGTCTGGTATTGCAGGCGCTCGGTTTGCACAACGTAAGAACGAAGATCCTCGGTTCGAGGAATAACCATAATGTCGTGCGAGCAACCTTCGACGGCCTGAAGCGTATGAAGGACCCGATGGAAGTGGCGCGTTTGCGAGGCAAGCAAGTAGAAGAGTTGGTTTAATTTGCGATTTGCGAATGCCGATTTGCGATTTAGGTCGGGAATGGAGATCGATGATTCGCAAATCGCAACTCCAAAATCGAAAATAAAAAGATGGCTAAGAAAGAAGAAAATACGGCGGGCGGAACGGTGACGATCCAGTACTACAGAAGCTCGATCGGCTATTCGCAAAAGCAGAAGGACATTGTTCGGAGCCTCGGTATCACGAAGCTGAACCAGAAGGTGACGCGGCCCGATTCACCGGCAACCCGCGGTATTGTGAATAAAGTTCCGCACTTGCTGAGGATCGTTGAGTAGTTTTTGCTGGACCGAATTCCCGGGACGGTCTGTATCAGATCATTTCGGAATAACGAATAGCGAATAACGAATAGCGAATAACGAGGAAAAACGATGGCATTAGGACTTAATAACATTAAACCGGCCCCGGGTTCGACCCATAAGAAGAAGCGCGTCGGGCGCGGTCCGGGTTCGGGGCTTGGCAAGACAGCGGGCCGCGGGCATAAAGGACAAAAGTCGCGTTCGGGCTACAGCAGCCGCCCCGGTTTCGAGGGTGGGCAGATGCCCCTGCAGCGCCGATTGCCGAAGCGCGGTTTCACGAACATTTTCAAGAAACAGTGGATCGAGATCAGCCTTGGGAAGATCGAAGAATTTTTCAACGCAGGGGACGAGGTCACCCCCGAGATCCTGCACGAACGCGGGCTCATTAAGAAAGCAAAGCACGACCTTGTTATACTGGGTACAGGCGATGTCTCGAAGGGGTTGAATATCTCGGCCCACCGGTTCACCAAAACGGCAAAGGACAAGATCGAAAAAGCGGGCGGTTCAGCAACAATTATAACCAAGGCCCATGCAGCCGAAGCCTAAGTTCAGTGCACCCGCTCCAGCGGGCTGGGTTTTGCGTTGAGGGCCGCCCGAGGGGCAGAACTCTAAACTTGGAACTCTGAACGAAGAAATTATATGGAGAAGTTTTTTAACGCCGTCCAAAACATGTTCAAGGTCCCCGAGCTTCGGAAGCGTATTTTCTTTACGCTTGCTCTGCTCGCGGTCTGGCGTTTGGGTGCCCACGTTTCGGCGCCCGGAATCAATAAGGAACGATTGGCACTGGCGTGGGCCGATGTTGCCGGCACGCTTCTCGGTATCCTGGATCTTTTTTCGGGCGGAAATTTTCAGACGATCTCGGTTTTTGCGTTGGGCGTCATGCCCTACATTACCGCGTCGATCATAATGCAGCTGATGCCGGTGCTGTCGCCCGCGGTCAAAAAAATTCAAGAGGAAGGCGAAGTCGGACGGCAAAAGCTAAATCAATGGACGCGTTACATGACGGTGGTCCTTTGCGCGGTTCAGACTTTTTTTGTCGCAAGCTGGCTTAAGCAGAACGGCATCATCCCGCCAACATGGACCGGAACGGCCATGATCGTCATCACGCTCACGACAGGCACTATCTTCGTGATGTGGCTCGGTGAGCAGATAACCGAGCGCGGCGTGGGGAACGGTATTTCGCTGCTGATCATGGCGGGTATCGTGATCGGCCTGCCTAGCGCGGTCGGCCAGATCTCAGGACGTATCCAGGGCGGCGATGCCATGCAGACGCTCGGCGTTATCTTCCTGGCCGCGGTGCTGGTCGGTTTGACGGCACTTATCGTATATGTCGAATCGGCGAGGCGGAACATTGCGATCAACTACGCAAGCCGCCGCGTCGGCGGGCAGACGTTCTCGGGCCAGGAAACGAGCCTGCCGCTGAAGATCAACATGGGCGGTGTTATCCCGGTGATCTTCGCCTCATCCGTTCTGGCAATGCCGCAGACGCTGTTCGCCGCGCTCCCGCCGGAGCAGGGCGACACCACGTCGACGTGGGCGAGGATCTACAACTTCTTTCAGTCGTTCTACGGCGGCGACCCGTATTATGAACTGATCTTCATTTCGCTGATCGTCCTGTTCACTTTCTTTTACATAACGATCATCTTCAATACGGACGAGGTGGCGGACAATCTCAGAAAGCACGGCGGGTTCGTCGCCGGTATTCGGCCCGGTGCACCGACGGCGGAGTATCTGAACGGAATCTTGACGAGGCTGACGACGGTCGGCGCAATTTACCTGGCGCTGGTCGCATTTATCCCGCAGGTGCTGCTGAGCGGTTTCCGGGTTTCGCGGCTGCCGTTCATCGGCGACAGCCTGGACGCCTTTTTCACCGCGACACCGGGTCTGAGCTGGATCCCGACGGGTTTGGGCTATCAGTTCTTCTTCGGCGGCACCTCGCTGCTGATCATCGTCGGCGTCGCGATGGACACGGTCGCACAGATCGAGGCCCAGCTCGTGATGAGGAATTACGAAGGCTTCCTCGGCGCCGGCTCACGCCTGCGCGGTCGAAGGGCATAGGGTTTTGAACCACAGAGACACGGAGGCACAGAGTTTTCAATTTCTCTGTGCCTCCCTGTCTCTGTGGTGGATAATTGAATGAGCAAGATAATCGTATTGATCGGTGCGCCGGGGGCAGGCAAGGGGACTCAGGCCCGGCTGCTGCAGGAGCGGCGGGGCATTCCGCAGATCTCGACCGGGGACATGTTCCGCGAGATGAAAACCCTGAACACGCCCCTGGCGAAAGAAGTCCAGTCGATCATGGCGTCGGGGAAGCTTATTTCGGACGACCTGACATACAAGATCGTCCGCGAGCGGACCTCGAAACCGGACACTCAGGGTACTTACGTCCTGGACGGTTACCCGAGAACGGCGGTGCAGGCGGAACAGCTCGAGGAACTTGCGAAGGAACAGGGAAAGGAGATCGAGGCCATCGAGGTCGATGTGCCGAAGGACGAGCTGATGAAGCGCCTGACCGGACGCCGCAGCTGCCCGGTCTGCGGCGAGATCTATAACATTTACTCGAAGCCGCCAAAGGTTGATGGCGTTTGCGACCTTCACCCGGACGCGAAACTGAGCCACCGCGAGGACGATAACGAAGAGAAGGTCAGCGTTAGGCTGGAAACGTACGACGAATTGACCCGGCCGCTGCTCGATTATTACGAACGGACCGGCCGTCTGCGAAAGATCGACGGCACCGGCGATGTCGAGGAGATCTATTCGAAGCTGGAGGAGAATCGTTAGGGCCTGCATTTTCTTTTCCATTAGTAATTAATAATTGGTTAATTACTAATTATTAGTGGGAAGAAAGTTGGGAAAATGTTAAGGGATTCAACCATCGGCGGAATTTTAAGTTTCGTCAGCCGCACGTTTTTTGGTAAGAGAATGATCATCGCGAAATCGCAAAAGGACCTCGAAAAAATGCGTGCCGTCGGCGAACTGATCGCCGAGGTGCGGGAAACTTTGCGCGGGATGGTCGCACCGGGAGTGACGACGCTAGAATTGAACGCCTCGGCGGAAAAGATGATGCGTGATGCGGGGTCGATCCCCACATTCATCGGGTACAAACCGCACGGGATGGTCCCTTTTCCGTTCGCGATCTGTGCCTCGGTAAATGAACAGGTAGTCCACGGTTTTTCGACCGATATTCCATTAAAGGAAGGTGATATCGTTTCGCTGGACATGGCCTGCACGCTGAATGGCTTTGTCGGAGACACGGCGATGACGCTCCCGGTCGGCGGGGTGAGCGACGAGCTGAAGCAGCTAATTCGCGTGACCGAGGAGTGCCTCGACCGCGGCATCCAGGCTGCCCGCGTGAATGGCCGTGTGGGCGACATCGGCTGGGCGGTGCAGGAGCATGCGGAAAAGCACGGTTACGGGATCGTCCGCGATTACACCGGCCACGGGATCGGGCGTTCGATGCATGAAGCACCGCAGATACCGAATTACGGCCGCCAGGGGACGCGCGAGAAGATAAGGGCGGGATACTGTTTCGCCATTGAGCCGATGCTCAACCTTGGTACGCCGGAAACGCGGACGCTCGAAGACAAATGGACCGTGGTGACTAAGGACGGGAAAGCGTCCGCCCACGCCGAGCACACGATCGCCGTCACGCCCGACGGGCCCGAGATACTGACGCTGACGAGAGAGCAGAAGAAAACACTCGGGAACCAAAGGGCCGAAACCGCGTTGGCTTAACTTGAAAGTCGTGGAATTTCGCGATAGACTAATGGTTTGTCCAACTACGGGTTGAGTTGGCTTGCTTGACGTATGTCAAAAGAGGAAGCGATAGAAGTTACCGCTACCGTCCTTGAGACATTGCCGAACGCGATGTTCAAGGTATCTATTGACGGTAACGAGCACGAGGTTCTGGCACACATTTCCGGTAAAATGCGGAAAAACTTCATTCGCATTCTTCCGGGGGACAGGGTTTTGGTTGAGTTGTCGCCCTACGACCTCAATCGCGGCCGGATCACTTATCGCTATAAGTAGTTTCGGGTTGGCGTAGACACCACCCAGTCAGCCAAAAAGCGGCTGTCACCTCTCCTCAGATAAGGAGGGGAGTTAAGAGAGGAAATCATGAAAGTTCGTCCTTCGGTTAAAAAGATGTGCGATAAATGCAAGGTTATACACCGCAGGGGCGTCGTTCGCGTCATTTGCGATAATCCGAAGCATAAGCAGAGACAAGGGTAAGAAATTTGCGATATGCGAATGTCGATTTGCGATTGTTTGTGATCTCAAATCGGAAATCGCAGATCGGCATTCGGAATTAATATTATGGCTCGTGTAGCAGGAGTTGATTTACCGCCCAACAAGAGGGCACAGATCGGGTTGACGTACATTTACGGCGTGGGCAAATCGCGCGCGACCGCCGTGCTGGGAGAGGCGGACATCAGCATCGACGCTAAGATCAGGGATCTTAGCGAGGAAGAGCTGAACAAGATCCGCGCCATCCTGGACGCGCAGGGCGACATCGAGGGCGACCTCCGCAAGCGTATCCAGATGGACATCAAGCGCCTGATGGATATCGGCTGCTACCGCGGCCTGCGCCACCGCCGCAGCCTTCCGGTCCGCGGCCAGCGCACATCCACCAACGCCCGCACCCGCAAAGGCCCGCGCAAAGCGGCCGTTGCTAAGAAGAAGGCACCAGGTAAGAAGTAATGGCTAACTGACAATTGATAGTGGACAGTTTCTGGGGTTGTCCATTATCCACTATCAACTGTCCACTGAAATTCAATGGCTAAAGCACCAGCAGCAGGAAAGAAGAAGACTTTCAAGAAGAAAGAGCGGAAGAACATTCCTTTGGGGATCGTTCACATTTCGGCCTCATTCAACAACACGCTCATCTCGATCACCGACACGCAGGGCAATCTGATCGCCCAGTCTTCGTCGGGTGCGAGGGGCTTTCGCGGTTCGCGTAAAGGCACGCCGTTCGCGGCCCAGCAAGCCGCCGGTGAGGCCGCCCGCAAGGCCGTCGAGGCCGGAATGCGTGAGGTCGAGGTCCGCGTGAAAGGGCCGGGCGGCGGACGCGAGTCGGCCATCCGTGCGGTCGCCCAGGCGGGGATCCGCGTGACGTCGATCCAGGACACGACGCCGATCCCGCACAACGGCTGCAGGCCGCCGAAGCGCAGACGCGTTTGATTTGCGAATTTCGATTTGCGATTTGCGAATGGAATTCGTATCCGGAGCTAAGTTTTTGGTTTAACTATCGAAAGGACGAAGGGGGCAAGCTCTTGCGCGAACTCCTGTAAACTTTTCCGACATTTTATAGGTGCGTTCCGATAATTCGAACGATTGCGAAACAGAATTCGCAAATCGGCAATCGAAAATCGCAAATCACCTCGGAGGCAATTAATGGCTAGATATAGAGAAGCGGTGTGCCGGTTGTGCCGTCGCGAAGGTGGGAAGTTATTTTTGAAGGGCGACAGGTGTTTTAAGCCGTCGTGTGCTATTGAAAAACGCGGGACGAACCCGCCCGGGCAGCACGGTGCGGCCCGTCGCAAGATGCTTGCCGGTTATGGCGAGCAGCTCCGCGAAAAGCAGAAAGTGAAGCGCATTTACTTTGTGCTAGAAAAACAGTTTCGCAATTATTTCGAAAAGGCCAGGGCACAGAAAGGCGTCACGGGCGAGAACCTTTTGTTCATACTTGAAAGGCGTTTGGACAACGTCGTCTACCGCTCCGGTTTCTCGACCTCGCGCCGCCAGGCACGCCAGCTCGTGAACCACGGGCACATCGAAGTGAACGGGCGCAAGGTGGACATTCCTTCATTCCAGGTGAAGGTGGGCGATACCGTTACCGTCAAAAACAAGAGTCACAAGAACGTTCACGTCGAGGGCGCGTGGCAGACCGCCGCGGGCCGCGGTCGTCCGGGCTGGATCGCTCCTGCAGGCCGCGACCTGAGCGTTTCGATCGCTATGGCACCGTCGCGTGCGGACATTGATTCGAACATCAATGAACAGCTGATCGTCGAGCTTTACAGCAAGTAGGGTTTTAGCCTGGGTTGGCTGAAGTAGCCGAGTGCCGAGAGTTTGTTCTTGCTAGGAGGCACCCGGGGACAAAGCCAACCTTTATGACCGTTTAAAAAGAACAAATATGACCACACAAGTAAGCAATAATTGGACGGATTTCCAAATGCCCTCCCGCCTGAACGTCGACACCGAGACGTTGACCGAGCGGTACGGCAAATTTTTCGCGCAGCCGTTCGAACGGGGATTCGGCACCACGATCGGCAACTCGATCCGCAGGGCACTGCTCTCGTCGATCGAAGGCGCGGCGGTAACGGCCGTCAAGATCGAAGGCGTTGAGCACGAGTTCTCATCGATCAAGAACGTGGTCGAGGATGCCACGGACGTTATCCTGAATCTGAAGCAGGTGCCTTTCCTGCTGCACGGCGGCGGGCCGAAGACGCTTACGATCAGCAAAAAGGGAGCCGGCGAGGTGACGAGCGCGGACATTCAGGGCGACGGCGATGTCGAGGTGCTCGACCCGAACATCCACATCGCGACCATCAGCGGCAACGGATCATTCAACGTCGAGATGCGTTTGAAACGCGGCCGCGGCTACGTTTCGGCCGAGTTCAACAACGACGAGGACCTTTCGGTGGGCTACATCCCGATCGATTCGGTGCACACGCCGATCAAGAAAGTTAATTACACCGTCGACAAAACGCGTCAGGGATCGAATACCGAGTTCGACAAACTGGTTATCGAGGTTTGGACCGACGGCTCAGTCAAGCCGGAAGATTCGATCGGCCTCGCCGCGAAATTGGTAAAGGACCACATGTCCATCTTCATCAATTTCGAAGAGGAAGAAGAAGAATACAAATACGAAGACATCGCCCGTCCGCCGCTGATGCGGAACGACCTGCTCGACAAGCCGGTCGACGAGCTTGAGCTCTCGGTGCGTTCGTACAACTGCTTGAAGAACGCGGACATCCGTTCGATCCGAGACCTGATCAAACGCAGCGAAAAGGACATGCTCGGGACAAAGAACTTCGGCAAAAAGTCGCTGACCGAGATCAAAGACCTGCTCCACGGAATGGGCCTCGACTTCGGGATGGATTTTGACGAGCAGGGAAATCCGATACCCGGATCGGGCGGCAGAGATCTGGATTAATGCAGAAGGATGAATGATGAATGATGAATTCCCCGGATTCATCATTCATCATTCACCATTCATCCTTTAAGAAAATGAGACACTTAAAAGCACATCGCAAACTTGGACGTACTACGGAACATCGCATGTCGATGCTTCGCAACCTGGCTACGTCGTTGATAAATGCCGAAAAAGAGCATATCGTCACCACGACGCAGAAAGCCAAGGAACTGCGGCCCTTCGTCGAGAAGGTGATCACGCTGGCACGCAGGGCTCAGGCCCTGAACGGCGAGAATGCAAAGGCGGATGAGGTGCATCTGCGCCGCCAGGCTGCCCGCTTCTTCCACGCCGGCAACAGCACGTTCAAGGAAGCTGCCAGCCGTTTCCGCGGCAAGAAGGGCGAGGAAAAGGAGCCTATCGAACGCACCGCCGGGGTCAAGGCCGTGCAGCGTTTGTTCAGCGAGCTCGGGCCCCGATATAAGGACCGCAACGGCGGCTACACCCGCATCATCAAAGTCGGCCGCCGCAGCGGCGACAACGCCGAATTGGCAGTTATCGAATTGGTCGATAACCCACGCGAACTTGCAGCGAAGGGATAATATCTCCGGAGGCGAAGCACGATGAATGATCGATCAGCTTCTGCAATAGCAAAGGAAATGGAAAAGCCGGGCGGTACAAAACAAGAGGGGAAAGCTAAGGCCGAAGGTTCGACGGCAGAGCCTTCATTCAACATGGATGAGCTCCGCGAACTGGCTGAAATGGTGAACGAACACGGTTTCACCGATTTCGAGTTCGAGAACGAGAACATCCGCGTCCGGCTGAGCAAAACGCCCGCTGTTCAGTATGTACAGCAGCATGCTTCCCCCCAGGCACCGGCAAACTTTGCTGTAGCCTCAGCCCAGCCGGCCGCCACTCAAACGTCCTCACCATCCGCCGCTTCCGCCTCCGAACCAGCCGCTGAAGCCGGCGAGGTCCTCCACAAAATAACGTCGCCGATCGTCGGGACGTTCTATCGTGCTGCGGGCCCGGATAAGGAACCTTACGTCAAGGAAGGAAGTAAGGTCACACCCGACTCGATCGTCTGCATCGTCGAAGCGATGAAGCTGATGAATGAGATCGAGGCGGAAGTCTCTGGCGAGGTCGTGGAGATCTACGTCGAGAACGGCCAGCCGGTCGAGTACGGGCAGCCCCTCTTCGGGATAAGGAAGTAAGAGTTTCAGCCACTAATTACACGAATTGCGCG
>Ga0307410_10000620_pt1 | contig 14629 bp, 20 predicted proteins | sample 322Ometagenome_3_FD_203707 | JGI IMG/M metagenome (GOLD analysis project Ga0307410, IMG submission 203707) | Maize rhizosphere microbial communities from greenhouse at UC Davis, California, United States - 322HYB-O-3 | ecosystem: Host-associated > Plants > Roots > Rhizosphere > Soil | place... | reverse complement strand
TTACATGCGTATCCATTCCGCCGGACAGAGCTGGATGGTTCACTCGACGATGGGTACCCTTTCCGACTGCCTGGATGAGAGCTTCGTTCGCTTGCACCGATCGATCCTGGTCCGAAGAGACTTCATCGAGCGTATGACTCACGATCATTTGCGTTGGACGGCACAGTTGAATGACGGCACGCGCGAGCGTGTCGCGAAAGTTCACGTGAGCGCCCTTCTGGAGAGCATGCGAGTCAATCCGTCGAAGCGTAAGGCGACTTCATCGACGATCCAGCCGCGCGGGCGACTCTCGCTCGTACGTTAACGAATATTTAATGCCCGAGCGGCCCCGCCGTGACACTCCTTCATCGCCTCCGAAGGGAGAGCGGGAAGGATCCAAGTCATGGACTATACCAAGCTCATATCAGCATGCATCGCCGTTGGGGTCACGGGGGGATCGTTCGCGGTCGTCGCGACGCCAGTTCACGCCAAGTCGCCAATAGTCGTCGTTGCGGACGCGGACATCGTGGTCCGCAACATCAGCTACGCCGATCTTAACCTTGCATCCTCGTCCGGCGAAGCAACTCTCAACCGACGCGTTGGTGGGGGGATTCAGAGCCTCTGCTTGGAAGCAACTGGTGGTAGCGATGCGAGCTTCATGCCGAATATCCTGAGCCGTAAGTGCCGAACGTCTGCCTGGAATCAGGCACGTCCGCAGATTGCTTTGGCTGTTCAGCGGTCTCAGGACATTGCTCTGACCGGCACGTCGCCGATCGCCGCAGTCGCCATCACGATCGCTTTGACGAAGTAGCGCTTTCCCCAGCGCGCTACAGTGGCCCCCGGGGACGGGGGCCACTTTCTGTGCGTCTGCTCTTATGTCCGAAATGGGGCCGTCCTGGGTCGAAAGCGGACACTGCGCTAATGTCGCAATCGGGTGGAAAGCGGACATTACTGTTTGTCGACGCGGCGCGCCTGACTTCCGCTTCTCGACCCCTATCCAGGCCGACGTCTAGGACCTCGCCACACCCCAGATCCGGCTCATGCTGACTCGGCGCGTTTTGCTGCGGCGATCGCATCCCCCGGATTGGTGTAACGGTAACCACCCCATTCGTAGACGGGCCTTGCCACGGTCGTGATCCCATATCGCCGCAGAAGCGCGGGCGTATCCGGCAGCGATCCTTTCTCAGCCTCACCTGCCGCTGGTCGAAGATCGAGCTTCGGCTGTTTGCTGGGCTGCTGGGCTTTCCGCGCCGTTGGCGTGCTCGCCTTGCCGCGCTCGCTCTCTAGCGGCCTGCGTGCGCGTCGCTGATCTTGGTTTGCTAAAGCTGCTCGGGCCCGCTTCGTCGCAGCCTGCTGACCTTGCTTCGTGCTGTTTGATGATCCCGACACGTCAACGCTCCCTTGGTGTCCAGCGGGAGCTCGTGTCTCTCAGTCGCCGAGAAGCTGAGGATGTACCGGCGATCAGTTCACCGTAGCAGCCGGCCGCTAGCAAGGCCACTCGCCAATATCCAAACGGGTCGAAAGCAGACCTAAGCCGGTAGCCGGCTTAATTGTCCGACTTGCGAAAAGAGGCGACCCCGCGCGATCTCGCTCAGTTCTGCCTTAACAAGGCAGAGTCGGAGATTGCCATGCTCAATGGCATCAATTGGTTAGCTTTGGTCTGCGACCATAACACCGAGAACGCACGGAAAAGCGGGTCTGCGAGGTGCCGTGTTATTGACCGGCCCAGTGGCCTCGGTTGCTTCTCTGCGGACAGACAAGTTGCAGGCTTTGCCGAGCCATGAATCTCGCTCCACCATCCTTTTTATAGTGCCGAAAGTTTTGACCAAGTCGGTCGCGCACGTTCCCGGATCGTCTCAGCGCTAATGGCAGCGAGTGCCGAAGCCGCCGATCCCACCCGATCTGAATCACCGCTCGGACTGCGGGAACATGGGCGATCACAAGGGTTGGTTCGGCCCGCAGTGCTTCTGCGGACGGGAGCCCAAGCCTGGCGACGCGCGGCGAGGCGCGCATGGAGCGGGGACAGGCCCCCCGCGATCGTGACGTCCTACAGACAAGTCCGGATTACTGCGCTCGATCAAAAGGTTAGAGCAGAGGCGGAGGTGTCGGGTGTCACACTATCGCTTGTATTTCCGCGACAGCGACGGGCATTTCAGCGGCTGTCGTCAATTCGAAGCGCTCAGCGACGTTCAAGCAATCAGTAGAGCCGATCGCATGGCGCGTGGCTTCAATCGCGAGCTGTGGTGGGAGAGCAGGCTTCTCAGACAATGGGGAGACGGAACAGGCAACCATCGCTTCCAACGATATCCTTCGGACCTAGGAAGCGTTCTCAGAGGCGATGCGAGTTCGTCGAACAGCGGAGACTCATCCGCTCGCAGCGCCTCTAGTCGTCGGTGAGAGACGTCGACTGGACTGCAGCTAGGGAGCTTCGCCGCAAGGCCTACTTCGATGTCGTCGTCCACCGGAGCGATGGCACATCGTGCAGAGTCATCGTTACTGATCTTTCCGGGAAGGGCTGCCAAGTTTGGACTGACATGCAATTTGATGTCGGCGCGTTCGTTGAGTTGAAGCAAGAGTTTCTCGGCAACCTATCAGCAGAAGTCCGATGGGCTTGCGCCGGGCGCGTCGGGCTGAAGTTCGTAAGACCCATTTAAGCGTCTAAGTCGAGCTCGGCGCTCGGGGAGCTCACGGCGCGGCACAAGCGGCTAGCGGCGCTTTGTGCTATGGGGTCGGCAATGGCTCTCGCAATTGTCCTGTTCGGCTTCTCTGCCCTGTTTACTTGGGCCGCTGCGGGTGAATGGCTCAAGCTCGGCAAGCGTGAAGCGGTCGGCATCCCTTGGCATGGGCCACGCTCAACGCGATCTAGGGCGCTCCCATAGGGGGGAGGGTCCGCGTTCGATCTGCCAAGCTCATACAACGGGACGGCTACGCGCCCGCGCGACGCATAAAAACACCGGTCAGCCGAGTTCACTGGTTTGCCGATGCAGCCCATCTGGGCCGAGCTTCTTCCAGTCCTGATGCGCAGTGCTCGAATTTGCCAGCAATATGCAGGAGCTTCAGTTTCATGTGTTGCGCAAGCGTATGACCGGCAACCTTCTGGCAGAGACTGGCCGCGTCACGGTACCGCGCAATCTCCTCATCAATCGGCCCGAAGCGAAGCACCGACAATGTGGATCTGCGCGTAGTGGTTCCCTCCGCTTGTAGCCGAGTTCGGCATGTCAAAATGCAGTAGGCCATGCGGCAAACTGACCAGTAAGAAGCCTGGAGCACAGGGGCGGGACTTGTGGTGTCTCAGGGCTGGACAACTCACACGCTCTTTGGCCGCGATTCCTCCCCTTGAGCGAGCTTCCGCTTAGCCGCCTGAGGCGATACCCGGACAGCTACCCTCACGCTTCAACCTGCACCACATCGCTCACACGAACGGTGTGAAGGACGTTGCCCTCGGCATCCTCGATCTGAATGCGGTGTTTTAGAACGATCCGACCTTGTTCTTTGAGACTTTCCGCCGTGGTGAAGCGCAGGCTCTGCGCCGCAAACTGCCGAGCCGCCTCCAAGTCGGGTAACTCTCGGCCCTCTTCATCAGGAACGTCCACATCGTTCAAAAGGTGGAAGTAAAATCGTGGCACGGCAGCCGAGCGGTCACCGCGCAATTTCGTTCCCGCAATCAACCTAAGTTGGGAAACCGAAGGCCCACCCCGATACGCAACTGAGGGCAGGCCTTTTGATCTCTCGCCGTTTCACCGGTGCGAGAGAAGGGGCTGAACGCCAAGAGTCGACATCCGTTCCAGGTGTCCACTAATCGTTCCTCGGCGGCTAATTGCGCCCGCAGCCGGCGCGAAGTGCTCGCGCTGATGGGGTGTTAGGCGACGTTCAATAGTCCCAGGGGCTTCCGCCCGAGATGTTGGGCTCAACGATCCAGTTGGTCGGCACACCGATCAGCGCATTGGCGTCATTGATCGTCCAGCCGCCTGTCGCCGTTCCCAGCCAGTTGCTCAGCACGCCAGTGTTCGTGTTGCGCCATAGAATGTCGTCGCGACTGTCGCCATTGTAGTCGCCGACCGCAATCACATGCCAGTCGCTCGAAACCACACGAAATGCATTCGCGTCGTTGATCGTGAAGGTCGTCGATCCAAGCCCGCCCGCGTAAAGCCAGTTGCTGATCGCGCCGCTGTTGGAATTTCGCCAGAGCAGGTCGTCCTCGCCGTCGCCGTTGAAATCGCCGACGCCGATGACTTGCCATTCGGCCGGAACGGAACCCGCGAAAGGGTCTTCGTGAGCAAATGCGCCGGTCGAGGTTCCCAACGATAAATTGAAGGTGCCATTGGACAAGCGGGTGACGATGTCGTCGCGACCGTCGCCATTGAAGTCGCCAATGCCCTGAACCGGCCAGGCGGCCAGCGAGTTTGTCAGCGCGTTCGAGTCATTGATCGTGAAGCTGCCGTCGGCATTTCCAAGCCAGTTGCTGATCCTTCCGTCGTCATGTCTCCAGAGGATGTCATCGAGGCCGTCACCGTTGAAGTCGCCGGCGCCGACGACCTGCCAGCTGATGGGCACTTCCGGTGGGACAAAGCCCAGGTTCCAGTAAAAATTGAAGGCGCCGCCGGGGTCGGTGAAACCCACGAAGAGTTCGGTACCGTCAGACCGCCATAAGGTGTCGTCGCGGCCATCGCCGTTGAAATCGCCGATCGCCGCCAGGGTGCCATGGGCCCAAGGGTCCAGGGCCAACTCATCATTGACGACAAATCCGCCGTTGGGTGTGCCTAGCCAGTTACTCACCACACCATTGCTGACGTCGCGCCAAAGAATGTCGTCACGGCCGTCGCCGTTGAAATCGGTGCCCATGTTCAGGTCTCCTTTTCAGGAGCAACTCGGAACGCGACTTGCCATACAGGGTTGCTGCCACCTGCGGCTGATCTGGGCTAATAGCACATCCACGATTTGCCGTCGGATTTAGTTCAGAGCCGTCGAGCGACCATTCGTGGCAATTCGCGTTGAGCAGGCATGAAGCTAATGTCCGCAATGGGTCGAAGGCGGACACAGGGTTATTGCAGATGCCCGTTCCCCAAGCGCCCAAAAAGACCGGGACCTCCGAGAATGCCCGGCTGACGCCGGCACTTTTCACATCGCTGCTGGTTGGGGGCGCTGACGATTTATCATCGGAGTTAAAACCTGAGTCAGGCTAGATCCTGCTAACTTTAGGTAGATAACGGCGCTCAGCCGCACGCCCTATCGTCCCTCTCGGACCTTTCCTCGGGTCGCGCGGCTCGGCTCTCCCAGAGCGTCGGGCCGCTTACCTGATTCCCTCGTCAATGGGTCGAAAGCAAACATAAGCTGTCGCAGATGCAGAATATCATCCTCCCAATGGTGGTGGCGAGCCTTTGCGGCACATCGATAGGAGGCCGCGGCCGGTGCGGAGGAACAGTCGGCCTTCGTCGTTGAACCCGAAGCCATCCGGACGCGTCACTGCAAGTACCGAGATCGCACCTCCGACAGGGACGGGCTCGCCCGGCACGAACAGCAGCGCTTCCGCGGCACAAGCAGGAGCGCCACCCAGCCGGAGGGTCAGGTTGGGACCTGCGGCGCTATATTCGGCCGTGCAGCCAGCATTGTCGCGCATCGTGCGTTCATTGATCGAGAGGGTGATCGGCCCCTCGTGATAGGCGCCCAACAGGGTGTTGCCGCAGGCTTCGTACTCACCCGCCAGCCGGCGGTCTGACGCAGGCGGGCGGCGCAGCACCATTCCCGGTCCTCCGGTGAACACAAGACCGTTGCCCTCAGGACGATAGCCGGTCGCGGACATCATCGCCTTGGTCATCAGCGCGTCTTCGGCACTGTCCTCCGCCGCGCAGCCAATGGCCGTGCCCATGATCGGCGGGGTTACGGCGATCGGCCCCGGCGCAGGGATCGTGAAGGGGGCGCCCATACTGTTGCAGTCGGCAACAACGCCGATCGACCCCCATTGAGATGAATAAGGTAGGCGGACGGCGCTCCGTCACCAACGGCTCGCCGCCGATCGTTTCGATGATCCAGCGCCCCCCGAGATCCGGATGAGGCTCGACGGGCCGGCTAAGCACGGCGCGGGTGCCGTCCTTCGACGTGAGAGTCAAAGTCCGGTCATCCGGCCTGTCCCATGCGGCCGCTTGGTCGAGGAAGGTCGTCAGCCGCCGCTCACTGGCCGCTGCCGCGGCGCGCGTCGCCGGTGTCGCCGCTGCGCATTTGCCGACGTGGATTTCCTCGCGCCGGACGATCGCGATGCGCTGTCCGTCCAGCCGGTAGAAGGCCGGATAGCCGCCGCTGCAACCTGCCCCATGATTAAGGAAGCCGCCGGCGCTGAAGTTCACCCACGGCTTAAAGCGCTGGAAGTCTTCGCCGTCGATAGTCACCACTTGCCACTGCCCACCCAAGGGGTCGATTCGCTGGAGAAAGGTGCCGTCGTCGACCGCGCTAGCCGGCGTCGCACTTGGCGCGGCTGCCGCGTGCTGCGGAGAAGGCGATGGCTTGCAGGACTCCAGGGCCAGGATCGCGCTCAACCAGAATATGGTCACCATGCGGCGCCAACGCCGAGTCAGACCCTTGGCTCCTCATTGACCTGTTGGAACTGGAGGCCTGAATGTCTGTAAAGGAATCAAAAGCGGACATCTGCCTGCTAGTCCGAGGCGGGACCCGTCAGCCTACCTCAGTAAATCCTCGCTCGGCGCGTCTCGATCGCGCCGAGTGCGTTGAGCGACCGTGGACCGCGAGGAACTCAACGCGCTCAAATCGAAACGAGCGGGCGGGGAGCCGGCTAACGAAGCCGAGCACTTCTACGCTTGCGAGGAATGCGGGCAGGCCGTCGACATGCGTAAGCTAGGCGACGTTTTCTACCATGAGGAACTGGGACATACCCCGCTGCCAATGGACAGCTGACTTGCCGTCCGTGGGCTGGACTGTCCGAGCGAGCAGACGCGTGCGGTTGTGGTCCTGGGTCTCCGAGCGCCCTCCTTTGATGTTGATCGGACAGCACGACCTAGTCGTCGATCAGTGGACTAAGCTCCCGATATGCGTAGCGACTGCGAATGCGGCGGTTGAAATACACCCCCTTCGCAAACGCCGAGCGCAGCCCTTCGACCTCATGCCCGGGCACGTCAGAATAGAGGTAGCGCCGGCCATTCACGAGCTCGACGATCAATTCGCGAGCGTCCGGCACGTAGTCGAAACGGCGGATCACGGTTGACGGCATTGGCACACTAACGCTCGACTTGGCGTTTGGGCTTCGATGGGCGCGCGTGGGCAAAGCGAATTGCAGGGCTGGACGCCTGAGCCCACCTATCCGAAGCCGGACATCAGCGTCCGCGCGACGACCCTGTACTATGAGATCATCGCACCGCTGATGCTGCCCTACGTCAAAGGCCGGCTGCTCAATCTGTTTCGTTGTCGGCAGGAAAAATGCTTCTTTCAGCGGAGCCGTGCGCATCCACCGTCAGGCCGCGATTTCAAGGAGCCCGTCAGGTTCGAACCAGTCGAACAGAAGAACGGCCGGACCGAGGACTATCTCTACGTAACCGATGTCGAAGGCATCGTCGCTTGCGCCAAGGTGCAGACAGTCGAGTTCCACGGCTGGGGCAGCTGTACAGGCGGGATCGAGACACCTGACCGGATTGTGATCGATCTGGATCCTGGCGAGGGGGTGGAGTTCGAACAGGTAAAAGAAGCCGCCATGCAGCTTCGTCGATCATTCGAAGCGGTCGACCTGGAGCCGTTCGCGTTGCTTACCGGCAGCAAGGGCATCCACGTGGTCGTTCCGATTCAACCCGAAGCCACGTGGCCGGTAGTCCGCAACTTCGCGAAAGCGTTCTGTATCGCGTTGGCCGATGCCGACCCGCAGCAGTTCACGATCGCCTTGCAAAAGCGGCATAGGCATGGGCGCATTTTCCTCGATTATCTGCGCAACCAGCGGACGGCGACGGCAATCCTCCCTTTTTCGGCACGAGCCCGCGACGGCGCTCCCGTTGCGGCGCCGATCGCTTGGGATGAGCTCGAGAAGTTCGTTTCACCCACGCCATTCACGGTTGCTGATGCGGCCGAGCTGCTTCGTCGTGCCAAGCGCAAGTCACTCGCCAACTGGGGCTTCGCGGAGCAGCGGCTTCCACGATTTGCCTAACGTCAGATGTCTGCTTTGGGTGGAAAGCGGACATAAGAAACCAGTCCTGGCAAACGATCCCGGATTGCTAGGTGGCGACGCGAAGCCCTGATCGGAAACCTGTTCCGTAGCGCTCATCGAGCTGGTTATCCGGACGATCCTGCCTCGCCGCTGATGTCCGGTAGCGCGGCTGCTTCCGTGAACAGGAATCGATAGCCTGCGCCTCCAATCACGCCACCGAAAAGCGGCGCTAGCCAGAACAGCCAAAGCTGCTGCAAGGCGAGACCGCCGACCATCAGGGCTGGCCCGGTGCTGCGCGCCGGATTCACGGAGGTGTTGGTAACCGGAATACTGACCAAGTGAATGAGCGTGAGCGCCAGTCCGATTGCGATCGGAGCGAAGCCCAGCGGTGCGCGATCGTCCGTCGAGCCGAGAATAACGATCAGGAAGCCGGCTGTAAGTACAATCTCGATGGTTGCCGCCGACTGGAGAGAGTAGCCGCCAGGCGACGCGGCGCCGAAACCATTCTGCGCGAGTCCCGACGCGATCAAATCAAACCCCGGCGCGCCTGATGCAATGTACAGAAGCAGGATCGATGCGACGATTGCCCCCGCCACCTGCGCCGCCCAGTAAGGAAGTACATTGCGTCCAGGAAAACGCCCGCCAGCCCAAAGTCCAAGCGTAACGGCAGGGTTGAGATGACAGCCGGAAATGTGGCCGATCGAGTAGGCCATCGTCAGCACTGTCAGCCCGAAGGCGAGCGACACTCCAAGTAATCCTATGCCGACATTAGGGAATGTGGCCGCCAGGACTGCGCTCCCACAGCCGCCGAAAACCAGCCAGAATGTGCCAATCGCTTCCGCAGCAAGCCGCCGTCCCATTCGAAGCCCTTCTAAAAGTTAGTGGGCCCGAAATGCTGGTTAGGGTGCCGCAACTCCATCCGGAGAAATCACTAGTGCACGCGGTGTGCCTAATGTCCGCTTTGGGTCGAAAGCAGACACTACGCTGATGGCAGGAATGGGTGGAAAGCGGACGCTATCTCCGCTCTGGCGATAGTGCCTGAATTGAAAGAATGCGCTGGGCACGGACCTCATGCGGCCAGATGCCGTACCCCGTAAATATCTTCGCAAAGTGAGCGCCTTCCAACCAGTTCGACTAAATACGCGCGGGTGCCAGCTCCCTGACCGGCCGCCACAATTTCGGGGGTCTTGTAGTCGGTGTCGAACCAGATCCTGTCGGATCCGTCGGAGATCTGTTGCAAGCTCGTTGCGCCTGGATGGAACGCCGATGACTCAAAGCCAACGACCCAAATCCCCTTGATCCGTTCCGGACGCGAGTAGGGCATGCACTTCAGGGCGCCGACGTAGTTTTCATCTGCGAAGTGCCCGCCGAAGCACCGCTGCAAGAAAGCGTTTCGCTCCGTGAGCGCCTTGCACTCTGCTGCGCTGTAAGCCGCTTTCCATTGGACAGGGCCGCTCGGTTCCTGGGCAGGTGTCATGGGTTGCTTCCCACAAGCGGCCAAGAAGAGGACAAGCGCCAATGCTCGCATGCTAAGGAGAGTGCGGCAGGCCCTGGGTGCCCGCAATGGGTCGAAAGCAAACACGAAGTCCAGTCGGCCGGTCGCCGCCTCGATCCTATGCCAATGCGAACCGGATGGCCAAGACGTATGGGGCAGCTACTGGTTTGCCGCTGCTGTCCAAGGCAGGTCGGAAACGCGCCCGCTTCTTCATCGCCTGACAAACCGAATCCCTGAACCCACGGTATTTATCCAGATTGATCGACCTGCAGTCTTTCACCCCTCCGTCCGGAGCAATCTCAAGCCGTGCAATAACCCAGCCCTGCACTCCATAGGCAGCTGCAAGGTTTGGGTAGTCGTCTCCAGTTAGCCACTCAGTTCGAGACTGCACCGGCTCAGGCTTGATTTTCAGTGCCCGCCAAGCAACGGGGTCGATACCCCATTCGCGCATTTTCGAGTCTTCGCAGGTTTGAAGTGCCGCAACCGCCGCCGCTGATGTACGAACAGGTACGCGAACTGAGCCGAGTTTTTCATGGGAAAACTCGATCACAGCGGCCTTCGCGAACATGCTCACAAAGTCGCTGCCTACCGATGCACCAATGTCGCGGCCGCCATTCTCAAAGGTGGCTACGCGAAGGTCGACCGCGACCGTATCGCCGGGGGAAAGGGTAACCCGACCCGCCTGCAAGGTTTCGGACTTCCTCCACTGCGAGGGAGGAGGCCAGTCGTATGGGCCAATGCGCACGACTGTTTGATCGTTGCCTGGCGTGCGTGCAATTCCCAGCGTGCTACCACCGGCCCCAACGACTTGGCGCAACGCACAGCCAGGTCCTTCGAGATCCCAACGCCAATCGACCTGGGTGGGTGCCGACGGCTGCGCTGCAGTTGTGAGCAGCAACAGTACTGCCGCGAAATGCTTCATTCGAAACCTCCCCGAGCAGTGCGAAGTTAGATTATGCCCCTGTCGAAGCAAGGAGGGAGATGCAGGTCCGTTTTGTCGTGCTGCGGCAAAGTAACTCGGCACTATCCGAAGGTGGTTTGGTCTCTTGTGTCTGCTTTGGGTGGAAAGCGGACATTAGCGGCGATCGGTTTCCCTGCATTCAAGAGCGGCCTCGTTGCCGCATCGCCGCGATCGCCTCGGCACATGTTAAAGGCTCGAATGCCAGACCAGAAACACTGCACCGGACTGCGACAAGGTCATGGGTGTTTACAAAGGTCGGTTCGCCTCAATGCTTCTGCGGCCGGGGCCCGACACGCTACCAAATGTTGGTCCGGTGCATGTCCGGTGAAAGCAGGCAAAACTGGATGAATATTCATGACCTGTTCTGTGTTTTACAGTTCAGAAAGCCACCTTTTTCAGCCGTTTAGTGCTGAGGCGTTGCGTTGACATCGCAGGGGTCGCAAGTTCAATCCTTGCCACGCCCACCATTTTCTCCGCGAAAAACAGCTTTCTAGCACCGCTTCCGATTGCGCTTGAATCGCGCCGGATCGCGGAACGCGCCTTCGCGCCTGTTCGTTCGCTATTGCGGCGTATCTCACCAACCGAGTGGAAGGAGAGGGGCCATGAGCGCGAACGGCCTCGAAGTCTTCGACAAGACACTGGAAACCACCCATGTCTGGCTCAAGGAGATCATGGCGGATCTCGGACCGGACAAGCAGGTCGCCTGGAAGGCGCTGTCGACCGTCCTGCACAAACTTCGCGACCGGCTGAGCATTAACCTCGCGGCGCATCTCGGAGCTCAACTGCCGCTGCTGGTTCGCGGCGTCTATTACGATCAGTTCGAACCGTCGAAGATGCCGACCGAGTGCCGCAATCGCGAGGAATTCATCGCCGAGGTCGCGGAGTGGCTGTCCGACACGCGTCCCGTCGATCCCGAAGACGCGATCCGGTCCGTATTCCGGGTGATCTCGCGGCACATCTCGCAAGGTCAGGTTGAGCATGTGAAACAGGCGCTACCGAAATCGGTGCGCCAGATGTGGGACGAGGCCGAGATGACGCCGCCTGTCGCAGCCGAGATGGCGGCGGAGGAGCTCTCGCCGGTGATCTAGCGCTCTGGAGGCGGAAGGGCGCGGTCGAGCAGGCTGCCCATCCGTCCCCGCGACCAGGTCAGAGCCTGATAGAGATGCAGCACGCTCCTGGCCCACAGGAGGTACAGGCGGTGCAGCCGTGCGGACCTCGCGAACCGAAACATGAGATGGCTCCATCGCGCAATGGCTGCACGCATCCGATAAACGAGCTTGCGCCGCAAGGGCAGTTCGGCGCGCGGAAGCACGCGCTTGCGCGGCCGGATTCCCCGCCGTCCCCAGGTCAGCCGATACGCGAGCCCGTCGCGGCGATGGCGTAATCCGGCAGCCTGCGTGCGCTCAACGAAGCCTGCATCGACCGGGGAGAGGCTCAGTGTCCGCTCGGCAATTCCCCGTTCGATCAATCTCGCCATTTCTGAAGAGCGGGCCACCACGACATTCGTGCCTCTGCCGTCTGAAGAGTAGGGCTCGACCCACGCGTCGCCGAATGCGATGTCGGCCGTTTCCGCGACGACGTCATCGCAGAAATCGCAGGCGGGGTTCTGGAAGAAGCCCGCGCCCCAGTCTCCGTCGGCCAGGTTCCACCAGTCTCCCGCAGCGCTACGGCCGTCCACCAGCTCCAGCTGCGTTCGGTACCAGTTGGCGGGGCGGTACGGGTCCTTCCGTCGATAGTCGAGACTGCGAACGCGGCGCATCTCCGCCCCGAGCTGCCAGGCGAAGCTTTCAATCATATGGGCGCTCTTCATGTGCCCGCAGAACAAACCGAGGGTGTGGGTCACTCGGTCGCGGATCAGCTCGTCGCTTCGACGCAACAGGTGAATCGCCTTGATGAAGCAGGGCACTCCGACGATCGCATAGCGGCCAGGCACCGCACGGATTGCACGCAGGACGCTGCTGAGCTCAACGGGATAGTAGCGCGACTTGGCACCGCGCCCGACCTCATCCGGCGAGCGGGAGATGCAATAGCGGAAGAAATGGCCGCTCGCCGGGTCCTCGGCCGCGACGTGGGCCACGCCGTCGACTGCGCCGGTTCTGAGGAGCTCAGCGGCAACCCAGCTGACCATGCCGCCCGAGCTGCCCTGCTCACGAAATGGGGCTTCCGCGACGTGACCAACCCAGGCGGCCATGAACCGTCCGATCTTCTCATCATCATGGCGCGCAGCGGGAAAGCGCGAGCGTGCGATCTCGGTTTCGTCGGCCGCTCGTGGCGAGAAGGGGCAATTTTGGGCAAGCGTCTCATCGCGACGCGAATCCCAACCGGGCGGCCCATCCGGCTTCAGGAAGCCGTCCTTGTCCCACCGCATGTGGGCGGCAGGTTCCATGCTGACGCAGGCTCCACATCCGACGCACAGGCCCGACCGGATCATGTCGCGGGGGCTGATCCGGCGCGGTTCAGGCGAGGGCCGCATTTAGGTACGTGCCCGATCGCTCACGGAGATGCTGGATCCTGTTCCCAACGTCGAAGCCATCAGGTGTCGAGAGCAAGTCGTCGAGTAGTTTTTGCGGCGTGCTTTCGTCGACGATGCGATCGCCTGTACCGAGCAAGGAGGCGAGGTCGGGAATCTTGATCGATCGATACGCGCTTGCTGCGGCTGCCCATGGCTTGCCGTTCAGCAGTGCGAAGATGCAGCCGTGGAAGAAGTTGGTGACGACCGCCTGCGCGCCCGCGACCAAAGCGGCGAACTCCGCCGGGCCGGCCGCAACATACTGCTCGTCCGCCCAGTCATTGCTATAGCCGACGCTTAGTAGCGGGATGTCACGAGCACTGCTCCAGCGCCGTATCGAGCGCTGGAGCCATGTCGGAAAGCCGTGACCGTAGAGAAGTGCATACTGCCCGCTCGCCGACGCCATTGCAGGCTCAGGAAACTGAAGGCAGGGGTCGAGGACAATGGCGGGGTCGATTCCGATCCCCCCTTGCAGCAACTCCCGGCTGTTGCCGTCGCGAACTGACAAGGCTGCGAACTCGCCGAGCTTTGCCGCCCAGTGCTCGTCAATGCCGTCGCTCGCGCTGTGATTGCCGAAGCTCGCTGCGTAGGAGGCGAGACGGTCGGCCAGGAGGCCCTCGCCGAAGAAGATCGGCCGGCCGCCGAACCAGGGATGGCGGAAGTTCCAGACCTCGTCGCTGCCGACGAGGATGGCGTCGTAATGGCCGGCATCCGCGGGTCGGTTCAGGCTGAAGCGGTTCGAAAGCGGCAATTTCCGGCACGCGTCGCAGAACCGGCGGACCTTTGCCGCATAGGCCCGAATTTCCTGTCGAGGCGACCGCTCCGGCAGCTTCGGCTGAAGAGCGCAGCGGAGCTCCGCACTCATCACCTCATCGCAATAGTGATCGAGCAGCTCTGCGTCGTGGCCAAGCGCGCGCAGCCCTTCGACGAGGCAGCGCGCTTGCCAGTAAGAACCGTAGTTGATGCACCTGTGAAAGGTGAGGACGCCAATCTTGCGCGGGCGGGCCATCGTCCGACAAGCGGCACGGTACCCCCGTCGTTCCTAAACCTGACGCAGGTTAGGTGTGATTAGAGACAGGCCTCGAGGTACGGCTGGTCGAAGCCGAACTGCTTGGCCTTCTCGAGCGTGTAGGGGCGCAGGCCCATCGACCGATATTCGCCGATGATCTTCCCGTCGGGTGACTCGTCGAGATACTCGAACTTGAACAGTTCCTGGGTGACGATGACGTCCCCTTCCATTCCGATCACTTCGGTGACGTTCGTCGTGCGGCGCGAGCCGTCGCGAAGGCGTTTCACTTGGACGATAAGGTCCACCGAGTCCGCGATCTGGCGGCTGATCGCTTCTTTCGGGATCTTGATCTCGCCCATCATCACCATGTTCTCCATACGCGCGAGGCACTCACGCGGAGAGTTGGAGTGGAGCGTGGCCATCGACCCGTCGTGGCCCGTGTTCATCGCCGCCAGGAGGTCGAAACACTCCTGGCCGCGGATTTCGCCGAGGATGATGCGGTCTGGGCGCATACGCAAAGCGTTGATGACGAGGTC
>Ga0307410_10000619_pt1 | contig 14637 bp, 12 predicted proteins | sample 322Ometagenome_3_FD_203707 | JGI IMG/M metagenome (GOLD analysis project Ga0307410, IMG submission 203707) | Maize rhizosphere microbial communities from greenhouse at UC Davis, California, United States - 322HYB-O-3 | ecosystem: Host-associated > Plants > Roots > Rhizosphere > Soil | place... | reverse complement strand
GCGCCGTTGTTGCGGGGGTTTCTGCCACGTCAGGCGGCGGCTGGGTGCTCTGCGCTGCTGCTGAGGTCGCAATTGCGACAGCGGCGAGAGCCGTTCCGGCCCGAAGTGCAAACGGGATGCGAGTCATGAAAGCCCCCCTATGTATCGTCCCAGCCTGTGCCGGGCTGAAACGGCATTTATCTCAGGTTAGGGGCGTACGACAGCAGGGAGTCTCTCAACGGTAACAGATTTGCTGCCAACTGATGCAAAACATCTACAGTTGGGGGCGTTCACCGGGCGCGGGAAAGGCCAGATAAGCAAGTCGGCGCATCTCACGCCGCCCGCGTGTGACCGTGTCGAGGATAAGGCCGGCGAAGAATGACAGAACCGCGACGATGGTCATTCCCGTCACAAGCACGGCAGTCGGATAGCGCGGGACGAGACCCGTCTCCAGGTAGGTGAAGATCAAAGGCATGGCGAGGATCAGGGCTGCAACCAGCAGCAGCCCGCCCAGGCCACCGAAGAACAGAACCGGACGCTCAACCCGGTAGAGGGTGACGATCGCGTTCAGGATCCGCCAGCCGTCGCGAAAGGTCGAAAGCTTGGAATGGGATCCCTCCGGACGTGCGAGGTAGCGGGTCTCGATCTCCCCGACAGGCATCCGGAGCTCGAGCGCGTGCACGCTCATCTCCGTCTCGATCTCGAAACCTTGCGAGAGGACCGGGAAGCTCTTCACGAACCTCCGCGAAAAGGCGCGATAGCCGGAGAAGATGTCCGTGAAGCTGCGGCCGAACAGTCCGGCGAGAAGCCGGGTGAACAGCTTGTTCCCAAGTACGTGACCCCCCCTGTAGGCGTCGGACGCATCGTGCTGCCTCGTCCCGACGACCATGTCCAAATTGTCGGAAACGACCCTGCGCACCATTTCCTGGGCTGACGCCGGATCGTAGGTCAGGTCGCCGTCGGCCATCAGGTACACATCCGCCTCGATGTCGGCGAACATCCGCCGCACGACGCAACCCTTGCCCTGTTGAGGCTCGGTGCGAACCACCGCCCCGGCAGCAGCCGCGACTTCGCAAGTGCGATCGCCGCTGTTGTTGTCATAAACGTAGACTGTCGCGTCCGGCAGCGCCTTGCGGAAGCCCTCGACAGTTGCGCCGATCGCCGCTTCCTCGTTGTAGCAAGGGAGGAGCACGGCAACGCGCTGTTTCTGCTCGGCCACCCTACTCCCCCTCGTCATCCCCGCAAAAGCGGGACCTCGGTCTCCAGCTTTCGCGGAAATGACGGCTATTTCTTAGCAGCCGGTTTCTTGGCTGGCGCCTTTTTCGCTGCGGGCTTCTTGTCTTCCGCGGTTTCCTTGGCCGCCGCAGGCTTCTTCTCGGCAGCGGGCTTCGATGCGGCGCCTTCCTTCAGCGGCTTGGCCGGCTTCGGCTTATCGTCGGCCTTCTCCTCGACCGCGCCCTTGGCGGGCTTTTCCGGCTTGGGAGCGTCGGCCTTCGCCTTGGCGGCAGCCTTTTTCGGCTTCGCCTTCGCCTCGGGTACGTCGTGGCCGCAGCCCGGCCCATGCACGTGGCCCTCTTCCGCCTCGAGATCGGCTTCGAGCTCGGCGCGCGTCGCGGCGCGGTCGGTGATGTCCGCCTTCGAGAAGAGGAAATCGACGACCTTGTCCTCATAAAGCGGTGCGCGAAGCTGGGCGGCCGCCATCGGCTCCTGCTGCACGTACTGGATGAACCGTTCCCGGTCCTTACCCTGGTACTGCGAAGCTGCCTGGCCGATCAGCTGGTTCATCTCGCGCTGGCTGACTTCGACGCCGTTGGCCGCACCGATCTCCGAGAGAAGCAATCCGAGACGTACGCGACGCTCCGCGATCCCGCGATACTCGTCCGCCTCGCGCTCGATCTCCTCGATCGCGGCCTGGGGATCGGCCTCATGGCTCGCCTCGTGGCGAAGCTGCTGCATGATGTTCTGATATTCGGCGTCGACCATCGACTCCGGTACCTCGAAGGAATGGCGCGACGCCAGTTGGTCCAGGAGCCGGCGCTTCATGTGCGTGCGGGTCAGGTTGTTGAGTTCCTGGCTCTGCTGGTCGCGCAGGATGCCGCGGAGCTGCTCGATGTCCTGAAGACCAAGCTGCTTGGCGAAATCGTCGTCGACCTTCGTCTCACCCGCAGTCTTCACGGCCTTGACCGTCACTGCGAACGTCGCCGCCTTGCCCTTCAGGTTCGCCGCCGGATAGTCCTCCGGGAAAGTGACCTGCACATCGCGGCTGTCGCCGACCTTCACGCCGGCAAGCTGGTCCTCGAAGCCCGGGATTAGCTGACCCGAGCCGAGCTCCACCTGCATGTCGGTGCCGGTGCCCCCGTCGAACGGCTTTCCGTCGACGCTGCCGGCGAAGTCCATGACTACGAGGTCGCCCGTGGCGGCCGCATGGCCCTCCTCGGCGTCGGTCCAGCTCTTGTTCGCGCTAGCGAGCCGCTGAAGCTGCTCCTCGACAGCGGCTTCGTCAGCCTCCACCGTCAGCCGCTCGAGCTTCAGACCGTCGATGTTCGCAGCCGGGATTTCCGGAAGCGCCTCGAGGCTGACCTTTACCTGGACGTCGGCGCCCGGCTTGTAATCCTCCTCCAGTGCAACCTCCGGCTGCATTGCGGGGCGCAGCTTCTGCTCCTGCAGCAGCTGCTGGACGCCGGCCTGGACGGCATTGTTGAGTGCGTCCTGCTGAAGCGCCTCGCCGTGCATCTTGCGGATGAGGTTCGGCGGGACTTTTCCGGGCCGGAAACCAGGCATGCGGACCTGCGGAGCGATCCGCTTGATTTCCACGTCCACCCGGGCGTCGATATCCTCTGCGGGAATGGTCAGCATGAACGCCCGCTTGAGGCCCTGATTTTCCGTCTCAACCGTCTTGATCACTGTTCAATCCCGTCAAAAAATCTGTTGTTTCCGCCCGATGACCGGATGGTGCGCGCGGAGGGAATCGAACCCCCACGTCTTTCGACACTGGAACCTAAATCCAGCGCGTCTACCAGTTCCGCCACGCGCGCGCGGAACACCGTGCCCGGACAAGCCGAACGCGATGCTGGAGCGCGGCTATAGCAAGGATCACCGCAGGGGCAACCGCTTAAGGGCCAGCGGCGTTTCCTTGCTCGAAAGGATCATTGATGACACAGCAGCCGCCACCTGAAACGCCGGTCCCACAGCAGCCGGAGCCATCGCAGCCGGGCCAACCCACGCCCGCCCCGCCGGAAACGCCGGTTCCCACGCCGGCCCCGGCGGAAAATCCAGCGCCTGCACCTGACATCGACATTCCGGCGCCGGGCACGACGCCCTCGCCTACGCCGACATCTCCTATCGGCTAGTCGATACGATCAGGAATGGCGGATGCGAGCGTTATTTGCCATTGCTTCGAAGTCGGGCAGCGCGTTCCCGTAATAGTGAGACCGCGTCGCGTCGAAGAGCATGAGGTAGAGGCGACCGTCGACGACGGCGCCCACTGCCCTGCCCTTGCGCCACAGTTCGTCGCCATCGAGATGCTCGAAGTCGAACTGAAAGCCCGGATAGCCGAGGAACTGCCGCGGCTGCAGGTTCAGCGTGTTGAACTGCACGGCTCCTCCTCTGACCCGGTAAGCCGTCTCGAGCATCGCCGCGAGTTCCGGCGCGGTCATGTCCGAGCGGAATTTGGGAACCTGGCGCTCGTCGCTCTTGCGCTGCCGGACGAGGTATTCGCCGCTGGGCAAGGCTGTCACGAAAGTGAGGCCGTCCAGGTAGGGCCCGTTGAGCGTCCAGTCTTCGACCCAGCGAAGGCTATCGAAGAAGAAGAATCGCCGTTGCTTGTTCCACGGCCGCGGCGGAAGAACAGTTACCGAGCCATTGCCGACATTGGTCGGCTTGACCCGGACCAACTGGTAGATCCCGATGTCGGCGCCTTCGCCCATGGTGCTGCACGCGGCCAGCGGGAGAAGCGCCGCAGCCAAAATGAGTTTCGACTTGCGCATACTCGAGATCCTCAACCGACCATTTGGCGAATGAAAGGGGCGTCGGGCGCCGCCGGCTTCATCTGGAGATACCGGCCGAGCGCGGCCCTCCCCTCATTGCTGCGCCCTTCCTTAATCAGGGACAGGCCGTGCCAACGCCAGGCTTCGGCCGGCGCGTCCGGATAGGCCACCGCGACGGCGTAGCTCTGCGCAGCGCGGGCATCGTCCCCCGCGCGATTGCGCAAGCGCCAGACCTCGCCCTCGTAATAGCGAAGCGTGCCGTTCCACCCGTCCTGAGCCAGCGTATTGAGAAGATACTGGCTTCCGCCCGGGTCGTTCAGCTTGACCTGATCTTCCAGCAGCATCTGCCGGATCGGCGCGATCTTCGAGAGATAGGGCGCACGGCGATCGTCGTAGGCACGACCCGGTACAGTTACCTCCGCAGCTGAGAGCCGCAGGTCCGCCATGCGCGACGTCGGCGAAGGGTGCGTGTCGAACAGGCTGCCCCGGCGGCGCTGCTTCCTGCGATAGCGCGCGCTGGCGTCTTCTTCGCCGATCAGCTGTTCCCAGACGTTCGCCATCTCCACCGGGCGGTATCCGGCCTCTGCGATCAGGCGAGCCCCCATGGCATCGGCCTCGGCTTCCATCGCGCGGCTGTAGGCGAAGAGCGACAGGATCGTTCCCAGCTGTGCAAGCTGTACATAGTCGCCGAGATAGACGCCGCCGGCGGCTCCACCCATGCCCGCAGCCATGGCTCCGATGGCGAAGAGGTCGCTTTTCCGCTTCTGGTCGCGCCAGGAGCGGATCATATGGCGGCGGAGGAAGTGCCCGGATTCGTGGGCGATCACACCGGCAAGTTGTGCCTCGTTGCGCATGCGCAGAAGCAGCCCGGTGAACACCACTGCGAAGCCCGATGGGAACATCATCGCGTTGAAATCCGGGATATGCGCCAGATAGATGCGCATGTCCTTGGCCGCGGGTCCTCCGACGTGGCCGATTATGTCCTGAAGGTACGAGACCAGCTCCGGATCCTTGATCAGCAGGTTCGAGCCGGAGATTTCCTCCTCGGCCCGGTCCATCAGCTGCCAAATGCCCTTCTCGTCCGTTTCCGTTGGCCGGTAACCCGGACCGATCAGCGGCACCATGTCCGCGGGCCGGATTCGGGCCCGTGCGACCCCCGTGGCGGTGGACGCCACGAGCGCACCGCCACCGAAAATCAGGGAGCGGCGGCTGATCTCAGCGCAGCGCATGCACATCAGCGGCTCCCCTTCGCCTGAGCCTGCGCTTGGCGAACCTCGCGCCCGGGCTTCATGCGGCCGACAAGGCGGTCGACCATCTGGGCTGCGCCTTGCGGCGTGCGGATGTCCCCGAACTTGATCCCTGGAAGCTGGCTTCCCGTCTGCAGAATGTTGAACCAGACGACCTCGCCAGTCCTCAGGTCGACGAGCGAAGCGTAGGCGAACTGGTTGCTTCCCCCGCTCGGTGCACAGAAGCCGATGAAACAGCCGGCAACTCCAATCACCTGAAGCGCCGTCCGGCCGGTCGAAGCGATATTGTCCTGCGCGTAGAGGAAGAGCGCATAATCGTAGCCGGTGCGGCGGCCGAGCGAGACGGCGCCTTCGCCGAGCGTATATTCGAGCCCCTTGCCGCGCTTGGACGGCAGGGCCGCGCCCGAATATTTGTGAAGGGCGATGGAATTGCCCACCGCATAGTGAAGCCGCTCGAGATCCGCGATTTCCTCGGCGCTGACGTTAGGCAGTTCGTTGCGACGCGCGAGCACCAGCGCCTTTCCGCCGCGCTGGGCTTGTTCCGTCCGAAGCGCCTCGACGATGTTCGCGCGTGCCTGATCGGTCCATTCGGCCCGCGGTTCCGCCATACCGCCGGTCGTGAGCGAGTTCACAGTCACGTCGGGACGCATCACCAGAAGGCGATAGTCACCCTGAGGCGGCGTGAACTGAACGTCCGCGAACTGACGCGATTGAACGCACCCCGAAACCGCCACGCTCGCCGCAAGCGCAAGCACCAACCCCGATTTCCGCATTCGACACTCCCCTCGCGCAGCACGCCGCCCGCCGTTGCCGCCCAACCTGCCGCCAGAATCCTGAACGTCAAGTGAAAGAGTTTAAAAAATCCATAGAATTGAATGCCCTAGCGAGCGGTGCAAGCGACTCCCTCAACACCATTGAGGCATCTTCCGTCCAATCCTGCCGGGAGCGCAAGGCCGATCTGCGCGGCGATGGTCGGAAGGATATTGACGGTGGAGATGTGGTCCTGGCGAGGCGCGGACCGCATGCCTCTGCGCCAGAAGAGGATCGGGACTCGCCGGTCGTAATCCCAGACGCTGCCGTGCGTAGCGACATACCCGACGCCTGGACTTACGATGGGGGACACATTGCGCTTGAGCACGACGTAGAGGTCGCCGGACCGCTGCGGATCGTAGGAAGCGCGAACTTTCTGGCCGATCGACCATTTGTCGGGCGAGCTCGTCGGCAGTGGAACGCGCCCGATCTGGCGGGAGGTGAAGACAGCCTCGACCTGCGGATGCGCCTCGTAGAAGGCGACAGCTTCGCGTTCGACGCGCGTCCGGTCCCTCGGCGCCAGCGAGCGATCGATCCAAACGTCATTCGCGAGATCGCCCAGCAGGGCCGGTCCCGAAAGCTTGAGCTTGGCAGCGATCGCCTTGCCGAGGTCCGCCGTGCCGAGGGCCGGATCGGCTCGCGTGGCGTTGACCACGCCCTTGGCCCGAAGCCGCTCCGGGATATCCATCCCGCCGTGATCCGCCGTCAGGACGACCGAATAGTCGATCCCTTCCGCATCAAGCACGTTGAAGAAGCTGCCGAGGTCCCTATCGAGCGAGAGCAGCTGGAGGCACATCTCCGCACCGCCGGACCCAAGCCCATGGCCGACATAGTCCGTTGCCGAAAGTCCGACCGAGAGCACGTCGGGCGCTGTGTCGCGGCCCAACCTGAGCTCCTGCACCAGCCCTGCCGCGATGGCGAGAACGGCTCCGTCGTACTCCGGAGACATGCGGAATCCACGAATATCGCCGGCTGCGCGCGCGAAGCGGCCCGCGCCCACCGTAAGCTGCGGCGTGAGCGCGTAGGGCGTCGCCTTGGCCTGACAGGACGGCGGCAGCGCCAACGGCTCCCGGGCGGCTGCAAGCGAAGCTGCCACGGCCGTATTCGCTTTCGTGATCGTGGCCGGGACGGCTGCCGACTTGTTGTCGCTTGCGAACTTTTTGCCGTCCCAGAACCAACGCTGATCGACGGTATGGCCGCCCATCATCACGGCGGCACGGTCCTTGCCCGCCACCGCCACGTTGAGGCTCTGCGGCGAACGCTGCTTCAGGATATCGCCCAAGGTCTGGGCGCGCAGATGAAAGGGCGAAACCGTGTAGCTCGTGGTGGAAGAGCCGGCGACGCGCTCGTCTTCTGCGCAATAGACGGTCTTGTCGGACCGCGGAACAGACTGTTTGACCCAGGTGTTGGCGATGATCCCCGTGTGGGTCGGATGCGACCCGGTGAGGATGGTGGAGTGTCCGGGGCAGGTCTCGGTAGCCGCGTGAGCCTGGTAGCCGTTGCGAAATGCCGTTCCGCCGGCAAGTCGCGCCAGTCCCCCCGTGAACTGCGGGCGATATTCGTCGAACAGGTCCGCCGACAGCTGATCGACGGAGATGACCACTACGAGCCGCGGAGAGGCTGCGGGCGGTCGGACCTGCGGAGGTTCGGCCGAAGCGGCGACGAATAGTCCAGTAAGAAAAGCCGCCAACCCCAGCATGGGTACTCCCCTCGAACGCCTACCCGTCCAGCTTAGCCTTCAGCCGTTCGTTCACAACCTGCGGATTGGCCTTGCCCTGCATGGCCTTCATCGTCTGGCCAACAAAGAAGCCGAACAGCTGCTGCTTCCCGCTCTTGTACTCGGCGACCTTGTCGGCGTTCGCGGCAAGGATCTTGTCGATCTCGGCGTCGATCGCGCCGGTGTCGGAGGTCTGCTTCAGTCCGCGATTCTCGACGATTTCCGCGGCGCCCTCACCTGTCTCAAGCATGATCTCGAGCACCTGCTTGGCGATGGTGCCGGAAATGGTGCTGTCCGCAACCAGCCCGAGAAGCTCGGCCGCCTGCGAGGGAGAGACAGGGGATTCCTCAATGCTCTTCCCGAGCCGGTTGAGCGCGCCAAACAACTCGGCCACGACCCAGTTCGCACTCTGCGCCGGCGCAGCTCCGGCTTCCAGCAGCGCATCGAACCAGCGGGCCGTCTCGACCTCGGCGGTCAGAACGCTGGCGTTGTAAGGTGTTATGCCATCGCCTTCATATCGCTTGCGCTTCGCATCCGGGAGTTCGGGCAGCGACGCGCGGCATTCTTGGAGGAATGCTTCGTCGAGCTCGAGCGGAAGAAGGTCCGGGTCCGGGAAATAGCGATAGTCGTGCGCGTCTTCCTTCGACCGCAGAGTCCGGGTCGTGCCTCGATCGGGATCGAACAGGCGCGTTTCCTGAGCGACCGAACCACCGTCTTCCAGCAGCTCGACCTGCCGGCGCGCCTCATATTCGATCACCTGCATGACGAAGCGGACCGAATTGACGTTCTTCGTTTCCGTACGCGTGCCGAGCTCGGCCCCCGGCTTGCGCACGCTGACGTTGACGTCGGCGCGCATGGAGCCTTCCTCCATGTTGCCGTCGCAAGATCCAACATAGCGGAGGATTGCCCTGAGCTTCCTCAAGTAAGCCCCTGCTTCAGCGGGAGAACGCATGTCCGGGCGCGACACGATTTCCATCAGCGCCACGCCCGCGCGATTGAGGTCGACGTAGGACATGGTCGGGTGCTGGTCATGCATCAGCTTGCCCGCGTCCTGTTCGACGTGGATCCGCTCGATACCCACGCGCTTGGCGCTGCTCTCGTCCTTTTCGTCGAGCAGGATCTCGACCTCGCCCTCGCCTACCAAAGGATGGAAAAGCTGGCTGATCTGGTAGCCCTGCGGAAGGTCCGCGTAAAAATAGTTCTTCCGGTCGAAGCGGCTCCACCGGTTGATCACCGCATCGAGCGCCATGCCCGTCCGGACCGCCTGACGGACGCACTCCTCGTTCGGCACCGGAAGCATGCCAGGCATCGCCGCATCGATCAGCGAAACCTGCGTGTTCGGCTCGGCACCAAAGGCCGTGGCCGCTCCCGAGAAGAGCTTCGAAGCGGTCGCAGTGATCTGCGCGTGGACCTCGAGGCCGACGACGACCTCCCACTCGCCCGTTTCTCCCTTGATGTGAAAGGGCGCGGTTGCGTCAGCCATTACCACCACCTCGTCGGCTTCGCAGTGAAGCCCGCTCGTTCCTCGATCGCCAGTCCGGCGTTCAGCACGCCCTGCTCGTCCAGCTCGCGGCCGATCAGGTGAAGGCCGAGCGGCAGCCCCTGCTCATCCAACCCACCGGGGACGGACATGGCGGGCAGGCCCGCGAGGCTCGCCGGAACGGCGAAGACGTCGTTCAGATACATGGCGATCGGGTCCGCGCTCTTGTCGCCCAATCCGAACGCTGCGGACGGCGCCGTCGGCGTCAGGATCAGGTCGCACTGCTCGAAGGCGCGCTCGAAATCCTGCTTGATAAGCGTTCGGACGCGCTGCGCCTTGGTGAAATAGGCCTCGTAGAAGCCGGCGGACAGCACGTAGGTGCCAATCATGATGCGCCGCCGGACCTCAGCTCCGAAGCCGGCAGCGCGCGTAGCTGCATACATCGCGTCGAGACCGCCCTCGGTCTCCACGCGTAGACCGTATCGCACGCCGTCGTATCGAGCGAGGTTTGACGAAGCCTCCGCGGGTGCGATGATGTAGTAGGTCGGAAGCGCATATTTCGTGTGCGGGAGGCTGATCTCTACCGGCTCAGCACCCGCGTCGCGAAGCCATTCGATGCCTTTGTCCCACAAAGCGTTGATGTCGGCAGGTACTCCGTCGATGCGATATTCCTTGGGAATGCCAACGCGCTTGCCCCTGAGGTCGCTCGACAATTCAGTTTCCCAATTGGGAACGGGCAGGTCGAGCGAAGTCGAATCCCTGGGATCGAACCCGGCCATGGCTTCGAGCAGGATGGCGCAATCGCGGACCGTCCTCGCCATCGGTCCCGCCTGGTCGAGCGAGCTGGCGAAGGAGACGATGCCCCAGCGGGAGCAGCGCCCATAGGTCGGCTTGATGCCGCAAATCCCAGTGAAGGCAGCAGGCTGGCGGATCGACCCGCCCGTGTCCGTCCCGGTGGCTGCAGGCGCGATGCCCGCCGCGACCGCTGCCGACGAGCCGCCCGAGGATCCTCCAGGCGCAAGCGCCGCATTCCCGCCGTCCTTGCGCCGCCAGGGCGAGATCACTGGCCCAAATGCGCTGGTCTCGTTCGACGAGCCCATGGCGAACTCGTCCATGTTGAGCTTACCCAGCATGCCCGCGCCCGCCTTGCGCAGGTTGGCGGTCACCGTGCTCTCGTAACGCGGCTTGAAGCCGGTCAGTATCCTGCTTCCCGCCGTCGTATCGACATCGCGCGTAGCGAACAGGTCCTTGATTCCCAGCGGAATGCCGGCGAGCGATCCCAGCTCGTCACTGCCACGAGCCTTGTCCGCGGCATCGGCAGCCGCAAGCGCGTCATCCGGAGTCTCGACCGTGTAGGCGTTGAGCGCACGTGCCGATGCGACGGCAGTGTTGTACTGTTCGGCGAGCTCGCGCGCGGTGAATTCGCCGCCGCGAAAGCCTTCGCGGAGTTCCGCGATCGTCTTGGCGGTTAGATCGGTCACTCGATCACCTTCGGAACAGCGAAGAAACCATGCTCCGCAACCGGGGCATTGGCGAGAATGTCGTCCCGGCAATTGCCGTCCGTCACCTTGTCCTCGCGGAGACGCAGCTTGTTGGCGATCACGGCTGTGAGCGGCTCGACGCCGTCGGTGTCCACCTCGCCGAGCTGCTCCACCCAGCCGAGGATATTGTTGAGCTCGGGCACCAGCCGCTCGATCTCCTCATCGCTCATGGCGATGCGGGCGAGCTTGGCGATGTGCCGCACCTGTTCATTCGTGACTGACATTGCGGGCGGGCGATAGCCGCGCCCCTCGGGAGCGGCAAGCCGTCCACGCGAATGCTATTCCCGCGTTTTCCGCCAGGCCTGCAGCGCTGTTGAGCGATCGATCAGTGCCGAAACGTCCCGTGCATCCAGTTCGCTGTCGAAGCAAAGCCCCACGAGATCACCGTTTAGCCACCGGACCACCGCCCCTCGGCAAAGCGTTCCACAGTCCAATGTCACTGCCGTTCCGACTGAGAGACTTACCGTGCAATTCAATTTCGCCCCGCCGGGAGACAGGTCCAGGAGCTGAACGGAATGCCGCTCTGCGTTGGCCTGAAGGAACGCCGGCAACGCAACCGACACCCGGGGATAGACGCGGCGGTCCGCATAGGGATCAGAGTCTTCAGGGATCGGAACGGAGCCTGCCATAATCGATGGCGTAGCACGGCGGTAATGCCAGAGAGTAAATGCCGAAGTCAGAAATGGGTCGGATGTCGACGGATCAGAAGCGGCTGTGGACCATCACGCCGGCGCCGCTCGTGCTCGCCCATGGAAGCCACTGCACGTTCTCATCCTTCTTGCGCGTCAGGAACCAGCCACTCGCGGTCCCCAGCGCAGCCCCTGCGATCACGTCGTGGACGAAGTGCTTGTGGGCCGCGACGCGAGCGCCGCCGACGAACGTCGCCACGGTATAGGCGGGGATTCCGTACTTCCATCCGTAACGCTTGTGCATGGTTGCCGCCGCAGCGAAGCTCGCGGACGTGTGACCCGACGGGAAGCTCTTGTCGTTGCTTTCGTCCGGACGGACCTCGTTCGTCCAATCCTTGAGCCTGTTGGTCACGACTTCATTCGCAGCCTGGCTGAGGACCGCCGATCCGATCCCCTCAACGTCGCCATGAACTAGTGGGACTCCGATGGACGCGACGAGCAGAGCGTCGCGGCCGACATCGCTCGCCTTGGCCCAGCCCTTGTCCGAAGCTTCGGCCGGCTGGGCGATTAGCAGCCCCGCCGTTCCAACTAGAAAAAGATATCTGCGCATCCGGAGGTCTCCCGTGCGTGCGGCGGACGACGGAGAATAAGGCCGCAACGGCATGATGCAAAAGCAAAAACTACGTCCTTCATCCGGCATATTCCCGATTTCGCGGTGGCTCGCAGCCCGCCATGGCGACCGTTAGCGACTGAGATCGGGGCCGGGGGACTTGAGCCCTGGAGGACGATGAAATGAAACGCCTGCTAATCTCCGCTGCTGCTGCGAGCAGCCTTGCCCTGGGAGCTTGTACCAGCGACCCCTACAGAGATCATGTGGTGGCGAGTGGCGCTACGGGAGCGGCGATCGGCGCGGGTGCCGGCGCGATTGCGGGTTCGGTCATACCGGGCATCGGGACCGGGGCTGGTGCAGCCGTCGGCGGCATCCTGGGCGGCATGGTCGGCGCGATTGTCGGCGATCGCCAGTATTATCGCGATACCCGCGGCTATTGTTACTATGTCGATCAACAGGGGCAGGTACACTACAATTACCATGTGAGGTGCTAGCCGCCGCATCAGCCTGACGCCGAGTACCGATCAGCACGAAGCCATGGCCGCTGTCACCACGTGATGTGTTGGTAGGCGCTAAGCTCTCGATTTCTTCCTTACGCCGAAATGCTCCCTTTTCGTCGTGGGACGCTGCTGGGGTTTCGGTCGGCGGGACTGGAGCGTTGCCCCTTCGACACGAGGCGGCGCCTGCTCGATTATTAGTCCCTCATCCTCGGGTGCGATCGTGGCCCGTCGTAGCGCCTTGATGAAGCCCGGCGCCGCGCGCTGCGTCACCTCGAAGTAGCTTTCGTTCGCTGCAACCCTGATCGCGCCGATGTCATTGCGACCGACGTGTCCGTAACGGCAGATCAGCGGCAGCAGCCAGCGCGGATCGGCATTGTGGCGCCGGCCTGCATTGATCACGAACCAGGTCGAGCTCTCGAACCCGGGTCGCGGACCTGGTTCGCCATGTTCTTCCCGCCCTCCCAAAGCGAGGATGTCCTCGGGCGCCGGAAGGTCGGCGCGCAAGGCACGAACCAAAGTCGCCGCGATCTCTTCCGCCGAAAGCCGTTCCATCAATTGCTTCGCGAACTCGTGGTCTTCCTCGTCCAACTCCACTGGTGCCGAGAGGGTTTCGAGGAGGCGGTCCCGATCCTTCGAGCGGATTTCATCCGGGGTCGGCGGCTCGATCCAGTCCGCTTCGATACGGGCCCGACGCAGCATTGCATCCACGGCACGGCGCCGGCGGAACGGTACGATCAGCACGGCGATGCCCTTGCGCCCTGCCCGGCCCGTCCGACCCGATCGGTGCTGGAGGGCCTCGGCATCGCGCGGAAGCTCGACGTGAATGACCAGGGAGACCGAGGGGAGATCGATCCCGCGCGCGGCAACGTCAGTCGCCACGCAGACGCGCGCCTTCTTGTCGCGAAGGCTTTGAAGCGCATTGTTGCGTTCGCTCTGGCTGTGCTCGCCGGACAGCGCGACGGCTTGGAAGCCGCGCTCGGTCAGGCTGGCGTGGAGGCGGCGGACGGCCTCACGGGTCGCGCAGAACAGGATTGCCGTTTCGGCTTCGTGCAGCCGAAGCAGGTTGACCACGGCATGTTCGATGTCGGTCGGCGACACTGCGACGGCCTGATAGGCAATGTCGGCATGAGCCTCGCTCTCGCCGACCGTCTCGATCCGCAGCGCATCCTTCTGATACCGGCGTGCCATCGCCACGATCGGACGAGGCATGGTGGCGGAGAACAAAAGAGTGCGCCGTTCGTCAGGCGTCGCATCGAGGATTTCCTCCAGCTCTTCCCGGAACCCCATGTCGAGCATCTCGTCCGCCTCATCGAGGACGACTGCCCGCAAGGCGGAAAGGTCGAGCGCACCCCTCTCGAGATGGTCACGAAGACGGCCGGGCGTTCCAACGACGATGTGGGCACCGCCATTGAGCGCCCGGCGTTCCTTCATCGGGTCCATCCCGCCGACGCAGGTCACGACGCGCGCTCCAGCGTTCGCGTACAGCCATTCGAGTTCCTTGCTGACCTGGATCGCCAACTCACGGGTCGGCGCGATCACCAATCCGAGAGGCTCGCGGCTCCAGGGCACACGGTCGGCCTCAATCAACTGGTTGGCCATGGCCAATCCGAAGGCTACGGTCTTCCCCGACCCGGTCTTGGCGGAAACGATGAGGTCTCGGCCCTCGGCCTTTTCCTCAATTACGGCGGATTGGACCGAGGTCAGGGTGTCATAGCCGCGCGCGGCCAAGGCCTCCGCGAGCGCAGAGTGGATTCTCGAATTTGGCATGGCGCAGGCGCCTACCCGTATTCGGGACGGAGCGGTAGGGATTAAAGAGCCTGCGCTGCGGCGTACGCGCTGCCCCAGGCCCATTGGAAGTTATAGCCGCCGAGCCAGCCGGTAACATCTACTGCCTCGCCGATGGCGAAAAGGCCGGAAACTCGCTTCGACTGCATGGTCTGCGAAGACAGATCCGCCGTGCTGATGCCGCCGATGGTGACCTCGGCCTTCGCGAAACCCTCGCTTCCATTCGGGGTGAATTGCCAGTCAGAGAGCCTCCGTTCGGCAGCATCGAGCGACCGATCGGCTATGTTGCCCAGGTCGCCTCTCAGTCCGAGCTGGTCGGACAAAGTTTCCGCAAGCCGGTCGGGAAGCGAGCG